>Ga0137796_10000073_pt1 | contig 62812 bp, 61 predicted proteins | sample OV2TP3_FD_97704 | JGI IMG/M metagenome (GOLD analysis project Ga0137796, IMG submission 97704) | reverse complement strand
TCTCGGCGAGCATGAGGGCGTACCGCACCTGGCCGAGGCCGCCGAAGAACCGCCGCTCCTCGTCGGTCAGCAGCGCCCTCTGGTAGTTCTGCTCGGTACGGGCGCGTGTGTCGCCCATCTGGGCCATGTAGTCCTTCCAGGCCAGGCCCTTGGCGAAGCGCTGCGCGTCCAGGGGGATCCTCAACTGGGCCATGTCGGCTCTCCTCCGGTGGCGATAGTGGGGGTGGCGGTCACGGTGATGGGCCGCGCGGCGGCCCGACCCGGCTCATGGGCGCTCACACCGGAGTATACCGCGCCACCGGGCTCGCCGCGGACCGTCGTTCCGGGCGGGTGGGGGAGGCGGGCTACGGGACCATGCGGGAGCCGCAGTCCCGGAAGTCGCGATCGAACGAGAACGCCGCGGCCAGCGCCAACCGCTACCCACCTAGCAGGCCGGCCGTTGCAGGACCTCGGCGCTGATCTTTCGCGGGACGAGCTGGCCGTCCCGGACGTCGCCGAGGAGCCGGCCGCCCTCCACGAGGACCCGGCCGCGCAGGATCGTCGCCACGGGCCAGCCCTGCACCTCCCAGCCCTCCCACGGGCTGTAGTCGCTCACGTGGAAGTCCCCGCGCGTGAGCGTCTTGCGGAGGGCGGGGTCGATGAGGACCAGGTCGGCGTCGCTTCCGGCCGCGATGGCGCCCTTGCGCGGGTAGAGGCCGAGGATCCTGGCGGCGTTCGTCGAGGTCACGGCCGCAAACCGCTCGAGCGACATCCCGCGCTTCATCACGCCCTCGGAGAAGACGATCCCCATGCGCGCCTCGGCGCCGAGGTTGCCGCCCGTCACGTCCTCGATGGTCTTGCCGCGGAGCTTCAGCTCGAGCGACGTCGGGTACTCGTCGGTGCCGGTCGTCGAGACGCCGTCGCGGACGAGGCCGTCCCAGAGGGCGGCCTGGTCCTCGGGGTACTTCAGGGACGGATAGGTGTGATAGCAGAAGCCGCGCGGCTTCTTGTAGTCCTCCGCCGTGAAGCAGGCGTAGTGGTGGAGCGTCTCGGCGTAGACGGGACGCCCCCTGGCCCGGGCCTCGGCCACGGCCTCGACCCCTTCCTTCGCGGAGGTGTGGACGAAGTAGACGGCGGCGCCGGTCGCCTCGGCCAGGTGGATGGTCCGCCGGAAGGCCAGCGCCTCCGAGAGCTTGTTGTGCACGAGGGGCAGGTTCCAGCCCTCCATGCGCCCCTCTTCCCGGAGCTTCTCGTACATGAACTGGACGATGTCGTGGTCCTCGGCGTGCACGACCATGAGGCCGCCATGCGCGGCGGCCTTCTCCATGGCGAGCTGGATCCGGCCGAAGTCGAGCCGGTACGGGGGGCGCTTGGGGTGCGGTGGCAGGACCTCCGTGGTGAAGACCTTGAAGCTGGGGAACCCGGCCTGGATCGCGTCGGGCATCTGGTCGAAGGTCTTGAGCGGCAAGGCGCCCTGGAGCGCGACGTGAAACGTGTAGTCCACGTGCGAGTTGCCCTTCCACCGGGCGGCGCGCTGCTCGATGGCGACGGGGATGTCGGTCCCGGGCCGGACGAAGCAGAAGTCCACGTGGGTCGTGGTCCCCCCGAAGGCCATCCCGCGGGTGTCCTCTTCCGGCCCCAGCGTGAACAAGCCCTCGTCGGGGTGCATGGCGATGAAGTGCGCCAGGTGGGTGTGGGGTTCCACGCCGCCGGGCACCACGAGCTTCCCCGCCGCGTCGATCACGCGGCCGGCCTCCGGCAGGGTGCCGGGGGTCGCCACCGAGACGATCCGGCCGCCCTGGACGCCGACGTCCCACTCGCCGGCGCCCCGAGGGGTCACCACCCGTCCGCCCCGAATCACGAGATCGAGCACGGTGTCCTCCTGGACAGGTATTCCTCCTGCGGGAGCAGGAAGGCCGCGGCCTTGAGCCCGTTCTTCCGCCAGAACGTGTGGTCCTGGGGGCAGGCGTCGTTCGCCTGCTTGGCAGCATAGTCAACTCGCGCCGTGGCTGGCAATGGTCACGTGGCGGGGCTGTCAACGAAAAGATACACGTGGCTGGGACAAGGCCCGCGCGGCCGGGGCAGGAGACCTGGGTGCCCTCCCCGGCATGGTATGCTGCGCGTCGGCCGCTGCTGAGCGGCTGATGCATTGGGTGTCGGGGCGATGAATCGCGGTCGCGGTGGCGTGGAGTACGAGGACCTCACGGTCGGTGAAGGCCTCATCGCCGACCGAGGCGCCAGTGTCGAGGTCCGTTACAGCCTGTTTCTGAATCGTGGCGAGCGGGTGCAGGACGACCAGGTCTGCTCGTTTCGCTTGGGCGAGCGCCGAATGATCCCGGCGCTCGAATACGGAGTCGAGGGGATGCGGGTCGGGGGCGAACGGCGCGTTCGAGCCGGGCCACATCTCGCCTATCGCGACCGCGGCGTTCCGGGCATCGTCCCCGCCAACGCTGTCGTCGAGTTTCATGTCGCGTTGCTACGCGTCGAGCCGCGCCCGGGCGCCGATGGGTGAGACGCCCAATCCCGCGATCGAGTGGACTGCTTCGCCGACGGTGCTCACATCGAAGCGGTGTCATGATCACGCAAGTCCGCCGAGCGGCTGAAAGCGAACGCCGCGCAATCGAGGCGCTGATGGACGAGTACCTCGGAGAACTGAGTCTGTTTCGGGAGGTTGCCGTCGGTGCCATGAAGGCCGCCGAGTATCCATATCTGGAGGACTACTGGTCGGACCCCGATCGTTTTCCCCTCACGGTCTGGTCGAATCAGGAGATCGTCGGGTTCGCGCTGGTTCGGCGGCTCAGAGGTCGGGAGCCCCCTGTGATGCAGGTCGCGGAGTTCTTCGTCAAACGAGATCATCGGCGGCGGGGCATCGGGAGGGCCGCCGCGGTTGCCATCTGGGACCAGTTCCCCGGTCCGTGGGAGCTCCAGGTCTTGAAGGGCAATCACGCGGCAGCGGCGTTCTGGAAGGAGTGCATCAACGCCCGAGCCGCAGCCTGGCAGGTTGACGAAATCCACGCGGATGACGGACGACGTCTGTTCTTCCGCTTTCACGTGGGTCCAGGCTGAGCCGGGAACGTCGTGAGGCTTGAGGGATGACGGGCAAACGTGATTCGAGCCCGTGGAGCCGGACGAGGAGACCCACGCAGGGGAGACCTGGCGCGAGGTCTCCCTCGAGCTGCTGCGGACCGCCGAACGTCGCTGTCCAGTCTTGCAGTGACTCCCGCCGCTTGTCGCCAAGACGGCGTGCGGGCGCGGCGTACCCTGCCCGCCCAGGGACGAGGTGGGAAGTCGCGGAGGTGCTATCCTTGTCTCAGCCATGGGTCTCCGGACGGCCGTCGTTCGCGCCGCTCCGTGGCAGCCGCGGCCCGCGCGCCGCCGCCGGGGACGGGCGGCGTTGATCGTCGCGGGGCTGCTCGCGCTCACCCTGTGGTTCCCGCTCAACTGGGCCTACCAGGTCCTGCGGAAGCCCTCGGAGCTGCTCGCGCCCGTGAGCGCGGGCCTCCGCAAGGCGCCGGCCGCCACCTGGCGCGCCTACGGGGCGGCGTTCCGCGCGCACTCGACGCCGCTCATCTCACCCACCTTCCTCGCGGCGCTGGCGCAGGCGGAGAGCGATGGCAATCCGCTCGCCGGCACGTACTGGCGTTGGAAGTGGACGTGGAATCCCTTCGAGCTCTACGCGCCGGCGTCGAGCGCAGTCGGCATGTTCCAGATGACGCGCGGGACTTTCGACGAGGCTCGGCGCTACTGCATCCACGACCACCGGGCGGTGCAGGCAGGGCCCTGGCACGACCTCGACGCCTGCTGGTTCAACGGCCTGTACACGCGCCTCCTCCCGAGTCACGCGATCGAAATGACGGCGGCGCGGCTCCACGTGACCGTCACCGAGCTCCTCGCCACGCAACGGCGCCGCGGCGCGCGGCCCGAGCAGATCGAGACCCTCGCCGCCGTCGTTCACCTCTGCGGCCGCCAGGGCGGGGCGGCGTTCGTGCGACGCGGCTTCCGCCTCGCCCCGGCCGAGCGTTGCGGCGAGCACGAGGTCCGTCTCTACGTGGCCCGCCTCAAGCGTCTCCAGCGGGAGTTCACGCGGCTCCGTCGCGCCGATGCCGCGGCGTCCTGACGCCGGGCTCCGCGCACCACCTCGCCCGCGCGCCCCGGCAGCTCCCTCGCTGGGCTCGTGCTGGCCGACGTCGTCACCAGGGGAAGCTCGCTGAACGGGGCGGACGTGTTCGCCGTCCTTCTTCCGAGGCCGGCCATGCGAGGAGGCCGGTCGGACCAGCAGGTGATCACGCCGAGCGGGGAGTACAAGTCGAAGGGCCCCTTCTGATCACGGTGTCGGCGCCGCCCGGCCTCGTCGGGGACCGAACGGTCCTCAGGCCGTCGAAGAGCTGAGCGAGAGTGTCCGTGGCCCGGTGCCTCAGCCTCCCGAGCCGCTCCCGGCTGCGCCCACCCGGCGCCGGCGACGCCGCCGGGCCGGGCGTCGGCGGCCGCGCGGCGCCCCCGCCGCGGCCTCCGGCTTCGGCTCCTCCGGCGCGGCGACCAGTCTCACGAGGCCGTTCGGGCTGACCGACACCTCCTTGATCCGGCGGAGGCGGGTGATGAGGCGCGGCGAGCCCGGCGTCCGGTTGTACCCCCGCGCCTTCAGCGCCCGCGCGAGCGTGTCGATGTTGACGGAGCCGTCCGCCTCGCCGCCGATCAGCTCGCGCACGACGTCCACCAGCTCGTCGTGCGGCGCGGTGTGTCCTGGGGGCGTCGTCGCGGCCGGGGCGGGCGCGGCTTCCCGGTCGGGGCGGCCCCGGCGACCGCGGCGCCCCCGCCCCTCGCCCCGCGTCGCTGCCTCGGCCGGTTCCGGCGCGGTGCCGGCGAGCGTCCGATAGGAGAGGCGGCGGAAGCCGATCCCGAGGGCCGCGGCGACGTCGCCCACGGCGTCGAAGGCTCGGTCGTCGGAGACGATCTCGAGCGTGTCGCCGGGCCGGGCGCCGGCAAGCCACACGCCGGCGCTCACGGCGATCCGGAGGTCGCTCCAGTCGCGGACGCCGGTGGAGGGCGCGCTGTGAACGAGCTGGGCCCCCCGCGCCGCCAGGAGCCGCGCCGTCTCCTGCCCGATGACGCGCCAGTTGCCGACCGCGACGAGCTCGGTCTCCGGGCCGAGCCGGGCGATGGCCAGGTGGTCGAGGGCGCGCGCCATGTGCCCCGTCCGTGTCGTGTTCTCGATGTCGAGGAAGATCGCCCGCCGGGTCACAGGCAGGGGCGGGGGCGGCGGCGGCTGGGGCGCCGGGGCCCGTGCCACGAACCCGGGCTCGGGCGTTGCCGTCGGGACCCCGGGAGGCGCCGCCGGCCCCGCGTCGGCCCACGGTCGCGCCTCGGCGCCGGACGCCTCGGCAGCACCCTCTCCAGGCTGGTCGCCCGTCTCCGTCATGTGCACCATTCTAGCGCCGTGGCCGATGACCGTCGCGTCATCCGTCTCGGTCGTGACGCGCTTGGCCTGCGGCCTCGCGTCCGTCCCGACCTACGGGCGTCCTCGGCCCTCGCCCATCCTCAACGTACAACGGCGTACGCCTCCGGTGGGCTCGGGCCTGCGTCCTTCGCGATGCTCCGGACGGCCTCCGGGTCGAGAGGACCGCTCGACGAGACGAAGACTTGGGCGCCCGGTTGGTCCCGCTGTAGGCCAATCGGTCACCACGCCTACCGGGCCGCCGGCCGCGCCGTGGGGTGGCCGCACGGCAATGGTCGCGAGAAACCGCTCACTCCGCCCGCAGGACGATGTCGTCGCCGCTCTGGGCGCCCGCGGCCTTGTCGGGCTTGCCGTCGGGTCCGACGCTGTACAGGACGTAGCCTCGACCCCGGCGTTGATAGGACAGCGGCCGATCGACGAACGGGTCCTTCGGGATGTCGGGCAGGTAGCCGGGCTTGAGGTCCTCGAGCCGCGCGGGGAAGCCGCCCGTCTCGGCCCGGTACCCCGCCAGCGCGAGGGCCGCCTCGGTCACGCGGAAGTGCGCCTCGAGCCGGTAGGTTTTCGACAGCATGTTGGTCCCTGTCGCCCACTCAGGGTAGAGGAGGGTCCCAATCGCCCGCCCCAGCGTCGATCGCGCGGGGGCGGGGTCTCGAGCCGCGCGGCGAGGCGTCCTGACGTTCTCCGGGCGAAGCGTCTGCCGGGCGCGCGCCTTGAGGTCCCGGAGCTCCTTATCCAGGAGGTCGAGCGCATCGCGCCGTCCGGCAAAGCTCGCCTTCCCGCGCACGGCGACCAGGCGGTCGAACCATCGGTTGACCGTCCGCAGGGCCTCGTCCCAGTCCACCTCGGAGGCCGACAGGTCGGCCAGGCCCGGCGCGTCGAGCGAGGTCTCAGCCATCACCTTCCAGTCGGGCTTCGGTGCGTGCGCGAGGGCGGTGATGGCCTCGAGCGTCTCGAGCCGCTCAAACTCGTCGAGAACCTCGAAGAAACTCGGCAAGGGCGGCAACGTCCTGAGGTCCGAGAGGAATGCCTTGGCCTCGCTGACCGTGATCCCGCGGCTCTTGGCGAGCGTGGCGACCCCTTGACCTACCTGCCCATCCAGGCCGGACATCCACGCAGAGGTGTCCGGATGGCGCGCGATGAGCCGAGCCAGCCGGTGTCCCGCCCGCAGGTCAGCCCACGCGCCGGCGATGTCGCCCGAGTGGAGCCTGCCCATGGCCCGGGCCACGAGTGCCCGCACGATCCCGCCCACCGGTCCACCCAGGTACACCGCGAGAGGCCAGCCCTCTTTGCCTTCGGGCAGGGGGATCCAGAGTCGCGGTCGCTTTGTCGCCTCGACCACCAGCGCCAGCCGCCCCTCGTTGGCCTTCAGCCACGCCGCCATGGTTGGGTAGTCCTTCGCCGCCCAGGGAGCCTCGAGGGCCTTCTGTGACTCCGGCTCCCACCCCCCCGGCCAAGCCCGGTAGGTCCCATCCGCCAAGCGCAGGTCGCGAGCCTTCTCCGGCAGCGAGGGCATTCCGAGGCGTCGCAGGACCTCTGCTCGGGAGGCTTCGACCAGAAGGCCCGGTCCGATGGCACGGAGCAGCGGGATCGCCGCGTTGTTCTCGGGGGTGACTCCCTTCCCCAACCGGGCGTTCAGGGCGGCGGCATAGTCGACGGTCCCGTCGACCCTGAGCGGGCCCAGGAGGTAGGTGGTCTCCTTGGACACCGTGATCTTGACCTCCGTCTCTGCCGAGCTCCCCTTGCGGGGCGTCTCTTGTGCCGCGCTGGGGCTCCCGAAGGCGCTCAACGCCGCCAGCGACAACAAGACGCTGAGAATCCGCATTCTCGCAGTGGCACCTGGAACCGTGGGTGGGGTCATTGGAGATCCACCTCCCTAGCGTCACCCCGGTAGCCCATCCCCGAGGTGATCGGAGTGTAGCGCGCCCCGGGCGGACACCGCAACGACCGCAGCGGAGCGCGGGCAGGAACCGGCGCCGGCGGGACCTCAGGCAGACCCGCGCCCGCGCCGGCGTGACGCGCCGGCCTAGCCGACCTGGCGCGGCGGGCAGGGTTTCTGGACGCCGGTCCTCAGGCCGTCCGCTCACGCTCGCCGAAGAGGCCGGTGGGGCGGAAAGCCAGGAGGAGGATGAGCAGCAGGAACCCGTACAGGTCCTTGTAGGCGGCCGAGATGAAGACCGAGCCGAGCGCCTCGATGAGGCCGAGCAGGACCCCGCCGACGATGCTCCCCAGGATCGAGCCGAGCCCCCCGATGACGATGATCTCGAACCCCTTGAAGGTCGAGATCGCCCCGTTCTCCGGGTAGACGAGGAAGTCGGGCGCGAGGAGCGCTCCGGCCGCGCCCGCCAGGGCCACGCCCACGCCGAAGGCGAGCATGTCGAGGCGGAGGACGTCGATCCCGGCCGTCTGGATCGCGACGCGGTTCTGGGCCGCGCCGCGCAGGGCCCGGCCCACCCACGTCTGCTTGATCACCAGGGCGAAGAGGCCGAGGAGGACGAGGGTCGCGACGAGAGCGATGAAGCGGTTCCCCGAGATCGGGAGCGTGCCGAGCATCCGTGGGCGGGCATAGTCCCGCGGGGCGTACTGGTTGGGGCCGCCGAGGACGATGGCGAGGTTCCGGAAGAAGACCATGAGCGCGATGGTCACGATGGTCGCGTACTCGTCGCGGCGTTCGATGACGCCGACGAACATGGGGCGCAGGAGGACCGCCTGGATGACCATGCCCAGGAGGAAGACCGTCCCCATCGCCAGGGGGAGGGCGAGGTACCACTGCCCCGGGCCGAGCACGGTGGCGAGCAGCACGTACTGGACGTAGCTGCCGATCATGTAGAACTCGCCCATCCCCCAGTTGATCATCTTCATGATGCTGTAGATGAAGGTGATCCCGAGGGCCATCAGGCTGTAGAGCACGCCGATGACGAGGCCCGAGAGGACGTACTGGGAGAGGAGGTGCGCGTCCACGGAAAATCCCCCTCACCCTGCCCTCTCCCCCGGTGGGGGAGAGGGGAAGGGCGTGCAGGGATGGAGTCGAGCCCCTAGCGCTTGGGCGCCGGCACCATGTCGCCGGTCTTGAACTCGCCCGGGAACACGATCTTCGCCTCGGCGAACGGCATCTCCACCTTCGTGTACTGCATGAACAGCATCGGGGGCGTCCACTGCTGCCAGTAGGGGCCGTCCCCGCGCGTGAAGCTGACCGTGGCGTTCCAGCCCTCGAACTTGTTGGCCAGGAGGGCCTTGGCCAGGTCCTCGCCCTTGTCGCTCTTCGCCGCGTTCAGGGCGTCCGCGAGGAGGGACACCTGGGCGTAGCCGTTGAGCGCGCCGTAGACCGGGTCTTCCTTGAACTGCTCCCGATACTTCTTCCGCATCGCCTCGCCCCGCGTGGTGAGCTTCATGGTCGGGTGGTAGTAGGCGATGAACACGAGGTAGTTACCCTTGTCGGCGAGGTTCTTCCAGTACTCCGGGCGGGCCGGCAGGTCGTAGGACACCAGCATGGGCACCCCGGGGAAGAGCCCGATGTCGTACGCCTGCTTGATGACCAGGTAGACGGGGGTCCCGACCCCGCCGTTCAGGATTACGTCCGGGTTCCAGCTCTTGATCTCGAGGAGCTGCGGGGTGAGGTCCACGACCGCCCGGTCGAAGATGGTCGTCTTGAGCTCGGCCTTGACGTCCATCGACTTGAACAGGCTTTTCGTCTCCTCGACGAGGCCGACGCCGTAGTCCGTGTTCTCGGTGATCAGCGCGACCCGCTTGAAGCCGCGCTCCATGATCCACCGATTCCACAGCCGCACCCGGTCCGGGTCGATGACGTGCGTCCGGAAGGTGTACGTGAGGTGCCGCTCGGTGAGGCTTCGGGCGGAGGCCTGGGTCGAGAAGACCGGGATCTTGAACTGCTCGGCGAGCTCCTGGGTCGCGGCCATCACCGAGCTGTGGAACTGGCCGATCACCGCGACGACCTGGTCCTGGGTGGCGAGCTTGCGGAACCCCGCCGCCCCCTTCTCCGGCGTGCCGGAGTCGTCCTCGATCACCAGCTCGACCTTCCGCCCGCCGAGGACGCCGCCCCGCGCGTTCACGTCGTCGGCGGCCATCTTGGCCCCGCGGACAATGAACTGTCCCGCGCTCGCGTCCCCGGGCGGCGAGAGCGGCGTCAGGACCCCCATCTTCACCGGCTTCTGGGCCAGGCCCGGCGCCGCGAGCCCGACCACGACCACCGCCGCCAGGAGCCCGATTCCGATTCGTCTCACCATGGTCGTGTCCTCCTTTGCGAGGCGTGCTGAGGACCACCCCAGCGCGCGGATCTCCGTGACCGTCATCGCGGGAGTTCGGGGAAGTCCACGGGCGACGCCGCGTGGACGAGGCGCACGAGGTCCGTGATGTCGAACACCGGGAGGCCGGTGACCGCCTGGACGTCCGCGCGGAAGGGCGGCATGTTCGTGCACTCGAGGACGATCGCGCCGATCTCGGGGTGGGCGGCGACGAGCCGCCGGGCCGCAGCCCGGTGCTCGGCGCGGCAGGCGGCGACGTCGAGCTCGGGCTTGTCATCGAGGAGGCTCTGCGTGAAGACGCCGGCGCCCTCCCCTTCGAGCCCGGCGACGACGACCGGAAGGTCGGGCGGGATCCCCGCTCCCCGGAGGTGCTCGGGTCGGAGCGAGGCCGCCTCGACCGTCAGGACGCCCACCGCCCGCCCGGGGCCGAGCATCCGGGCGACGAGCGGGACCAGCAGGAGGTTCGAGGTGAAGACCGGCACGCGCACGGCCGCGGCCAGCTCGTCCTGGAACTTCGCGAGGAAGCCGCAGCTCGTCGTGATCGCGCGGACGCCCTCGCGCTCGAGCGTCCGGGCGCCCTCGAGGAACGCGGGGAGGAGCGCCGGGTCGCCCGCCCGCACGACGCGGTCGGGGGAGGCGGCCGGCACGCGGTGGTAGAGGACTGGGAACTCGAACGTTTCGGCGTTGCCGATGTCCCCCGGGATCCGCGGGAAGCGCGTGTCGAGGACGAGGATGCCGACCCGAGGACCATAGACGTTCCGGCCGCCTTGGACGTGCATGGAGGGCCTCCCTCAGTTGAGGATCGCGAGGGCCTGGCGCACGGCCCGGAGGTTCTCCCGGACCCGCTCCGCGTCGGGAGCGTGGGGGGCGCGCTGGAGGTACGCCTCCCAGTCGTGGATCGCCGCGCGCGTGTCGCCGAGCCGCGCGTGGATCTCGCCGCGGTCGCGGAGCTCGCCGGCGGCGTCGGGCTGGACGGCGAGGATCCGCTCGACGGTCCGCAGCGCGCGTGCCCAGTCGCCCTGCTTCGTGTAGATCCCCTTCAGGTTGGCGAGCATCCGGGCGACGATCTCGCGGGTCGTGACCGCGCGGAGGCACGCGGGGTCGAACGCGACGTTCGTGCCGTAGACGCGCCGCATGAGGGCGTGGCAGTCCACCTCGGTCAGGGGCGCCCCGCCGTTGAAGGGGTCGAGCAGCCGCTCGGCGCCGCCGCGCTCGAGCCGGACGACGAAGTGGCCGGGCAGCCCGACGCCGCGGACCGTGACGCCCGCGTGCGCCGCGACGTCGATGAGCACGACCGAGAGCGTGATCGGGATGCCGAGCCGCCGCTCGAGGACGTCGTTGACGAAGCTGTTCCGGGGGTCGTAGTAGTCGTCGCCGTTCCCCCGGAACCCCTCCTCGACGAACAGGAACCGGGTGAGGGCGGCGGCCACCGCATCCGCGTCCATCCCGAGGTGGATCCGAGCGGCGGCGGCACGGCCCAGGGCGTCCAGGCGCCTCAGCCAGGCCGGGACGTCGAGCCCCGGGTACTCGTCGGCGGCGATCCAGAGCGCGGCCTCCGCCAGCCGGATCTCGCCCTCGGGGGCCTCGGCCAGCGCCGCGAAGCGTGGGCGGGTGTCCACGATCGGCTAGCGTAGCCTACGTTTTGGAGCCTGGTCAACGCGCGACGCGAGAGCGCCGCTCCGGTCCAACGCGGACCCGCGCCGGCCCCGCCTGTCCGGGGCGCTCGACGTCCTTCCAGCGTTGCCACCTTCTCGAACGCCTGCCCGAGGCGGTCCGGGAAGTCGACGTGCGTCAGGACGGCCCGATTTCCGTCGAGCGCCTCGGCCCAACCGGCGCGAGCCCCCTCCCGTGAGCGCGCGGGTTGGCGTAGGGGCGACGAGCGGACCCAGGGCCCCCGCGCGCCGAAACGTGCTCCGGGTGTCCGGTGGGGGATACGGCCCGACCCCGGGCGCGGAGCGCCGCGCGGCTCGGCGGTGCGACACCAGGCCCGCGGAATCCTTGGCGAAACGCTGGCCAGCGCCGCTACGCGCCGGCCCTGGCATCCGCTTCGCATCGCGGCTTCACCGATACGGAGCGTGTCCGCTCACCCTCATGCCACAGGGAGGTGGCCGATGGAGTCCACGATGCGTCGCGTGTGCGCGCTGTTCACGGGAGCCGTCCTGCTCGCCACCGCGCTGGCGGCGAGCGCCCAGTCCGCCCCGAAGCCGAGCGGGGACCCTGCCCAGTCCGCGCGGCAGCTTCCCACCGTGCGCGGTGTCGTCACCTCGGTGGGCGAGACGGCGCTCGCCGTCGGGACCGGCACGCCCGGCCGGGGGCTCCGCTTCGTCCTCGACGGGCGCACGGTCGTCATGACCATGAAGCCGATGAAGCGGATCGGCGCGGCCGAGCTCCGGAAGGGCGACGCCGTGACGGTCGCCTACGAGGAGGAGGCTGGGAAGCTCGTCGCCCGGCGCGTGTGGGTCCGTCCCGGCGGGCCCGCGGCGGGCGCCACCTCCGGCACGAGCACGGCGGCCACGACGCCGTAGCCAGGGAACGCCGCGACCGGACGCCGGGTCGCCCCCGGCGTCCGGCCGGAGGCGTCCGTCAGGCGATGGAGGACGGGATCGGGTGCCGGCGATCCCTCCTCAGCATCGGGCGAGCCGATCCGAGAACTCGAAACTACTCCCTGGCGGGAGCTGCCGTTCGCCGTCTCGACCTGGGCCGGGATCGCCGGTCCCAGGGCCGCCCGTCAGGTTTCAGCGGCCGGCACCTCACGTTGCTCGGTGCCGCCGCTGAACCTGCGAGTTCGGCAGCCAGCAAGCAGTCCCTCGTCTTTATGATCTCGGTCGCGGAACTCGACAACATCGCTCGTGCCCGTATCGAGGACGCCAAGGCGCTCCTCACGGCCGGCCGCTTTGACGGCGCCACCTATCTTTGCGGCTACGCCGTCGAGGTAGCGCTCAAGGCTCGGATCTGCCGGACTCTCAACTGGACAGAGTTTCCCAGCACTGGCAGCGAGTTCTAGGCCTACAGAAGCTTCCAGACCCACGAACTCGACGTCCTGCTGCGCCTTTCGGGGCAGGAGGCGCGGATCAAGCAGAACCACTTTCCGCTCTGGAACGCCGTGGCCATCTGGAAGGTCGAGTCGCGATACAATGTTGCCGGCACGGCGCAGCAACCTGACGCAACGGCAATGATTCATGCAGCCGAGGAGCTGGTGGCGGTTCTATGACGGTGCCCGAGCTCACAGAGAGGTTCGCCGAACTCGAATCGCATATTTCCGAGGAGAAGGGGCCCTTCGCGCTCTTCGCCCTCTTCATGCGCGAAGACGCTCCCGATCGCTGGGACTTGATCGTCTCTGCTCCGTGGGCTGGAGATGACAAGCGAAGCGTTGTCGACTATTTCGTCAGCCAAATCAAGTCAAGACTTGGCGAGCAGGGTTTGACTAGCCTCTCACGGATCGTCGTCATCGATCCCCAGGACGCCGCCGTCCAGGCCCTCGACCGTGTGATTCAGATTGAGCATGGCCGGGTCGAAGTGAGAGACAGCAACTTCTTCGGCCTGACCGTCAAGCACGCGTACATCATCACATCACAGCGGCCTCAAGCACCGGCGGCGGCGTAGCAACCGAACAGGCGGCTGGAGCGGACCGGCGCCAAACGCCTCCCGGCATGCGAGGGCCCGAAGCGCCGGCCGCTCAGCCGTGCGTTGGGCGGATTATCGGCGCCCGAGGGAGACATGGTTGTGAGACCACGAATTGCAAGGGTGTCACGCGTTAGAACCTGCATGTTCCTCGCCCTTCTGCTGCTCATCGCGCCGCTCGCAACCGAGGCGCGCGCGCAGCAGTCAGCGAAGGTCCACCAGATCGGGTATCTGGTTTCCGGTCCTCCTGCTTCCTGGGCGAACCGGGCGGAAGCACTGCGGACGGGCCTGCGGGACCTCGGCTATGTCGAGGGCAAGAACATTACCATTGCATTTCGATCGGCTGACACGGCCGAACGGCTGCCCGAACTGGCAGCCGACGTGGTCCGCCTGAAAGTCGACGTCATCTTCGCGACTTCTTCGACTGAGGTGGAGGCCGCCCGACGGGCGACCCAGACGATCCCCATAGTGTTCGCCACTCATGCCGACCCGGTCAGTCTCGGCCACGTGGCCAGCCTTGCGCGGCCCGGCGGGAACATCACGGGGCTGTCGATGCTCCTCACCGAGCTCGTGGCCAAGGAACTCGAGATCATGAAGCAGGCCCTGCCGCACATGACGCGGGTCGGCGTGCTGTTGACTGTGACGGCGCCCTCGCACCGTCCTGCCTTGCACGCCGTCGAGGCTGCCGCCCACCAGCTTGGGGTTCAGGTCCTGACGGTGCCGGTGCGAACACCCGAGGATCTCGGTGGGGCGTTCGCGATGATGGCGCGAGAACGTGTGAACGGCTTTCTCGCCGTGGCATCGCCGCTCACTCGCTCTCAGCGCGCGCTTCTCGCTGAGCTCTCGCTGAAGCACCGTTTGGCGGGGATGTTCGGGACCAGGGAAAATGTGGAGGCGGGCGGTCTCATGAGTTACGCGCCGGATCTCGTTGACCTGACCCGGCGCGCCGCTACCTATATCGACAAGATCCTCAAGGGTGCCAAACCAGCCGACCTGCCGGTGGAGCAGGCTTCCAAATACCAACTTGTCATCAATCTCAAGACCGCCAAGACGCTCGGGATCACGATCCCGCCATCGGTGCTCCTGCGGGCGGATCAGGTGATCTCCACCACGTTCTCCAGGTAGTGATGGGCTGGAGCGATAGCCACATGCATGCGTTCCGGCCGACTGCCGGCCACCGCAGCGGTCGTTTGGGCGGATCGCCGGTTGAGCGAAGCGAAGAACGCAAGACACGGCTGGACGATCTCCTCAGGAAGCCCAAACCAAACGGCTAACCTCCGGATGCAGGGGACGGCGCCGAAGCGCCGCCCCTGAGCCGGCGCGTTGGGCGCCGACGCGGACTACCTGGCGAGGTGCCACCGTCTGGAGCGCTCGCAGCAACGCGGGTATCAGAGGCTGGAGGGACTCGATTCGGTTCGTAGGCGCGACGAGGACATCGATCGCGATCGGGATGGCGCTGAGATTCTGCTGATGCTCCAGATTCTGATCGGCCGCCAGGAAGGCGTCGAACTCACCAGCCGCCAGTCGCAGCAAGTCGCTGTTTCTGATACCCGTCCAGCCCATCGCCACGACGGTGCGGACCTCGTGCTCCGGCAGAAGCCGGGCCAGCGGTCGGGGCAAAGATTCATCGAGCAGGACGCGCACCGGCAGTTAGCAGGTCCCTGGCGAGTTCGAGCGCAGCGACCGCCTGCTCACGCTTCACGGTGGGAAAGTCGTCGAGGAACTGCTCCAGGCTGTCCCCGGCGGCCAGATAGTCGAGAAGGTTCTTCACCGGCACGCGAGTTCCGCGGAAAACGGGCGTGCCGCCGAGGACCTCGGGATCGGTCTGCACAACGGAATCCGATGTCGCCATGTACGTCATCGTACACCAGAACCCGTGTGGTGCCGAGGACCGGTGTATATCGGAGCCGATTTCCTTGATAACCACTGGTAGACTGCACGCGAGCCCCCGGGCGCCTTCCCGCGGAGGCCGCGTCCGGGTGACCGGAGCGTAGCGCGCCCCGAGCGGGGCGGGCAAGTGCGCGACGTCCGGCCGCCCCGGGTGACGCGGCGACCGGGGCGCCCCACCGCGCGGAGCGCACCGCGACACGCCACCGGAGTTCCCTTGCCCGGTGAGACGGGCTGCCCCACCTCGCGCTCGTGCAGGGGCGCGAGCACGGTGGGGCTGGGAGCCGCGGCAGGACCCGGAGCGGCCGGCCTCAGAGCAGCAGGCGGGCGAGGAAGCGGGGGCGGAGCACCTCGCGGGCCGGGACGAAGTCCCCGATGACGCCCATGAGGAGCCCGAGGTCGGCCGGGTGCCGCGCGAGCCGCCGGGCGACGTGCGCCGCGAGGCGCGGCCGCGCGATCAGCCGCTGGAGGAGCGCCGACACGCGCCCCTTGTCGGCGAACTCGGCGAGCCGCCGGGCGTGGGCCGGGGCGAGGGCCCGCGCGGAGAGGTCGCCGTCCCGCAGCGCGGCATGGGCCACCTCCGCAGCGATCTCCGCCGAGCGCAGCGCCGTGTAGATCCCCTCGCCCGTGAACGGGTCGAGGAAGCCGAGGGCGTCCCCCACGAGGAGGACGCCGTCGTGCTGCGGCGGCGTCACGCGGTAGGCGAGGGGGCCGAGCGCCCGGACCGGCCTCACCCACCGCGCCCGGCGGAGCCGCGCGGCAAGGTACGGCAGGGCCCGCACCGTCCGGTCGAAGTAGCCGGCGAGGTCGGCGCGGTGGCGCACGCCCTCGGCGAGCGGGACGACGAGGCTCAGGTTCACGCAGCCCTCGCCGATGGGGTTCATGATCGAGTAGGCCGGCGGGGCGACGAAGATCTCGCCGCGCTCGGGATCGTGCTCGACGCCCTCCGCGTACGTCACGAGCGCGAGGCGCCGGAGCCAGGGGTGCGGCCGGACGAGGCCGAGCCGCCGCGCGGCGAGCGACGTGCGCCCGTCGGCCCCCACGACGAGCCGCGCCGCGACCCGCGTCGAGCCCTCGGGCGTGAGGCCCTCGACGCCCGTGACGCGAGCGCCGTCGCGGACGAGGTCGGTCACCCTGAAGCCCTCGCGAACCGTCACCGGGAGCGCGCGGGCGCGCTCGACGAGCGTCGCGTCGAACATCCGGCGCGGCACGGTGAGCGCATGGTCACGGTAGCCGCGCCAGCGCCCGTCCCGGGGGTAGTCGCCGACGAGCGTGGTCCCGTCCGGGGCGACGATCCGCATCCCGCGGACCGGGCGGGCGCCGCCCGCCTCGACCGCCTTGAGGACGCCGAGCCGGTCAAGGAGGCGGCTCCCCTCGGGGGAGAGGTACTCCCCGCAGATCTTGTCGCGCGGGAAGTGCGCGCGGTCCACGAGGACCACCTCGTGCCCCGCCTCCGCGAGCAGGATCGCGGTGGCGGCGCCCGCCGGTCCCGCCCCGACGACGACGACCTCAGCGCGCTCCATCGCGCCGGTAGACTCCGACCAGCCGGAACCCGGGGGCCCGGTGCCAGCGGATGTCGGGGACGCCCGCGACCGCCGCCAGGCGCTGGAGCTCCGCACGCGTGTAGGCGCGGCGCACGGACAGCGGCCCGTCGTGGCGCGTCAGGCGGTTCCGCGAGATGAGGCGCGTCGCCAGCCAGACGGCGGCGTAGGCCGCGCGGCTCCGGTTGAGGTCGCTCACGACGAAGCCGAGTCGACCGAGGTCGGCCATGAGGGCGAGGAGCCGGACGACCGCGGCTTCGGGCAAGTGGTGGAGCGTCAGCGAGCAGAGGACGAGGTCGACGCCGCCCGGCCGGACCGGCGGGTGGAGCGCGTCACCCGCCACGAGGCGGACCTCGGGCAGCTCGCGCGCCCGGAGCCGGGCGCACGCGAGGACGTCGGCGCGGAGATCCAGCGCGGCGACGCTCACCCGCCGGCCGCGCGCCCGGGCCCACCGGGCGACGGCCACCGGGATGTCCGCGGCGCCGGTGCCGAGGTCGAGGATGCGGAGGGGCGCGGGAGCCGGGTGGCTCGCGAGGAAGGGCTCGAGCCGCGCCAGGAGCGCGCGGGTCGGGCCGAGACGGTTCAGTCGCGCGATGTCACCGAGGTTCTCGGCGAGCTCCCCCGGCGCGACGCCGGGTTCGTCGAGCAGCTCGACCCGCGCGACCTCGCGCGGGAGCGGCGCCAGCACCCCGAGCATCGGAAAGGCGGGGCTACCAGCGGAGCAGCGCGCTCTCCGCCGCGAAGCCGGGTCCGAGGGCGACCATCACTCCCCAGTCGCCGGGGCGGGGCTGGCCGGAGCGGAGGACCTCGTCGAGGACGAACAGCACGGTCGCCGAGGACATGTTCCCGAACCGCCGCAGCACGGCGCGCGAGAACCCGAGGTCCTCCGCGCCGAGCCCGAGGGCGGCCTGCGCCCCCTCGAGCACGCGGCGGCCCGCGGAATGGAGCACCCAGAAGCGCACGTCCTCCCGCGCGAGGCCGTGGTCCTTGAGGAGCCGCAGCGCGACCTCCTCCATCATCGCGGGGGCGATGCGCCGGATCTCCTTGCTGAGCCGCACGCGGGGCCGGCCGCCCGGGAACGTGAACCCCATCCGGTCCAGGTGCTCGGAGCGGATCAGCGAGCGGTGCCCGGCCACGGTGATGCCGTCGCCCTCCGTCCCGAGGAGGGCCGCGGCCGCGCCGTCGGCGAAGATCGCGTTCGCGACCGCCGCCTCGGGGTCGTCGTCCACGACGTAGGTGGCCGAGCAGATCTCCACGGCCACGACGAGCGCCCGGTGGCCCGGGAAGGCCCGCAGGTGGTTGTAGGCCTGCTGGAGCGCGACGATCGCGCTCGCGCACCCGGTGTCGCCGACGTGTACCCGCTGCACGTCTTCGCGCAGGCCCAGGGTGCGGATCAGGTGCGCGTCGAGGCTCGGGCAGAGGCGGCCGGTGCAGGTCGTGGTCGTGAGGAAGTCCACGCGCGTGGGGTCGAGGTCGGCGCGCTCGAGACAGGCCGTGACCGCGCGCGTCCCGAGCGTGACGCTGCCCTCCTGGAAGCGCGCGGCGAGCTGGTCCAGGTCCTCGTCGGGCCGGGCGCGTGCGCGGTCCACGAAGATGTGGCGGCGCTCGATCTCGCTCCGGAGGAAGAAGTTGCGGCGGAGCGGATCCCGGTAGCCGAAGATCTCGAGCAGCTCGGTCTGATCGAAGGCGGTCTCGGGGACGGCCGTCCCGACCGCGAGAATTCGGGGGGTGATCATGCGGCCTCCTTTGACGATCGGGCGCCGACCGCGCCAGTCGTCATGGTAACACGCCGGTCGCGGGGCGAGTTCCCGGGCCCGGTCAGCGCCACGCGGTGCCGGCGATCCAGCCGACGCCGAGCGCCATCGCGCCCAGGGCGACGAGGCCGAAGTTCGTCTGGAGCCGGCTCGGCCCGGACCGCCGGGCACTCACGAGCATCGCCGCGCCGAGGAGCGCCGCCGAGAGCGCGATGCCGCCCAGGAAGGGCGCGCGGGGGAGTCGGAGCGCGAGCCCGCTGCCGAGCCCGACCACCTGCGCCGCTCCGAGGAAGGCCCACGATGCCGCCAGCGCGCGCGTCCGGCCGAGCGCCCCGGCGGCGCCTCCGGCGCCGTGCGCCGCGTCGCCTTCGAGGTCGGGCACCGCGTTCGCGAGGTGGACGGCGACGCCGAGGAGCGCCGCGATCGGCGCGGCGAAGACGAGCTCGGGCCCTGTCCGGTGCACGGCGGCCCAGGCGTACGCAGGGATCAGGGGGAAGAAGGCGACGTACGGCGCCCAGCTCCACCGCGTGCGCTTGAGCCGCGCGTTGTAGGCCCCGAGGGCGGCGGCGACGCCCGCGAGGAGGGCGGTCGGGAGCGCGCCGAGCGGGACGACCAGGAGCGCCGCGGCGAGCGGCAGCGCGCCCCCGAGGAGGCGGGCGTGCGCCACCGGCACGCGGCCCGAGACCAGGGGCTTCCACGGCTTCGTCGCGGCGTCGAGCGCGCGGTCGCAGAGGTCGTTGACGACGCCGACCCAGAACTGGACGAGGAGCATGGCGGCGCCCGCGGCGAGCGCGCGCGACCAGCTCGGCGCGCCCCGCCCGGCGGCGAGGCTCATGAGGACGACGGTCAGGGCGACGAGGGTCGAGGGGAACGGGTGGACGAGGCGCAGGAGCCCGCCGAGCACGACGCGTCTCCCTCTCCCTCTATCGGGGGGAGAGGGCGGGGGTGAGGGAGGGGGGAGTCTACGGGCCGCGGAGGAGGAGCTGCCCGACGTGGTTCCGCTCGAGGACGATCGACTGGCCCGACGGGAGGCGGACGGTGTAGCTCGCGAGCTCCACGAGCCCCGAAAGCGTGCGCCCGTTCCTGAGCTCGACGCGGTCGCCGCCGAGGGTCCCGAGCGTCACCCGCCACACGTCACGGGGCGCCACCCGGACGACCCCGCCCCCGGTGGTCAGGGGAACCTCGCCGAGCTGCACGGTCCCCGTGAGGCGGTCGCCGTTGTTCGCGAGCACCGTGTCCGCCTGCGCCGGACGGGACCCGCCGAGAGCGACGATCAGGAGCGCGGCGACCGCGCCCGCGAGGCGGAGCGAGGGCATGCGGGGGCTCCTCACTTGGTGCCCGCGGGCAGCAGGTCCTTGGCGCCGCTGGCCGCGCTGCCGACGAGCTCCAGCGTGCCGGAGGGCCACCGCGCCCTGACGAGGCCGAGGGCCGGCACCTGGTCCGACACCCAGATTTCCGCGTCTCCGACCTTGCCACGGACGACCGCGAAGCGCCCGGCGGGGACGATGATCTCCTCGCGCGTGCCCGGGGTCACGGCGGCCTCCCGCATGGGACGCAGCCCCGACTCGGGGGTCCGGACGACGCCCTTCGGGTGCCGGATCACGCTCCGCAGCGCCTTCCCCGACCGCCGGTCCACGGTGACCTGGGTCAGGGACAGCGGCGGGCCGTCCGGCGTCTCGTGCGTCACGATCTGCAGCGTGTAGCTCCGGCGGTCACCGCGGACGACGCTGTAGGTGACGAAGATGGGGCCCGGAGCGAGCCGCTCCTCGGCCACCGACCAGGTGACCTGCCCGGCCGGACCCGGCTGCTGGACGATGACCGACACGGGCTGCGCCAGCGCCGAGGTCCAGCGGTACGTCGCCGAGGTACCGACCGTCGGACCAGCCGGGACCTGGGCGGAGGCGGCGACGGGGAGGGCGAGCGCGACGCCGAGCGCGACGGAGGCGAACCGCGCGCGGCGCATCACCGGGTCCTCGCGGCGAGGTGCGCGCGGCGGTTCAGCGCCCAGGACATCTCGTTGTGCCCGGGGTCGACCGGCCGCTCCTCGCCGTAGGAGATCGTGTCGATGCGGTCGGCCGCGACGCCGAGGTTCACGAGGTAGTCCTTCGCCGCCTGGGCGCGCTTCGCGCCGAGCGCCAGGTTGTACTCGTTCGTGCCGCGCTCGTCCGCGTGGCCCTCGATCAGGAGCGTGAAGCCGGGGAAGCCCTTCATGGCCTGGGCCGCCTCCTCGAGCGTCCGGCGGGCCTCCGCCGTGAGGTCCCAGCGATCGAACTCGAAGTAGAGGTCGCGGAGGGCGGCCCGCAGCGCGGCCGGCAGCGCCGTGGGGGGGACCCCCACGCCCGGAGGCGCCCCCGGGGGCACCGGGGCGGCCACCGCGCGCGGTCGCTCGGGCAGCCGGAAGGCGACGACCCGGACCTCGTCCCGCCCGAAGGTCAGCGTCTGTCCATCCGGTGTGCGGATCGAGTAGCTCCCCTGGTTTACGATGCCGGCGAGGATGTCGCCGTTCAGGAACTCCGCCGTGTCGCCGACGGCGTGATCGAGGACGAGGCGCCAGAGCGTCTCACGGGTGACACGCTGACTGCCGGCCGCATGGAGCACCTCGAAGTCCGTCCCCTGGATGTCGCCGAAGACGTGGTCGCCGTTCGCGAGGATGAGCGTGTCGCGGAGGCTGGTGCCCCCGCCGCCGGCGCCCAGCGTGACCACGTTGACGTCGGCACGGTCGACGACCCGCGTCTGGCCGCTCGGGAGGCGCAGCGTGTAGCGCCCCTGGTTCAGGATCCCCGAGATCCGGTTGCCGTTCCGCAGGTCCACCGAGTCGCCGGTGGCCGTGTTGAACTGCAGCCGCCACACGGTCGCGCGCGTGACGCGGTAGGATGCCTGGGGCGTGTGGAGGGTGAACTCGGCTTCCTGCAGGTCGCCCCCCAGCCGCTCGCCGGTGACGAGCAGGATCTCGTCCACGGCGTCGGCCGGAGGCGCCGCCACGGTGAAGAGCGCCACGCCGAGCACCACCGCGAGCACGACCTCGAGCCGTCTGGCCATCGTGTCCCCTCCGGAGGAGCCCGGCGCCCCGGGGTCACGCCGTACCGCCGGCGCGCCCCCCGCCCGGCTCGGGAGCAAAGCCGGCGCTATTCTAACAAGGTCCGGCCCGGGATCACCAAACCTTCTGTGACGGCGCCGGGATAGCCCCGCGGGCGCCCCCGCTGAGCCCTAACCCCCCGGAAATACGGGGTCGGCGCACTCTCACCCCGTCTCCTCGGCCCGATGTCGCAGGTGGGCCGGACGGCGCAAGGCGCACCGTCCGGCCAGGCCGGCGCCGTCACCGGCGCGGCTCGAAGCAGATGACCGGGGGGTCCGCCGGGCTGTCGCGCGGAGCCACGAACCGGACCGGCAGCCCGACCCGCAGCGCCTCGGCGGCCATGCCGACGACCCGGCCGAGGAGCGAGACGCCTTCGGGGAACCGGACCACCGCGATCCCGTAGGGCGCCTCGGCGGCGAGCGCGGTCGGCGGCACGCGGATCACCGTGTACGACACGACCTCGCCCTCGCCGCCGATCGGCGCGCGCTCCCAGCTCGTGGCGTGGCATGCGGGGCAGGCGGCCTTCGGCGGCACGGCCAGCTCGCGACAGGCGACGCAGCGCTGGACGACGAGCCGCCCCGCGCGGACGCCGTCGAAGAACTCGCGAAGGCTCAGCGGCCCCCCGGATATCTGGCTCACCGGCGTCCCCTCCGTAGCGCCACGCCTGGCGCTAGCGGCATCGCGGCCGGGCCGCTCCCTCAGGCCGGCCACCGCGGGTCCTGTCCCCGGGCTCGCCCCGCGCGCCCGGGCTCGTCACCCGCTCACCTCCTTCCGCGATTCGCGGAATCGCGGAAGGAAGCTAAGGGGGTCCCACTTCGCCCGGGACCCCGCGGGGCTCGCCCGGTGCCACCCGCGGTGGCCGGACCCGCGGCGGCCCTCACCGCGGCTCGCGGCCGAAGAGGCTCACGAGCACGGTCGCCGTGTTGCCGCCGAGGGTGTGCGCCAGGCCGATCCGGGCGCCCTCGACCTGGCGCGGGCCGGCCTCCTCGCGGAGCTGCGTCGCGATCTCGGCGACCTGCGCGGCGCCCGTGGCGCCGATCGGGTGCCCCTTGGCCTTGAGGCCCCCGGAGGGGTTCACCGGGATCCGCCCGCCGAGGCTCGTCTCCCCCTTCTCGGCGGCGAGCCCGCCCGCCCCCGGCTCGACGAGGCCGAGCCCTTCCGTGGCGACGATCTCGGCGATGGTGAAGCAGTCGTGCAGCTCGACGACGTCCACGTCCTCGGGCCCGAGCCCCGCCTGTCGGTAGGCGGCCTGGGCCGCGCGCTCGGTCGCCAGCGCGCGGGAGAGGTCGCGCTTGTCGTGCAGGCACATGGAGTCGCCGGCCTGCGCGGAGCCGAGGACCCAGATGGGCTTCCGGGTCCGCCGGGCCAGGGGCTCCGCGGCGATGACGACGGCGGCCGCCCCATCCGAGAACGGGCAGCAGTCGTAGAGCTTCAGCGGGTCGGCGACCTTCGCGCTCGCCATGACCTGGGCGACGGTGATCTCCTTCTGGAACTGCGCCTTGGGGTTCCGCGCCCCGTGCCGGTGGTTCTTGACGGCGACGTGGGCCATCTGCTCCTCGGTCGTCCCGTGCTTGGCCATGTGGGCGCGCGCGATCAGCGCGAAGACGCCGGGGAAGGTGAGCCCCGCCGGCTGCTCGAACACCGCGTCCGACGCGTAGGCGAAGACCTCGGTCGAGCGCTCGGTGGGCATCGTGAGCACGCGCTCGGCCCCGCCCACGAGCAGGACGTCGGCCGCCCCCGAACCGACCTCGAAGAGCGCGTGGCGGAACGCCGCGTGGCTCGACGCGCACGCCGTCTCGAAGCGTGTGGCGGCGACGGCCGGGATGCCGAGGGCCGAGGCCGCCTGGGGCCCCATGTGGAGCTGGTGCTCGCCCGCCTCGCCGACGACGTTGCCCAAGTAGATCCCCTGGACCTCGGCCGGCGTGAGGTCCGCGTCCGCGAGCGCCTCGAGCGCGGCCTCGGTGAACAGCTCCGCGCACGTCCGCTCGTGCTTGCCGAACTTCGTGACGCCGACGCCGACGACCGCGACCTTGCGCATGCGCGCCTCCCGGCGATCAGGGTGAGGGGAGCACTCCTCACCCATGCTAGCATGGACCCCCGCATGGCACTCGGCCTCTGCATCGTGGGCTGCGGCCGCTTCGCGAGCTTCCACGCCCGCGCGGCCCGGCGGCTCGGCGACGCGGTCGCCCTGTCGTTCGCGAGCCGGGACGGCGCCCGCGCCGAGGCCTACCGCCGCCGGTTCGGGGGCGTCGCCGCGTTCGCGGGGTACGAGACCGCGGCGGCCGACCCGCGCGTGCACGCGCTCCTCTTCGCGACGCCGCACCACCTCCACCTGGACCACGTGCGCCTCGCCGCCACGCACGGCAAGGCGGCCCTGGTGGAAAAGCCGATCGCGCGGACGCTCGCCGAGGCCGACGCGATGCTGGCGGAGGCGCAGGCGGCGGGGATCCCGCTCATGGTCGCCGAGAACTTCCACTTCATGCCCGCCTTCGTCGCGGCGCGCCGGCTCCTCCGGGCGGGCGCCATCGGTCGCCTGCGACAGGTCCTCGTCTCCGCGCGGGGGTACCGCCTTCCGGGCGGCTGGCGCCGGCAGCGGGACGCGGTGGGCGGGGGCGCCCTGATCGACGGCGGGATCCACTACGTGCACCTGCTGCGTGACTGGGGCGGCCCGGTGGCCCGGGTGGCGACGGTGGCTCCGCCGAACCTGTTCGCCGAGCTCGAGGGCGAGGACACGGCCTTCGTCCTGCTCGCATTCCGGAGCGGCGCCGTCGCGGCGCTCGCCAACTCCCTCGCGGCGCCGGGGCTGCCGCGCCGGCAGGAGGCCTGGGCGACGGGGAGCGCCGGGTCGCTGGCCGTGGACAACGCCGGCCGGTACCTCCGCTGGCGCGGCCCCGGCGGCGCGGGCGTCCGCCTCTTCCTGCGGGACCGGCGCGGGCTCCGCCGGCAGCTCGCCGAGTTCGTGGCGGCGGTCCGAGACGGGCGGCCGCCCGCGCTCCCGGCACGCTCGACGCGCGAGGACCTCGCGGTGGTCCTGGCCGCCTACCGGTCGCTCGAGACGCGGCAGACGGTCGAGCTGCCCCCGGAAGCGGACGACCGGGGATGAGGGTTCTCTACGCCTGACCCTCTCCCCGGCGAGGCGCCACGGGCGCCCTCGCCGCCTCAGAGTCCGTGAAGAAATGGCGGGCCGGTCCGAAACCCGACTTTCCCCGCCCGGGCTTCTCGCCACGCTCCCGTCATTCGCCTCGCGGCCGTGGCGTTCCGCTCCGAGCCGCGGCTTTGCCGCGGCAACCTCTGGGGGAGGCCCGGGAGGGGGCCCCAGAGGGCGAAGCCCGTCAGGACATGGCCCCCTCCCGATGAACTCAGCGCTCGTACGACTCCGCTCGGGCGGCGGCGGACAGAGGGATCAGGTAGCGCAGCGGGTCGGGGAGGACCTTCGTCCGGGTCGCGGCGAGCGACTCCTCGCCGGCGTAGCTCACCGCGGAGCGCAGGTGGCCGCGGATCCGGTGCAGGATGTCCAGCACCGATCCCTTGTACGGGATCTGGACCTCCTGGCCCTCGGCAGGGACGTCGAGGGCGCCCTCGAGCGCCTCCGGGCTCTCGTCGCTGTAGAGCGCGTCGAACACGGCCTGGGGCGAGGTCATGCCGCGGTAGATCTTCCGTTTCTCTCCCGTCCCGGGATCCTCGATGACCGACCCGGGCGCCTCATCGGTGCCCGAGAGCATGCTGCCGAGCATGACGCTCGAGGCCCCGCAGACGAGCGCGAGGAAGACGTCCTTGTCGTCCCGGACCCCGCCGTCGGCGATGATGGGCACCGACTCGCCCACCCCGCACCAGGCCTCCCGGATCGCCTGGAGCTGCGGGACGCCGGCGCCCGTCTCGACGCGCGTCCGGCAGCCCCGGCCCGGCCCGATGCCGACCTTGATGGCGTCGGCGCCGAGATCCCGGAGGAACGCCGCGCCCTCGGCCGTGCCCACGTTCCCGCAGGCGAGCTCCGCGTCGCCGAACTTCGCCCGGAAGGCCTGGACCGCGTGCCGCATGACCGCCGAGTGCGCGTGGGCGATGTCGATCAGGATCGCGTCCGCGCCCGCGCGCAGGAGCTCCGCCGCCCGCTCGAGGAAGTCGCCCCGCGCTCCGACGGCGGCGCCGACCAGGAGCCGCCCCTTGCCGTCTTTGCCCGAGTAGGGACGCTGGCGGGAGAGGATGACGTCCTTCTTCGTGATGAGGCCGCGGATCCTGCGGTCGCCGTCCACGAGCGGCAGCTTCTCGATCCGGCGCTCGAACATCCGCCCCTCCGCCTCCTGGACGGGGATGCCGGGCGCCGCGGTGACGAGCCGCTCGACGGGGGTCATGAACTCCTCGACCCGATGGCCGTCGAGGCCCTCGATCCACGGGAGGTCACGGTTGGAGAGCAGCCCGGCGAGGATCCCGCTGCCGCGCGTCTCCTCGATGAGGATGCCGGTGATGTTGTGTTTGGCGATGAACCGGCGCGCCTCCCGGATCGTCGTGCCGCGGGGCAGGCAGAGGGGCTGCTCGACGACGTACCCGTAGCTCCGCTTGACCCGCGCCACGCTCTCCGCCTGGGTCGCGATCGGCATGCCCCGGTGGACGAACCCGATGCCGCCCTCGAGCGCCAGGGCCTTGGCCATCTGCGCGCCGGTCACGCTGTCCATGTTGGCCGAGATGACGGGCAGCTCGAGCGTGACGCGGCGGGAGAGGCGGGTCCGGAGCGCGATGTCTCGGCGGGAGGCGACGACGCCGGGCTGCGGCCGGAAGAGGAAGTCGTCGTACGTCTTGCCGACGAACTCCGCCTCGACCCGCCGCTCCATGGCCGCCCTCCCTCCTGTAGTCTACCCGCCTCGGGTGGCCCCTGCTTGGTCCCACGTCGGCATCGCGATCCCGTGGTTGCCGGCGTAGTCCGAGCGCGGGGGCGACGACCAGCCGGCCAGCAGCTCCGGACGGGGCTCGTACACCTCCACGCCGAGGGGGCGGCAGACCGTCAGGGGGTCACCGGCGTCCGGCCCCCACAGGGGGACCGAGAGATCGCCGCCCGGGCAGGTCGAGATGGCGCAGAGGAGGTCGATCTCCGCGAAGAACTCGAAGAAGTCGCCCTTCCTCGCGGGGCTGCCCTTCATGAAGTACCGGTCGTCCACGAGCCCCGTCACCTGGAAGATGTTCAGGACGTCGTGGACGTCGAACTCGGTGAGTCGCCACGGCAGGATCGCGCGGACCAGGTTGGAGTGGCAGTGGTAGTCGAACTCCTGGCCCGTGAGGAGCTTGTTCACGTACGGATCGCAGCGGGTGCCGTGGAGGTCGTGGCACCGGCCTCCGTCCGCGTCCATCCCGTACTGCACGGTGTCGTTCGTGATGGTGGCCATGGGGCGGAGGAAAGGCAGGCACGACCAGAGTCGGTCGTGGGTCGTCAGGTGGGCGCGGTGGAGCTGCTTGGTGCGCGCCGCCCAGAAGCGCTCGCGTGGGTCGGGGAGGTGCCAGCAGTTGAAGTCGGCGACCTGCGGCCCCTCGATCACGACGATCCGGCAGAGCTGGCCCGCGCGGACCGGCCAGGCGCGGCCGGAGCGGATGGGGACGACGAACCGGTCGACCAGGCGGCGCCCCGCCGTGTCGCGGGCGAGGCGGTCGTAGAGCGCGCGATCGACCTCCAGGGGTCCGCCGGGCTTCGAGGGCAGGTAGGTCCACAAGCGTGAGGGCATGCGCCGTGCCTCCGTCGAAATTGATCAGGGTCACCCTCTCCCCCAAGCTGGGGGAGAGGGCTAGGGGAAGGGGGATTACGCCCCCCCGTGGGCCTTCGACCAGGCCTCGGGGGCGCGGAGGAACTCCCGGACGACCTTCGCCTGCTCCGGCGTGAAGTAGCCGCGGGCCTCGGCGACCTCGAGCGTGGTCTGCCAGTCCGTCAGGGCGTGGAGCCGCACGCCGACCTCCCGCAGGTTCCGCTCCGCCTCGGGGTAGATCCCGTAGTAGAAGACGACGACCGCGTGCTCCACGACCGCGCCGGCCTGCTGGAGCGCGCGGCAGAAGCTCACCTTGCTCCGGGCGTCGGTCGCGAGGTCCTCCACCAGGACCACCCGCTGGCCGGCCTCGAGCACCCCCTCGATCTGGGACTGCCGCCCGAACCCCTTCGGCTGCTTCCGCACGTAGACCATCGGGACGAAGAAGTAGTCGGCGATCCAGGCGGCGAAGGGGATCCCGGCCGTCTCCCCGCCGGCCACCAGGTCGAAGCGCTCCCGCCCGACCGTCCGGCCGATCTCCTCAGCAGCGAGATGGACGACCTCCCGGCGCTCCCACGTGGTCGAGATGAGCTTCCGGCAGTCCACGTACACGGGGCTCGCCCAGCCGGAGGTGAAGATGAACGGCTTCTCCAGGTTGCAGTGGACGGCCTTCAGGCCGAGGAGGATCTCGGACGCCCGAGCCCTGCGCTCGCTGAGCTGCACGATCCTGTCCCCGGTCATGTCGGCGCTCTCCCTCCTGGGCTTGACCGCGCGCTCTGGCCCGAACCGCTCCGAGCGCGGGCTTTGCCCGCGCAATCGATCCTGGGGGGAGGTTCGGCCCCCCAAAATCAAGGGGGGCAACGCCCCCCTCCGAAGATTCGACGTAGGGTACCACATCGCCGCGGGCGCTTGACCGCCTCCCGGCGTCGGGCTAAGGTGGCCGCGTCGTCGCCCCGCTCCCGACTTGGCCTGGAGGGCCCCCGATGCGCTGTCCCCGCTGCCAGCACGTGAACCCCGCCGGGATCAAGTTCTGTGGGGCGTGCGGCGCCCGCTTCGAGCAGCGCTGTCCTGCCTGCCAGTCCGCCAACCCGCCCGCGAACAAGTTCTGCAACCAGTGCGGGGCGCCGCTCGCCGCGCCACCCCCGGCGCCCCAGTTCGCGTCGCCCCACGCCTACACACCGCGTCACCTCGCCGACAAGATCCTGACCTCCCGGAGCGCCCTCGAGGGGGAGCGCAAGCAGGTCACCGTCCTCTTCTGCGACCTGGCCAACTCGGTGGTCCTGGCCGAGCGCCTCGGTCCCGAGCCGATGCACGCGCTGCTCGACCGCTTCTTCGAGCTGGCGCTCGCCGAGGTTCACCGCTACGAGGGCACGATCAACCAGTTCCTGGGCGACGGGTTCATGGCCCTGTTCGGGGCCCCGGTGGCCCTCGAGGACCACGCGTGGGCGGCGGTGCTCGCGGCGCTCGCGATCCGGCGGAGCGTCGCGGAGCACCGGGCGGAGTTCGGGCTGCCGGCGGACACGGAGCTCCAGGTTCGCATCGGGGTGAACACCGGGCTCGTGGTCGTGGGGAAGATCGGCGACAACCTCCGGATGGACTACACGGCCGTGGGCGACACGACGAACCTGGCGGCGCGGCTCCAGGAGATCGCCGAGCCGAGCGCGATCCTCGTGAGCGAGGCGACCCGCCGGCTGGTCCACGGCTACGTGCGGGTCGAGGCGTTCGGGGCCGTCCCGATCAAGGGGAAGCCCGATCCCGTCCCCACCTACCGCGTCGTCGGCCTCGGGCCCCGGCGCTCCCCGCTGGAGGGCCTGGGCGAGCGGCCGCTCAGCCGGTTAGTCGGCCGGCAGGCCGAGCTCGCCGCGCTCCGCGACCTCCTCGCCCGGGCCGAGGCGGGGCGGGGTCAGGTCGTGGGGATCGCGGGCGAGGCCGGCGTCGGGAAGTCGCGGCTCCTCCACGAGTTCCGCCAGGGCCTCGGGGCCCGCCGCGTCACCTACCTCCAGGGGCGCTGCCTGTCGTACGGGAGCGCCATCCCGTACCTGCCGCTCCTCGACATGCTGCGGCAGAACTGCGGGCTCGCCGAGGGCGATCCCCCGGCCGTGATCGTCGAGAAGGTGCGCCGCGCCTTCCAGGCGGTGGGCATGGATCCCGACGAGTGGGGGCCGTTTCCCCTGCGGCTCCTCGGGGTGCGGGAGGGCGCCGACCGGTTCGAGCGCTTGAGCCCGGAGGCGATCAAGGCGCGGCTCTTCGAGACGTTCCGCCAGATCACGCTGCGGGGGAGCCGCCGGCGCCCGATCGTGCTCGAGGTGGAAGACCTCCAGTGGATCGACCAGACGTCGGAGGAGTTCCTCGTCACCCTGGCCGACAGCGTGGGCGGCGCGCGGATCGTCCTCCTCGTGACGTACCGGCCCGGGTACCGGCCGCCCTGGATCGAGAAGTCCTACGCCACGCAGATCGCGCTGCAACCGCTCGGCCCGGAGGAGAGCCTGAGCATCGTGCAGTCGGTCATGCAGGCGGCCCCGCTCCCCGACGCCGTCGTCCACCGGATCCTCGCGAAGGCGGAGGGGAACCCCTTCTTCCTCGAGGAGCTGACCCGGGTCGTGGCCGATCAGGGGGAGCGCGCCGGGACCGCGGACGTGCCGGACACGATCGAGGAGGTGCTGCTCGCCCGGATCGACCGCCTGGCCGAGGGGCCGAAGCGGGTGCTCCAGACCGCCGCCGTCCTCGGGCGCGAGGTCTCGCTGAGGCTCCTGCGGGCGATCTGGGAGGGCCTCGGACCCCTCGACGCCCACCTCCGCGAGCTCACGCGGCTCGAGTTCCTGTACGAGCGGCACGGCGCCGACGAGCCGGTCTACGCCTTCAAGCACCCGTTGACCCGGGAGGTCGCGCGCTCGAGCCTCCTGACGAGTCGCCGCCGGGCGCTCCACGCCGCGGCGGGACGGGCCCTGGAGGGCTTCTACGCCGAGCGCCTCGAGGAGGCCTACTCGGGCCTCGCCTACCACTACGCGAAGAGCGACCAGCCGGACAAGGCGGTCGAGTACCTCGCCCGCTTCGCCGAGCGGGCGGCGCACGCCTATGCCCACGCGGAGGCGGTCACCGCCCTCGCCGAGGCGCGCGCCCACGTCGAGCACCTGCCGGCCGCCGAGCGGGACGCGCGGCGGCTCGACCTCGTCCTGCGCGAGGCGCACTCGCTCTCGTTCCTGGGACGCTTCGAGGAGGCCCTCGCGCTCCTCCAGGGGGAGGGAGAGCAGGTGGAGCGCCAGGCGGCGTCCGGGGTGTCGGCCGCCTACCACTTCTGGCTGGCCCACACCCTGAGCTACCTCGGGGATCACAAGCGGGCCGCCGAGAACGCCGAGCGCGCCTTCGAGGAGGCGAGCCGCGCCGGGGACGAGGCGACGATGGGGAAGGCGTACGTCGTCCTCGCCCAGGAGCACTACTGGGCGGGCCGGCCCCTCCACGGGATCACGCGGGGGCGCCGCGCGGCCGAGCTGCTCGAGCGGGCGGGGGAGCCGTGGTGGCTCGGCCTGGCCCACTGGGTCGTCGGGATCAACTATATCATCATCGGCGGCTTCGACCTCGCGATGGAGGCGGAGACTCGGGCCCTCGCGATCGGCGAGGCGCTCGGCGACCCGCGGATCCAGAGCTACGCGACGTGGAGCACGGGCTGGATCCATGCGCTGACCGGGGAGTGGGAGGCGGGGATCGAGGCGTGCAAGCGCGGGCTCGGCCGCTCACCGGATGCGGTGAACACGGCCGTGGCGGAAGGGCATCTCGGCTACGTCTACCTCGAGAAGGGCGAGCCCAGCGAGGCGATCCCGCTCCTGGAGCGCGCGGTCCAGCACATGACGCAGTTCCGGTTCCAGCGGCTCCTCGGCCGCTTCACGACGTTCCTCGGGGAGGCGTACGGCCTGGCGGGCCGGCTCGACCGGGCGCGGGAACTGGTCGCCCGGGGGCTCGAGCTGGCGCGCGAGGCCGGCTACGCCTACGGGGCGGGCTGGGCGCAGCACGCGCTCGGGCGGATCGCCCGCGCCGAGAGGCGCTTCGCCGAGGCCGAGGACCACCTCCGGGGGGCGCTGGACACGTTCGTCGCCATCCAGGCCCGGTTCATGGCGGGTCGGGCGCACCTCGCGCTCGCCGAGCTCGCCCAGGCGCGGGGCAGCGCGGCGGACGCCCTCGCCCACCTCCAGGAGGCCTACTCCCTCTTCCGGATCATGCGCGTCGCCCGGTACGTCGATCGGGCGGAGGCGCTGGCCCGCGAGCTGGGCCTGACGCTCTCGGAGGAGCTGACGAACCCGTACCTCGCCGTCGTGCGCCGCGGGGAGGGGGAGCTCTTCCGCACCCTCGAGGCGCACATGGCGGAGCTGAACGTCGGCCAGGTGATCTGGGACCGGCGGACGGGGGAGCGCCGGCACGCGCCGCAGCCGGCCACGCCCGAGCGCCGCCGCGCCGATCGCCGCCGCCCAGCGTCTTCGGCCTGGGACAACCTCGGCTTCCTGCTCAGCCCCTGAGGCCGGCACCCTCCGCTCAGGCGGGTCGCCGCCGCATTCCGCGGGGTCGACGTTCGGCTACGGCTTGTCGGCCAGCAGCTCGCGGATCTTCGCGTCGAACACGGCGTAGGGCTGCGCGCCGACGAGCCTGACGCCATCGACGCCTTCTGCGGTCGTCCGTCCCAGCACGAAGGTGGGTGTGCCCGAGACCCCGGCGGCGCGGCCGTCCGCCAGGTCCTTCTCGACGTCTCTCCGGTACCGGTCGCCGTCGAGGCAGGCGCGGAACGCGGCCTCGTCCGACCCGAGGTCGCGGGCGAACTTGCGGATGGCGAGCAGCACGTGGCGCAGCTGCCAGAACTGGCCATGCTCGCCGGCGCAGCGGGCCGCCTGTGCCGCCGGCATCGCGTTCCGGTGGAAGTCGAGGGGAAAGTCGCGGCTGACGTACCGCATCTTCCGCGTGTCGATGTAGTTCTTCTTCAGCGCCTCGAAGGTCGCGACGTGGAACTGCCGGCAGAACGGGCACTCGTAGTCGGTGAACTCGACCATCGTGAGGGGCGCGTCCGGCCGGCCGAGGACGAAGGCGCCGCCGACCGCCACTTTCACCCTGGCATCGGGCTGGGGCGCCGCCGCGCGCGGGGCGCCGGCGGGCGGCGCCTGCATGCGCTCCAGCAGGCGACGGATCTCGCGCAGCTCCTTGAGGATCTCCTTGGCGTCGTCGGAGCTGATCCCCTGGGCGCCCGCGCCGCCCGGCAGCGCGACCGCGAGGGTGAACAAGGCGGCGACGAGCGCGCGAGTCACCGCTCCTGGGATTGCCGCCTCCTGGGGTGGCAGCGTTCGGCCGTCGCGAGGCTGAGTCATGCCGGAGAGACTAGGCGGCTCGGGCCCCGGCTGTCAACCGGGGTTCTCCCCCGGGTCGTCCGCCGCCGGCCCCAGACCGGGAAGCCGCGGGGCTGAACCTTGTCGCGCGGCAACGCCGTGGGGTACCATCGGCCCAACGGCGCAGCATGTACACCGCGCACTTCGGGCTGACCGAGGCACCCTTCTCCCTCACCCCGGACCCGCGTTACCTCTACATGAGCGAGCGGCACCGGGAGGCCCTGGCCCACCTGCTCTACGGGATCGGCCAGGGCGGCGGCTTCGTCCAGCTCACGGGTGAGGTGGGGACGGGCAAGACGACGGTCTGCCGCTGCCTCCTCGAGCAGCTCCCGCCCCACGTGGACGTGGCGCTCGTCCTGAACCCGCGGCTGACGAGCCTCGAGCTCCTGGCGACCGTCTGCGACGAGCTGAAGATCGCGTACCCCCCGGGCGCGACCATCAAGACCCTCGTCGACGCGCTCGACCGCCACCTCCTCGAAGCCCACGAACGGGGCCGGCGCACGGTCCTCGTCATCGACGAGGCGCAGGACCTCGCCCCCGAGGTCCTCGAGGAGATCCGGCTTCTCACGAACCTCGAGACGAGCACCGAGAAGCTCCTCCAGGTGATCCTCATCGGCCAGCCGGAGCTCGCCTCGCTGCTCGAGCGGCCCGGGCTCCGGCAGGTGGCCCAGCGGGTCACGGCGCGATACCACCTCACGCCCCTCTCCCGGGCGGAGACCCGCGCCTACATCCGTCACCGGCTGGAGGTCGCCGGCGGCAGCGGAAGCCTCTTCACCGAGGCGGCGGTCCGCGAGATCTACCGGCTGTCGCGCGGCGTGCCGCGCCTGATCAACGTCATCTGCGACCGCACGCTCCTCGGCGCGTACGTGGAGGACGAGCGGCGCCCGGACGCCCGGACCGTGCGGCAGGCCGGCGCGGAGGTCCTCTGGGGTGGCGCCCGCCGCTCGCGCCTCGCCAGGGTCGGCACCGTCGCGGCCGTCCTCCTGGCGGCGGCTGCCATCGGCGCCGGGGCGGTCATCCCGGTCTCGCCCCCCCGCGCCCTCACGGCGCTCATCGGACGCGTGAGCGGGCCCGACCGGGCTCCGGCGGTTCCCGCGTCCGCGTGGCCCGCCGACGCGACGCGCGGCACGCCGGGCGCCGCCGGCGTCACCCTCGAGGGCGCCCTGCGGGACCGCGCGTCGGCCGGGAACCGCGCCGCGGCGCTCGCGACCCTCTACAGCCGGTGGCGTCCGGAGGTCCGCGACGCGGAAGGCGTCCTGGCCTGCGAGGCCGGGCGGCTCCGGGAGCTGGGCTGCCTCGCCAGGACCGGGACGTGGAAGACGCTGCGGCGGCTCAACCTCCCGGTCGTGCTCGAGCTCGTGCTCCCCGGCGGCGAGCGGCGCTATGCGACGCTGCTGGCGCTGGAGACGAACACCGCCGCCCTCGACGTCGGCGGCCGCGGGCTCACGGTCCCGCTCCACGAGGTCGATCGGTACTGGGAAGGCGGCTTCGTCGTCCTCTGGCAGCGGCCGCCGATCGAGTCGCGCGTGATCGCGCCCGGGGTCCGGGGTCCGGACGTCGAATGGCTGCGGCGGCGCCTGGTCGAGGTGCAGGGGTTGCCGGCGGAGTCGGCGTCGGAGGGCGCGTTCGACGGCGCGCTCCGGAGCCGGGTCGCCGCCTTCCAGCGGAGCCGATCCCTCGTGCCCGATGGCGTCGTGGGCGCGGAGACGCTCATCGAGCTGATGGCCGGGACGGCTCCCGGCGTCCCGACGCTGGTGCCGGCCCGACCCTGAGGCGCCGCCGTGTCCTACATCCTCGAAGCGCTCAGGAAGGCAGAGCGGCAGGGCCGACTGGGCGGGCGCGTGCCGACGCTCGCAAGCGAGCACCCGTCGGGGCCGGCGGGGCTCCGGCGGTGGTGGCCGTGGGCCCTCGTCGCGGCCCTCGCGCTGAACGCCGTGGTCCTGCTCGTCGTCCTGCGCTCGAGGGCGCCGGTCGAGCTGCCGCCCGCCACGGTGGCGTCCCGGCAGGGGCTGGCGCCTGCTGTCCCCGCGGCTCTGTCCCCGCGGCCGCCCGCACCCGAGACGCGGGCCCCGGTCCCCTCGCCCCGGCCGGTGTCGCCGGCGCCCGCCGGGGCCGAGTCACGGGTCGCGGAGCGCAGTGCACCGGGCCGCGCCGAGCCGGAGGGGTCCAGCGTGCCCCCGCCGCCGATCGCGCCGCTGCCGCCGGCGCGCCCCAGCACTCCCGAGACCGCGGCGGCGCCCCCGGTGGAGGCCCCGCCCGTGGCCGCTCCGGCGGTGACACCCGCGCCCGACGCCCCCGCCGCTCCGCCCGCGCGCGCCGCCGGGACGCCAGCGGCCGGCGTCGCGAGAGCCGCCGACCCGGGCGCCGCCGGACCCCAGCCGGCGGATGCGCGGAGCGTCCTCCAGGAGGCCCTGTCTCGGATGACCCTCGACGTGCTCGTCTACTCCGAGCGCGCGCCGGAGCGATTCGTCTTCATCAGCGGCCAGAAGTACGTCGAGGGCCAGCGGGTCGGCGGGAAGTTCCTCCTCGAGGCGATCACCGAGGAGGGCGCGCTCCTGAGCCACGAGGGGCAGCGCCTGCTGCTCAGCCCTCGGCTCAAGCCGCACGGGCCCGCCGGCCGCGCGCGCTGACTCCGCGCGCAGCCGGCGCGCGCCGTCGCTACTTCGTCTCGTTCACGCGCTCGAGCATCCCCTTCGGCCAGGTCTTCGAGAACTCGGACTCGAGGTACGCCTTCTGGACGTGGCGCCGGAAGGCCTCGACGTCGGGCACCGTGACGGTGAGCCCCTCCTTCTTGAAGAAGTCGATCAGGCCCTGCTCGTCCTTGATCCGGTTCTCGTTGTTGAAGCGGGCGCCCGCGAGCGCCGCCTCCTTGACCTTCTTCTGCAGGTCGGGCGGCATCGCCTTCCACGCCTTGTTCGAGAGCGCGAGGAAGACGCCGTCCACCATGTGGCTCGTGAGGACGAGCTGCTTGGTGACCTCGTAGAACTTCGCGGCCCGGACGGTCGGCAGCGGGTTGTCCTGGCCGTCGATCGTGCCCGTCTTGAGCGCGAGGTAGACCTCGTTGAAGGCGAGCGGCGTGGGGTTGGCGCCGAGCGCCTGACCGAGGAAGAGCCACTCCTTGGAGCCCGGCATCCGCAGCTTGACGCCGGCGAGGTCGGCCGGCGTCCGGACGTTCCGCAGGTCGCGGAGGTTGACCTGCCGGGTGCCGAGATAGGCGACCGTCAGGACCTGGATGTCCATGGCTTCGGAGACCTTCCTGTAGATCTCGTCGCCGATGGGCCCGCCGAAGACCTTCCGCTGGTGGTCGGGGTCCCGGATGAGATAGCCGGCCGTGAAGAGCGAGTACTCGGGGATCAGCTTCGAGATGTCCTGCATCGAGATCAGGGCCGCCTCGAGGTTGCCGCGCGCCATGGCGGCGGGCTCGGTGCCCTGCTTGAAAAGCGTCCCCGAGTGGTGGATCTGCACGTCGAACTGGCCGGGGGCGAGCTTCTCGATCTCGTCCTTGAAGACGTAGAGCATCTTCGTGTGCCAGTCCTCGGGCACGGCCGGCGTCGAGATGCGCAGGGTCTGCTTGGCTTCGACGAGACCGGGAAGAGCCGAGAGCCCGAACGCGACCAGACAGAGGACCGATGCGAGAAGGTAATATCGGTGCCCGCGTGACGCGTCCCGCATGAGTCGTTCCTCCCTCGGATTGTGTGTGGGCGGCCAGGAGACAGCCAGATTCTAGTCGTGATTCTAGTCGTTGACGGGTCCGCGTTCAATCCCATAGACTCGCGCCGCACTGCCGAGGGGTGAGAGCGTTGACCAGCTTCGAAGGCCGCGTGGCCGTTGTCACGGGCGGGGCGAGCGGGATCGGGCGCGCGCTCGGGCTCGCGTTCGCGCGCGAGGGCGCGCGCGTGGTCGTCGCCGACGTGGACGAGCCCGAAGCGGCGGCGGCGGCGCGGGCGATCGAGGCCGGCGGCGGCGAGGCGCTCGCGGTCCGGACGGACGTGTCGGACCGGGCGCAGGTCGTCGCCCTCGCCGACCGCGCGTTCGCGCGCTTCGGGGCGGTCCACGTCCTCTGCAACAACGCCGGCGTCGTCGTCCACGGGGGCCTCGAGGCGGCGACCCACCACGACTGGGCGTGGCTGATCGGCGTCAACCTCTGGGGCGTGATCCACGGGCTCGAGGCGTTCCTCCCAAGGATGATCGCCCAGGGCCAGGGCGGCCACGTCCTCAACACGGCCTCCATGGCCGGCCTCATCGCCTCGCAGGCGCTCGGGGTCTACAACGCGACGAAGTATGCGGTCGTCGGGCTCTCGGAGACGCTCGCCAAGGACCTCCGACCCTACGGCATCGGGGTGTCGGTCCTCTGCCCCATGGGAGTGGCGACGCGGATCCGCGAGGCCGAGCGGAGTCGGCCCGCGGCGCTCCGGAACCCAATGGGACGAGCTCCCGGGGCGGAGGTGACGCTGATCGGACGCACCCTGACCCCGGAGGAGGTCGCCGAGCGCGCGCTGGCGGCGATCCGCGCGGGCGACCTCTACGTCCTGACGCACCTCGAAGGCCTCGAACCCCTGCGCCGCCGGTTCGAGCGCCTCGCCGAGGCGTTCCGGCGCCAGCACCCCGGAGTTTGACAGCCCCGGGGAGCGGGACTATCCTGAGGCCGGGGTCGGCGATATGCGCGACGAAGAGGCGATCCGTGAGCTGATGGGCAAGCTGATGCGCGCCGTCGAGGCCTCGATCGCGACTTCGGCCGCCGTCCGCGAGGCGCTCGCCGAGCTGGTGCGGAACGGGTACGAGGCGCGCCTGTTCTTCGTCGCGAACGCCGAGTCGGCCGAGTCGGATGAGGAGGAGGCCAGCACGGAGGCCGAGGACGCCGAGACGGCCGAGGCGGTGGCCGAGGCCGACGGGGCGCCCGTCGAGCGGGAGATCGGGGCCGTCCCGGAAGGTGGCGACCTCCGGTTCGAGTTGACGAAGCTCGACCGCGATTTCCTCAAGTCCCTCCACATCCGATCCGACCCGGACGCTGCGCGCGGCTGAGGGGCCGTGGGTGGCCCGGGAGCGACACCGTCCTCGCCAGGCGGGGCTCTGCGGAAGGTAGAGCAGTGACCCGGTTCCTCCTCCTCGCGGTCGTCGCGTTCCTCCTCTATCTCGTCCTGCGCTCCGCCGTGAATGCTTTCCTCGCCGGGCTCCGGGGCGCGGCGGGGCGCCCGGGCGTCCCGCGCGCGATCCGGGACGAGCTGGTCAAGGACCCCGTCTGCGAGACCTACGTCCCGCGGCGCTCGGCCGTCGCTCGCAGCGTGGGCGCCACGACGCACTACTTCTGCAGCCCCGCCTGCGCCGACAAGTTCCAGGCGTAGCCGCTCCCTCTCCCCCACCGGGGGCAAGGGTGGGGCGAGGGGGCCACCCGGCCCCCGTGCTAGAATCCGCGCCGATGCGCTCGCCCGATCCCTACGTCGCCATCGACGCCCAGCCGGATCCGCTCCAGTTCGCTGGCTTCCTCGAGCTCCGCGGCGCCCAGCCCCACCAGCAGCGCCTCCGCCGCGCGTTCCTCGCGTTCGCGGGGATCCGGCCGGGCTGGCGCGTCCTCGACGTCGGCTGCGGCACCGGCATCGTGACCCGTGACCTGGCCGCGCGCGTGGGTCCGCGCGGGCGGGCTCTGGGGGTGGACCCCAGCCGGACCTTCGTCCGCGAGGCGCGCCGCCGGGCGCGGGCGGACGGGCGCGCTGCCGGATCGAGGTTCCGCGTCGCCGACGGCCGCCGGCTGCCTTTCCGCGGTGCCGCCTTCGACGCCAGCGTCGCGGTCACGGTGCTGCTCCACGTCAGGGAGAGCGACCGGGTCCTCGTCGAGATGCGGCGGGTGACGCGGCCGGGGGGACGGGTCGCCGTGCTCGACCAGGACTTCGGGACGTTCGTCGTGGACCTGCCCGACCGCGCGCTCACGCGGCGGATCGTGGAGGGTCACGCCGAGCGCTTCTACGCGAACCCGTGGAGCGGGCGGACGCTCGTCCGCCGCCTCCGCGCGCTCGGCCTCGCCCGCGTTCGCGGCCGCGCGTTCGTCGTGGTCGAGCCCGTGTACGACGACTACGTGCGCTCGATGCTCGAGCGGCGGGTGGAGCGGACGACGGCCTGGCGGGTGATCACGGCGGCCGAGGGCCGGCGGTGGCTCGCCATGGCCGACCAGGCCGCGGCGCGCGGCGAGTTCTACATGAGCCTGAACTTCTACGCGGCCGTCGGCGTCGTGCCTTGACGCCGGCGGCCCGGGTGACCCTCGCCGCCGCCCTGCTGCTCGCCGCGGCCGGCGCCGCGGCGGCGGGGTTCGACGGTGCGCGCGCCTTCCGCGACGTGGAGCGGCTCGTCGGCTTCGGGCCACGCCCCCCCGGGTCGGCCGCCCTCGCGCGGGCCCGCGCCTACATCGCGGGGGAGCTCCGCCAGGTGGGCTGGCGCGTCCGCGAGCACGTCTTCCAGGCCCGCACGCCGCACGGAGCTGCCCGCATGGTCAACGTGATCGCGGAGTGGCCCGGGCGCCGCCCGGAGATCGTCGCGGTCGGCGGGCACTACGACACGAAGCCCTTCGCCGGCTTCCGCTTCGTCGGGGCGAACGACGGGGGCTCCTCGGCGGCGCTCCTGCTCGAGCTCGGGCGGGCCCTCGCGACGCGCCACCGCGCGACGCCGCCCCTCTACACGCACTGGCTCCTCTTCTTCGACGGGGAGGAGGCTCAGGTACAGTGGTCGCCCACGGACAGCCTCTACGGGAGCCGGGCCCTCGTGGCGGCGCTCCGCGCCTCCGGGGAGCTCGCGCGGCTCCGTGCCCTCATCGTCGCGGACATGATCGGCGACCGGGATCTCGGGATCCGCCGGGAGTCCGCCTCGACGCCCTGGCTCACCGACCTCGTCTGGGGCGTCGCGCGCCGGCTCGGGCGAGAGCGCCACTTCCGCGACGAGGTGCAACCCGTCGAGGACGACCACGTGCCGTTCCTCGACGCCGGGGTCGCGGCGACGCTCCTCATCGACTTCGAGTACGGCGGGCGGCCGGGCGAGAACGCGTACTGGCACACGCCCGAGGACACGCTGGACAAGCTGGATCCGGCGAGCCTGCGCGTGGTCGGGGAGGTGATCCTCGAAGCCCTGCCCGCCGTCGAGGCCGAGTTCCAGCGGCGCCGCTCCCCGTAGCGTGAGAGCTCCTGCCCGCGGGTGGCACCGGGCGAGCCCCGCGGGGTCCCGGGCGAGCCCCGCGGGGTCCCGGGCGGATGGGGGTCCCCTCACGGCGGTCCTTCCGCGATTCGCCAGAATTGCGGAAGGCGCGTGAGAAAGGGGCCCGGAGCCCGGGCGCGCGGGGCGAGGCCGGGGACAGGACCCGCGGGCGGGAGCTAAAACTGGTAACTCTGACCCTGCTTGAGGATCTGGACGCGCCCGTCCAGCCGGGCGAGCTCCTCCGCGGTCTCTTCGTAGTAGGTGGGCTTGATGTGGTAGACCCACACGGGCGCGTCGGGCATCTTCTCCATCTCGCGCTGGAGCAGCCCGGGCGTCAGGTGCCCCGACCTGCGCGCGAGGGCCTCGAGCCGGTTCGGGAACGCGGTCTCGACGACCACGGCGCGCATCCGCCCGACGTTGCGCGCCACCTCCCAGAGCCGCGTGGTCGGGCCGGTGTCCCCCGAGAAGACGAAGCCCGAGCCGCCGTCGGAGAAGACGAAGCCGGCCGCGGGGACGGCGTGGTGGACGGGCACGGGGATCACCGAGACGCCGGCGACGCGTGTCTCCCGCCCCTCCGGAAGCGCCTCGAACCGGAGCACCGGCGCCTCGGGCGGCAGCAGCGTGAAGTCCGGCCAGAGGCGGTTGTTGAAGCAGTGGGCGCGGAGGTCGTCGATGACCGGCCCGATCGACGCGGTCCGCACGGCGCCAGGCCGCCCGGTCGCCGACTGGACGTTGTCCACGAGGAACGCGAGGCCCACCGTGTGGTCGAGGTGGGCGTGCGAGATCAGGACGTGCTCGACGTTGATTTGATCCTCGAGCGGGAGCGCCGACGTCACCGCGCCCGCCTCGAGGAGGATCCGGCCGTTGACGAGGAAGGTGGGGAGCCGGAGATCCGGCACCTCCCCGCCGTGGCAGCCCAGCACCTCAAGGCGCATGCGGTCTCGCGATTGTCACTCGAGCAGGTCGTGGCGTATAGTGGCCCGTCGGGGCGAACAGAGCCGGCCGCGTCGCGTGTGTCGCGGCCGATATCTTCCACGGCGACGCCGCGGGTGTCAAGTCGCTCCGGGAGGACGAAGTGGACTGGGTGAAGACGAATCAGGTGAAGCGCGCGCTCCGCGAGGGCCGACCGACAGCCGGCGCGTGGATGCAGCTCTGCAGCCCGATCACCGCCGAGATCATGAGTCGGATCGGGTTCGACTGGCTCCTCATCGACATGGAACACGGGCACGGCGACTACCAGACGCTCCTCGGGCAGCTCCAGGCGATCGAGGGCAGCCCCGTGATCCCCATCGTGCGGGTCCAGTGGAACGACCCCGCGGTGATCAAGCGCGTGCTGGACCTGGGGGCGTACGGCGTGATGGTGCCGTGGATCGGGAGCCGCGCCGAGGCGGAGGCGGCCGTCCGCGCGAGCAAGTACCCGCCGGAGGGGATCCGGGGCATCGCCGGGAGCCACCGGGCGGGCGGCTACGGGCGCCACGCCGCCGAGTACTGGAGGCGGGCGAACGAGGAGATCCTGGTCGTCGTCCAGATCGAGACCCGCGGCGCGCTGGCCGAGATCGCCGAGATCGTCCGGGTGCCCGGGATCGACGTCGTGTTCGTGGGGCCCGCGGACCTCTCGGCCGCGCTGGGTCACCTGGGGGACCCCGCGCACCCCGAGGTCCAGGCGGCCATCGGGCGCGTCGAGACGGCGGCCCGGGCGAACGGGGTCGCCCTGGGGAACATCACCCGGAGCTGGGACCAGGCGCGCGAGCTCTACGGGAAGGGCTATCAGTTCCTGACGCTCTGCGCCGAGACCGCGCTCCTCGTCCAGGGGGCGCAGGACGTGGTCGCGCGCTTCCGAAAGGAAGTCCGCCCGTGAGCCGGGTCCCGCCCGTCGATCCGGCCGCCGCGGCGCCCGAGTTACGCGAGATCTTTGCTGAGCAGACCGAACTGTGGGGGGCGCCGCTCGGCCCCACGCTCGTCCTGGCCCACTGCCCCCCGCTCGTCCGGGGCGCCCGGGGGCTCGGCATCGCGCTCGAGAAGTCCGGTCAGCTCCCGGCGGAGCTCCGGGACCTGGTCACCCTCCGGGTGGCGCAGCGCATCGGGTGCCCGTTCTGAATGGACATCAACTCATCCCGGGGGATGAGCCACGGCCTCGCGGTCGACAAGCTCCAGGCGGTGGAGAAGTTCCGCGAGAGTCCCCTGTTCACCGCGGCGGAGCGGGCCGCCCTCGCCTTCGCCGAGGCCGTGACGGCCACGCCCACGGCGGTGACGGACGCCACGTTCGAGCCGCTGCGCACCCACTTCACCGTCCCGCAGATCGTCGAGCTGGCGGCCACGATCGCCGTCGAGCACTTCCGGGCGAAGTTCAACACGGCGCTCGGCATCCAGGCGCAGGGGCTCTGCCTCCTGCCCCCTCGCGCTTCCCTCTCCCTCCCCGGGGAGGGAGAGGGATAGGGTGAGGGTGGGGGGACCGTGCGGCCCCCTCACCCTGCCCTCTCCCCCAGTGGGGGAGAGGGATTTCGTCAGGGGCCGAGCCGGGTCACCAGGTACTCGAGGATGAGCGGCTTGTGCTCGGGAGGGATCGGCGCGCCGTAGGTGATCATCCGGTCCACGATCGCCTCCCACGTCCGCCGGTCGAGCCGCTGCTGGGCGAGGATCTCCGTGGCATGGCAGATGATGCACGCGCCGATGACGAGTTCCACGTGCTGGCCCGGGGGCAGCGGATTCCCCTGCGCCCCCGGCCGCCCGGCCAGGCTGCCGACGGCGAGCCCGAGGGCGAGGGCGCCCGCGAGGAACGCCGTGCGACTACGCCACACCGACCCGCACGGCGTGGATCACGTTCCAGCGGTAGCCCTGGGGGTCGCGTGGCCGGGTCGGGGGCTGGTGGCGGCCGAGCGAGTCGCTCGCCCGGGCCATGATCGTGTGCGTGCCGCTGCGCGCCTCCCAGGCGTACTCCCACCGCCGCCAGGCGTAGCGGTGCTCCTCCCCGGTGAGCGCGGCCGGCTTCCAGGACTGGCCGCCGTCGGTCGAGACGTCCACGGCGACGATCGTCCCTTCGCCGGCCCACGCGAAGCCGAAGACGGTCTGGGGCCCGCCGGCGAGCTGCGCGCCGTCGAGCGGGTTCACGATGACCGACTTGCACTCGAGCGACTGGAGGGAGTAGCTCTGGGCGGGATCGTCCACTCGCGGGGAGCGGTAGCTCCGCTGCATGAACGGCCCGCCCCACTCCTTGTCCGCCAGCGTGAGGCGGGTGAGCCACTTGATCGACGCCGACCCGATCCAGCCCGGCACGATGAGGCGCGCCGGGCCGCCGTGAAGATGCGGGACCGGCACCCCGTTCATCTCGAGGGCGATCATCGTGTGGGCCTCCATGGCTTTCCAGATCGGATGGCTGCGAATGAAGTCCGGGGCCTGGGGGGTCGGCGGGGCGTCGTTGCCGTCGGGGACCACGTGCTTCGCGGTCGGGCGCGGCCGGGCCGGCCGGAGCACGTCGGCGAGGCGGACGCCCTTCCAGACCGCGGTGCCCACGGCCCCGTTCTCCCACTGGATCCCCGAGGCCGGCGGCTTGTGGAAGCTCCGCCCGTTCCCGGCGCACTCCAGGGTGATCGTCTGGGTGATCTGTTCCATGCGGCGGAGGTCGTCGAGGCGGAGCGTCAGGGGGTTGTCCACCTCGCCGTCCACCCGGAGCGCGTACTGCGCGGGATCGATCTCGGGCCCGTCGTAGTTGTTGCGGACGAAGAAGAGCTCGTACGGCGTGACGGGGCTCGTGAGCTCCCGGAGCGGGGCCTCCAGGTTGATCGGCCGCGGACTGCGGACGATCAGCTTCGCCTTCCCCGGGATCGCGGGCGCCTGGGCGCGCGCCGGCAGCCCGACCCCGAGGAGGGTCGCGGCGGCGCCCATGTGGATCACGAAGGCACGGCGGGAGACGGCGAGATCGGCGGGCTCGTTCGCGCTGGGCACGGGCGATCCTCCTTGGCTCGAGGGTCCAGGCTTGCGTCGCTCCATCTTGGCGGAATGCGCCCGCGGTCGTCAACCTGAGGCCATGACGCTCGGCGACCTCCGCGGGTTCGCGTTCGACCTGGATGGCTGCATCTGGGCCGGGCAGGCGCTCTTGCCCGGCGCGGCGGACATCGTGGGGGCGCTCCGGGCGGGCGGCCGGCGGGTGGTCTTCGTGACCAACAGCTCCCGCGAGCTCTCCCCGGGTCTGAGCGCGCGGCTGACCCGCCTGGGCATCCCGACGCCGCCCGAGGAGGTGCTCGCGGCCCTCGAGCTGCTCGGGGAGACGATCCGGCGCCGCATCGGCGTGGCGCGCGTGCTCGGCCTGGGAACGGACGAGATGCGGCGGGTGCTCGAGGCCGCGGGGCACACGGTGGTCCCCCCCGAGGAGTGGCCGCGTGCCGAGGCCGTCGCCGTGGGCAACGACCCCGCCTTCGACTTCGCCCGGCTCCGCGCCGCCTCGCGCGCCGTCGCCGGCGGGGCGACGTTCTTCACGGTGAACCTGGACCCGCGCCTTCCCACTGCCCCGCACGAGTTCGACCCCGGGTGCGGGGCGCTCGCGGAGGCGATCGCCGTGGCCGGCGGAGCGCGCCCGGTCGTCGTCGGGAAGCCGCACCGGCCCATCTTCGAGATGGCCCTCGAGCGCCTCCAGTGCCGGCCGCACGAGGCGGCGATGGTGGGCGACAGCCTGGCCACGGACGTCGCGGGCGGGCGGGCGGCCGGGATGTTCACGGTCTGGCTCGATCCCTCGGGGGACGGCGGGGAGGAGGGGCGCGCCGACCTGACCGTCCGCTCGCTCGGGGAGCTGCAGGAGCTCTGGGGCGCGACGCGCGCCTGATCCTCGGAGGGGGGCTTCGCCCCCCTTGATTTCGGGGTGAGCGCGGGCGCGCGCGGAAGCCTCTGGTATCATGGCCGCATGACGCCCCTCTCCCCGAAGGCGCGCGCCGAGCGGCTCGCGATCAGCGGCGCCGCCGGGCTCGCCGTCGCCAAGCTCGGCGCCGGGCTCGCCATCAACTCGATCGGGCTGATCTCGGCCGCCGCCGACTCGCTCATGGACGTCCTGATCTCGAGCCTCAACCTGTGGTCCATCCGTCTCGCCGAGTCCCCGGCGGACGAGGGCCACCCCTACGGCCACGGGAAGATCGAAAACCTGGCGGGACTCGCCCAGGGCGCGGTGATCGCGCTCGTCGGCGGGTGGGTCATCTTCGAGGCGGTGCGCCGCGCGATCCTGGGGACGCGTCCCGGGCACACCGAGTGGGGCGTCGCCGTCATGGTCCTCTCGATCGTGGTGAGCTGGCTGATCGCGCGGCACCTGCGCCAGGTGGCGACCCAGACGGACTCCGTGGTGCTGCTCGCGGACTCCCTCCACTACGCGACCGACGTCTGGAGCAACGGCGGCGTGCTGGTCGCTCTCCTGCTCCTCCGGTTCACCGGCGTCGCGCTCTTCGACGCGCTCATCGCCACGGCGGTCGGCGTGATCATCCTGCGCTCGGCGTATCGGATCCTCGCCCGCTCCGTGCAGGACCTGATGGACGCCGCCCTGCCCGAGACCGAGCAGCGGGAGATCGAGCGGGTCATCCGCCGCCACACCTTCGTCGTCTCCTCGCACGACCTGCGGACGCGCCGCGCCGGCTCGCAGCGGCAGATCGACTTCTCGGTGGTGCTCTGCCGGCACCTGGGGCTCGGGGAGGCGCACGACCTCGTGGACCACGTCCAGCGGGAGATCGAGGCGACCATCCCGCAGTCGCACGTCGTCGTCCACGCCGAGCCGTGCGCCCCCGAGTGCAAGCTCACCGATCGCTGCGTGCTGTGGACCCGGGAGGACGACCTCCTCGCCCACGACCCGCGGCGGGAGGCGGGGCGCCCCGATGCCTTGTCCGGCTCGTCGCCGTCGTGATACAACCACCGTAGGCGATGGCAAGCGGCAGGGACGGCGCGTACGACTACCCGCGGATCGCGCGGGCACTCATCCTCGGCGACCGCGACACCGTCGGGCGGATGACCCGGGAAGGGCTCGACCTCGGCCTCGATCCCAAGGAGATCATCTTCAAGGGGTTGATCCCCGGGATGGACGTCGTCGGCGAGAAGTTCCGCCGCAACGAGTACTACGTCCCGCAGGTGCTCTTGTCCGCCCGGGCGATGTACGCCGGCCTCGACCTCCTCAAGCCCCTCCTCACCGCGGGGAGCACCAGCGAGTACCTGGGCACGGTCGTGATCGGGACCGCGCAGGGGGACCTCCACGACATCGGAAAGAACCTGGTCGCGATGATGCTGGAGGGCGCCGGCTTCAAGGTCGTCAACCTGGGGCGCGACGTCGCCCCGGAGACGTTCTGCAAGGCGGTCGAGGAGCACCGGGCCAACATCGTCGGCATCTCCGCCCTCATGACGACGACGATGCCGGCGATGAAGCGGACGATCGACGCGCTCGCCAGGGCCGGGCTGCGCGAGCGCGTCAAGGTGATGGTCGGCGGGGCGCCGGTGAGCCAGGCCTTCGCCGACGAGATCGGGGCCGACGGCTACGCCCGGGACTCGACGCTCGCGGTCGTGAAGGCGAAGGCGCTCACCGGGGCGGCCGTCGCGGCCGCGGGGAGCTGAGCGCGTGGGGGCGGCAAGAGGCAAGGAGTGGCTCGAGCGGATCCGGCGCGGGGAGCCCCTCGTTTTCGACGGCGGCTACGGCACCATGCTCTTCGCCGCGGGCCTCGTCGACGGCGCGTGCCCGGAGCTCTGGAACGACACGCATCCGGAGATCATCCGCGGGATCCACAGGGCGTACTTCGACGCGGGCTCGGACTTCGTCGAGACCAACACGTTCGGCGGGACCCGGCTGAAGCTCGGGGCGTACAAGATGCCCGAGCGGACGCGCGAGCTGAACGAGCGGGGTGCGCGGCTCGCCCGGGAGGTCTGCCCGCCGTCCGGGTACGTGGCCGGGTCCATCGGCCCGACGAGCCACATCGTCGAGCCTTACGGCGACGTGACCGAGCAGGAGCTCTACGAGAACTTCAGGGAGCAGGCCGAGGCGCTCGCCGAGGGCGGGGTGGACCTCTTCGCCGTCGAGACGATGATGTACCCGGAGGAGGCGCTGGCCGCCATCCGCGCCTGCCGGGACGCGACGGGGCTCCCGGTGATGGCGACGATGTTCTTCCAGTACGAGGACCTCCACGACCGCGACCGGACGATGTGGGGCGAGAGCCCCGCCGAGGTCGCCCAGAAGCTCCTCGCCGGCGGCGGGGACGCCGTCGGGATGAACTGCGGGCGGGGGCCCGACCGCGCCATCGTCATCGTCCGCGAGATGCGGGCCGTCAGCCAGGCGCCCCTCGTCGCGTACCCGAACGCGGGGCTGCCCATCACGACAGGGGACACCGTCACCTACGAGCTCGGCCCCGAGGCGATGGCGCGCGATTACCCGGCGCTCCTCGACGCGGGGGCCACGATCGTCGGCTCCTGCTGCGGCTCGACCCCCGAGCACATCCGCCTCATCAGCGAGGTCGTCCGCGCCCGGAAGCGACCCCCGCGCTCCTGACGGACCCCGGCGGGTGAACCCGCCCGCGCTGTTGTGCCCGGAGCTCGTCGTCCTGCGCGACGTCCCGCTCCGGATCGACCCGGACGAGGTGCGCGCGTTCGAGGGCTACAAGCCGCCCTGGGGCGGGGCGCCCGCGGACCTCGAGGCCCGCCTCCCGGCCATGCTGACGGAGGTCGCGGCCGTCAGCCGCCCGCGGGTGGTCTACCGCGCCGTGGCCGTCGGCGGCACCGAGCCGGACGCGCTCACGCTGGCCGGCGGCGCGCGGCTCCGGATTCCCGGCATCGGGCGCCACTGGGGACCCATCGAGGCCGTCGCGGTCGCGGTCGCGACGGTCGGGGCGGGGCCGGAGGCGCTGGCGGCCGCGCGGGAGCGGGCGGGGGATCCGGCGGGCGCGCGGCTCGCCGACAGCGCGGCCTCGGCGGCTGTCGAGTGCCTCGCCGAGTGGACGAACGACTGCCTCTGCCAGCTCGGGGTCGCGGCCGGGCTCCGCGTGACGAACCGGATCAGCCCGGGGCTCGCGGGGTGGGCGCTCGCGGAGCAGGCGAGGCTCTTCGGGCTCTGCCCCGCGGCAGAGATCGGGGTGGCGCTAGCCGTGGACGACGCGATGGTGCCGGCCAAGAGCATCTCGTTCCTGGTCGGCGTGGGCCGGGCGGCTCGGGTGGACCACTACTTCGTCCAGTGTCGCCGTTGTTGGGCGCCGGCCTGCCCCGCGCGCCGCATGGGCGCGGTGGCGAGCGTCCACCGGGAGGGTGGCCTCGCCTGCTAGCCCCCGCCGGCGCGGTTCAGCTCGCGCTCAGGACGGCCGACCGCGTCGGGATCGGGACGCCCATTGTGGCCCTGGGGGCTGGAGCGACCTGCTCCGAGAGGACGGCACGGACGTTCCTCGCCGCCGGCTCGGCCCCCCGCATCGCCGCGTCGATGTCCACGCGCCGGATGGCGATCGCCGGGAGCGAGAACGGCCCCTTCTTCAGCGTCACCTGGCACCACTGGTTCTCGAGGGCCGTCCGGCACTCCTCCACGCTGTAGGCGGGGGCGAGGCCCTGCGCCATCCCGGAGAGGAACACGCACCGGAGCGCGTCGTCGATCTCGACCAGGCGAGCCATGCCCTTTGACATAGCAAGACTCTGGCCAAATGACCCAAGCTGGAATGGTCACGGAGAGTTTCGCCAACAACGACAAGTAGTTACCGGTCAGTCCCGAGGATCGAAGGACCCTCCGGCAGGACCTTGGGGCTGGAACGTTTCTGATCACTCCGTCCCCCAAGGGACGGGGTTCTCGTCAGGCCTCCACGACCGGGTTCTCGATGAACCCGAGCCCCGTGATCTCCATCCGGACGACGTCGCCGCCCTTCAAGAGCACCTGGGGCTTCCGGGTGAAGCCCACCCCGGCCGGCGTCCCGGTCGAGACGATGTCGCCCGGGCCGAGCGTGAGGTGGGCCGAGAGGTAGGCGACGAGGTAGTTGATGTTGAAGATCAGGTTCTTCGAGTTGCCGTGCTGGAGCCGGGTCCCGTTGACCCAGGTGGACAGCTCGAGGACGTGGGGGTCGGGGACCTCGGCGCGGTCCGCGATCCAGGGGCCCATCGGGGCGAAAGTGTCGCAGATCTTCCCCGCCATCCACTGGGAGGTCGCCATCTGGAAGTCGCGGGCGCTCACGTCGTTGACGATCGTGTAACCCCAGACGTACTCGAGCGCCTGCTCCGGGGCCACGTCCCTGGCCTGGCGGCCCATGACGAAGGCGAGCTCGACCTCGTAATCGAGCGCCTGGCACCCCTTCGGGCGCACGATGGGCGCCCGGGAGTCGATGATCGCCGTGGGGAACTTGGCGAAGAGCGGCGGCTCCTTGGGGATCGGGCTCTTCGTCTCCTCCGCGTGGTCGATGTAGTTGAGGCCGATGCAGATGAACTTCTCCGGGTCGTGGAGCGGCGCGTGGAGCTTCACGCCGGCGAGCGGGTGCGTGACCCACTCGAGCCGCCCCGCGCGCGCGGCGTCGCCCATCGCGGCGAGGGCGTCCCGGGCCGCCTGCCCCGCCTCGAGGAAGCGACGGGTGCTCGGTGGGAAGAGGGCGTGCGCGAGCTCCCCGGCGCGGGCGACGCCGCGCGCGGCGAGGTAACGATGGTAGGTTTCGCCGAGGCACCGCACCCGGTCCTCGACGAGCGTGCCGAGGCGCGGCGTCGAACCCTGCACGGAGTAGCGGAGGAGCTTCATGAGCGCTCTCCCGGGTGTCACGCGGGTGACGGGGTGTCGGACCGAACGCCTGAGCCCATTATCGGCGGGCGCCCTCGACTGTCAAGCCGTGCGGACCGCCTTGACACCGGATGACCATCAGGGGAGGATACGGCCCCGGGGTCGCACCCCCCGGAGGCCCTCGAGGATCGACCTCTACGCGGAGCTTCGTGGCGTCGTCGAGACCCTGGATGCGGCGAGTGTGGCGTACGCCCTCTCCGGGGGGCTCGCCGTATCGATCTATGCCGCGCCGCGCGCGACGCAGGACATCGACCTCTTGGTGGCGCGTGAGGATCTCGAGCGAGCAGTGAACGCGCTCAGGGCGATTGGTTTCGAACCCGCCGGGCGGCCGATGCCGGTCGCGAGGGGACGGCTCGAGATCCAGCGGTTGATCAAGATCGCCGGGGCCGATATTCTTCCGGTTGACCTCCTGCTTCCCGGCGATCCCGATCTCGCCCGGCTGCTCGCCGATCGCGTGTCCGTCCCCTGGGAAGGGCGGCAGCTGCGGATCGTCACGCTCGAGGCGCTCCGGGTCCTGAAGCGACTCCGGGGGTCGGCCCAGGATCGCGCCGACCTGGAGGCGCTGGGGGAGGAGTTGCAGTGACGCTCCCGGGCGACGCCGCGGCCCCGTTGCGGACGGTCGCCGAGCTGCGCGCGCTGTGTCTGAGACTCCCGCACGTGCCGACCCCGGGCGAGCTCACGCGGCTCGCGCGGTTCGAGACCCTCGTCGCCGCGCCGGCCGCGGCGACGCGGCAGGACATCGAGGCCCTCGTCGCCGGGTGGACCCGCTGGTGGCGCGAGGCTCGGGCCGAGGCGCTGCTCGAGATGGCGGCGGGCCTTCCTGCCGGGCTCGTCGAGGGAGACCGGCGGCTCGCCTCGCTCCTGGTGGCGGCGAAGCACGGCGCAACGGACTCTCCCTCTACCCCGCTGGGGGAGAGGGCAGGGTGAGGGGGCGCGCACCAACCCCACCCTCACCCCACGCCCTCTCCCTCCCCGGAGAGGGAGAGGAAGCTACTTCCAGGGAGGACAGGACGATGCCAACGCGTACCCAGTTCGTGAGGATGCTGAGCCTGATCGTGGTGGCTGTCGCCAGGAGATCTTGAACAAGGCCTGGGACCGGGCCCTCGCCGAGGGCCTCGACCCAGAAGGTCAAGGCGAGCGACTTCCCCAAGCTCTGGATGAAGATCCGCGCGGCCGCGCTCCGGGAGGCCGGGCTCGAGCACTACTGGGAGGAGTGAGGCGGCCAGCGCATGGGGGCGCCGCCCCCCCTGATCGCGCGCCACCGGGCCCTCTCGGGCGGGTGGCTGGCCGTGCTCGTGGGCCTGGGCACGGCCGGCACCCTCCTCGCGATCAACCAGCTCTTCAACCTGCAACTCCTCGTCGGCGCCGTCCTCATCGAGAACCGCTACCTCTACCTCCTCCTCTCCTGCTTCTTCTCGCTGACCTTCCTCGTCTTCCCGGCGACCCGCCGCGCCCCGCGCGACCGCGTGCCGTGGTACGACGCGGTCCTCTTCGCCGCCGCCGTCGTGACCCCGGGCTACTTCGCCTGGAACGGCCTCCGGATCCTCCAGGAAGCGTGGGACTTCAGGGCGCCGGCGGAGGCCGTCTGGATGGGCGCGATCCTCTGCCTGCTCGTCCTCGAGGGCGCCCGCCGCACCGGCGGCCTCGCGCTCTTCACGCTCGTGGCCATCGTCTCGCTCTATCCGGTCTACGCCGGCGACCTGCCGGGCCCGGTCTCCGGTCTGAGCCTCTCGCTTCCCGACACGATCCGCTACCAGAGCATGAGCGTCGAGGCGATCCTCGGGATCCCGATGCGGGTCTTCGGCACCCTCATCATCGGCTTCATCATCTTCGGCGAGGCGCTCCAGGCGACCGGCGGCGGCCAGTTCTTCAACGACCTCGCGATGGCCATGCTCGGCGCCTTCCGGGGCGGCCCGGCCAAGGTCTCGGTCGTGGCCAGCGGGCTCTTCGGCTCGATGAGCGGGAGCGTCGTGTCGAACGTCGTCGCGGACGGCGCCATCACGATCCCGATGATGAAGCGGATCGGCTTCCGCGCGGAGGTCGCGGCGGCCATCGAGGCCACGGCGTCCACCGGCGGGGCCCTGATGCCGCCGGTCATGGGGGCGACCGCGTTCGTGATGGCCTCGATCCTCGGGATCCCGTACGTGGACGTCGCGATCGCGGCGGCGATCCCGTCGATCCTCTTCTACCTGAGCCTCTACTTCCAGGTGGACGCCTACGCCGCGCGGTACGGGCTCGAGGGGCTGGCCTGGCGTGAGCTGCCGTCGTTCTGGCGGACGCTGCGGTGGGGGTGGTTCTACCTCGGCGCCTTCGTGGTGCTGGTCGTCCTCCTCGTCGAGCTGCGGCGGGAGGCGCACGCCCCGTTCTACGCCACGGCGATGCTGCTCGGCCTCGCGATGATCCGCCGGGGTTCGCGGTTCACGCCCCGGACGTTCCTGAACTTCCTCGCCGGCGTCGCGCGCACGCTCGCCGAGCTCGTGACCGTCCTCGCCGCGGTGGGGCTCATCATCGGCGCGCTCGCCGTCACCGGGATGGCCGGCACGTTCTCGAGCGACATGGTGCGCCTCGCGGGCGGCAACGTCTTCCTCCTGCTGCTGCTGGGCGCGCTGGCGTGCTTCATCCTCGGGATGGGGATGACCATGACCGCGGCGTACGTCTTCCTGGCCGTCGTCATGGCCCCCGCGCTCGTCCAGCAGGGGCTGAACCCGGTCGCCGTGCACCTGTTCATCATGTACTGGGCGATGCTGTCGTTCATCACGCCGCCGGTCGCGATCGGCGCGTACGCCGCGGCGAGCATCGGCCAGTGCAGCTTCATGCGGACGGGCTTCGAGGCGATGCGCTTCGGGGCGGTGAAGTACGTCGTCCCCTTCTTCTTCGTCTACAACCCGATCCTGGTCGCGCAGAACGCGACGCTGCTCGCGCTGACGGTGGTCTTCGCCGCCGCGGTCCTCGGCGTGGTCCTCCTCTCCTACGCCCCCCAGGGCTACCTGCCTGGGATCGGCTCGCTCGCGGACAACGCGCCGGCCCTCGTCGTGCGCGGGCTGCTCGCGGTCGCTGGACTCCTCGTGGCCGCCCCCGAGCTGATCTCGAGCCTCGTCGGGCTCGCCCTCGCCGGCGTGACCTGCGCCGTCCTGCTCGGCGCCGCCCGCGTGCGGACGGCGGTCCTGGCTTGACGCTCCCCGGGGCGTGTGATACTCCGGGGACCACGATGCGGGTCACCGTGGTCGGGGCCGGCGCGATCGGCGGGGTCACGGGGGCCGGGCTCGCGCGGGCGGGGCACGACGTCCTGCTCGTGGACCGGGACGAGGCCCACGTGGCGGCGACGAACGCCGTGGGGCTCACCGTCGAGCGGCCCGAGGGCGACTGGACCGCCCGGGTCCGTGCGGTGACGCCCGCGGCGCTCGAGGGCGCCCTCGCCCTCGTCCTCCTCGCCGTCAAGGCCCAGCACACGGCGGACGCGCTGGAGACGATCGCGCCGCGGCTCGCGGCGGACGGCACCGTCGTCTCCCTCCAGAACGGGCTCAACGAGGAGCTGATCGCCGCGCGCGTGGGCGCGGCGCGCACCGTCGGCTGCCTCGTCAACTGGGCGGCCGACTGGGTCGCCCCCGGCCGGATCCGGTACGGCGGCACCGGGGCGTTCGTCCTCGGCGAGCTGGACGGGGCGCCGAGCGCCCGCGTCAAGGAGCTGGCCGCGCTGCTGGAGGCCGTGGCGCCGACGGGCGTCACCGGCAACGTCTGGGGGTGCAAGTGGGCGAAGCACGTCTACGGCGCGCTCCTCGTCGCGACGGCCGTGGTGGACGCCCACGTCTACGAGGTCGTGGAGCGCTCGCGCCCGGTCCGGCGGACGCTGGTCGCCCTCGTCGCCGAAGGGATGCGCGTGGCGGAGGCCTCGGGCGTGCGGCTCGAGACCTTCGACGAGTTCGACCCGGCGGCCTACCGGGCGGCCGCGACGGGGGACGAGGGCGCCCTCGACCGCTGCATGGGGGCCGTCGCCCGCCACTACCGGGCCCACACCAAGACGAAGACCGGGATCTGGCGCGACCTGGCCGTGCGGAAGCGGAAGACCGAGGTGCACGCCCACTTCGGCGCGACGCTCGCCCGGGCCGAGCGGCTCGGCCTCCCGATGCCGCTCACGCGCCGGTTGCTCGAGCTGATCGGCGACCTCGAGGCGGGGCGTCGTCCGATGGCGTGGGACAACCTCGACGAGCTGGTGGCCCTGCACGCCCGGGAGGGCGAGAGATGACCCGACCCTACTGGCACTGGCAGGACCCGCTCGAGGCGACGCTGCTCCCTCTCGTCTCGCGCGACCTCCTGATGGAGCACGTCCGGACGATCGCCGCCCGGGAGCGCGAGTCGGGGAGCCCGGGGGAAGCCCAGGCCTTCGACTACATCGAGCGCATGCTCAAGCAGTACGGGCTCGCGGTCGAGCGACGCGAGATCGAGGCGCTGATCAGCCTGCCGCAGGAGGGCCGGCTCGTCCTCCCCGACGGGGTGACCGTCGAGGGGCTCACGCACGCGTTCTCCCCCTCGACGGACGGCCTCGAGGCCGAGGTCGTGGACGCGGGCGAGGGGAGCCCCGAAGACTACGCGCGCGTCCGCGCCGCGGGGAAGATCGCCCTCGTCGCGAGCCTCGCCACGCCGGGAAAGGCCTGGGCGGCGCAGCAGGCGGGGACGGTGGGCCAGATCTTCGTCAACATGGACCACCTCCACAACATGATCGTGACGACGATCTGGGGGACGCCGGCCCCCGAGACGGCCTGGCGCATCCCGCGCACGCCGTGCCTCTCGATCCGTGGCGAGGACGCGCAACGGCTCCGCGCGCTCCTCCACCGCGGCCCGACCCGTCTGCGGCTCGTGACGCGCGTTCGGACCGGCTGGATTCCGATCCCCCATCTCGTGGCGCACCTGGACGGGCGGGTCGAGGACCGGTTCGTCCTCTTCTCGGGCCACGTGGACGCGTGGCACCACGGGGCGATGGACAACGGCACGGCCAACGCGACCATGCTCGAGGTCGCGCGGCTCCTCGGCCGGTCCCGCGACGGACTGCGGCGCGGGATCCGCCTCGCCTTCTGGTCCGGCCACTCGCACGGGCGCTACGCGGGGTCGGCCTGGTACGCGGACCACGCCTGGGCGGAGCTCCACCGGCGGTGCGCGCTCCACCTCAACGTGGACTCGACCGGGGCGCGGGGCGCCACGGACTACTCGGTCTTTCACGCGACCGAGGAGGCCCAGGGCTTCGCCGAGGCCGTCGTGCACGACATCACAGGCCAGACCGGGCGGGCGCGCCGCTTCTCGCGCGCCGGCGACCAGTCGTTCTGGGGGGTGGGCGTGCCGTCGGCCTTCATGTCGCTCTCGGGGATCCCGCGACAGGACACGGAGCTCTCCCGCGCGATGGAGCGGCTGTTCGGCACGGCGGGCTTCCCCTGGTGGTGGCACACGCGCGAGGACACGGTGGACAAGATCGATCCGGACGTCCTCCTCCTCGACACGCGCGTCTACGCGGCGGCGGCGCTCCGGCTCCTGGGCGCGCCCGTCCTGCCCCTCGAGCCCGCCCGGCAGGCGCGCGCGCTCCTCGCGACCCTCGAGGGGCTCCAGGGCGCCGCGCGCGGGCACTTCGACCTCGGGCCGGCGCTGGAGGCGGGCCGCCGCCTCGTCGCCCGCGCCGACGCGCTCGCGTCCGCGCTGGACCGCCTGGTGGCCGCCGGCCCGACGGATGCGCGGGTGGAGACCGCCAGCCGGGCGCTCGTGCGGCTCTCGCGGATCCTGGTCCCGCTCGCCTACACGACGGGGGACCGCTTCGCCCACGACCTTGCCCTGCCGGTTCCGCCGCTCGCCGGGCTCCAGCCCGCGCGAGACCTCGCGGCGCTCGGCCCCGGCTCCGATGCCTTCAAGTTCACGGTGGCCGCCCTCGTCCGGGAGCGGAACCGCGCCGTGCACGCCCTCGACGAGGCGGCGGAGCTGATCGACGACCTCCTCGACGGAAAGGAGATCCGCTCATGACCACTTCGTGGCGAGTCCGAACCGGCCTCGTCGCCGCGCTCGTCCTCGCGCTCCTGGTCACGCCGGCGCTGGCCCAGAAGCGCGGCGGCACGCTCACGATCGTCCGGCCGACGGACCCGGTCTCGCTGGATCCGCATCTCGAGACGACGGCCCCCGGGGCCTGGGTCTACTACAACATCCTCGAGCCGCTCCTGACCCTCGACGAGAAGATGCAGATCCAGCTCAAGCTGGCCTCCTCGTACGAGGTCATGTCGCCGACGCGCGTCCGCGTGAAGCTCCGCCCGGGGGTGAAGTTCCACGACGGGACCCCGCTCAACGCCGCCGCCGTGAAGTTCACCTTGGACCGCGCGCTCAGAGGGACGCCGCCCGCCCGCTGGGCGGCGCTCACGGGCTCGCTCGAGGGGGCGGAGGTCGTGGACGACCTCACGGTGGACGTCGTGACCCGGGAGCCCTACGGCCCGATCCTCCGGACGCTGGCGATGGTCTATCCCTCGATCGTCTCGCCTACCGCGGTCCAGAAGATGGGCGCCGACTTCAGCCGGGCCCCGGTGGGGACGGGTCCGTTCAGGTTCGTCGAGTGGAAGACCAACACCCACGTCATCATCGAGCGCAACCCGGACTACTGGGGGGAGAAGGCGCCCCTGGACCGCGTGATCTTCAAGGTCGTGCCGGAGGAGGGCGCGCGGATGATCGCGCTCCAGACCGGCGACGCCGACATGGTGCTGCTGCCCTCACCGCCCCAGCTCCCCGCGCTCCGGCGCGACGCGAAGTACACCGTGCACGAGGTCGTGGGCGGCCGCGTCGTCTTCATCGGGATGCACGCGGGGCTCCCGCCCCTCGACGACGTGCGGGTCCGGTCGGCGCTCCTCCATGCGGTGGACCGGAAGGCGATCCTCGACAACATCATGGAGGGGTCGGCGGTCGCCGCCCGTGGCGTGCTCGCCCCGAGCGTCTTCGGCTTCAAGGACATGCAGCTCGACCGGCTCTACCCCTTCGACCGCGCGCGGGCGAAGGCCCTCCTCGCCCAGTCCGGCTGGACGGCCGGGCCGGACGGGATCCTCGTGAAGGGCGGCCAGCGGCTCAGCCTCAACTGGCTGGCGGCCCGGGGTCGCTACCCGAAGGACGGCGAGATCACCGAGGCCGTCCAGGCGATGCTGAAGGAGGTCGGCGTCGAGGGCAAGGTGCAGTTCCTCGACTGGGCGGCGGTCTTCAAGGAGCTCCGCGGCGACACCTTCGGCCGCCACCTCTTCACGCTCGGCTGGGTCACGACGAACGCCGACGCGGACTACTCGCTCTACACGCTGTTCCACTCGAAGCAGGCGCCCGCGAAGGGGTGGAACACCTCGCGCTACGCGAACCCGCGCGTGGACACCCTCCTCGAGCAGGCGCGCCGGAGCCTGAACCAGCCCGAGCGCGAACGGCTCTACGGCGAGGTCCAGGACATCCTGGCCAAGGAGATGGTCTGGATCCCCGTGTACAACACGAAGGAGATCGTGGTCACGCGCTCCCACGTCAAGGGGTTCCAGGTGCACCCCGTCGAGTACAACCTGGGGCTCTGGAAAACCTGGCTCGACAAGTAACCGAGACCTTCCTACCCACCCTCTCCCCCTCTCCCCCGGTTCGGGGGAGAGGGCAGGGTGAGGGGGTGCCGTGCTGACCTTCGTCCTGCGCCGCCTCCTCCTTGCGATCCCGGTTCTCCTCGGCGTCATCTTCGTCGTCATGCTGACGCTGGACGTCATTCCGGGCGACCCCGTGGCGCTCATGCTCGGCGAGCACGCGACGAAGGAGGCCGTCGCCCGCCTCCGCGAGTTCCTGGGGCTCGACAAGCCGCTCGTCGTCCGGTATTTCCAGTACCTCGGCCGGCTGGCGACGGGGGATCTGGGGCGCTCGATCCAGCAGAACCGCCCGGTCCTCGACGAGCTGGCCGAGGCCTGGCCCGCCACGCTCCAGCTCACGCTCGCGGCGCTGGCTCTGGCGGCGGCGGTCGGCATCGCCGCCGGCATCGTCTCGGCGGTGTGGCCGAACTCGGCGTTCGACGCGGTCGCCCGGCTGGCCTCCCTCTTCGGCCTCTCCATGCCGGTGTTCTGGACCGGGCTCGTCCTCATCGTCGTCTTCGCGTTCTGGCTGCCGTGGTTCCCGGTCGGGGGCACCGGCTCCCCCGCGCACCTCGTGCTCCCGGCGGTGACGCTCGCCCTTCCCTCGATCGCGATGATCGCGCGCATGACGCGCTCGAGCGTGCTCGAGGTCTTGCGGGAGGATTACGTGCGCACGGCAAGGGCGAAGGGGGTGCACGAGCACTGGGTCGTGGTCAAGCACGCGCTCCGGAACGCCTTCATCCCGATCCTCACGCTGCTGGGGCTCCAGGCGGGGCAGCTCATGGGCGGCGCGGTCCTCACGGAGACCGTCTTCGCCTGGCCGGGGCTCGGCCGCCTCATGGTGAAGGCGATCTTCGCCCGCGACTACGTCCTCCTCCAGGGCGCCGTGCTGATCTTCGCCCTCGCCTTCGTCGTCGTGAACCTGATCGTGGATCTCTCGTACGGCGCACTGGATCCGCGGATTTCCCGCCAGGGCTAGCGCCGTGCCGATCCCCGTCGCATCTCGGCGTCCTCCAGCTCGCCGGTACGCGCTCGGCCTGCGGCCTCGCGGGCGTCCCGCCCCTCCGGTGGGGTCGTCGGCGCCCCTCAACGTACAGGGAGTACGCCTCGGGGCGCCTCCTCTCTGCGTCCTCCAGCTCGCCGGGACGCGCTCGGCCTGCGGCCTCGCGGGCGTCCCGTCCCTCCGGGCGGATCTGCTCGGGTCTCGGCCCGGCGCCCAGGGCTGAGCGGATGCCCGACGGCGCCGTCGCGACGCTCGCCGCGCCGATCCCCCGGGGGGAGACGCTCCTCGGGGACGCCTGGCGCCGCTTCCGGGGGAACCGCCTGGCGCTCGTCGGCCTCGTGATCGTCGGCGCCCTCCTCGGCGCGGCGGTCCTCGCGCCGTGGCTTGCGCCGCACGACCCCGGCAAGCAGAGCCTCGTCGAGAAGCGGGCGCGGCCGGGCGGGAAGTACCTGCTGGGCGCCGACGAGTTCGGGCGGGACATCTTCTCGCGCGTGATCTACGGGACGCGCGTCGCGCTCCTCGTCGGCACCGTCTCGATGGCCATCGCGCTCGTCCTGGGCCTCGCGCTCGGCAGCGTGGCGGGGTTCGTCGGGGGTTGGCTCGACGCGGCGCTCATGCGCGGCCTGGAGGTGCTGCTGGCCTTTCCCTACCTCCTCCTCGCCATCGCCGTCGTCTCGGCGCTCGGGCCCGGGGCGCTCAACACGACGATCGCCGTCGGAATCTGGGGGACGCCGCCCGTCACCCGCATCGTCCGGGGCTCGGTCCTCGCGCTCGCGGAGGCCGAGTACGTCCGGGCCGCCCGCGCGCTCGGGGCCTCGGGCCTCGTCGTGGTCGCGCGGCACATCCTCCCGAACGTGCTGCCGACGGTGATCGTCTACGCGACGCTCTTCATGGCGAACGCCATCCTGGTGGAGGCCGCGCTGTCGTTCCTCGGGCTCGGGGTCCAGCCCCCCACGCCCTCCTGGGGGCTCATGGTCTCGACGGGCCGCGACTTCCTCCTCGTCGCCCCCCACATCGCGACGATCCCCGGGCTCGCCATCATGGTGGCGGTCCTCGGGTTCAACCTGCTCGGCGACGGCCTCCGCGACGCCCTCGACCCGAAGCTCCGGGGAGCGTGACCGTGGCCCGGGCCGATGCTGACCCCGCTCGCGCCCTCCTCCCGTCTGGGCCACCGCTCCGTCATTCGGCGATGATGACGCCGCCGGACTCGGGATATAGGTGGTCGTGGAATCGCCAGACGCCCGATTTCTGGAAGGCGAAGGACCATGACTGCCCTGGAGGGATCGGTTTCCGCGGGTCGAACTCCGCGTCAACCTCGTGCGTCGGGTGGATGTTGGAGGCTGGCCAGTGGTCATGCTCTCCCTCGTTTACGAACGTGACCACCTGTCCTTTCTTGATCGTGAGACGCGAGGGGCTGAATCCCGTATCGCTCATTCTGATGACGATCCTTCCGCTAGGCAGTCCGCTGACAAGAAGAAGCGCCCCGAGTCCTGCGGCGACGCAGAGCACGAGGCCGAGCGCGAAGGCGGTCCGGCTGGCCAGCAGTGGCTTGCGCTTGTGCGCCAACACGCGGCCCTACCGCTCTGCCGGGTCTCTCCTTTTCGTCGGTGCGGCGGGGATCTCGGGACCGTCTGGACTATCGGCGGCGGGCGGGATCACAGGCGGGCTCCGCGGAGACAGGCCTCGCGCAGCGACGGCTCGAGCCCTGCGCACTTCTTGAGAACGATCGAGGGGTCGGTGGCTTGATTTCGGAGGTTCCAGCCCACGCGCTCATGGCAGGGAGCGGCGTACGCGCTTCCGACGGTCGCGCAGAACGCGCGCGCTCGCGAGACGTCCAGCTCGTCGAAATTCAGGATGTTGTCTACCGCACCGAGGACGCATTGATCCCGATGCTGGGCCGGGAACTTCAAGCAGATCTCCCAGGCGATCGTTTCGAAGGTCCCGCCTCGGGGGTTCTTCAACAGGTTTGTCTGCGAGCCTGGATTGGTGGCCATGAGACCGATGCTCTGCAGGCAGGATGCCACGTAGGATTCCGGCGCCTCGAGGCAGGCACGGGCGGCCTTGGCGACGTCGTTCCCGAAGATGTGCATCAACCACCCGGCGTGGTTGATGAAGCATTCGTGCCGATGCTTCTCGGCGACGCGGTTGCACGGCGCGAGGGGATCGGTCGCGGAGAAAACCCCCTGACGGGCCTCGCCGCGCGCTGCAGCGCCGACGTTCTCCATGAAGACCCCTTGCCAGCAGCCATCCTGGCCGACGGGAGTCTCGAGAGCATCGCAGGTAGCGAGCGCCGCGGGGAGGTCGTACGCCTGCGCCATCAGCACACCGTGCCCCGCGCCGTGGTAGCAGTAGAACTTGAACTTCGCGGAGCGAGCTGGATCGGCCTCCAGCGATCCGCAGATCAGGTGCACGGCTTCCCTGATGCTGCTGGCTCTGCCGAGCGCGTACTCCAGGAAGCCGTGCTGGCAACCGTAGTTGAAGGAAGTCGGGCAGAGGAGGAACGCCTCGCCGTTGATTCCGAATTCTCTCGCGGTGATGCGACCCGCACGGTGAGCGACCGGGTGGTAGTCGACGGCGCTGCTCACGAGGCCGTCTGCGTGGAGCAACCGCAGCAGGTCCAGGGATGCTTGGGGCCCGTGGGCTCGCGTAATCCGATCGAGTGCGGCGTCGAAGCACCTGGCAACGCGCGTGGGGCACTCGCCGAGTGCGCGCTCGTAGATCGCCCGGAAATCGTACGCTTCGGGCTTGCGGAACTTTGTTTCGACCGACGCGGGAACGCCGCGTTGCTGGCGGAAGGCCCAAAACGTCCCTACCACGACGGGGAAGGATAGCGCGATCAGAAGGAGCAGCTTCGCGTGGATCGCGGCGGTCGGGGAAGCGAGGCGGCGCATCCGTCTGAGCGCTGATTAATCAGAGTTGAGGAAGCCGGGGCAAGTGTTCCGATGTTGCGCTTCGACTCTCGAGCAGAAGCTCGTCAGCTCTTCCTGTGAGGCAAGGACCACGCGCGCTCGGGACACGATCACCCGGTAGCACGCGTCCTTTTCGTCTTCCTCCTTGAGGGCGCCGCAGAAGCGAAGCGCGGTATCCTGACCGTCTGCGGTCCAGAAGGTGTCCTGGGCCGCGCCGATGAGGCAGCCAGTTCGGAGCTCCCCTGCGGGGGCATGGGAACACGCCGCGATGGCCTGGGGTACGTCCCTTCGATGCACTCCCCCGACGTCGCGTCCCATGCTCTCGAAGCAGGCGCGTCGATAGCGCTCTGGGGCTCCGAGGCAAGCCGCTGCGATTCGAGCAAAATCCCCCGAGAACACCTGCATCATGCGCGACGTCTGGAGAAAGTAACAGGAGAACTTGTATTTGTCGGCAACGACGGTGCAGGGGTAGTGAGGATCGTCACTGAGGTACCTGGACGCGTGCCCTTCCTTCGCGCCGAGCGCGCCGACGATGTTTTCCATGAACACGCCGGTCCAGCATGATACCTGCCACTTTTCCGGAACGTGCTCGCAGGCCTCCAGGGCGTCGAGCAGCTCATATCCGGCCCAGGCCATGAGCCCGTGGCCGACGCCGTGGAAACACTGGTGGGCGAAGAACGGGCGAAGTTCGGAGCCACACACGAGCCGTAGCTGCTTCGAGAGATCCGCGGTGCCGTGCTCCTTGAAGTAGGCCTCCACGGCACCGTGATAACAGCCCGAGTGGCACTCCGCGCTGCAGGACTGGAACGCCTTCTGCTTCAGGAGCTCGTAGGCGAAGCGCCCGGCCTTGTGAGCAGGGTCGTGGCAGCTCCCGGGGAGCGGAGCCAGCTCGCTCAGGCGTCTGAGAGTCCTGGCAGGTCCGAACCGCTTCACGTAGGAGAAGAGCGCATCGTCGTCGGTGAACAGGACGGTCGAGTCCCCGGGAATGGCCGGATCGACGGGTCTCCCGGGTCCCACGCGCTCGCCCCGAGGGTTCCATAGGGCCGGCAGTGCCCTGAGCGGAATCCACCGATCGAGGACCAGAGACGTCACGCCCCCGGCGACGAAGACCAGCGCGTAAAGGACAAGCGCTCCAGCCTTGCTGGCCCTCATCGGGACGCCTCAACTCGCAAGGACGGATCCCGGCGGGATACCGGGCGATCTCCGTCGGCCGATGCCGCACCCTTCCCCGGCAGGTTGACAGGGGAATGCCTTCCAACTCCTAGCCCTGATCGGCAAATCCTCGACGGGCCCGATCCGGGTGGCGGCGCACCCGTTGCGCGGGTCCCCGGTCGTGGCGAACAGCCCACGCCGTCCTCACGGCACCCATCCCCCAGTGGGGCCCTTATACTTCCTCCGAGCCCGGGGAGTCCGGGAGCGAAGGGCATCGGTATGCCAGGGGACGGATGAGGAGTGGAGGCACGAGAGCCAGTGTGACCGCTCAGAGCTTGCGGACCAGAGGACCCCGTGGGGCGGAGCCCTCGGAGGCTCAGCGGCAGAGTGTCCCGGTCCGCAAGAGAACGGCGCTCGAGGTTCAAGAGAGCGCCGGGGGCGGCGGCGAGTTCACGGAGGACAGCCTGGAAGAGCCGGGCGTGGCCGGTGCGGCCAGAGGCTCCAACAGGCCGGGTCAGTCGCAAAATGGAGGCGGTGTGCAAGGCGGCCCCGGCGGCGGGGGTGGCGGCGGCGGCGGCGG
>Ga0137796_10000072_pt1 | contig 62818 bp, 55 predicted proteins | sample OV2TP3_FD_97704 | JGI IMG/M metagenome (GOLD analysis project Ga0137796, IMG submission 97704) | reverse complement strand
GCGCGCAGAATCTGCTCGCGCGTCTCGCGGCCAATCACCGATTGGAAATCCCGCACCAGCATCGGATAGGGATGCGGGCCGCAGACCGAGCCCAGCAGGTAGTGCGAGCTCTCGACGTTGGTCACCCAGTCGCGCATGGCTTCGTTGATAGCGTCCTTGAGCGTGCGGCTGCCGCTCGCCACCCCGACCAGCTCCGCGCCCAGCATCCTCATCCGCACCACGTTCAGCCGCTGCCGCCCCATGTCCTCTTCGCCCATGTAGACCGTGCAGGCCAGCCCGAGGTGCGCCGCCACCGTGGCCGCGGCCACGCCGTGCTGTCCCGCGCCGGTCTCGGCGAGGATGCGGCGCTTCCGCATCCGCACCGCCAGCAGACCTTGCCCCAGGCAGTTGTTGATCTTGTGCGCGCCGGTGTGCAGCAGGTCTTCGCGCTTGAGGTAGATTCGCGGGCCGCCGAGGTGGCGCGTGAGTCGCTCGGCGAAATAAAGCGGCGTGGGTCGCCCGGCGAAGTCGCGCAGCAGCGCACCCAGCTCGTCGGCGAAGCTGCGGTCCTTGCGCGCGCGGCGGTAAGCGCGGGTCAGCTCCTCCAGCGGCGCCATCAGCGTTTCCGGCACGAACTGCCCGCCGAAGGGCCCGAAGTGCCCGCGCGCGTCCGGCAGCCGCTCGAGAGAAGCTCGCGCCATGGCTAGAGCTCAACACCCAAGGCATTCTTCGCCGCGCGGATGAATTCGCGCAGACGGCTGTGGTCCTTCACGCCCGGCTTCGATTCGACTCCGGTGCACACATCCACGCCGAAGGGCTGCACCTGCTGGATGGCCTCAGCGACGTTCTCCACCGTCAACCCGCCCGCCAGCAGCACGCGCCCGTAGCGGCTCGCCGGCCGCGCCTTCTTCCAGTCGAAGCTTTTTCCCGTGCCGCCGCGCTTCCCTTTGGCACTCGCATCCAGCAGGAACGCGCCGGCGCGCGCGTACTGCTTCAGCTCCTGCGCCCGGAACTGCCGCCCGACGCGGAACGCCTTCAGCACTGTCAGTCCGGCCGCCGCCAGCATATCCACATCCTGCGGCAGCTCGTCGCCATGCAGTTGCACGACGCGCACACCCGCGGCCTGCGCGACGCGCTCCACCAGGCGCGGCGGCTCGTTGACGAACACGCCCACCGGCGTGATGAACGGCGGCAGCAGCGCGATGATCTCCGCCGCGCGCGCGGGCTCAAGGTAGCGCGGGCTTTCCGGCCAGAAGTTAAACCCGAGCGCGTCCGCTCCGGCGGCCGCGGCCACCAGCGCGTCGTCCAGCGAGGTGATGCCGCAGACTTTGACGCGAACCATCTACGCCTCCCCCGCGAGCACGTGCCGCAGCGCCGACGCCGGCTCCGCTGCTTGCATCAGATGCTCGCCGATAAGAAAGGCGTCGAAACCCGCCGCGCGCAGCCGCTTCAGGTCATTGTGCGACTGCAGGCCGCTCTCGCTGACGGCGACGCAGGCGTCGGGGACTGACTCGATGAGTCGCAGCGAAGTGTCAACACTGACCTCGAAGGTGCGCAGGTCGCGGTTGTTGACCCCGACGAGCTCGGCGCCGGCCTCCAGCGCCCGCTCCAGCTCCTCCGCCGTGTGGACTTCTACTAGGGCGGCCATGCCCAATTGCTTGCCCAGTGTAACGAGTTGCCGCAGCTCCGCGGCGCGAAGAATCGCGGCAATGAGGAGGAAGGCGTCGGCGCCCGTCGCACGCGCTTCACAGACCTGGTACGGGTCAAAGATAAAGTCCTTTCGCAGCACCGGCAGCCGGGTCACCGAGCGCGCCACCTGCAGGTCTTCGAGTGCGCCCTGGAAGAACTCTGGTTCGGTCAGCACCGAAAGCGCACAGGCGCCCGCAGCTTCGAGCGCCGGGCCTAGCTGGGCCGGGTTGAAGTCAGCGCGCATGACCCCGCGCGAAGGCGAGACCTTCTTCAGCTCGGCGATGACGTTGAGCCCGTCGCGCGTAAGCGCGGCGGCGAAGTCGCGCACCGGCGGCGCCACCGCGGCGCGCTCTTCCAGCTTCGCCGCCGGTGCGGTCTGCTTGGCCTGTTCCACGGCGCGGCGCCGAGCCGCGACGATGCGCTCGAGAATGTCGGCAACTTGGGCGCGCGAGCCGGTGGACACGGTTGATTCTCCCCTGAGGTGAAGAAACCCGTATGCTAGCCGTCGCGCCACCCCAAGTCAAACAGCGAGGCACAGAAGTGCGACCGCGGCGGCGCCTCAACCGTACTACCATCCGACGCGATGGCCATGGACCCAGACGCCCAGGCGCGCTTCACCGAACTCCTGCAGCAGGCCTACTCCGGCGAGCGCGCCGCCGCCTTCGCCTATCGAGGGCACTGGCGCTCGCTGCGCGACCCCGACGATCGCCGCCGGATCCAAACGATTGAAGAGGAGGAGCTGCACCATCGCCATCTGGTCGGCGAGATGCTCCGCGAGCTCGGCGCGCGCCCGAGCGCGCTCCGCGAAGCGCGCTCCTGGCTGGTCGGCCGCACACTGGGTCTCCTGTGCTACGTCTCCGGCTGGTTTGCGCCGATGTACGCCGCGGGACGGCTCGAGAGCCACAACATCCGCGAGTACGAGGAAGCCGCCCGCCGCGCTCGAGCTTGTGGCCGCGATGACCTGCTTCCCTGCCTCCTTGCCATGGCCGAAGTGGAGTGGGAGCACGAGCGCTACTTCCGCTCCAAGGTTCTGAGCCATCGCTGGGCGCGCTACTTTCCTCCTTGGGAAGCGCCTCCGCCGAAGGAAACCATCCGCGCCGCCTACTCTTGAAGCTCACGGCTTGTGCGCGCTCTCTGCGGCTCTCTGCGGCCTCTGCATCCTCTGTAGTGAATCTTTTGCATTGTCTTTCCCCGGATTGACGCCCACCGCGGCCTGCGCTATAAAAGAACTGCCGTAACAGGGCACGCCCCAACGCGCGTTCTCCACGGGGGTATCGTCTAGGGGCTAGGACGCCAGATTCTCAATCTGGAAACCCGGGTTCGATTCCCGGTACCCCTACCAACTGATTCCGGTTCCAACCCCGATACTTGTGCGCGCACAGTCCGTGCGCTAGGATGCGCGCATGCTCGGTGGCGTTCATTGGCGCGGTGGCGCTGCCAGGCAGCATGAGTGGGTGGTGAAAAAATGAGCGTCAAGATGCTGGTGGGGTTCGTGCTCATCGTGGCCGGACTGCTGGCGCTCATCTACCAGGGGTTCAGTTACACCAGAAGCAAAGAAGTACTGTCGCTAGGCTCCCTGCGGACTGAGATGAAAACCACGGAAAGAGTCGATATCCCGCCCATCGTCGGCGGCCTCGTGCTCGCCTCCGGCGTCGCCCTCGTCCTGCTTTCGAGAAAGAGCAAGAAGTAGTTCTCCCGCTGCCTGCAACCTGTTGGGTAGCGCAGGTTGCAAGGGCGTCCCATCTTCTCGGGACGACCGAGCTACCTGCGGCTTGTCAGAACAAACCCCGGGTACCCTTGGACTCCGCCCGACTACCTTCGGGCTGCGCTCAGGGAACCCGCGCTACCACTCGCACTCGCTCAGTCTAGTGGCTGGGGTGGTGGATGTCGGCGGCGGAGTAGTGCACCAGGGAGAAGCGGCGGCTGAAGGCCCAGTAGGACAGCAGCAGTAGTGACGCGAAGCCGGCAGTAATCGCGAGCTCAAGCAGGCCGAACGGCGCTTCGTGCTCGTGCCAGATGGAGGGCACGATCAAAAGGTACTTGTCGAGCCACATACCGACGAGCACGATCGCCGCCGCCACCGCCAGCCCGCGCGGGTGGGTCTTCACCGGCCGGCTGATGAGAATCACGAACGGCAGCAGCAGCGACAGCACCAGCAGCCCCAGCGAAAACCACGGCCAGGGCGCCTCGTGGCTGCGCACCACCACGAACTCAGTTTCCTCCGGCAGGTTGCCGTACCAGATGGGCAGGTATTGCGAAAAGAACAGCATCCCGTGGAACATGCAAAAACCGAAGAGCAGCTTTCCCATGGGATGCAGGAAGCGCGGCGCCAGCAGCCCGCGCGTCGCCTCGCCGCGCAGCAGCAGCACCGCCAGCAGCGCCAGCCAGGCCAGCCCGGCGTAGAGCGAGCCGAAGAAGTAGTAGCCGCCGAAGAGCGTGGAGATGAAGTGCGGGTCGAGCGGCATGATGAGGTCGAAGGCGACGAGACTCAGCACCAGCGCATACACGACGCACAGCACCGGCGCCAGCCGCGAAAGCCGCCGCAGCGTCTCTTCGTCGGCCGCGCGCTGCCGCAGCCGCACGAACAGCCACGCCAACAAGAACAGCGCCGCCAAGGCCAGCCCGTTGCGCGCGAATACGAACGTCGGGTCGAGCCAGACTTCGCGGTGCGGCTTGGTGTACTCGACCCACGGGAAGAGCGTCGCGCCCGCCAGCGCCAGCGGCAGGAACAAGACCAGGGCTGCGGGGAAGAATCCCGCGCCCGCCACCGCCAGACCCTGATAGGCCTTGCCCCAGATGGAGCTGGTGATGTGCCAGATGGCGGTCAGCACCACGCCCGCTACCGCGATCCCGGTCCAGAAGACGTAGTTCACCAGGTAAATCTGCCAGGCGCGCTGCGCCGCCGCGCCCGTTGCGCCGACAATGAAGGCGACAGCGCCGAGCAGCGCCAGCACCGCCAACGCGCCCAACAACGGGCGCGGCCATTCGACTTGCGCGTTGGGGTTCTCGTTCATCGCGCCTGTTCCAGCGTCCTCACGTAGAGCACGACCTGCCAGCGCTCTTCCGGCTTCAGCCGCTCGTAGTAGGCCGGCATGGAGCCAAGCCCGTGGCGGATGGTGTGGTAGAGCTCACCGTCCGACTGCCGCCGGACACGCTCCGATGTCAGGTCGGCGGGCAACATGGCCCCGCCGGCCACCGGTCCGTTGCCGCGGCCCTGCGGGCCGTGGCACACCAGGCAATAGGTTTCGTAGAGTACCTTGCCCTTTTCCAGGGCCCCCGGATCAGCCGCCACAGGGTTGCGCAGTTGCGCGCGGGCCACCTCGCGGCTGACCTGCACCTCGCGGCCGACGGGGATGGAATTGGGCGGCGGCACGGAGGCGTACTGCTGCGGCCGGGTAATCATTTGAACCACGAGGTCGCGCGACCACGGCCAGGCCCACACATTGGCCGCCACCAGCATCAGCAGCGCCGCCCGGCGCAGCTCCCTACCCTTTCTCAAACCGCACCTCCTCCGCGCCCGCCTGCTTGAGCAGCGCTTCCAGCTCCGGCGCTTGCGCCTGCTCGCAGGGGATGAAGACGCCGAAGCGGTCATCGGAGAACCGCGCGTCGTAGGGCACGCGCCGCCACCAGGCCGGCAGCCGCGAGTGAATGAGGAAGCCGGCCATGGTCGCCAGAGCGCCCAGCAGCACCGTAACCTCGAAGCCGATGACGAAGTAGGCGGGGATGGCCAGCACCGGCTTGCCGCTCACCGTCAGCACCATGCGGTGCATCATCAGCCCGGCGTAGCTGGCCAGCGTGAACCCCGCAATCGTTCCGGTGATGCCGCCGATGAGCGAGTAGAGCCGCACCGGGCTGGGCCGGTCATAGAGCGCATCGAGGATTTCGTGCCGTGGCACCGGCGAAACCACCCGCACGTCGCGCCGGCCGCGCTCCTCCAGCCGCCGCACCGCGTCCATCGTGGTGTCGAGGTGAGCGAAGATGCCCAGCACGCCGCCGATGACCTGCGTCTTCATGCGTGCGCTCCCTGCCCCGCCGCCGGCGGAGCCTGCTTCAGCGGCGGCGGCATCGCTTCCTTGATTTCCATCATGGACACGGTGGGAAAAATCTTGGCGAAGATGAAGAACCAGCTCAGAAACCAGCAGAAGCTGCCGCCGAGGATGCCCACCTCCACCCATGTGAACTCGAACTTGAACTGCCAGGTGGCGGGGTCGTAGTCGTGCATCAGCGAGACGGCGATGATGACAAAGCGCTCGAACCACATCCCCACGTTCACCAGAATCGAAATCGTCACCAACCAGAAAAAGCTGCGGCGGACGTTGCGGAAGAAAAACAGCATGGGCAGCACGCAGTTGAACAGCACCATGGCCCAGAACATCCAGCCGTAGGCGCCGAAGGCGCGGTGGACGAAAGCCGACCACTCGAACTCGTTGCCCGAATACCAGGCGACGAAGAACTCGATGCCGTAGGCGTAGCCGATGATGAGCCCGGTGGCGATCATCAGCTTCGACATCTGCTCGAAGTGGTGAATCTCGAGGAAGTTTTCCAGGCGGAAGACCTTGCGCAGCGGCACCAGCAACACAATCACCATGGCCAGCCCGGAGTGGATGGCCCCGGCGACGAAGTAGGGCGCAAAAATGGTCGAGTGCCAGCCCGGCACGATGCCCATGGTGAAGTCCCACGACACCACGCTGTGGACGGAAATCACCAGCGGGGTGGCGAAGGCGGCGAAGAAGAGATAGGCGGCGTTGAAGTGGCGCCACTGCCGGTCACCGCCGCGCCAGCCCAGCGAAAGCACGGTGTAGAGCTTCTTGCGCCAGCCGCGCGCCCGGTCGCGGATGGCGGCCAGGTCGGGAATCAACCCGAGGAAAAGGAACATGCTGCTCACGGTCAGGTAGGTCGAGACGGCGAAGACGTCCCAGATGAGCGGGGAGCGGAAGTTGGGCCAGAGCTCGCGCTGGTTCGGGTACGGCATCAGCCAGTAGAAGTACCAGGAGCGGCCGAGATGGATGAGCGGGAAGAGGCCCGCGGTCAGCACCGCGAACACGGTCATCATCTCCGCGCTGCGGTAGACGGCGGTGCGCCAGCGCGCGCCAAAGAGATAGAGGATGGCGGAAATCAGCGTGCCCGCGTGGCCGATGCCGACCCAGAAGACAAACGTGGTGATGTAGACCGCCCAGCCGACCGGGATGGTCTTCCCCGACATCCCCATGCCGCGGTAAATCTGCGTGAACTCGGAGAAGGCGAAGAAGGCCACGCCCATCAGCAGCACGCCGATGAGCAGGAAGTAGCGCCGCCCGGGCGTCTCCAGCGTCCGCAGCAGGTCGCGGTTGACGCGGCTGTAGGTCAACTCCGGCACTAACCCTCCTCGCCACGGCGGATGACCTTCTTCAAGTAGGTAATCGCCGGGCGGGTGTTGATCTCGCCGAGGATGTGGTAGGCGCGCGGGTTGCCGCGCACAATCTTGTTGATGCGGCTCTCGGGGTCGAGCCAGTCGCCGAACATCAGCGCGTCGGCCGGGCAGGTCTGGACACAGGCGGGGGTGACCTCGCCGTCGCGCACCTTGCGGCCTTGGTCGCGCGCGCGGTCCTTGGCTTCGCGGATGCGCTGGATGCAGAAGGTGCACTTCTCCATGATGCCCTTGGAGCGCTGGGAGACGTCGGGGTTGAGCTGGAGGTCGAGCGGAGCCGGCCACTGCCAGTCGAACCAGTTGAAGCGCCGCACTTTGTAGGGGCAATTGTTGGAGCAGTAGCGCGTGCCCACGCAGCGGTTGTAGACCTGGACGTTGAGGCCGTCGGGGTTGTGGTAGGTGGCGTAGACCGGGCAGACCGATTCGCAGGGGGCGTTGTCGCACTGCTGGCACATCATGGGGACGAAGCGGACGTCGTCGGGTTGACCCTTTTCTCGCTCCTCGTAGTAGCGCTCGACGCGAATCCACGCCATGTGGTGGCCGCGGGCAACCTCGTGCTCGCCCACGACGGGAATGTTGTTCTCGGCGTAGCAGGCGGCCACGCAGGCGTTGCAGCCCACGCAGGCATTGAGGTCGACCACCATGCCCCAGCGGTGGACCTTATGCTCGTGCTCGGGGTAGAGCATGGGGAACTTGTAGGGCTCGGGCTCGTGGGGCTTGGCGAGCTCGCTGGCGGCGATGGCCTGCGCGAAGCCGCGCCCGTGCTGCCGGTCCTCGAGCTGCGTCTTCGCCAGCCTCCTCCCCACCCCCAGCTTCTCAAGGCCGACGCGAGTGCCCGACCACCAGCGCCCTCCTGATTCCGCCTCCGGCTGCTCATGAAGCAGCTTCATCGGATTCGCGGTGCGAGTCTCCGCATACCGTCCGTAGGCTTGGTGCCCCTGCCCAATTGGAACTGCAACTGACCGCGGATGAATGCCGTCGTACAAATGAGCGGGAAGCTCAATCGACCCGACGCGGACGAGGTCACCTTCGTTCACACCAAGCCGCGCAGCTGTTTGCGGATGGATTTCGACCCACGCTCCCCAAGTAACCTTGGATACCGCTTCTGGCGTCTCTTGCAACCAAGACCGGTTTGCCCCACGCCCATCAAAGAGATGGGCGGAGGGATAGAGAATCAGATCGAACGATTCGCTCTTCAGTTCTTCGGGGTGTGCCGAGGGATAGTCCGGTTGTTTTCCCCGTTCCAAAGGATCACGGTCAATGGCGATGGGTTTCCCGTGTGGGAACAGCTGCTGCGCTACGAAACGCAATCTTGCTTGACTCGCCTCGCCCCACACGCCGCCGCTCTCCACCGCCTCCCGCCAGAACTCCTCAAAGTCCTGCCGGGGGGCAACCCGCCGCTGGAGAGTGCGCCACTCGTTGCGCAGGTAGTCGTAGAAGCTCTCGACTTGGAAACGTTGTGCCAACGCTGAATCGACTTGCTTTGCCACCGAAAGCAACGCATCGGGCGCTTGCTTGGTGTCAAAGACCGGCTGCATGGTCGGCTGCGCTAGGCCGTAGACTCCGGCGCGCGGCTGATAGTCCTCCCAGCGCTCGAGCGGCGTATGGTCAGGTAGGACGAGGTCGCACACGGCCGTGGTCTCATCCAGATAGCTTGAGAAGCTCACTTTGAACGGCACGCGCGCCAAGCCTTTATCGAAGCCGGAAGCCACGGGCAGGGTGAACATCGGATTGCCGTGGTGGAAGAGGAGCAACAGGACCTCATCCCGTTGCAGGCCGACTGTCAGATCGAGTACCTGACCGTAAGTGGCCACAGAGTCGAAGTCTGCCCCCTGCCCGAAGCGGACGGTCTCGCCCACATTGCCGCAAACAAAGTTCAGCAGGTTGATGGCCGCCTGCGTCACGGTGCCATGCTGGTCGCTTACAGCCACACCGCCCCCCAGGGCCAGCCCCGGCCGCGCAGTGGCAAACTCGCGCGCCAGCCTGCGGATGCGCTGGGCAGAAAGACCGGAACGCGCTGCAGCTTTCTCGGCGTTGTAGTTCTCTACCATGGCGCGAATGGCGGCAGCATCTGACGGTGGCCGCGCTAGTCCAGTCTGAAAAACCTGATCGATAACCGTCATGACCAATTCGAAATCGCTCCCTGGGTTCGGCATCAGCCACTCGTCGGCGTTGGCGGCGGTGAGGGAGCGGCGGGCTTCGACGTGGACGTAGCGGCGGGTGGGGTCGCGGCGGAACTCGGCGAAGTCGCGCGTGAAGGCGACATTCGAAATCCAGGTCTCGAGGAAATCGGCGCCGAAGTTGAGCAGGAACTTGGCGCGCGCGATGTCGTAGTAGGGGATCTCGCTGGTGCCGAAGGTGAGCTGGTTGGCGGCGCGGATGGCCTCGTAGGCGAAGGGCTCGTACTGCAGATACTTGTCGGAGCCGAACAGCGCCAGCCACTCGCGGAAGAACTTGTCCAGACTGCCGGTGACGCGGTGGGAGATGAGCGCGATGCGGTGCGACTGCTTTTCGTGGCGCAGGTAGCGCAGCAGGTCGGCGAGGATACGCTCGCCCTCGGCCCAGGAGATGGGCTCGAGCTGCCCGCGCGCGTTGCGCTTGAGCGGCTGCGCAATGCGGTCGGGGTTGTAGAGCCCCTGCAGCGCCGCCTGGCCGCGCACGCACAGCTTGCCGCGGTTGACCGGGTGGTCGGGGTTGCCCTCGACCTTGAGCGCCCGCGCCTCCCGCGTCCGCACCATCACCCCGCAGCCCGCCGGGCACTCGCGGCAGACCGATTTGTACCAGGTGGAGACGCCGGGGGTGATTTCCTCCGGCGGCACCACGTAGGGGATGAGCTTGCGCGCCGGCTCGGAGCGGCAAGCGGCCAGCGCGCCGGCGGAAGCGGCGGCGACAACTTGCAGGAAGCGGCGGCGGTCGAGTTTCTCGCTCATGGTCTCACTTGTGGCAGGTGGCGCAGTCGAGCATGCGCTGCTGCGTCAGCAACCGCTCCTCGGCGTCGGCCACCCGCGCGATGCGCTGCGAGTGGCACTCGATGCACCAGCCCATCTCCAGCGACGACACCTGCTTGACCACGTCCATCGTCTCCACCGGCCCGTGGCACTCCTGGCAGGCCACGCCGGCGCGCACGTGGCGCTTGTGGGAGAAGTAGACAAAGTCAGGCAGGTTGTGAATCTTCACCCAGGGAATCGGCTGGCGCTGCTGCCAGAAGGCGGCGAGGCGGCGGATTTCGGGCTGGCGCGCGGCGATGAGCTGGTGGCAGCCCATGCAGGTCTGCACCGAAGGAACGCCGGCCACGGTGCTCGAGCGCGCGTAGGCGTGGCAGTACTGGCAGGGGATTTGCTTGTCGCCGGCGTGGAGCTTGTGGCTGAAGGCGATGGGCTGGTCGAGCTCGGCGCGCGCGACCAGTTTGTCGCGGAAGCCGACGAAGAGCACCGCGGCAATCACCAGCGCCAACGCGGCTGTGCCTACCGGCGCCAGCCATCTGGGAGTGCGAGCCTCAGCCTGGTTCTCCACGCTCCCCCGCTCCACTCGAACCCGCTTCTACTTGCGTGCCCGCAGCGCCTGCACCTGCGCCGGCGTCACCACCGGCGCGCTGTTGCCCCAACTGTTGCGCACGTGGTTGGCGACTGCGGCGATCTCCTCGTCGTTGAGTACGTCGTGAAAAGGCGGCATCCAGGCGCGCCAGCCCGCGCTGCCGGCGGCCACGGTCGGCTGCGCGCCCGGCGTTCCGAAGAGTATCCGCCCCAGCATCTCGCTCGCGTCGGCGGCGGTCACCGACGGGTCGGCGTGCAGGCTGGGGACGAAGCGCGGCACGCCCTCGCCGGAGCCGCCGTGACACATGGCGCAGCGCTCGGAGTAGACCTCGGCGCCGAGCTGCTCCCAGTCGAACGCCGGGGCGGCCGCCACTGCGCCGGGCTGCCCGGCGGCGGCGGAGATGGTGGCCGGCGAACTGAAGGTGGGCGAGTTGGCGTACTCGTCGGGCGGGAAGAAGCCAGTGTCGAACCAGTAGTAGCCCGCCCACACGGACACGAGCAGGAAGAGGATCCACGCCCAGGTGGGCACGGGCGCCGGCGTTTCGGCGCGGGTCGGCTCCCAGCGCTCGTCGTGGGTGCCGGCGTAGGCGTTGACCAGCACCGGGATCCGGCCCTCGACGATGTCGCCGTTGGCCACGCCCACCACGGCGATGCCGGGGCCGTTGCGCACAATGAAGTTCACTTCGCGCACGCCCATCACGCCGGTGCTGTCGTGGGCGCGGAAGCGCAGCCGGTGCGGGCCGTCGGGCAGTTTGGTGGTGTCGAGCTCGAAGGTTGCCGGCGGGCGGTAGACGCCGACGGGCTCGGCGTCGTCGTCGAGAAAGACTTCGATCTTGACCGGGTCGCGCTCGTACTCAGCCATGAGAGCTGTCCTCGTCCTCGAGAATCCTGCGCTTGATGTGGTCGGGGTTGCTTTCGCCCGGGCGCAGGGTGTAGCGCACGGCGAGATAGATGGTCCACGCGGCGGCGACGATAGCGATGCCGACCAGGACGTATTCGAACAGGTCCGGGCGGGCGGCGCCGCCGTGGCCGGAGTGGGCTTGCAGAAACGCGAGCATGGTTGCCAGAGCCGTCATCATTCCTCGCGGATGCGTTTGACGTCGGCGGCCGAGGGGACCGGGGCCTGGTTGCCCCAACTCGAGCGCTCGTGCGCCACCACGGCGGCAATCTCTTCGTCGCTCAAGAGGTCGGCGAAGGGCGGCATCTTGCCGGCGTACTTGGCTCCGCCAATGTCCTCGCCCTCAAGCCCGTGGAGCACCACGCGCACATGTGCGGCGAAGTCGGCGCTGACCACGCGCGGGCTGCCCTTGAGCGGCGGATACAACCCCGCCGTTCCGCCGCCGTCAGCGCCATGGCAGCGCAAGCAGTTGGCGCCGTAGACCTGAGCGCCCAGCGCGCGCAGTTGCGCCTCGCCCGCGGGGGCGCCGGCGGCGGGGACGGCGGCAGCCGGCGCGGCGGTCATCCCGAACACCGTCATATCGAGCTTGGGCTGCTTGAGCGAGAGCAGGTAGGCCAGCAAGGCGTTGGCGTCCGTGGTGGCGACCACGACTTTGCCTTCGCCCGCGTGTTCCGGCGGGACCGGCACCACAGTGTCGCCGGGCTCGGCGCGGTCTTTGATCTCGAAGTACCACGGATAGGCCGGCATGATGGAGTCTTTGACCACGGCGCGCGGCTGGAAAAGATGCACCAGGTGCCAGGTTTCGTCCGGCTGGCGGTTGCCGATGTCGGAGAGGTCGGGTCCGGTGCGGCCGGTGCCGAGGAGTTGGGGCGTGTGGTAGTAGTAGTCGCCCGCGGCGGCGGGGCGGCCGTAGAGCAGGTCGTGCGGCACCGGGCGGAGCTGCTGCGTGTGGCAGTAGCTGCAGCCTTCGGCGATGTAGAGCTGCCGGCCGCGCTCCTGCAAGGGGGTGAGCGGCTGCAGGCCGGGCGTGGGCGGGACCTCGATGGAGCGGAAGGCGGGGATGATGGCGATGATGACGGTGAGCAGGATGAAGATGCCCCACGCCATCCCGAACAGCAGCCGGTGATTGACGTGGAAGTTCATGACGTCGCCACCGCCAGCGGCTCCCGCGCCTCAGCTGGGCGGCGCTGCCGCATCAGGTAGAGGTTGAAGGCGAAGATGACGTGCCCGAGCGCCATCAGCCCGCCGCCGAACGAGCGCGCCAGCCAGTAGGACGCCTGCACGGTGACCGAGTCGATGAACGGTTTCTTGTCCACCCAGGCCATGCCCTGCTCGGTGCCGCCGATGCTCAGCGAGACGACGTAGATGAGCAGGCCGATAAGCGAGAACCAGAAGTGGACGCCGACCAGCATAATGTGGGGCTCGCGGCGGGTCAGGCGCGGCAGCAGGCCGTAGATGCCGCCCCAGATGAGGAAGGCGACGAAGCCGTACATGGCCAGGTGGGAGTGGCCGACGGTGAAGTGGGTGAAGTGCCAGTAGAGGTTGGCGGTGCGCAGCGACTCGAGCGAGCCCTGGGTCGAGGCCAAGCCGTACATGATGACGCCGACGACGATGAAGGGGATGGAGTAACTGCGACGGATGGTGTCCCACTTGCCTTTCATGGTCAGCAGGAAGTTGCCCGTGCCCGCCCACACCGGCACCATCATGCCGATGCTGAAGACGATGGCCACAGTCTGCAGCCACCAGGCGATGGGGCTGAAGACATAGTGGTGCGTGCCGATGAGAGTGTAGAAGACGAGCTGGGTCCAGAAGGCCAGCACGCCCAGGGCGTAGGAGTAGATGGGGCGGTTGAGGAACTTAGGCAGGAAGTAGTACATCAGGCCGACCACGAAGGGCGTGAACCACATCCCCACGCCGTTGTGCATGTAGTAGCCCTGGATGATGGCCTGGCCCAGCCGCTGCTGCCACCAGGGCAGATAGCCGACTGAGTAGAGCGTCGCCACCCAGAAGAAGGCCGAGATGACGTACCAGTTGGAGATGTAAATCTCCTCCACGTGCCGGCGCGCCACCGTCATGTAGAGGTTGTAGGCGTTGAGCAGGACGGCGGTGGCGAAGGGCACCGCCAGCGGCCAGTAGTATTCGCGGTACTCCTGCGTGCCGTTGTTGATGCCGGCCAGGATGGTGACCAGGCCGGCAGCGACCACGAAGTTGGTCAGCCAGAGCGAGAGTCGCGCCAGCTTGAAGCTATAGAGGCGCGCGCGCGAGGTGCGCGGCACCACGTAGAGGGCGAGCGCGACCATCGCCGGGGTGGTCCAGCCCCAGAAGACGGTGTTGGTGTGGGCCATGCGCAGCCGGCCGAACGACAGCCACTCCACGGCCAAGAAATCCGGATAGCTGAACTTGATGGAAGCCAGGATGCCCGCCGCCGTCCCCACCAGCAGCCAGATAGCGGCGGAAGCGAGGTATTGATAGAGCAGGCGGATGAAGGCAGGGTCTTCTTCAATGAACTCCTGGACGCGGACTTTGGGAAGGAAGGTTGCGCTCATTCGGCTCTAGCGACACCAGCCCCGGAAGCCTACCCGCGATTTCGTCGCGAAGCCTACCTTGCCCCTCGCCGCACTGTCAACGCTATTCGCGGGCAAGACAGGCATTCAGTTGTTGAGGTTGATGATCAGGTCATCGACCTCGCTGAACTCGGAGTAGCGCCCGGCTGCGAGGGCCTCGTCGGCCTCGCGCTCCTTGACCTGCCATTCGCGGGTCCAAAACCACGCCTGATCTTCGGAAATATGTGGAGATCCGCTGAGCGCTCTGCCCCTGCCCTTTCTGGTCGCGCCCATGGGAATCTCGCGGCAGATTATCACAATGTGCTGATTGGGGATTGACAGGCGTGCTACTCTTAAGCGAAGAAAAAGCGAAGGAGACGAGGAGAGGACTATGGCCACACAGACTCAGCGCGCAATGCTCGGCGAAAAGACTACGGGAGTGGAGGCGGCGGTGGAGGCGCTGCGCGCCAAAGCCGAGCGCAGCGGGGCGCTGGCGGCGCTGCGGTACTTCCCTGCTTGCGAGGCGCGCACTGCGCCCTTCCCCGAGTGGCTCGACCCACGCCTGGCCGAGGTCTATCGCCGCAAGGGCATCGCCGAGCTCTACACCCACCAGGCCGAGGCGGCCGAGTTGATTCACAGCGGCAAGAACATTGTCGCTGTGACTCCGACTTCGAGTGGGAAGACCATCTGCTACAACCTGCCGGTGCTGAACCGAATCCTCGCTGACTCCTCGACGCGGGCGCTCTACCTTTTCCCCACCAAGGCGCTGGCGCAGGACCAGCTCGCCGAGCTCTACGACCTCATTGACCGGCTCGACCACGACATCAAAGTGTTCACCTACGACGGCGACACGCCCGCCGACGCGCGCCAGGCCATCCGCGCCCGCGGCCACATCGTGCTCTCCAACCCCGACATGCTGCACACCGGCATCCTGCCGCACCACACGCGCTGGCAGCGTCTGTTCGAGAACCTGCGCTTCGTGGTGCTGGACGAGCTGCACACCTACCGCGGCGTCTTCGGCTCGCACACCGCCAACGTGCTGCGGCGGCTGCGGCGCCTCTGCCGCTTCTACGGCTCCCAGCCGCAGTTCATCTGCTCCTCGGCCACCATCGCCAACCCGCAAGAGCTGGCCGAGCGGCTGCTGGAAGCGCCGGTGGAGCTGATTGACGAGAGCGGCGCGCCCTCGGCGGCCAAGCACTTCCTTTTTTACAACCCGCCGGTCGTGAACCGCTTCCTCGGCATCCGGCGCAGCTACGTGAACGAATCGGCGCGGCTGGCCACGCATTTCCTGGAGCGCGACTGCCAGACGATTGTGTTCGCCAACAGCCGGCTGGTGACCGAGCTGTTGGTCAGCGAGCTGAAACAGAAGGAAGCGCCGGCGCCGGGCGCGGCGTCGGAAATCCGCGGCTACCGCGGCGGCTACCTGCCGGGCGAGCGGCGGGAGATTGAGTCCGCCTTGCGGACGGCGGCGATTCGTTGCGTGGTGGCCACGAGCGCTCTTGAGCTCGGCATCGACATCGGCTCGCTCGACGCCGCCGTGCTGGCGGGCTACCCGGGCACGCTGGCGTCGGTGTGGCAGCGCGCGGGGCGCGCCGGGCGCCGCGCCGGTGCGTCGGCGGCTGTGCTGGTGGCGTCGTCGGCGCCGCTCGACCAGTTCATCGTGCAGAACCCCGACTACTTCTTCGGGCGCTCGCCCGAGCACGCCTTCATCAACCCCGACAACCTGGAAATCCTGGTCAGCCACCTGAAGTGCGCCGCCTTCGAGCTGCCGCTCGAGGACGGCGAACGCTTCGGGGCGGCCGAGCTGCCGACCATCTGCGAATTCCTGGCCGAGCGCGGCTTCCTCCACCGCGCCTCGGACGGCCTGTGGCACTGGACGCACGAAGCCTACCCGGCGGACACGGTCAGCCTGCGCTCGGTGTCGTCGGACAACTTCGTGGTGGTGGACACGACCGATGGGTCGCAGGTCATCGGCGAGGTGGACTTCCCCAGCGCGCTCACCACCCTGCACGAGAAGGCCGTCTACCTGCACGAGGGCCGGCAGTATCAGGTGGACAAGCTCGACTACGAGGGGCGTAAGGCCTACGTGCGGCGCGTTGACTCCGACTACTTCACCGACGCCATCAGCTACACCAAGGTGCGCGTGCTGGAGCGGTTCGGCGCGACGCCGCTGCGCGCGCGGAGCTGCGCGCGCAACCACGGCGAGGTGGACGTGCGCACGCAGGTGGTTGGGTTCAAGAAGATCAAGTTCCACACCTTCGAGAACGTGGGCGCCGGCAAGCTGGAGCTGCCGGAGCAGGAGCTGCACACGACGTCGTACTGGCTGACGTTGGGGCGCGAGTTCCTGGAGTCGCTTCCCTACTCAGGCGACGACCGGCAGAATGGGCTGCGAGCGCTCAAGAATTCCCTGCGCGCTATTGCGACCCTGCTGCTGATGTGCGACCCGCGCGACCTGCGCGCCGCGCTGGGCGAGAACACGCCGCGCGCCGAGGAGAGCGCAGCCGCGGCCGACAACCTCTTCGAGCCCAACCTCTATCTCTACGACAACTACCCCGGCGGCATCGGTTTTTCCGAGCCGCTCTATCAAATGCACGACGAGCTGCTGGAGAAGACACTGGCGCTCATCCGCAGTTGCGGCTGCGAGATGGGCTGCCCATCGTGCGTCGGGCCGTCGGGCGAAGTGGGCGAGAGCGGCAAGGTGGTGGCAGCCGACATTCTTGCGCGGTTGGTGGAAGGCTGATGGCCCGCCGCGGCGGGCTGCGGGAGCGGCTCGCGGAGCTGAGCACCACGCGCAGCGCTCGCACCGTCGCCGGTTCGCGTCCGTTGTCGCCCGTTGCCGCCGAGCGCCGCGCGGGCGTCGCGGTGCGCGAGCAGGCTTTTCTGCTGGAGAGCCGCCGCTGGCTGGCTGAATTGCGCACCGCAGACCCGTGCGGCGCGCGGCTAATCTCAAATCTCAAATTTGAGATCTCAAACATCTCCGACTGGATTTTCCTAGACGTGGAGACCACCGGCCTGTCCGGTGGAACCGGCACCTACGCCTTCCTGGTCGGGGTGGGCCGGCTGGCACCGGAGGGCTTCTGCGTCCGCCAGTATTTCCTGCGCGACCTGGCGGCCGAGCGCGAACTGCTGGGGCAACTGGCGGCTGCACTCGAAGGCGACAAGCTGCTGGTCACCTACAACGGCAAGCAGTTCGACGCGCCGTTGCTCGACACGCGCTACCGGCTGGCGCGAATGCCGTGCCCGCTCGAACCGCTGCCGCACCTCGACCTGCTCTACCCGGCGCGGCGGCTGTGGAAGCTGCGCTTCGGCTCAGCGCGGCTCGGGGAGCTCGAGCGCGCACTGCTCGGGCACAAGCGCGAAACCGATGTCCCCGGCGAGCTCATTCCTCATCTCTACTTCGACTTTCTGCGCCGCGGCGATGAGCGTAGGTTGGAGGCCGTTTTCCGCCACAACGCCGATGACTTGCTGACGCTGGCGGCGTTGGCGGCGCGGCTGCTGGCGCTGGCGGCGGCGCCGGAAGAAGAATACGAAGACAGCCAAGAGTTGGTCGGCGTGGCACGGTGGTTCGAACACGCCGAAGAGCCCGAGCGCGCGGCGAGGCTCTATGAGCAGGCGCTCGCCGACCACCTGCCGGAAGAATCCGCCCGCGCCGCCCGGCTGAGATTGTCGCTTCTTTACAAGCGGCGTCGTGAGTACGAAGGCGCAGCGGCTCTTTGGAAGGAGTTGTCCGACGGACGCTCGCCGGCGGATAGAATTGCGCTCGTTGCGCTCGAACAACTGGCGATCTGTTACGAGCACCGGCTGGATGACCCGCCGCGTGCGGCAGAGGCGACACGAAGCGCTCTGTCGCGGTTTACCCCAGCGGCAGGAGCCGCTGGGCTGAACAGCAAATGGGGAGAGCGGTTTGACTATCGACTTCGGCGCTTGACGCGCAAGCTGCCGGAGCTCTACGCCGACAAGAATATCTGCGCCACTGGAGGTCAATCCAGCCAGTAAGGTCGTAGTGGGGCAGACATTCATGTCTGCCGTTTTTTCTGCCTACTGGACTTCTTTCTTAGAGTAGGTTTCGGGCGGGAGGACTTTGACAATGTTGGTGGACTGAACGATGTAGACGGGGTTGCCCTGGGGGTCGCGATCGCCGGTCTTGAGGACGCTGGAGACGACGAGTTTGATGCGCACGGTGAAGCCGTCCTCGACGGTGTATTCGTTCCAGTCCTCGCGCGCCGCCTTGAATTCCATGTCTTCGGCTTCGATGGAGCGGTCGCCGATGTTGATGCGGGTTTTGCGGGCCACGTGTCCTCCTTGGAGTCGACCGCCGCAGCGGAAGCTGCCGACATTATAGGTTGACGGCGGCGCTGCGCCAAGCGGCGGGTGCACGGCGAAGGCGATACATGGAAAAAGCAGATTCCTCGCCTGCCCTCCCGCACAGCGCGGAGGACAGGCTCGGAATGACATGGTGGGTAGGTTGCTTTCGGCCGGGCTAAAGCCCGGCCCTGACACAGCAGGTCTTTCTGCGTGCCGCCAAAATTCAGCGCAGGTGGAATTCGGCGTGGGCGACGGGCTCGGGGGCGCGCGCCGGGTGCTGGTTGTGCACGGTGCCGGTGGCGGGCGCGGTAATGACGGCCCAGAGCGAAGCGAAGAGCAGCGCGTTAGCGGGAATGCGCAGCGGGAAATCCACCAGACTGTGCAGCAGCACCAGCAGGCAGCCGAGGGCGGCGCCGACGACGAGTTGCCGCGTGCGGCTTTCCGCCGCCAGGCGCATTTTCTCCGCCACCGTGCGGGCGAGCACCCCCAGGAACCACAGGGCCAGCGCCGCGCCCACCACGCCGGTCTCCGCCAGCCACTGCAGGTAGTCGTTGTGCGCCTGCCCCCAGCGCAGGCTGCTGGGGAAGGTGCGGTAGGAGTCGGAGAGGACACCGAAGGTGTCAAGGCCGCTGCCGAGCCAGAGGTGGTCGCGGATCATGGGCAGGGTGTCGCGCCACATCTCGAGGCGATACAGCTCGACCGACTCGGACTCGACGAACAACTTCCCGAGCGCCTCCCAGCGCGTCAGCCAGCGTCCGGCGTCCAGGGCCAGTGTGGCCACGCCGGCCAGCACCACCACGGCCACCGCAGCCGCCAGAGCCGCGCGCCCGGTGCGGCGTCCCGGACGGCCGAACAGGAGGTACAGCGGAAACGAAAGCAGGAAGAGCAACGTGCCGGCCCGCGAGAGGGAGAACATCACGGAGAGGCCCAGCACGAGCAGAACCAGGCCCCAGAACAGGCGCACTTCACCCGACTCGTGCCGCCGCGCCGCTCGCACCCAGGCCAGCGGCACCAGCATCAGCACCCAGGCGGCGTAGTGGTTGCGGTTGATGAAGGGCCCGAAAATCTGCCCCTGCATGTGCGGCTCCCAGAACCAGTAGACCTTGCCGTTGAAGCTCAGCTTCTGCACGATGGCGAACACAGCCAGGGCAAAGCCGAAGAGCAGCAGAACAGTGACGAAGGCTTCCACGCGGTCTTCGGAGGTCAACTGGTTGTGCAGCAGCAGGAACAGCCCGCCGGCCGCGAGCAGCAGCCACACCTGCGGCCGCGTGGCCGGGGGATAGACCGAGAGGCGCGCGAAAGCTTGCAGGCAGGCGAGCAGAAAGATGCCCAGCAGGGGATAGGCGAGCGCGGGCAGGCGCAGGTTGAGTTCGCCCCGCAGCGCGGCGGCCGCGAGCCACAGCGCCAGCAGCGCCAGCACGGCCAGCTCGGTGGCGGCGCGCGCCCAGGCGGGCGTGGCGCCCAGCGTGAGAGTGGCGAAGATGAGGACGCCGAGGGCGCCGGGCAACAGAAGCGCTTCCAGCCGCTGCGCCATCGTCGGAGCCGTCACGGGCCGACCCGCCTCAGGCTGAATTCGGTGGCGCGCACCACGCCGCGAATCCGGCCCTCGACCCGCTGGCTGGGCAGCCGCACAATCCCCACGCGCACCAGGCGCGTGCGCGGGCCGGTCGTGAACTCCACCGCCAGCGGCTGCCAGTCGCTGGTTCCGACCAGTCCCGTCGAATAGGCCGGGGAGGCGGCCGAGTCGTGCGGCGCGTACACTTCCAGGCGCACGCCGCTTTCGGTGGAGATGTTCTCGCTCGACGCCCAAGCTTCGAAACGGTAGCGCGTGTTGGGCTCGACCAGAACGAACTGGAAGAAGTGCCGGTAGTAGAGGTTGTCCTCGCCCGAAAAGCGGATGACGACGGCAGCGGCGGGCGAGCCCGGCCGTCCGCTGCCCTGAGTGACGCTCACGTGGGGATGGTCGACCACGCGCCAATCAAAACCGCCGTTGAGCGTCTGCCGGCGCAGGGCGGCGTTGTAGAGCAGCTCCTCCGGATCGCCGGCTTCCGGCACCAGTTTCAATCGCTTCAGGTCGTTCCACGCCTGCACCGCCGAGTCGGCGTCGCCGGCGTCAATCAAATTGTCGACGTAAAACAATGCCTGCTCGGCTTTGAAGTCTCCGCCCAGCTCGACGAGCGCGCGCCAGACACGCGCGGCGCCGGCGGCTTCATCTTGCCGCAGCAGCAGCCAGAGGTACACAAGGTAAAAGCGCGGGCGGGGCGGGAGCACCTCGCGCAGCACCACTTCGGGGTCGCGCACGGCGTTGTGGCAACTCTGGATGAGGGCGGGCGCCAGGCCAACGTCGGCCTCGAGCGCGGCGCGCAAGTAGGGGAAGGCGCGCTGCGGCTCCGCGGTGCGCAGCCAGAAGTTCCCCGCAGCCCAGAGCGTGGCCGGGGTGTGCGGGTCGACGCTCAGCGCCTGCCCGGCGGCAGCTTCGGCCTCTTGGGGCGCGCCGGTTACGGCCAGTATGTTGGCGAGGTCGAGCCAATACCGGCTCTCGTAGGGGTTAAGGCGCGTGGCTTCGCGGTAATGGTCGCGGGCCCGCTCCAGGTTTCCCTGGCTGAGCGAAAGCTCTTCCCAGCGGCCGAGGCGGTGCCAGCCGGCGGCGTTGTCCGGCTCGAGGCGCACAGCGCGGGCGAGACTCTCGGGATTCCACGCGGCGCGCGCCCGGCTGGCCTGATAGCCGCGCACAATTCCGGCCGCGGCGCCGCCCAGAACCAGCAGCCCGGCGGCTAGCGCCAGCAGGCGGTGCGCGGCGGACTGAAGCGCGAGTTGGGGCAAGGGGCCGACCCCCGGAAGAGATGGGAAAGCGGGAAGCGGAGGGCCGCGTCAGGGCCGGCTATCGTCGCGGTATCCGTACCCGTAGTAGCTATAGTAGTAATAGTAGTAGTCCACCGAGTTCAACGCCACGCCGTTCAGCACCACACCCAGCACGCGGGCGTTGACGTTGGCCAGCATCTGCCGCATGTGCCGCACCACCTCGCGCGTGGTCTTGCCGAAGCGCACCACCAGGATGACGCCGTCGACCAGGACGGAGAGCACGGTGGCGTCGGTGATGCTGAGCAGGGGCGGCGAATCCAGCACCACGTGCTCATACTCCTGCGAGAGGTCGGCCAGGAGCTGCTTCATCCGCCCGGAGGAAAGGAGCTCGGCCGGGTTGGGCGGGATGGGCCCTGCGGGGATGAAGTGAAGGTTGGGCACGCTGGTGGGCACGATGAGCCCGTTGCGCTGCTCGGCCCCGGACAGGAAAAGGCTCAGGCCCGGACTCGCCGGCGTGCGGAGAACTTTCTGGGCCGACGGCTTGCGCAGGTCGGCCTCCACCAGCAGCACCTTGCTGCCGCGCTGCGCCAGGGCGACGGCGAGGTTGATGGCGGTGGCGGTCTTGCCGTCGGAGGGCTGGCCGCTGGTGACCAGCAGGAGTCGCGGCGGGCGCTCGGGGAAGGAGAGGAGCACGGCGGTGCGCAGGGAGCGGAAAGCCTCGGCCATGCTGGACTGCGGCTGCTCGTAGGTCGCCAGCGCCACTTCGGAGCGCTCGCCGCCGGCCCCGGACGCCGCCGGCAGGAGCTTCCTCCCCGAGCCGGGGTGCTCGGCCAGCGGCACCAGCGCCATGGTGGGCAGGCCGGTGTGGCGCTCGACCTCGTCGGGCGTCTTGATGGTGTTGTCGAGGTATTCGCGGAAGAAGGCCAGGGCCAGGCCCACCGGGGTGCTGAGGAGGAAGGCCAGCAGAACGTTGAAGAAGACGTTGGGGCTGTAGGGGGCCAGGGGAACGCGCGCCGGATCGACCACGCGGATGTTGCTGGAGCGCAAGCCGACGGAGATGCCGGCCTCGTTGAGCTGCTGCTGCAGGCTGTCGTAAAGCTGCTTGGTGGTGGTGACTTCGCGGCGGATGATGTTGTACTCGATGAGGCGCTGGTTGAGCTCGTTGACCTCCGCTTTCTGTTTTTCCACCAGGTCGCGCACCAGGGCTTCGCGCCTTATGGAGGACTCGTAGTCCTCCTTCAGGCGGGCGAGGATAAGCTGGCGCTGGCGGTCGAGCTGCCCTTCCACTTCCTTGATCTGCTCTTCCAGCCGCTGCATGCGCGGGTGCTGCGGCCCGAACTGGGGACGCGCCTCGGCGTGCTGCCCGCGCAGCTCCGAGAGCCGGACCTGGAGCCTCTCGGTGAGGCTGTCCTGCAGGATGGCCGGGTCCTGCCCGGAGGCGGCCTGGCGGTAGGCGGACTCCTTCTGCACGCGGTCGGACTCGGCCACGGACAGCTCATGGTTGAGGTCGCTGAGGCGCTGGGTGAGGACGTTCTGGCGCTCGTCGATGCTGACCAGGTTGTAGCGGCGCTCGAACTCCACCAGTTGGGCTTCCGAGCTCTCCACCTTTCCGCGCAGCTCGCGGAGCTGGTCGGTCAGCCACTCTGAAGCCTTCATGGTGGCTTCGTAACGGGTGCGGAAGTTGTGCTCGATGAAGTTGCTGGCGTGGGCGTTGGCCACGCGCGCCGCCAGTTGCGGGTCGCGGCTGTAGTAGTGAATCTCAATGAGCCAACTGTTGGGCACCGCCATGACCTTGAGGTGGCCGCGGAACTGGCCGATGAGGCGCGACTCGTCAGCGGGGTCGAGCGGCTTTTCCTGCGGCAAGGCACCGGTGGCCTGGACCGCCTCCTCCTCTGCCAAGCGGAACTCGGGCTGGAGGTCGAGGCGCATGACGTTGATGGTCTGCAGGGCCAGGGTGTCGCTCTCCAGCACGCGGATTTGAGTCCGCAGGTAGTCCTGGAAGCTCCAGGGGTCGGTGGGGACCGAGCTTTCCTTCAGCAGGGTGGAGGGGCTCTCGCGGTCGAAGGCCACGCGCACCATGGCTTCGTACATCTTTTCCATGCGCAGCGACACGATGGCCACCGTCAGGACGGTGGTGAGGATGAAGAGGACGATGGTCAGGCGGTACTTGCGCAGGACGCGCAGGTAGTCGCGCAGGTGGACTTCTTCGACCTCGAAGCTGGTGGAATAGAGAGGCGGCACCGTGGCCGGGGCGCCGGCCCCGCCCGGGGCTTGCAGCCGGTCGTTCTCGACGCGCGCCAGTTTGTTCTTGGGATCCATAGCTTACGCTTGCCTCCGCGCCGGGGGCGCCCACGCCCCGCCGAGCGTGGCCACTTCCGCCTCCATCCGGGCCAGGCTCTCTTCCAGCGCCGGCCGGAGCTCGCGCCCCACGTCCTCGAGTGGAAGGGCGGGCTCGGCGCGGTCGGGACTGCGGCCGAGCAGCAGGCGCGCTCGGCCGTTCACCGGAACCGTCAATCTCCACAGACCGTCATTGGCCGCGACCGGTGCGGCTTCCAAGAGCAGGGCGACCTCGTCGAGCTCAAGGGGGCCGGCGCTTTCCTCGAGCCGCTGGCGCAGCTCCTCCAGGTTGCCAGCGGCGCGCAGCTCCTGCGCCTTCTCTTCCAACAAGCCTCGCGTGATGGCGCGTTGGCGGTTGAAGGCGCGGCCGACCTCGACGAACTCCGGATAGCTCAGGCGCCGCAGCCCGATCCAGCACGCCACCATGAAGAGAACCAACACCATGGCGGTGACGAAGTTGTGGCCGCGAGCGATGAGGATGCAGCCCAGGGCCGCCAGGGCCGAGAGAGCGTAGAGGATGAGCACCGCGCGCCGCGGCGAGAGTCCCATCGCCACCAGCCGGTTATGGATGTGCTGGCGATCGGAGGTGAACAGCGGCTGGCCGCGCAGGTAGCGGCGCGCCACGCTGACGGCGGTGTCGGTCACCGGCAGGGCGAAAGCCACCAGCGGCGCCACCACCGCGATGGCCACCGTGGTCTTCTGTTGCCAGACGATGGCGGCGGCAGCGAGCAGGAAGCCGATGAAGAGGCTGCCGGAGTCGCCGAGAAAAATCGTGGCCGGGTTGAAGTTGTGGCGGAGGAAACCGAGCAGCGCGCCCGCCAAGGCCACGGTTAGCACGACGACGATCTTGTCGTCCACCATGGCGGCGGTGACGGCGATGGCGCTGGCGGAAAGAAAGGCGACGCCGGCGGCCAGGCCGTCGAGCCCGTCAATCAGGTTGAAGGCGTTGGTCACGCCCACCAGCCAGGCGAGCGTGACCGGGATGGCGAGGGTGCCCAGCACCGCCACGCCGCCCCAGGGCATCGAGAGGCGGGAGATGGAAACGCCGGCGAGCACCAGCCACAGCGCCGCCGTCAGTTGCACGCTCAGCTTGACCCACGGGTTCACGCCCCAGATGTCGTCGGCCACGCCCAGGAGCAGCACCAGCGTCGCCGGCCCCCACAACAGCAGCAGGGTGGAGAGCTGGGCGCGGAACTCTCCGGCGACGACGTTGTCGGGGACAAAAAGCGCGGCGAGAGAAATCAGCAGCGCGAGATAAATCACAACGCCGCCCAGGCGCGGCACCGGTCGGCGCTCGTGCGGCCCGGCGGCAAAGGCGGAGTCGAGCAGGCCGCGCCGCTGCAGAATCCACCGAAGCAGCGGCGTGCTCAGGTAGCTCAGAAGAAAGGCGAGAACAAAAAGAGCCGTGTAAGTCTTCATTCCCCCAGGAGCCCTTCCCTGCGCTCCGGTGCCCTCGACCAGAGAACTGATTCGCCGCGCAGCAGTGTACGCAGCGCGGTGGCGCGGTGTCAAGGCAAACGCCAATTTGGCCGCTGACGCGCGCAAGAGCGCTGGAGTATAATCCCGCGTGTTTGCGCGCAAACTTCAGGTGGGGATTGTCGTGGACGGCCAGCGGCGTCCCTGCCCGCTCGACTGGCTCGACAGCTTCGCCATGCGCCGCTTCACCGGCGAGGCGGCGTTCGACGACACGCTGCCGTGCGGCGACGGCGTGCTCGAAGCCGGCTTCGGCGTCGACGCACAACGACTCGCGGCCGAGATGAGCGACTGGCTGACGAAAAAAAAAGGCGGCGGAAACAAAATCGCCGTCGAGATTCAAGAAGCGGAGAACACAACCCCATGAAGCGCGAAATCGGCGAGTTGAATCCCCCGGCGCGCATCCTCCTCGGCCCGGGCCCGTCTAACGTGGATTCGCGCGTATTCCGCGCCATTCAGGCCCCTATGCTCGGCCATCTCGACCCCGAATTCCTCCATATCATGGACGACGTGCAGGTTTTGCTGCGAAATCTCTTCCAAACCGAAAACCGTCTCACCTTCCCCGTCTCCGGCACCGGCAGCGCCGCCATGGAAACGGCCATGGCCAACTGCCTCGAGCCCGGCGACACCGCCGCCATCACCGTCGCCGGACATTTCGGCGCGCGCCTGGCGGAGATGGCCCGCCGCGCCGGCGCCGAAGTCATCGCGCTCGAAGCGCCGGCCGGCGCCGCCGTCGACCCGGAAGCCGCCCGCCGCGCCCTGCGCGGAAAAAAAATCAAACTCCTCGGCGTCACTCACGGCGAGACGTCCACCGGCGCGCTGCACGACCTCGACGCCTTCCGCCGCGTCGCCGACGAGTGCGGCGCCCTGCTCGTCGTCGACGCCGTCGCCACCGCCGGCGGCATGCCCCTAGCCGTCGACGCCCAGCGCCTCGACCTTTGCTTCACCGGCTCACAGAAATGCCTCAGCGCCCCGCCCGGCCTCGGCCCGCTCACCGCTGGGCCTCGCGTCGAAGAAGCTCTGCGCGCCCGCAAAACCGAAGTCACCAGTTGGTACTTCGACCTCACCACCATCATGAAGTACTGGGGCGGCGAGCGCACCTACCACCACACCGCGCCCATCTCCATGGTCTACGCCCTGCGCGAAGCGCTGCGCATCGTCGTAGAGGAAGGCTTGCCCGCGCGCTGGGAGCGCCACCGCCGCAACCAGCAAGCCCTGGTCGCCGGCCTGGAAGCCATGGGCATCGAGCCCATCGCGCCCCCGGGCCAGCGCATGTGGACCGTCACCTGCGTCCGCACCCCCGCCGCGCTCGACGAAGCCAAAGTCCGCCAGCGGCTGCTCGACGAGTTCAACATTGAAATCGCCGGCGGCTTCGGCGAGCTCAAGGGCCGCGCCTGGCGCATCGGCCTCATGGGGACTTCCTGCACCGAAACCAACGTGCTCCTCTTCCTCGGCGCCCTCGAAAGAATCCTCCCCGAAGAAGGCCTCAAGCTCGCCCCCGGCGCCGGCGTCGCCGCCGCCGCTCACTCCTATCAACAAGCCCCCGCGCCTACCGCGTTGCCGCTCGCGTGAGTAGGACAGGCATTCCTGCCTGTCTGAAACCCGCCATGCTTTGTCAGGGCCGCGCTTTAGCGCGGCCGAAAAGGGCGGAAGAAGTGGGGGCTTTAGCCCCTGAGGTTCTTGTTCAGCAGCCGCCTTAGTCGCTGTTCTTCGTGGACGCCATTCCGCCTGGCTGCGCGGCGGCGGGGAAGCCGCTGGGCGGCGGCCACTGCGCCGGCCGCACATCCGCCCAGCCGTGCCCGTTCGACCAGGAGCGAACCGTCAGCGGACGATTGCGCTCGGGGCAGTTCTCTACACCGTGTGACAGCCTTCCCTCGCGCTCGAGCTTCCGGTGCGTATCCCAGTAGCTGTCGGTCCGCGTGGCCGAGATCAACTCGAAGGTGGGGGAGAAAAAGTAGAGGCCGGCGGGTCCATACCAGTCCGTGGTTTCCACGGTGCGGACTTCGATGGAGTTGTCGGGGGAGACAGTAACGTAGTTGGCGACGTTGGGCGCGCTAGCGAGCAGGAGATGAAGCTCGGAGCGCCGGAAAAGGAAGTACCGCACGGGTGGCTGAGCCGGGCAGTCGTCGCAGTGGAAGGCCGCTCCGGGAGTCTGCGGCGAGGTCGCCGGTTCGGCGTCGGCGTCCACCACGGCCAGCATGCCGTTGTTGTCGTACTCGTTGTTGCTGCCGGCAGCCAGGATGTAGGAGCGGGAACCCACGCGCAGGAAGTTCAGCCGCTGGATGCTGCCCGAGTTGACAAAGCGGCGGCTGGGTCGGCCTTGCGCGTCAATCCGAACCACGAACGACGGCCACCAGGGGATGTGGGCAACCCCAACCCACAAGGAGTCCGCTGGGGCGCCGGGCACAACCACCAGGTCGGTGATTCCCCAGGCGCCGCTGTACTCCTTGCCCGCAAAGGAGAGCGCGGCCTCGGGCCGGTAGCTCCACAGCAGGTGCCCGCGCGGGGAGAAGCAATAGAGGATTCCTTGGGCGGGCGCCTCGCGAGTCGCTTCGACGAAAGACGGCGCGGCGAGGATTTCCCGAACGCCGTCGCCGTCCAGGTCGGCAAACACGACCCGCCGCTCCACCTGCTGCGGGTGCAGGAGGGCTACGCGAAGAGGCAGGTCATAGGTCCACGCCAGCCGGTCGCGTTCATCCCAAGCCTGGAGTTTGGAGCCGGCGAAAGTGACGCGCACGACGGAGGTGGCGCGGACAGAATCGAGCCAGAAGAAACCGGCAACGGCAAGCAGAGCGGCGAGGGCGCCGACACCCACAACGAGTCGTGAGCGGGCAAGCAAATCGGTGCCAAGTGCATTGGTGACAGGTAGGGCTGGTTGACCGTTGAGCCAGGCGTCGATTTCCTCGCGGTAGGCGAAGACGGAGTGGTGCTTGCCCCCGGGGATGCGGTGGACAGGCAGGCCCTTGTCCTTCTCCCAGCGGATGACGGTGCGGACGTCGCGCCCGAGGTAGTCCGCAATCTCCTTCCACGAATCCAGACGCGTCTTTGAGTTGTTTCCTGCCACGGAACAGCCCCCGAGCCAGGGGGGGTGAGGCTCTTTGGCAGCAACTGTCAGCTTCTGCCAGTTACCGCCAGTTGACCCGAGGCTACCACGGGCACATAACTCGTCGCAAGGATGCGTTCCGGAATGCCCTCAAAAGGAGGAACCATGCGTAGGTTTGGAAAAGCAGTCTTGGTCGTTCAGGCTCTTGTTTTTGTTGCGGTGCTGGCCGTGTCAGCCCAAGCAGCCAGCGGAACTCTCAAGGTGACCTCGTTCCCGACCGGCGCCGGGGTGTGGGTGGACGGGGTCTTCACCGGCAAGGTAACCCCTATGAGCATCAGCCTCCCGGAAGGCACGCACGTGGTCAGGGTCGAGATTCCCAATTCAGGCTGGGAGCCCGACGAACGCGTCGTGACCATTGTGTCGGGCAACAACGACTTGAGCGTCACACTCTTGCCCACGTTGACCGAGGGCCCTCAGGGCCCTCAAGGTGACCCGGGGCCGCAGGGGGAACCTGGGCCACCCGGGCCACAGGGCGAGCCCGGGCCGCAGGGGCCGCAGGGTTTTGATGGGCTGCCGGGGCCACCGGGCGAGCCCGGCCCACCGGGACCGCCGAGCCCCAACCCGCTCCAGGTCGCTCTCCTGCGCTGGTACCCGGCGATTCGGACCGGCGCCACGTTCACCGCAGGCGCTACGCCTTTCATGATGGCATTCGATGGGGCCAACATCTGGGTGACCAACTCTAGCAGCAACACAGTAACCAAGCTCAGGGCCAGCGATGGCAGCACGCTGGCCGTAATCGCTGTCCCGGGCGACTTCCCCAACGGGATTGCCTACGACGGCTCATCTATATGGATTTCCAACCGACTCAGCAACACGGTTACCAAGCTCCGGGCCTCTGACTTTTTCGTGCTCGGCACCTTCCCGGTAGGCAACTCACCTCACGGGATCGCCTTCGACGGGGCCAACATCTGGACCGCAAACACCCTCGGCAACACCGTAACCAAAACCCGAGCGAGTGACGGTGCCTACTTGGGGGAGTTCCCGGTGGGTGTCAGTCCGCGGATGGTGGCCTTCGATGGAGAGAGCATTTGGGTCGTCTGTACGGTCAGCAACGCCGTCTTCAAGGTCCGCGCCAGCGATGGCGTGACGGTAGGAGCCTTCCCCGTGGGTTCAGGCCCAAGTTGGGCTGCTTTCGACGGGGCCAACATATGGGTGACAAACTTCGGAGACAACACTGTCACCAAGCTGCGCGCGAGTGACGGAGCGCCGCTGGGAACCTTTGCCGCTGGTCTCAACCCCCAAGGCATTGTCTTCGACGGAACGAACATTTGGGTATCAAACCAAGGGGACAATACCGTGACCAAGCTCAGGGCAAGCGACGGGAACAACTTGGGAACGTTCCACACAGGGAGCATACCCAAAATGCTTGTCTTCGACGGAGCCAATGTCTGGGTGGCAAACGAGGGGAGCAATTCCGTATCGAAGTTCTAGTTGCCCATCCACTACCGGCCCAGGAGCATCGCCTTAAAGACGAACCACAGGTTGGCCCTTCGGCAAGATCAGGGCGAACTTGGCGTCGCCGAAGCGATGGAGCTTGGTCTATCGACCCGAGAGCATCGCCTTCAGCACGAACCACAGGTTGGCCGGGCGCTCGGCCAGCCGGCGCATGAAGTAGGGCAGCCACTCGGTTCCATAAGGGATGTAAACCCTCATGCGGTAGCCTTCCTGCCGGAGCTGCTCCTGCAGGTCGCGCCGCACCCCGTAAATCATCTGGAACTCGAAGCGGTCGGGGCCAAAACCGTGCTCGCGCGCCACCTGCTTGGCGTCCTCGATCATCTTCGGGTCGTGTGTGGCGATGGCGGGCGTGAAGCCGTCGCTGAACAGCTTCCGCGTCAGCTTGCGGTAGCTCTCGTCCACTTGCTTCTTCTTCGGAAACGCCAGCGTCGCCGGCTCGCGGTACGCGCCCTTCACCAACCGAATCTTCGGCCGCAGCGGCTTCAGCCGTTCCAAATCCTTCTCCGTGCGGTAGAGGTAGCACTGCACCGCCAGCCCGGTGTTCTCGTGCTCGCGCCGCACGGCCTCGAACAAGTCCAGTGTCGCCTCCACCGAGTCCGACGCCTCCATATCCATCTCGACGAAGTTCCCGCGCGCCGCCGCCTCCCGCACCAGCTTCAGCGTCAACTCGCGGCACAGCTTGGGGTCGAACAGCAGCCCCAGCTGCGTCGGCTTGATGGAAATCGAGCAGTTGATCTGTCCCCGCGCCAGCTCGGTCAGCATCTCCAGGTAATTCTGGTACGACGCCTCCGCCTCGCGCCGGTCGTTGACGTACTCGCCCAGCCGGTTGAGCATGGCGACGTAGCCGCGCCCGGTCAGCTCGCGCGCAGCCCGCAGCGCGTCCTCGAGCTGCTCGCCGGCGATGAAGCGCCTGGCGAACCCCAGCCGCATCCCCGTGCGCGCGATGGGAGTGGTGAACCACTTCTTGGCGGACAGCCAGAAAACCAGGTCGCGCAGGATCATCGGATCACCTTTCGGGGGCTGCTCATCACTCCGTCCCGACTCCGTCGGGACGAAGCTACGAGAAACTTTTGACTGCGGCTTCTTCGTCCTCGAAGACTTCAAAAACCGTCAGCAGGCGGGTGTAGTCGAGCACCTCGCGCACGCGCGGGGTCAGGTTGAGCAGCTTGAGCTGCCCGCCGCGCTTGCGCAGGCTGGTGAAGCCGTGCACCAGCGCCTGGATGCCCCGGCTGTCCATCAGCGGCACCCCCGCCATGTCGAGCAGCACGGCCCGGTCGCCCTGCGCCACCAGCGTCTGCAGGAATTCGCCCACGCTGCGGCTGCCGTCGCCCATGGTCAGGCGGCCGCTCAGCTCCACGATGACCACCTTGCCCTTGCGCTCGCGCTCTTCGATGAGAAAACCCATCGCCTAACCTCTCCGCTTCCCGCGTCCGCCGCGGCGGGCGGGCCGCTGGTAGCGCGCCACCACCGCGGCGCGCATGCCCCCGCGCGGCGTGAACTCGCCCCGCACCACCGCCCACACCGGCCGGCAGGCCGCCACCACGTCGCCCAGGATGCGGTTCACCGCGTTCTCGTAGAAGATCCCCAGCGTGCGGTACGCCTGAATGTAAAGCTTGAGCGACTTGAGCTCCAGGCACAGCCGGTCGGGCTCGTAGAAGATGGTGATGGTCCCGAAGTCGGGCTGGCCCGTGCGCGGGCAAATCGACGTGTACTCGGGGATGGAGATGGTAATCTCGTAGCCCGGGAACTGGTTCGCCCACGTCTCCAGCTTCGGCAGCCGCGCGTTCACCCCTGCGCGGGCATGCACATCCGTGTATTCCGGCATATGGAAGCCTGCCTGCGGCAAGCAGGCGCCGAAATCATAGCACACCGCCTCGGGGTTTCTTGACACCTTTGCGCAATGCCCCTAAGCTGTCTTTTCGCTGAAGCGACGGCGGCGTCAACTCATCTAACCCGGTGTGGCCGACACAGAGACCGCCCAGAGAACCTTGAACCCACTCCCGCGACAGATTCTTCTCCTGGCCTGCCTGCTCCTCGCGGGCCTGTTGGCTCCGGCTGCGGCCTCCGGGCAACCGGTGGGCGAGCTCTACGGCCGCGTGCAGACCCTCGGCGCCGACGGGCAGCCGCTGGCGCTGGCGGGCGCGCGCGTCGCCGTCGTCTCCAAGGCCGACGCCAGCGTCCGCTTCGAGACCACCACCGACGACACCGGCGCCTTCCAGCTCAAAGGCATTCCCGCCGGGGGCTACGCGCTTTCCGCCGCGCTGGTGAACTACGAGGAGTTGACCCAGGACGTGACCGTGGAAGCCGGCGTGTTGCAGGAGCTGACCCTCACGCTCAAGCTGGCAGCCGTCAAGGAAGAAGTCGTCGTCACCGGCGAGCAGGAAGGCATCCAGCCGGAGCAAACCGCGCCGCAAACCGAGATCAAAGGCTCCGTCTATGAGAACGTCCCGGTGGCGAGCGAACGCTTCCTGGAAGCGCTGCCGCTGGTGCCCGGCGTGGTGCGCGGGCCCGACGGGCTCATCAAGCTCAAGGGCGCGGCCTCCACCCAGACCGGCTGGCTGGTCAACTCCGCCAACGTCACCGACCCGGTCACGGGCGACCAGGCCATCAACCTGCCCGTCGACGTCATCCAGGACATCGACGTCCTGCCCAACCCCTACTCAGCCGAGTACGGCAAGTTCGCCGGCGCCGTCACCCACATCGAAACCAAGCCCTCGACCAACAAGTGGAGCTTCACCCTGCGCAACTTCCTCCCGCGGTTCCGCCGCCGCGCTGGGAGCTTTCGCGGCGTCGAGTCGGCCACGCCGCGCGTCACCGTCAGCGGGCCCGTGGTCAAGAACCGCGTCACCTTCCTCCAGTCCTTCGAGTACCGGCTGTCGCGCAACCCCGTCACCAGCCTGCCGGAGCTCGAGCAGGACACCGACATCGAGAGCTTCGACTCCTTCTCCCAGCTCGACTTCACGCTGTCCTCCAGCCACAACCTGACCGCCGTCTTCACCCTCTACCCGCAGAAGAACCGCTTCGCCAACCTCGACACCTTCAACCCCCAGCCGGTCACCGCCAACTACCGCCAGAAGGGCTGGATGGCGGGGTTCAAGGACCGCTACGTTTTCTCGAGCGGCTCGCTGCTGGAGACGACCTTCAGCGTGAAGGACTTCGACGCCGACATCTTCGCCGCCGGCCTCGGCGACGTCTTCACCCCGCCGCCGCACTGCGCCGCCCTCCTCTTCCCCGCCAACACCACTCTCACCTACGTCCTGCGGCCGGATTGCAACTTCGGCAGCTTCTTCAACCAGCAGAACCGCATCACCCGCCGCGCTGAGCTGCTCGAGGTCTTCAACTTCCGCCCGCTGCAGGCGCGCGGGCAGCACCTGGCGAAAATCGGTTTTGCCGTCTCGCGCGACTCCTTCCGCGGCTTCCACCAGAGCCGCACCGTCGAGGTGCGCCGCGCCGACGACACCCTGGCCGAGCGCATCGAGTTCGCCGGCAGCCCGCTCGTGGACCGCGACAAGACCGAGCTCACCCTTTTCTTCCAGGACAAGTGGAGCCCCCACAAGCGGGTTACATTCGATTTCGGCGTGCGCTACGACTACGACACACTGGCCCGGGACCATCATTTGGCGCCACGAGCCGCGCTCGCCGTGCTCCTGACCCCGGACGGCCGCACCCTGCTGCGCGCCGGCGCCGGCCTGTTCTACGACAAGGTGCCCCTCAACGTCGGAACCTTCCCGCAACTGCAGCAGCGCACCGTGACCCTCTTAGCCGCCGACGGAGTGACGGTCACCGACGGCCCGCGCACCTACTTCAACTCGCTCCCCTCCATCCGCAACCCCTACAGCATCGCCTTCAACTTCGAGCTCGACCGCGAGGTCAACCGCCACCTCCTCGTTCGCCTCGGCTACCTGCAGCGGGAGAGCCGGGACGAGTACATCGTCGAGCCCTTCGCCGACCTGGGCGGCATCCCCACGCTGCTGCTCGAGGCCCGCGGCCGCAGCCGCTACCGCGAGTTCCAGTTCCTCGCCAACTACCGCTTCCGCGAATCGAGCTTCCTCAACATCTCCTACGTGCACTCCGAGTCGGCCGGCGACCTCAACTCCTTCCAGGAGTATTTCGGCAACTACGAGAACCCCATCCTGCGCTCCAACGAGCGCTCGCGCCTCGGCTTCGACGTCCCCGACCGCTTCCTGGTCTGGGGCGAAGTGGAAACCTTCTACGGCATCTTCTGGGCGCCGGTGCTGGAAGTGCGCTCCGGCTTCCCCTTCTCGGACGTCGACGCCGAGCGCAACTTCGTCGGCGCCCGCAACCACGGCGGCCGCTTCCCCACCTTCGCCACGCTCGACTCCCAGTTCTGGCGCGACTTCCGCGTCAAGGCCTTCGGCAAGGTGCGCACCTTCCGCGCCGGCATCCGCATCTTCAATCTGCTCGGCCGCTTCAACCCGCGCGACGTCCAGGAGAACATCGACGCCTTCAACGCCGGCGGCTTCTTCAATTCGCGCGGCCGCCTCTACCGCGGCATCTTCCGGCTGGATTTCTAGTGCCGTTCCAACTATCTGAACCCAAGAGGGACGCGGTGCACACTCCACGGGCGGAATTGGATGCAGACCTACTCCGACCCTGTAGCCGATATAGTTGGAACGGCACTAGCTGCCTTCCATGAGCTTCTCCTCCGCCGGTCTGCCTGCTCTCGCCCGCCTGACCGTGGCCGCGGCCTGCTTGGTTGCCTCCTGTCCCTCCGCTAGCGCCCAGGAACTGACGGCCGACGAGATCGTCGCACGGCTCCAGGAGGCCAACCGCAGCCGCGACGAGCGCCTGGCGGGCTGGAGCGTGACCCGCCGCTACCACCTGAAGAACGAGCTCTCCGACAAGGAAACCTCCAGCCTGGTGGATGTGCGCTTCGACGCGCCCGCGAAGCTCGAATTCAGCACCCGCGCGCAGGAAGGCTCGCGCACACTGGCCAAGCAGGTCTTTGGCCGCATGATGGAGGGCGAGAAGGAGTCCTTGCAGCCGGAAAACAAGCGCCGCAGCGCCATGACGCCGGAAAACTACCAGTTCCGCCTGGTGGGGCGTGAAGTCCTCAACGCCCGCCCCGCCTGGAAGCTCACCATCACGCCCCGCCGCGAGGACACCTTCCTCATCGAAGGGCACATCTGGGTGGACGCCGAAGACTTCGCCGTGGTGCGCGCGGAAGGCCGCGTCGTGAAGCGCCCCTCGTTCTGGACCCGTTCCATCGACTTGGTTCGCACCTTCAAGAAGGTGGGCCCCTTCTGGCTGCCGCACCGCACCGAGAGCACCAACGAAGTCCTCCTCTTCGGCACCACCTGGGTCACCATCGAGAACGGCGACTACCGCGTCCGCCTCCAGCCCCCCGCCAACGCCCGCTGACCCGGGCTTGCCATTGTTGTACTCTTTGACTACAATTGTTGTACAGGAGTACAACAATGATCGATCTGGGCTCCAGGCTGCGGCGCGACCTGCTCGCCTACTACTTCACCAACCCCCACGCCTCCCTCTACCTGCGCGAACTGGCCCGGCGGCTCGACGCCGACCCCGCCAACCTCGCCCGCGAGCTCGCTCGCCTGGAAGCAGCTGGGCTGTTTGTTTCCGAGCGACGCGGCAAGCAAAAGTATTTCCGACTCAATCGTGGCTATCCCCTGTTCGACGAGGTGCGCAGCATCGTCTCGAAGACCGTCGGGATGGCGGAGCGACTGCGGACGGCTCTGAAGGAGGTGGACGGCGTGGAGGAGGCTTACCTCTTCGGCTCCTTCGCCCGCAACCAGCAGGACGCCGCCAGCGACATTGACCTCCTCGTGGTCGGTGAACCTCGGTTGGAGGACTTGGAGAACGCCATGCGGCGCCTCGAGCGGCAGTTCCATCGCGACATTAACTACACCGTGCTGAGCCGAAGGGAGTTCCGCAGCCGCAAGGCCCGGAAGCACCCCTTCCTCTCCGAGGTGGCCGAAGGCAAGCACATTGACCTGGTTGGCGCCCGGTGAAGAAGCTGCGCCGGCAACGAGCCGATTTTGAGCAGATAGCCCGCTACTTGGCCAGCGCGCAAAAGAAGCTGGCGGCGGCGCGGAAGACACTGGATATCGACGCCGAAGCCTCCTACCAGCTTGCTTATGAAGCGATGCTCAAGGCTTCCCTGGGATACATGCTCAGCTTCGAGGTGCGCCCGCGCAGCCTGCCGGGCCACCACGTCACCATTATTCAGTTCGCCGAGGAGCGCCTCGGGCCCGGGGTCAAGGGTCTTATCGCGTTGTTCGACCGCATGCGCCGCAAGCGGCACCAGGCCATCTACCAAGTAACCGGGTTCATCTCCCGGCTCGAAGCCGAGCAGGCTCTGACGACCGCCGGGGAATACCTGGCGGCGATTCGCGAAGCGATCCAGAAGAAGAATCCGCAGATGCGCCTTCATCTCGAATGAGATTCCGCTTGCCGGAAAAGGTGAGCGTGCGACAGAATCGGACGATGCCAACGGCAATCATCCTGGCGGCCGGACGCGGCGGGCGGCTGGGCGCGCTGACTTCGGAGCGGCCCAAGTGCCTCCTGCGCGTCGGCGTGCGCAGCCTGCTGGAGCAGCAGCTGGAGGCGCTGCGCGGACAGGGACTCGACTCTGTGGTGGTGGTGGCCGGCTACTGCGCCGAAGCCGTGGAGGCGGAGCTGAACGGGCGCGCCCGGCTTCTGCTCAATCCCCGCCACGCCGAAACCAACAGCCTCTTCTCGCTCTGGCTGGCCCGCGAGTTTGCCGCCGACGGCTTCGTGCTGCTCAACGCCGATGTCCTCTTCGACCCGGAAATCCTGCGGCGCGTGCTGGATTCGCCCCACCCCGAGGCGTTGGCGGTCGAGCGGCGAGAAAAGTTCAGCCCGGAAGAAATGAAGGTCGAGCTCCACGGCGAGCGCATCATGGCTCTGAGCAAGGAGCTCCCCGCGGAGCGCGCCCACGCCGAGAACGTCGGAGTGTTAAAGTTCTCCCCCGAGGGCGCCCGCGTTCTTTTCGACCGCATGGAGGAACTGCTGGCTGGCGGCGCCGAAAAGCAGTTTTGCCCCTTCGCCTTCAACGCCCTGGCCGACGAGCGCCCGCTCTTCGCCGTCCCCATCGACGGGCTGCCCTGGATTGAAATCGATTTCGTCGAGGACCTCCTGCGCGCGCGCGAAGAAGTCTGGCCCGCCATCCTGGCCCGGTGCCCGGCCCCCGCCGCAGTCCCCTCCAAGGCTCTGGCAAACCCCACCCCGGCCATTGGCAACTAACCTGAAGAACAAGTTGTTGTAGAATGGGCAGACAAATGCGCGGACTCGAATGAAACGTTCCTCGCTCACAGCTCAGGCCCTCGCGCTCGTGCTGGTTGCCTCATTCTTCCCTCCCTTTCTCCCACGGGCGAGGGCGGAGACTTCGACGCCGGGCCAGCCGCCCCTGGGGCGGCTGGTGACTCCGCAGGCGGGCCGCGTGGTGGTCCAGCGCGAAGCCTATCAATGCCTGCAGGACGCGCCGCTCGACGCGCCCGACGTTTCCCTTCTCGTCATCGCCGCCGAGAGCGAACAGGAGGGCGAGCTGCACTTCCACCCCCTGGGCGCGCTGGCCTTCGACCGGACATTGGCCGACGACCCCGGCCAATGGATGGCCTACTGGGTGTTCGGCCCCTCCTCCGCCAATGCTTGGCGGCACTTTCGCGCCTTCCTCCCCATTCCCGCGGGCGCGCCCAGCGCCTCCGAGCGCGAGCTGATTCAGTTGGAGGAGCGGCTGGGCGCCATCGAGCGCAACCCGGAGAAAGCCAAGCTGGCGGTGCCGTCGCCCGTGGTGCACCTGGCCAACCTGGGCCGGCCTCCGCTGGGGGATGGGTTCTGGGGAGGGCTGCAGCGCGGCCTCTCGTGGGCGAATGTGTTCAACCCGGCGCAGTTCGTCTATCGCAGCTACCTCCACCGCAGGAAAGACCGCAATGAGCGGCAGTTCCAGCGCGCCTACGTCGGGCTGCAATGGCTGGTGGACGTGGAGTTCGACGAGGAGCTCGACCCGCGCTGGGTGGCCACCACCAACGACCTGCGCTTCCACCTGCTCAAGAACCGCTCCTTCTTCGGCCGCTTCATGACCCACGCCGAGGGGATGGAGCTGGTGCACGACTACGAGAGCGACGTCCGGAACCAGCTCAGCAAGACTTCCGCCTGGCTGCAGAGCGCGGCCAACGAGCAGCACCTGCGCTACCAGCCCGTCTATCGCTACAGCGAGAACGGCGCCGCCGTCCCCATGGGCGGCGTCCTCTACTTCGATCCTCGCCTGGCCTCGCGGCCCGATCCGGGCTGGTGGTCGGTGGCCAATCCCTTCGACCTGCCCTACAACCCGCACACGCACGCCCAAGTCCAGAAGCTGGCGCGCCAGCACCCCGACGAGCTCATTCCGCTGGCCATCTACAGCTTCCAGACCAATCTCGCTCTGCGGCCCATCATCGTGGTGGACTTCTTCGCCCCCGGCAACCCGCGCAGCCGCGAAAGCACCTCCCAAATGATGGTCCTGGCCAAGCAATGGCTGGCTATCACTACCGGCGCGTTCGGCTACCAGCGCATCCCCTACCGCGTCATCTCCTGGGTGGCCAACAAGAAAGGCTTCACCTACCTGGTTGACAAGAGCTCGCGCCTGGGAATCGAGGAGATGCGGCTGGCCCTCGAGTCCGACCTCTACTTCACTCCCGAAAACGCCGAGGCGCTGCTGGCCCGCGTCGACCAGCGCGTCCTCAACCCGCTGGTCAAGGCCGGGCCGGTGGAGGAGCGGCTGGCCCACATCCAGTTCGAGAGCCTGCGCGCGCAGCAGGGCCGCGCGCTCTGCGAGCAGGTCAACGGTGTGCGCGCCAAGATGCGCTCGCGCCTGGGCGTGTCGGACAAGCTCGCCCCGGAGGAGCAGCAGCGCGAGATGGCACGGCGGCTCGACGCCTGGCGCCACCAGGTGCGTCTTGAGGATTTCGTCTCCCAGCCGCTAGACGACTTCGGCTCCTTGGGTTCGCTGCGCCAGCCCCTGGACTTCTTTCACGAGAACGAGCCGCTGGACCCCGACAAGCTCGAGGAGTTGCTGGCCCGGCTCTACGCCAAGCTCTACCTGCAGCAGCTTCTTCTCCCCCAGGGCCGCGAAGTGGCGGAGGTGGAAGGCACCCTCGCGCTCACCCGCGTCGCCTGGCAGCGCCGCTTTACTCGCCAGGAAGAGTTCGCCCGCCGCCGCGAGAAGGCCGAGCGCGAGGCGCGCGAAGACTACGCCGAAGTCCGCCGCCGCGAGGAAAAGAAGCGCGTCGAAGCCGTCCGCAACTTCATCGAGGCCAGCCGCCGGGAGCTGCAGCGCGCCGCCGAAACCGGCTGCGGCAACGGCGCGCCCGTGCCCTCGGAGCTCGAAGCCCACCTGGCCCTGCTGGCTGAGCTTCTGCACGAATCGAACGGCGACGCCGGGCTCGAGCGCGAATTCGAGCGCCACTCCAAGTCGCTGCGACAAGAGTTGGCGAAGCTCGAGGCCAGCCTGGGCCGCTGCCCGGCCAGCGAGACCGATCCCTGGCGGGCGGAAGTGCAGGACTCCTGCCGCGAGCTGGCGCGCGCTCTCCAGCGCGATCTCGCACCTCGCGCCGCCATCCGCCGCGGAGGAGACTAGCCGTGCGCCGCGCTCGCCTCTTCCTCGCTGGGCTCGCGCTGGTCCTGTGCGGCGCGATGGGCGCGCGGGCCGCCGAGCCGGCGGCCCCGCCGCCCCAGCCGCCCCCGCGCCTGATCGTCATCAAGATCGACGGGCTCAGCCCGCTGCTGCTCGACGCCCTCATGGACCCCGACAACCCGGAGAAGCTGGCGCGGCTGCCCGACCCGGAGGGCTTCCGTCGCGCCGTGGCGCTCTTCCGCCTTGAAACCGGACAGCAGGACCTGGTGCCTAACCTCCGTCGCTACTTCTACGAGCAGGGGGTGCGCGCCGACAACATGTATTCAGCCACCACGACGCTCAGCGCCATTGCCTGGTCGGTCATCGAGACCGGACAGCCGAGCGTGGTCAAGCGCCACATGGCCCTCAATCGCAACAACGGCTACTTGCGCTCGCACTTGGACGGCTTCCGCGACACCCTCGAGTTCAGCTTCCGCCGCGGCCGCAAGACCAACGCCCTCTGGGAACTCGACCAGAGCGGCGTCAGTCTCTTCTCCGACGCCTTCAACCCCCTCCGCCGCTACGAGACGCCGGGGATGTTCTACCGCCTGACGCCCACCAGTTACCTGGGCGGCCTGGGCAAAGCTTACCTCACCGCCGGCCAGGGGTTCTCCGACCCCTGGGAGGTTGTCCGGCGGCACCTGGCCAGCCAGGTCGAGAGCGCCGACTGGCCGGACTTCGCCGAAGAGTACGTGGCCAAGCACATCGCCGAAAAGATCCTGGAGCCCGACACCGGCCGCGGCGAGCGCTACGACTACCTCACCACCAACTTCTCGCTCGACCACCAGCAGCACGTCGACCCCAACCCCGAGAACCTGGTGCACCGCCTGGTGCGGCTCGACCGCCGGCTGGGGCGCATCTTCCGCGCCGTGGAGCGCAGCCGGCGCCGCGACTCCACCCTGGTCGCCGTCGTCTCCGACCACGGCTCCGAGTACCTGCCCGGCGCCATCAACCTGACCTGGCCTCTCACGCGCGTCTTTCGCACGCGGGCGCTGGGCGGCCACACCGTGGCCACGGTGATGGCGGAGAATTCCGGCTTCGCGCTCACCGCGCCCATTCCCGGCGTGGACTTCCCCCGCATCTACGAAAGCCCTTTCTCGCCCTACGGCGAAGCCGCCGGCGGAGAGAAAGGCTACTCCACGGCTGTCATCGACAACTTCGGCAACGCCCGCGCCGAGGTCCACCTGCGCAACAACGACCTCAACCGCCTCCACCTGCTGCTGCTGGCGCGCCAGCAGCGCCGGCTCGACACCGCCCAGCGCGAACGGCTGAACCAGCTTCTTCGCGCCACACTGGACGACATCTGGCGCTGGTTCCAGTCCGACTACGTTCTCTACAACGACTACTATCAGGGCGTGCGCGCCTGGCTGCCCGGCCTCAAGGCCCGGCCCGACTACTACTGGCGCGACGCCGCGGCGCGGCTCGAAGGCGAGCAAGAGCTCGACGCCGCGCAACTCCGCACCCTCGGCCACCTGGCCGAGCTCTGCCGCGCCCCGGACCCGCTGGCGTGGCTGGAAAAGAATCGCCTGTCGGTCTCCGACCTCATCCCCAAGCGCTACTTCGGCCCGCGCAACTCCGTCCACCAGCTCGCGCACTACACCCTGCGTCTGGACGGGAACCTCGACTGGGTCGAGTCCACCGCCGACCCGCGCGGCGGCCGCATGGCGATGGACTACATTGAAGTTCTCTCCAACTGGAGCGAGCCCAACCCGCCCCCGAGCCAGGAGCCGAACCCGATTGACTTGATGGTGCGCTCGCTCCCGGTCGAGCCGGTCCGCGCCGCGCTGGTGGAGCGCGGCTGGCTCAGCCCCGAGGTCAAGCTCAACCAGGTCGTCTGGATCGTCTCCACCGCGCAGCACAACCTGCGCCGCGGCGGCCAGGCCCTGCTGCTCGAATCCGACGACCGCCGGCTGCGCTACCTGCCCGTCCGCAATCTGGCGGAGGACGCCGACGGCCGCTTCACCTTCGACGCGAGCAGCGAGCTCGACCCCCTCGGCCTGCTCTACGACTCCGGCTTTGAATCCCCCGACGGCGCGCCGGCCTTCTGGTGGCTCGCCGAGTTCCACGACCGGAGCGAGTGGATTCGCGCCGTGCACAACACCCACTATACGCTCGCCCCGCTGGTCTTCGCCGACATCGCCGGCTTCCACGCCCAGCCTTTCATCGACAACCCCGAGTTCCAGTGGGCGCTCGCCGGCTTCCCGACCGAAGAAGACAAACAGCGCTACCTCCGCGGCCTGCGCTGGAAGTACGCCTCGCAGCGGCCCGATCTGCTCCTCTGGAGCAGTTATCTCTGGAACTTCTCCTCCAAGAGCTACGCGGCCGGCGGCAGCCACGGCGGCCTGACCGGCGCGGTGATGCGCACCAGCTTCCTGCTCTGGGGCGGCCGCAGCTTCCACCTGCCGGCCGGCGCCGTCCTCCGCGAGCCCGCCACCACGCTCGACATCGCCCCCACCCTGCTGGATCTGGTCGGGATGCTCGACGCCGACAACCGCGTCATCCGCCAGGCTGGCGCCGTGCGCGAGCGCCCTTTCCTGCCCTTCGCCGGCCGCGCGCTCATCGGCCCCGGCGCCGACGTCGCCTCCAAGCGCGCCGCCCCCGTCCGCTGAGCCGGAACGCGCCGCCCAGGTTCTGCCCGATTCGCTCGAAACCTAGGGAGGACCGATGAACACCCAATCCAGACTGCCCCTCTTGACGGCGGGGATTGCTCTCGTCGCTCTTGTCCTCGCCGCGCTCGCCTGGCGGCAGGCCCATGCCGCCGCCGGCCCCGCCGCCGGTGACTGGCTCAAGCCGGCGCCGGAGGAAAAAGTCCGCCAGCTCGAGCGCCATCTCCGCGGCACCGACATCGCCATGTGGGAGATCGGCTACCGCTTCACCGAGTTGTTCTACGCCGGCGAGGACGCCAACTGGGACTACGCCAGGTATCAGGCGGAGAAAATCGACCTGGCGCTGCGGCTGGCGCTGGAGCGCCGCCCCAAGCGCGCCCAATCCGCCCAGCCTTTCCTCAACAGCGACCTGCCCGCCGTGCAGCAGGCCATCGAAGCCCGCGACGCCTCAAGGTTTCGCGAAGCCATGGAACGCCTGCGCGCTGGCTGCGTCCGCTGCCACACGGATGAGAAGCTTCCCTTCTTCACCGTCGAGTTGCCGCAGCGCAGGATTTCTCCCGTCCGCACCGTCCGCTGACGGCGCGACAAGAATCCCGTTTACAGCCGCGCCGATTCCGTCTAGCCTGCCTGTCCGTGCGACTCGCTGACCCGACCCATGCGCAAGACTGAAATCGTCTTCCTGATTCTCGGCCTGGCGCTCTTCGTCGTCCTGCTGAACCAGATCGGCTGGGGCGTCATCCTGGCGCAGCTCTATGGCGTCGGCTGGACCTTCCTGCTGGTCCTGCTGGTTTCCGGCGGCCGCTACGCGGCCCGCACCCTCGCCTGGCGCTACGCCTTCTCCGCGCAGCATGAGCTGCCGTCGTTCGGCGAAATGTTCCGCGCCCGCCTGGCCGCCCAGGCCCTCGGCTACTTGACCATCGCCGGGCCGCTGCTCAGCGAGCCCGCCAAAGCCACCCTGCTGCGCGACCAAGTGCCGTTGCGCATCGGGCTCGGCGGATCGCTGCTCGAAGCGACCGCTTACAGCCTCACTTCCACCATCATCATGGTGACCGGGCTGCTGGTGGGATTGGTGTGGCTCGGGGTCGACGAGGCGACGCGGCTGACGGCCTGGCTGCTGGCGGCTCTGCTGGCCGCCTTGCTGCTGCTCCTGCGCTGGCTGCTCGCCCACCGCGCCCACATCCTGGCGAGGCTGCTCGACGCCCTGGCGCGCACGCCCCTGCGCCGCTGGACCGAGCGCCACCGCCCTCAGCTTGAGAACGCCGAGCAGCAACTGCTGGACTTCTACGCCCACAACACCCGTCGGTTCCGGCTGATGTTTCTGTGGGAGATGATCGCGCAGGTCTTCGCCATCGCCGAGAACTACGTCATTCTGGCGGCCATGGGCCTCTGGCTTAGCTGGGCCGACGTTCTCATCATCGAGGCCTTCAGCAAGGGCCTGACCACGCTGTTTTTCTTCGTTCCCGGACGCGTGGGCACCGACGAAGGTGGGATGGTGGCGCTGTTCAATCTGCTGGGACTGGGAGTGGCAGTCGGCGCCAGCCTGGCTCTGGTCAAGCGTCTGCGCGGGATTTTCTGGGCTGCCGTCGGGCTGCTGTTTCTCGCCCGCTACACCGTTCCCCGCTCCAGCTAGAGGGGCTCGCCCGCAAGTGGGCCGCTTGCGGCTTTGCGGAATCGATGGCAGACTAACGGCTGAGACACTCACATGTGCGGCATTTGCGGATTCGTCGGCCGGTCCGACCCTGATCTTCTCGCTCGCATGGCCGGCAGACTGGTCCACCGCGGGCCCGACGACGAAGGGTTCTTCACCACACCGGAGGCCTGCCTGGGCTTCCGCCGGTTGAGCATCATCGACCTGACAACCGGCAACCAACCGGTCCACAACGAGGACGGGTCGGTCCACGTGGTCCTGAACGGCGAAGTCTACAACTACCAGGAGCTGCGCGACGAGCTCGAGCAGCAGGGCCACCGCTTCTCCACCCAGGGCGACGCCGAAACCATTGTTCATCTGTACGAGGACTTGGGCGAAGGCCTGCTGGCGAAGTTGCAAGGCATGTTCGCTTTTGCGCTCTGGGACGCCCGGCGGAAACGCCTGCTGCTGGCGCGCGACCGGCTCGGGATCAAGCCCCTGTATTACTGCCAGCACGGGCGCGAGCTCTTTTTCGCTTCCGAAGCCAAGGCCATTCTGGTCAACGGAGACTTCCCGCGGCGTCTGAATCGCGCCGCCGTCGATCTCCTCCTGCGCTACCTCTACCTGCCGGGTCGGGACACGTTGATTGAAGGACTCAAGCGGCTGCCGCCCGGCCATTGGCTGAGCTGGGAAAACGGCGAGGTTCGCCTGGAGCCGTACTGGCAGGCCCGGCTGGGCGCTCCGCGGCCGATTACGGAGAGCGAGGCCATAGCGGGGTTCCGCCAGCGCTTCGAAGAGGCGGTGCGCAGTCACATGGTCAGCGATGTTCCCGTGGGCGCCTTCCTGTCCGGCGGCATGGATTCCTCGGGCGTCGTGGCCCAGATGGTGCGCCTGCTCGACCGCCCTCCTATGACCTTCACCGTCGGTCTCCCCGGCGCGGAGGACGAGCGGCCCATCGCCCGGCGCCTGGCCGAGCGCCTGCGCACCGACCACCACGAGATCGAGATCGATCCGACCCAATTCGTGGACGAGCTGCCGCGGATGATCTGGCACCTGGAAGAGCCGACGCCGATTCCCTTCCTGCCGCTTTATTACCTGTCGCGCTTTGCGCGGCCGCAGGTCAAGGTCGCCCTCCTGGGCGAAGGGGCGGACGAGCTGTTCGGCGGCTACAAACGGCTGCTGCCGTTCGCGACACCCCTGTGGTTTGTCCCGCGCGAAGTCCAGCGGCGAATCTATCTCCGCGCTCTGCATTCGCTCGCTTCGCCGACGGGACGAAACGGTGGGGCTCGGTCCGGCCCTTCGCCGCTGGCCGACCCCCTGCTGCCCTTCCTCCGCGATCCGCAGACCACCCCTCTCAGCGCCGTGCTCGCCTTCGAGCAGCAGTACGAGCTGCCGGACTACCAGCTCCACCGCGTGGACCGCATGACCATGGCGTGGAGCGTGGAAGCGCGCGTGCCCTACCTCGACCACCGCCTGGTGGAGTACGTCAACTCGCTCCCCGACCATCTCAAGATCCGCCGCTTCGAGCGCAAGTATCTGCAGCGGCGGGCCTTCGAAGGGCTGCTGCCGCAGGAGATTCTCGATGTCGGCAAGCGCGGCTTCGGCGCCCCTTTCCGCTCCTGGTTTACTGGCGGCTTCCTCGAGGCCGCGCGGAAGTACGTGAATGAGGAGACGGTTCGCGAGCGGGGGTTTCTCCCGGTTGAGACCGTCCGCCGCCTCTATCGGCCCTACACCTGGCGCTGGCAGAAGCGCAGCGCCGGCGACCGGCTGTTTTTGTTGCTGATTCTGGAGCTCTACTGCCGCGTGTTCGTCGACCCCAAGGAGCTGGTTCCGCTGGCATAACCTCTGACCATGTCGGGAAACCACACCAAACGACTGCTGTTCCACGCGGTGCTGCCGCACCACTTTGTCTTCTTCCGCCCCGTCTACGAGCGGCTGGCCGACGACGCGCGCCTCGACTGGTTCTGGTCCGCCAACTTCCTGGGCTGGCGGCTGAAGAAACACGTGCTCGACCTCTTCTCGGTCAAGGGCACCAAGGTCAGCTCGCTCCTCTCCGGCGCGCGCGCCTATGATCTCCTCCTCTCGCCGGTCTACCTGAAGTTCGACGTCGCCCCGCGCGCCCGCCTGCGCGTCCAGGTCTTCCACGGCGTGGCCATCACCAACTGCTTCCTGAAACCGGACATCAACGACTACCACAAGTTCTTCATGATCGGCCCCTACATGGTGCGACGCTTCGCCCAGAAGGGTCTCCTGCGCGAGGACGACCCGCGCATCGCCATGATCGGCATGCCCAAGCTCGACCCGCTGGCCAACGGCGAAATCGACACCGCCAGCCTGCGCGCGGAGCTGGAGCTCGATCCGGCGCTGCCGGTGGTTCTCTACGCCCCCAGCGGCACGTACTCCTCCATCACCACCAACGGGTTGGAAGCCATCGAGCGGCTGCAGCAAATGCCCATCAACCTCCTCATCAAGCTGCACGACACCAGCCTCGACTTCCGGCGGAACAAGAAAGATTGGCTGGCGCAGGTGAAGAAGCGGGCCGGAGGGCAGGTCCGGGTCGTGGAGGGGTTCGACATCGTGCCCTACCTGGCCGCGGCCGACCTGATGATTTCCGACTTCAGCTCCGCGGCCAATGAGTTCCTCCTCCGCGACCGGCCCCTCGTCTTCCTCGCCACGCCGGAGAAGTACGAGATCAACAAGGAGCGCTGGGACAACGAGGTCTGGGGCCAGAAGGTGGGGGTGGTGGTGAACGCGTTGGACGAGCTGGCCGCCGCCGTCGAGCACGGCCTCGCCCATCCCGAAGAGATGAGCGACATCCGCCGCGCCGCCGCCGCCGACATGTTCTACCAGCCCGGCACCGCCACCGACCGCGCCGTGCAGGCGATATACGACTTGCTGGAGATGACGCCCCCCGATTCCCGCCAGCATGCTGCCGCCGCCGTCGCGCTCTAGGCCAGCATCTTCCTCGTCGCCCGGGAATCGAATGACAAGAGGATAAGAAGGGAAATGGTACGCAAGGCGGTTCTCATCAACCAGACGCTGGCGCCGGCGCGGGAGACGCCCCGCCTGGCGGGGCTGCCGGTGCTGCTGCGGGCGGTGCTGTTGGCCTGCCGCGCCGGCATTGAAGAGCTCATCATCGTCGGCGGAGACGACCCCGAGCCGCTGCTGGGCCGCGACGCTCGCGTCCATCTTTCCTGGGGCTGGATTCCCGTTCCCGGCACGGGCGAGAGCGAGCTGGAGGCGCTGCGCGCCGTCGCCGGCCGGCTCGACGCCGACTTCCTGCTCTTCTTCGCCGACTCCGTCTTCGACTCCAAGGCCGCCGCGGCGCTGCGCGCGGCCCCGCGCGACGCTCACCTGCTGCTGGTCGCGCGGCCGGCCGACACGCCGGAAGAGCTCGAGCCCCTCGGCGCCAGCCTCTACCTCTTCGGCCGCGAGGTGTTCTCCCACCTGGCCGATGCGCCTCCCGGCCGCATCGCGTCTCTCTACTCGCGCCTGCGCGCCGAGGGCCGCGCCGCCGGCCTCGAAGTGCAGGGCCGCCTCTGGCCGCGCACCTCCGAGCGCGCGCTGCTGCGCTCCATCCACCGCGAGCTCACCCACTTCAACCTCAAGCCCTCCGACGGCGTCTTCGCCCGCTTCAACAAGCTCGTGGTCGCCGAGCCGCTCATCCGCCTCTTCCTCAAGGCCCCGTTCACGCCCAATGCCCTCAGCCTGCTGGGGCTGGCCTTCGCCGTCGGCGCCGCCGCGGCCTTCTTCCAGGGGAACTACGGCTGGAGCCTGCTGGGCGCCGTGCTGGCCTACTTCAGCGCCATCATGGACCACATCGACGGCATGGTGGCGCGGCTGAAGTTCCTCGAATCCGAGTTCGGCGTGTGGCTCGAATCCGCCGTCGACTTCTCCAGCTACCTCTTCATCTTCACCGGCCTCGCTGCCGGCCTCTACCGCGAGACCGGCCAGCGCTACCACCTGATTCTCGGCGCGCTCTTCGCCTTCGCCACCATCGTCAGCTTCGTTGTCATGAGCCGCCAGCGCCGGCTCGCCAGCGCCGACAATCCCACCGACTACCCCAATCGCATCCACGCCCGCCTCGAGGCCGAGAGCCGGAACTTCTTCCACTGGTTCACGCGCAAGTTCTACTTCCTCACGCGCCGCGCCGTTCTGCCCTACATCATCCTCTTCTTCTGCCTGCTCGACCTGCGCGCACTGCTCCTCGCCTGGGTCACCTTCGGCGCCAACCTGGTCTGGATTCTCACCCTCTACAACAACCGCCTCTTCACGCGCACTCCGCCCGCCTCCGCCGAAGCCGACTGAGTCCGCGGCACTCGCGGCCCGCTCAAGAAAAGCCGACGACGAATCCTCGAGCAGGGGTAGCGGCGAGGAATGTGCTAGCCCGCGACAGCGGGCTCGTTCCTCGTCGGTTTGTCTGAAAGGATTCGCCGCCGCTACCAAGGAAAGAAAAAAGAACTGGGCCGGGACAACCCCGAGGGGGGTCTTGTGAGGAGTGTAGGGTTGATAGCTCCCGGCCCAGCGAATCGTCTTCGGCTGTGACCCGGTCCCCTAGCCTGTCGGGGTCCTCATCGCCAGCTCTTTGGGCGCGCTCAAGTACCCGCCGATGCGGTTCTTCTGCATCTCGAACACCACCAGCTCCAGCAGGTAGCGTGAGTCGGGCAGGTAGAACTGGACGGGCTCGAGCAAGGTCTTCTCCTTCTTCTCGATGACCTTGTCGTTCACCAGCAGGGTCACGGTGTACTTGTTGCGCTTGACGTCCACCTTGTTCACCCGCACCGAGATGGCGCCGACGCGGCTGTACTGCTTCGAGCGGGCCAGGTCGAATTCAAAATAGTCCCGCTCCCCCCGCCGCCTCAACTCCTCCAGCTCTTCGTGGTTGCGCGCCACCAGGCCGCTCTGCACGCCCAGGTCGCCCACCACGCCTTCCAGCCGGTTCCGCGTCTCGCTGAGAGTTCCCTGGGTCTCGGCCACTTCGTTCTGCACTTCCGTGACCTCGCCCGAGACCTCGGCCAGCTGGCTCTGCTGCGCCTCCAGTTGTGCGGCCAACTGTTGCGCGGCCTCCTGCTGTTCCTTCCGCAGCCGGCGCGCCACCGCGCGAGCGTTGGCCAGTTGCTTTTCCGTCAGGCCCAGCTTCTCGGTGGTCGCCTGCATGTCGCCTTTCAGGTCGGTGACTTCGCTTTCGAGGTTGGTGTTGGTTTCGGCCAGGGTCTGGAAGTTGCTGCCGACCTCCTGACGCCACGCCGCCAGCTCCTGGCTCATGCGGTATTGGGTAAAGCCCAGTGCGGTGATGACAAAAGCAAAGACTATGATGACTGCAATGATCCAACGGGGTACCGAACTGCTTGCTTGCCGACTTTCAACCGCTTCACTTTCAGCCATTATGGCCTCCCTCCGTCCGCCGTTGCGGACTCATGCCGAGAATAGATGCCGCCTCCGCGCGCCCAGGTTGCTAGTTTTTTCCCGAGGCCCGCGGGCCGCTCTTCTTTCAAATCTCAAATCTGCAATTTCAAATCGCCTCATCTAGCTCACGCCTCCTCCTCGTCTGTCCCTTCCTCTTTACCCTGAGGCTCGCCCCGCGAGCCGAAGGGTTCATCCTGAGGCCCGCCCTGCCGGACGAAGGGCTCAGCCCCTTCAGCCCGCATCGCCTTTTGTAGCGCCGGCATCTTGCCGGCAGCGCAGTGGGGCAGGCATTCATTCCTGCCGGCCGCTTCTCCCCGCCGCAGCTTTGCCGGAGATGGGAGCGTGCCGAAAGCCACATTGCGCACGCCCCTCCTTCTTTTCAAATGTGAGATCTGAGATTTCAGATTCGCATCTCCCTCCCCGACCCCCGTCGAGGCGCGCCTCACCCGTGGTTCCAAAGCCTTTCCCCGCCCTGCGCCGTGGGCTATACTGCAAGGTTTGAGAGGGCATACCGCACCGCAATGAACAAAGCCGCGCGTCTCCGCGAGCTGCTGGCCCGCCCCCAGCCCACCTTGCTGGTCGGCGCGCACAACGGCCTCACCGCCAGGCTCGCCGAAGAAGCCGGGTTCGACGGGGTCTGGGCCGGCGGCTTTGAAATCACCGCCGCCCGCGCCATGCCCGACGCCAGCGTCCTCACCATGGCCGAGCACCTCGAAGTCACTTCCCAGATCAACGACGCCACCGAGCTCCCCGTGGTCGCTGACTGCGACAACGGCTTCGGCAACGCCATCAACGTCATGCGCCTGGTGCGTGAGTACGAAAAGGCCGGCGTCGCCGGCGTCTCCATCGAAGACAACGTCTTCCCCAAGCGCTGCAGCTTTTATTCCTCCGTCAAGCGCGAGCTCGAGTCCATCGACGAATTCGTCGGCAAAATCCGCGCCGCCAAGGACACCCAGCGCAGCCCCGACTTCGTCGTCATCGCCCGCACCGAAGCCTTCATCGCCGGCTGGGGCCTCGACGAGGCTCTCAAGCGCGGACGCGCCTTCGCCGACGCCGGCGCCGACATGGTTCTCGTCCACTCCAAGCTCTCGACGCCTGACGAGATCAAGGCCTTCGCCCAAAAGTGGGACCGGCCCGTCCCCCTCGCCGTCGTTCCCACCATCTTTAAGGAAACCACCGCGCCAGAGCTCTACGCCTTGGGCTACCGCCTGGTCATCTTCGCCAACCAGGGCCTGCGCGCCGCCGTCAAAGCCGTCCGCGAAGCCCTCAGTGAGCTGCGCGAAAAACAGTTCGCCGCGGCCGTCGACCCCCGCATCGTCCCGCTCGAGGAAATCTACCGCCTCGTCGGCGTCTCCGAGCTGAAGAAAGGCGAAGAGCAGTTCCTGCCCGCCGGCGCCGCCAAAACCACCGCCGTCATCATCGCCGCCGGCAAGGGCTTCGAGCGCGAGGCCATGCCCCTCATCGAGGAGCTGCCCAAGCCCATGTGGGAGGTGCGCGGCAAGACCATCCTCGCCCGCCAGGTCGAGCTCCTCCGCGCCCACGGCATCCACGACGTCGTCGTCGTGCGTGGCTACAAGAAGGAGGCCATCAACCTCCCCGGCCTGCGCTACTTCGACAACCCGCGCTTCGCCGAGACCCACAACCTGGCCTCGCTCTTCGCCGCCGAGCCCGCCCTCGACGGCCGCGTCCTCGTCCTCTACGGCGACATCCTGCTCGACCCTGGCATCCTCGACCGCCTGCTGCGCACCGAAGCCGACATCGCCCTGGTGGTCGACCACGCCTGGCGCGAAAACTTCGAGCGCGGGGCCACCCATCCCGTCAGCCGCCCCGAGCTGGTCGTTACCCAGCACTCCCCGCTTTACAAGAACCGCTTCATCCCGCCCGCCGACGGCAACCGCGTCGTCCGCATCGGCCGCACCCTGCCGCCCGCCGAAGCCCAGGCGGAGTTCATCGGCCTGGCCCTGTTCTCTCCGCGCGGAGTCAAGATTATCCGCGACAGCTTCCACCGCCTCTCCAAGCTCGCCAACCAGCATCCGTTCCACGAGGCCGCCCGCTTTGACCAGGCTCGCTTGAGCGACCTCGTCCAGGAGCTGCTCGACCAGGGCCTCCCCGTCACCGCCGTCGACATCTACAAAGGCTGGATGGAAGTCGACACCTACGAAGACTACGTCAAGGTATGCGAGCAGGCCCGCCTCTGACCTCCGCCGTCGGCCTCTACGCCGACTTCCGCCGCCAGGGCTACGACTTCTTCGCCGGCGTCCCCTGCTCCGGCCTCAAAGCTTTCATCGAAGACCTGCAAGCCGACCCGGCGCTGCCCTTCCTCCCTGCGCCCCGCGAAGACGTGGCCCTAGCCATGGCCGCCGGCGCGGCGATGGCCGGGCGCAAGCCGCTGGTTTACCTGCAAAGCTCCGGCCTCGGCCACCTGGTCAACCCCATCACCTCGCTGCTCAAGCCCTACGGCATCCGTATTCACCTGCTCATCAGCCTGCGCACGCAACCCTTCGAGCACTTCGAGATGCACCGCATTGCGGGGCCGCTGCTGGAGCTGCTCGAGTACGGCGACTACACCATCGTCGAGGAGCCCGCGTGCGACGCCTAGAAGCCATCCGCCAATTGGCCGCCGGCTGGACCGACGAGCTCGTCATCGCCACCACTGGCATGACCAGCCGCGAGCTTTATGTCGCTCGCGATCGCCCGGAAAATTTCTACATGTGCGGTTCGATGGGCTGCGCGCTCTCCATCGGCCTCGGTGTGGCGCTGGCACGCCCCGACCGCAAAGTCGTCGTCCTCGACGGCGATGGCGCCGCCCTCATGAGCCTTGGCAGCCTGGCCCTCGCCCGCCACCTCCACCTCGGCAATCTCGAGCACATCATCCTCGACAACGGCACCTACGCCTCCACCGGCGACCAGCCCACCTGCTCCGCCGCCATCGACTTTGAAGACATCGGCTTCAACGTCCGCGTCCTCCGCGTCGAGCCCGGCAACGAGCCCGACACCCCGCGCATTCCTTACGAACCCACGGAAATGCGCGCGCGCTTCGAAGAAGCCGCGCGCCGCTGACTGGATGCCCGCCGACCTCGCCGTCATCCTCGCCGCCGGTGCCGGCACCCGCCTGCGCCCGCGCACGGAGAAGATTCCGAAGTGCTTGCTGGCAGTCGGCGGCCACGCCCTGCTCGACTACCAACTCGGCGCCCTGGCCGCCAGCGGCCTCCGCGACATCCTCGTCGTCACCGGCTTCGGCGCCGAGCAAATCCTCGCCCGCTTCGGCAGCCGCATCCGCACGGTCCACAATCCCGACTTCACCTCCACCAACAACCTCCACTCACTGTGGACGGCGCGGGCGCAGTTCGCCGGGCGCGACTTCCTCTGCCTCCACGCCGACGTCCTCTTTCACCCGTCCATGCTGCCCCCGCTGCTGGCTTCCAAGGCCGACGCCGCCATGCTGCTCGACCCCGCCCTGGTCGAAGAGACCATGAAGGCCCGCCTCGACGCCGGCCGCGTCGTCGAGATCGGAAAGTCCATCCCGCCCGACCATCAGGGTGGCACCTTCCTCGGCCTCGCCCGCTTTGCGCCAGCCGCCTCGGCCGCCCTCCCGGACGTGCTCGACTCGCTCGTCGCCGACCCAGCGCACCGCAATGACTACTTCGTCGCCTGCATCCCGGCGCTCGCCGCCCGCGGCCTCCGCGTCGAGCCGGTCTGGACGAACGGTCTGCCCTGGATTGAAATCGACTTTGAGGGCGACTTCCACCGCGCTGGCGCTGAAGTCCTCCCCCGCATCCTGGCCGCTCTGAAGGGCGCCCCCTAAGTCACGCCTCTCCCGCAACCTGCCTGATCCGCCAAAGGTAGGAATCTCCCTCTAGGATGGGGGTAGGAGCCCGGTCATCCCTTCAACGCATTTCCGTTCCCTCCGCACATTGACTTGCCGCCCTCTCTGCCGCACGATAGCCATGCTCGAAACGCAGTGGGGCGGAAGGCCGCGAGGCGTTCCGCGAAGCGAGGTCGCTCATGATGACTGCCGAAGACCGCCGCCGGACGCAACGCTACGCGCTCGACTTGCCGCTCGAGGTCAAGTTGCGCGAGCCCGCCGGGGAAACGCAGAAGGCCGCCGTGCTCCAGGACATCAGCTCCAACGGCATCTTCTTCATGGTCGACCGCCAGTTGCAGCCCGACAGCAAGATCGAGTTCTACGTGCGCCTGCAGATCGAGGGCGCGCCCGAGGCGGTGCTGCTGCACTGCGTGGGCAGCGTCGTCCGCGTCGTTCCCAACTCGGCCGAGCCCAACAAGGTCGGCATCGGCGCGCGCATCGAGCGCTACCGCTTCCTGCGCCCGGGCGAAACGCCCTCCGAGGACGCGACCGAAGTGGCGGTGTCCTAAGCGCTGCTCCTTCGCTTACGGCGCAAACAACCCTTTACTTCCCGTCCCCATCCGACGACAATACAACCACGGTATGCGCCAGACCGCTCCAGCCTGGGCGAAGACGCTCCTGACTGTTCTCCTGCTCGTCCATCTGCTTATCCACCCTTCGCTGCACGCGTTGCCCTTTGTCGCCGACGGCCTCCCCGAGTTCAGCTCTCCCGGCAGCACCGGGGGCGACGCCGCGCGCGAGGGCCGGGCCCCCTGTCTCGCTTGCCGCATCGGCTCCAGCGTTGCCGGCGTGCCGCTGGCGGTGGAGTTGGTCGGACCGCAGCCGCTGGCGGAAGAAGTTCCGTTCCTTGAACACCGGCCTTGCGCTCGCCTCGATACGCCCGCTCGCTCCCCTCGCGCACCTCCGCTTGCCTCCTGGACGTAGACCGCACGGAGAGGTCAAATCCAAGGAGGTGCGTGATGAGGTTCCGCTTTCATTCTTTATGCGACGGATTGGTATTGCTATTTGTAGCAGCGAGCTTCTTGGTCGGGAGCAGTCCGGCGGCGGCTGACGCCGACCCCAACCCGGCCGGCGGCACGCTGAAGGGAACGGTGACGCTGAGCGACGGCTCCACGCTGCACAAGGCCACGGTTTTGGTCAGTCAGTTGGGACGAACGACGGAGACGGACGAGCAGGGCATCTACGAGTTCCGCGACCTTCCCCCCGGCACCTACGACGTGGTTGTCCGCGCCCCGGCTCTCACCGACGGGCGCCGCTCCATCGTAATCACTGCCGGGGAAACGGCGACCCTGGACTTCCAGTTGCGGCTCGCCACCGTTCGCCAGCAGGTGGTCGTGACCGCCAGCGGCCGCGAAGAATCGCCCCTGGAGACCTTCCAGGCCGTGAACGTCGTCGATTCCATTACCCTGGCGGAGAAGCCCCAGACCTCCCTGGGGGAGGCCCTGGAGGGGACGCCGGGAGTCGCCAAGCGCAGCTCCGGGCCCGGCTCCTCCCGCCCCGTCCTCCGCGGCTTTGACGGCGACCGCGTCCTCATCATGCAGGACAGCATTGCCACCGGAACCCTTTCCTCGCAGTCCGCCGACCACGGCGAAAGCCTCGACCTCCTCAACCTCGAACGCCTGGAGGTCGTCAAGGGCCCGGCCACCTTGCTCTGGGGCTCCAACGCCCTCGGCGGCGTGGTCAACGCCATCACCGCCCACGGTCAGATTCACGAGCACGTCCACGAGGGCCCGAGCGGCTACCTCTCCGCCGTGGGCGGCTCCACCAATGGCCAGTTCGGCGGCGGGGGCGGCTTCGAGTACGGCATCGGCAAGTGGATGCTGTGGGGCGACGGCGCCGGCAACCGCACCGGCAATTACGATAGCCCCATCGGAGAAGTCGCTAACTCGCACTCGCGCGTCGCCAACGGCAGCGCCGGCTTCGGCCGCTACGGCGACAAGGCTTTCTTCAACCTCTCCTACGGCTACGAGAATGCCCGCTACGGCGTCCCTCCCGTGGGCGACGAAGTGGTCGACCTCGCCCTCCGCCGCCACAACCTTCGCTTCAACGGCGGCTTGCGCAACCTCAGCTCCTTCGTCAACGGCTTCCGCCTCACCCTCGACTACAGCGACTACCACCACGAAGAAATCCCCGAGGACGAGCCCCCGGAAACCCTATTCGACAACGACGTCTTCGCCTACCGCGGCGTCTTCCAGCAGCGCCAAAGCGGGCGCTGGAGCGGCAGCTTCGGCTTCTCCGGCCTCCACCGCGACTACACCGTCACTGGCGACGAGGCCCTGACCCCGCCGGTTACCCAGGACAATATTGCCGTCTTCACTCTCCAGGAGATCGGCTTCGAAGGCTTCCGCCTCCAGCTCGGCGGTCGGATTGACCACACGCGCTACGACGTCGTACCCACCCCGGATCCCGTGCGAGTCAACCGCTCCTTTACCGGGTTCTCCGGGGCCGCCGGTATTCACATTCCCCTCTGGACCGGCGCAGCCTTCGTCGCCAACTACACCCACTCCTACCGCGCCCCGGCGCTCGAGGAGCTCTACAACTTCGGCCCCCACCCCGGCAACCAGGCCTTTGAAATCGGCGACTCCGGCCTGAAGCGGGAGTTCGGCGATGGAGTGGATGTGTCGCTCCGCCACCAATCTTCTCGCGTTCGCGGCGAGGTCAACGTCTTCTACTATTTCATCCACGATTTCATCTTCCTGGCCCCCACCGGCGATATCGAGGACGACCTGATCGAAGCCGAGTTCCTGCAGGCCAACTCTCGCTTTGTCGGCGGTGAAGCCAACCTGGATCTCGGCCTGCATCCCAACGTCTGGCTGAACCTGGGCTTTGACGTCGTGGATGCCCAGTTGGAGTCGAGCGTCACTTCGCCGGAGACCGGCGTCACCACCTCGGCCGGCACTCCGCTGCCTCGCATCCCGCCCCTGCGCGGGCGTGTGGGCTTGGATTTCAACTACAAGGGGCTGAGCGTGCGACCCGAGGTGGTTCTGGCGCGCGACCAGAAGGCCACCTTCGTCAACGAAACCCGCACCGCCGGCTACGGCGTCGTCAACCTGAATGCCTCCTACACTATCGCCGGCCAGCACGCCGTCCACGTGATTTCCCTGGTGGCCTTCAACCTCGGCGACCAGCTCTACCGCAACCACCTCTCCTTCATCAAGGAGGTCGCCCCCGAAATCGGCCGCGGCGTCCGCCTCGGCTACACCGTCCGCTTCTTCTAGAAGATTGGCAAGGAGGCAGGAATCCCCTGCCTGCTTACGTCATTCCCGTGATGTATCATTGCGGGCCTCAATGCTCCGCTATGAAATCCTCGCCCGCGACCCGAACTCCCGCGCCCGCGTGGGCCGCCTCTACACCGCCCACGGCGCCGTAGACACGCCCGCCTTCATGCCCGTCGGCACCGCCGGCAGCGTCAAGGCCATGCCGCAATCCTTCCTCGAAGAGCTCGACGCCCAGCTCCTGCTCGCCAACACCTACCACCTCTTCCTCCGCCCCGGCTACGAGGTCATCCGCGAGCTCGGCGGCCTGCACCGCTTCATGGGCTGGCCGCGCGCCCTGCTCACCGACAGCGGCGGCTTCCAGGTCTTCTCCATGAATTCCATCCGCACCGTCACCGAAGACGGCGTCACTTTCCAGTCCCACCTCGACGGCAGCCCGCAGTTCCTCTCGCCCGAGAAGGCCATTGAAGTCCAAGTGGCCCTCGGCGCCGACTTCATCATGCCGCTGGATGAGTGCCTGCCCTATCCCATCACGCACGAGAAAGCCCGCCACTCGATGGAGTTGACCCTGCGCTGGGCGGCCCGCTGCCGACAGTCTTTTCGGAAGTCAAACTCCACCCGGCAGGCGCTCTTTGGCATCGTCCAGGGCGCTACCTTCCCCGACCTGCGCCTCGAGTGCGCTCGCCGCCTGGTCGAAATGGACTTCCCGGGCTACGCCCTTGGCGGCCTAGCGGTGGGCGAGCCCGCGGCGTTGAGCTACGAGATGACGGAAGCCACCGTGCCCGAGCTGCCCGAAGACCGGCCGCGCTACGTGATGGGCGTCGGCTACCCGCTCGACCTCATCGAATACGTCCGCCGCGGCGTCGACCTGATGGACTGCGTGCTCCCCACCCGGAACGCCCGCAACGGCTACCTCTTCACCTCCGCGGGCGTCGTCCACATCCGCAACGCCGCCTACACCCGCGACCCGCGCCCGCTCGACGAGAACTGCGCCTGCGCCGTCTGCCGCCGCTACTCCCGCGCCTACCTCCGCCACCTCTTCCACGCCGGCGAAATGCTCGCCGCCATTCTCGCCACCCACCACAACCTCTTCTTCTACCTCAACCTCATGCGCCGCATCCGCTCCGCCCTCCGCTCCGGCAAGCTGGACGAACTCGCAGCGAAACTGAAGGAAGCGGAGCAACCGATTGGGTAGGGCGGGGGCTCGTCCCCCGCCGCGGCAGGGCACAAGGCCCTGCCCTAGCTCGGGCGCGGAGCGACGGAGCAGTTTCTATGCACGTGGTTGCCTTGACAGGATCGCCAACCGTCGGGCATTCTATCCCTTCTGGGATGAGGGCAGCGGCCCCGCCCGTATGGCGGCGGCATCCGAATCACCATCCTGGCCCCGTTTGGCAGCCCGGGGACAGGATTTCATTTTGTCGGGAGGGAAAAGTTGCTGACGGAAGCGGCGCTGGCGCTGCAAACCCAGCAGCCCAGCGGGTGGACGGCCCTGGTTCCCTTCCTGCTCGTCCTGGTGATTTTTTACTTCCTGCTCATCCTGCCGGCGCAGCGGGAGCGCAAGCGCAAGCAGCAGATGCTGGCGGCCCTGAAGCCCGGCGACAAGGTCATCACCACCGGCGGCCTCTACGGCACGGTGGTGGGCTTGAAGGACGAAGTCGTGCAGTTGCGCATCGCCGACCAGGTGCGCGTTGAAGTCGGCCGCTTCGCCATCGCCGGCAAGCAGCCCGAAAAGGAAGAGAGCCCCAAAACGTAAATGAACGCCGACCTGCGAACCAAAGCCGCCATTATCCTCGGCGTCATCCTCCTCTGCATCTTCGGCCTGACCTGCTTCCACAAAGGTGTGGACGCCAAGAGCCGCTTCCGCTTCCCCACCAGCCTCACTCAGCTCCGCGAAAACCTCGGCAGCCGCATCAACCTCGGCCTCGACCTCCGCGGCGGCATCCACCTCATCCTCCAGGTGCAGGTGGACGAAGCCGTCAACAGCGAGACCGACCAGGTGGCCGAGCGCCTCAAGACCCTGCTGCGCGAGCAGGACATCCGCTTCGAGAGCACCCGCAAGACCGACGCCACCCACGTCCAGGTGCTCGGCGTCCCGCTCGACCAGATCGGCCGCGCCCGCGACTTCCTGCAAGGCACCTACGGCGGCGACTACGTCCTCGGCACCCTCTCCGGCGAGCAGAGCGGCCTGGTGCTGGAGATGACCCCGGCCAAGATGGCCCGCATCCACCAGGACACCCTGCGCGCCTCGATTCAGACCATCGACCGCCGCGTCAACGCCCTGGGCGTCGCCGAGCCCGTCATTGCCGAGCACGGCCGCGGCGAGTGGGAAATCCTCGTGCAGCTTCCCGGCGTCGACGACCCCGCCCGCGTCAAGAGCATCCTGCAGTCCACCGCCATCCTCGAAATCAAGCTGGTTCAGGACGGCCCCTTCCCCACCGAGAGCGACGCGCTCGGAAAGTACGGCGGCATCCTCCCCCCCGACGCCATCCTGGTGCAGGAGGCCCCCGGAGCGGGTGCGCAGACCGCGACCAGCCCCCAGTGGTACCTCATCGACCGCAGCGCCGTCGTCAGCGGCACCGACCTGCGCAGCGCCCGCGCGGAAATCAATCCCGAGTCCGGCACCACCTATCAGGTGTCCTTCAACCTCAGCCGCGACGCCGCCGCCCGCTTCGGGCCCTTTACCGAGCGCAACATCAACCGCCCGCTCTGCATCGTGCTCGACAACAAGATCCGCTCCGTCGCCAACATCCAGTCCCGCATCGACGACTCCGGCCGCATCACCGGCACCTTCAGCTTGCAGGAGGCCAGCGACCTGGCCCTGGTCCTGCAGTCCGGCTCCCTGCCCGCCTCCATCAAATACCTGGAGGAACGCGCCGTGGGCCCGTCGCTGGGCGCCGACTCCATCCGCGCCGGCTTCACCGCCGTGGCGGTGGGGTTCGTGGCGGTGGTGCTGTTCATGCTGGTCTATTACCGCCTGTCCGGCATCAACGCCTTCGTTTCCCTGCTGCTCAACCTCCTCATCCTCATGGCGGTGCTGGCCTACTTCGGCGCCACCCTCACCCTGCCCGGCATCGCCGGCATCCTGCTCACCATCGGTATGGCCGTCGACGCCAATGTGCTCGTCTTCGAGCGCATCCGCGAAGAGCTGCGCGCCGGCAAGGGCGTGGTCTCCGCGGTGGAGAACGGCTTCGACCGCGCCTTCACCACCATCTTCGACACCAACGCCACCACCATCATCGCCGCCATCTTCCTGCTCGCCTTCGGCACCGGGCCCATCCGCGGCTTCGCCGTCACGCTGACCGTCGGCCTGGTGGCCAACCTCTTTGCCGCCGTCTACGTCTCGCGCGCCATCTTCGAATTCCTTCTGAGCCGCCAGGGCGCCGGCCGCCCGGCCGCGCTGAGCATCTGACATGATCGAATTCTTCACGACCAGCAACTACAACTTCCTGCGCTGGAAGTGGCACTGGATCATCGTCTCCTGGCTGTTGATCCTCGCCGGCGTGGTTTCGCTCTGGACCAAGGGCGGCCCGCGCTGGGGCATCGACTTCAAGGGCGGCACGCTGGTCTACGTCAAGTTCGCCCAGCCGCCCGACCGCGACCAGCTTCGGGCGGCGTTGGCGCAGCAGGGCTTGGCCTCCAGCACTCTGCAGCGCTACGGGCCCGAGGCCAACAACGAAATCATCATCGGCACCGAGCAGGTCGGCCACGAGGACGAAGCCCTCGACACCAGCCGCCAGGCCATTATCGCCGCCCTGCGCGCCGCCTTCCAGGTGCCCGAGGGCAGGCTCGACCTCAACAATGCCGGCACCGAGACCTTGGCCGACACCCTGCGCGACTGGGACCCCCTGGGTCTGGCCGGCTCCCCCACCGAGGCGGAGACGCGCTACTCCCAGATCGCGGAACTTATCACCGACTACCGCGATAACGAAAAAGGAGGGCTGCTCGGCAGCTTCAACGAGCTGCGGAGCCTGGAAGGAGTGCCCCCCGTGGTGGCGAACACGCTCGAACAACGGGCCCACCTGACCCCCTTCGTGGTTCGCAACGCCGAGGTCGTCGGCCCGCGCGTGGGACAGCAGTTGCGCCGCCAGGCCCTGCTGGCCACCACTCTGGCGCTGGGCGGCATGCTGGTCTACATCGGGCTGCGCTTCCGCCAGTGGGTCTACGGTTCCGCCGCCGTGGTCGCCACCTTCCACGATGTTCTGATCACCCTCGGCTTCCTGTCCCTCTTCGATTACGAGTTCAATCTCAACATCGTCGCCGCCATGCTGACGCTGGTCGGCTATTCGGTGAACGACACCATCGTCACCTTCGACCGCATCCGCGAGAACGTGCGCCTGCTGCGCCACGAGCCCTTCCCGGTCCTGGTCAACCGCAGCATCAACCAGACCCTCAGCCGCACCATTCTCACTTCAGGGTTGACATTCCTGACCGTACTGGCGTTATTCTTCCTCGGCGGGGAGGTCCTCAAGGGCTTCGCCTTCACCCTGGTGGTGGGAATTGTGGTGGGAACTTATTCCTCTATCTTCATTGCCAGCCCGATTGTGGTAGGATGGATAGGCCGGGGCAAAGGTCGCACGGGCACGGTCGGCCCCGCCAAGGTAGAACGAATGCCGGCAGAACAACCCAAAGTAAAAGAGGCCGGACGCAAGAGGCGGTGACCTATGTTTGAGGACATGCTGGAATCGTCTCCCGGCAGGAGGCGCCACACCAGCCCGTGGGCCTTCCTGATCTCGACCACCCTCCAAGTCATCTTCGTCGGCGTGCTCATCCTCATCCCGCTCCTCTACACCGAAGCGATCGATGTGCAGGGGTTCAGCAGCACCTGGCTGGCGGCCCCGCCGCCGCCCCCGCCGCCTCCCCCGCCGCCCGCCGCCGCGCAGCCCGTGCGGCGCGTGCGCACCACGAGTCTGATGGACGCCGGCAAGCTGCGCGCCCCCAAGGAAATCCCCCGTGAGATCGTCATCCTGAAGGAAGAGCCCATCCCGCAAGACACCGGCGTCGCCGGCGGCGTGCCCGGCGGCGTGCCCGGCGGGCAGATCGGCGGCGTGTTGGGCGGCGTAATCGGCGGCGTGACGGGCGGCGTGGTGCCGCCGCCGCCCAGGGCGGAAACCCCGAGCCGCATCCGCGTGAGCTCCGGCGTGCAGGAAGCCAAGGTGCTCAACCGGGTGCAGCCCAGCTATCCGCCCCTGGCCAAGAACGCCCGCATCCAGGGAACGGTGGTGCTGGAGGCCATCATCGCCAAGGATGGCTCGGTGCAGAACCTGCGCGTGGTCGAAGGGCATCCCATGCTGGTGCAGTCGGCGGTGCAGGCGGTGCAGCAGTGGCGCTACCAGCCCACGATTCTGAACAACGAGCCGGTGGAAGTGGAAACCGTCATCAACGTCGTCTTCAAGTTGTATTAGGCAACAGGGGAGTGCGCAGCAGAGTGCAAACGCCAGCCTGGCTGGCAGAATCTCTAGGAGGGAAATAGAACCATGTTCGCAACGCTTTCGGCATTGGGTTTCTGGTTGCTGACGGAGGCCGCCTCCGCCGCCGGCGGAGGCTGGGATCTCCCCCACATGTGGGAGATCATGAGCTGGCCGGCTCGCATCGTCGTCATCGTGCTCATCGGCATGTCCATCTGGTCGTTCGGGGTGATGTTCGACCGCGGCTTCACCTATGCGGCGGCGCGCAAGCAGTCGCGCTATTTCGTGCAGGCGGTGGCGGGCACGCTCAAGGACGGCAAGATTGACGAAGCCATCCGCATCGCCGAGCGCAACAAGAAGAGCCACATCGCCCAGGTGGTCGCTTCCGGCCTGGCCGACTTCCAGGCCTCCGCCGGGCTGCCCGAGGATGAAATCATCGAGGCCAGCAAGCGCGCCCTGGAGCGCTCCGTGGCCATCACCCACGCCAACTTCAAGCGCGGTCTGGGCTCGCTGGCCACTATCGGCGCTACCGCTCCCTTCGTTGGCCTGTTCGGCACCGTGGTGGGCATCATCAACGCCTTCCGCCAAATCCAGACCCAGAAAGTCACCGGCTTGACCGCCGTCGCCGGCGGAATCGCCGAAGCCCTGGTGGCCACGGCGCTGGGCCTGCTGGTGGCCGTGCCCGCCGTCTGGGCCTACAACTACTTCACCGGCAAGATCGAATCGTTCGACGTCGAGATGGACAACAGCTCCAAGGAGCTCATCAACTACTTCATCCTGCGCCGCAAGGGGCAGAAGTAGCCTCGAGGACGAAGAGGAATGGCCTACAAACCCAAAGCCCCGGAGGTCACCTCCGACATCAACGTGGTGCCGATGGCCGACATCATGCTGGTGCTGCTCATCATCTTCATGGTGGTGACGCCCATGATGCAGAAGGGGTTCAGCGTGGACCTGGCCAAGACCGAGCTGGCGCGGGATATGCCCGACGCCGACAAGGAAGACGCGGTGTTGATTGCCGTCAGCCGCGACGGCAAGATCTACCTCGGCTCCGAACAGGTCGCCATCGAGAACCTCAAGAACCAGGTGCAGGACATTGTGGCGTCCCGGGACAACAAGATCGTTTACATCAAGAGCGATGCGCGCGCCAAGTACGGGAAGGTCACGGCGGTGGTGGACGAAGTCCGCACCGCCGGCGTCGACCAGATCGGCCTGCTGACCGACAAGGTCGAGCGCCGCGACCAGCCGATTCCCGTGGCCAGCGCCGCCGGCAACCCGTAGACCGGGGTGGAAGAGATGGGCATGGGCAGGATGGGCAACCACAAGGGTCAGATGAACGAGCCCAATGTCGTCCCCTTCATCGACATTCTCCTGGTCCTCATCATCATCTTCATGGTTATCACCCCGCTAACGCCCAAAGGGCTGGATGCCCGCGTACCGCGGACCGTAGAAAAGCCACCGGTCAATCGGCCAGATACGGCCATAGTCATTCAGATGGACTGCGCCGACGCTCAGTGC
>Ga0137796_10000071_pt1 | contig 63288 bp, 55 predicted proteins | sample OV2TP3_FD_97704 | JGI IMG/M metagenome (GOLD analysis project Ga0137796, IMG submission 97704) | reverse complement strand
ACCGCACCACGCTGGCCGATCTCTGCCGGCGGGCGCGCGACCTTGAAGAGAAACGCGTGCTGATGTACCACATCTGAATTTATGTAGGGGCGGGTTTGATACCCGCCCTCTTAGGAGTCCCGACCATGAAGACGCCATCCACTCACACCATACAGACGATCCCGATCCCGCCCGAGATCCTCGGCGAGATCGAATCGTTCGAGGAAGAAGTCGCCAAGCTGCTCAAGGGCGACGTGTCGCTGGACATGTTCCGGCCCTTCCGCCTCCAGCACGGGATCTACGGCCAGCGCCAGCCCGGCGTCCAAATGGTCCGGATCAAGATTCCGTTCGGCGGCCTGAGCTCCAACCAGTTGCGCGTCATCGCCGAGATGGCGGACCGCTACGCCACCGGCGTGGGCCACGTCACCACCCGCCAGGACATCCAGTTGCACTACGCGCGCGTCGAGGACTGCGGGACGATCATGCGCCGGCTGGCGGAGGTCGGCGTCACGACCCGCGAGGCCTGCGGCAACACCGTCCGCAACGTCACCGCCTGCCACCTGGCCGGCGTCTGCCAGGGCGAGGTCTTCGATGTGACCCCTTACGCCAAGGCGGTCTCCGCCCATCTCTTGCGCAATCCGCTCAACCAGAGCCTGCCGCGCAAGTTCAAGATCGCCTTCTCCGGGTGCCGGCACGACTGCGCCATGACGCCCATCCACGACCTCGGCTTCCTGGCGGCGAAGAAGGACGACGGCACCATCGGCTTCCGCGTGACGGCGGGCGGCGGGCTGGGCTCCGCGCCGCGGATCGCGCAGCTTCTGCACGAGTTCATGCCGATGGACGACCTGCTGCCGACCTGCGACGCGATCATCAAGGTCTTCGACAACCTGGGCAACCGGAAGAACCGGAACAAGGCGCGGATGAAATTCGTCATCGAAAAGCTGGGCTTCGCGGAATTCAAGCGCCGGTTCGAGGCCGAGTACGCCGTCATTCGCAAGGGCTACAACGGGAAGCTGAACCTGCCGGCCATCGCCGACACCGCGCCTGTCCTGAGCAAAGCCGAAGGGCCCCAATTGATTCAGCCGGTCCCCCTCACCCCTGCCCTCTCCATGACCCCTTGCACTTCGAAGAGCAACGGGTTCCCCGAGAGAGGGGAAAACGATGGCGGCAACGGAGGCGCCGGAGGCAACGGCCACGGGGAAACGCCGCTTGAAATGTGGCGGCGCACGAACGTCGTCCAGCAGCGGCAGCCGGGGTTCGCCACCGCCTTCATCCGGCTCCCCATGGGCGACATCACCGCCGCGCAGATGCTCGAAGTGGCCGACCTCATCGACGAGTACGCCAACGGCAACATCCGCACCACGATCCAGCAGAACCTCTGCATCCGCTGGGTGCCGAGCGACAAGGTGAAGGATCTGTATGAGCAGTTGGTCGCCGCCAACCTCGGCGATCCCGGCGCCGAGCTCGTCGAAGACATCATCGCCTGCCCCGGCACCGACACCTGCGGCCTCGGGATCACGTCCTCCAAAGGACTGGCCCGCGCCCTGGCCGAAGTCTTCCCCGCGGGCAAGGTGCCGGCCGACCTCAGCCAGGAATCGGTGAAGATCAGCGGCTGCCACAACTCCTGCGCCCAGCACCATATCTCCACCATCGGGCTCCATGGCGTCGGCAAGCGGATGGGCGAGCACTTCGCCCCGCATTACGAGCTGCACCTGGGCGGGCGGATCGACGGCGTGCCCAAGATCGGCCAGATGACGGTCAAGCTGCCGGCCAAGAACGTCCCCGCCGCCGTCTCGCACTTGCTGGACTTCTGGCGGCAGAACCGCCGGGAGAGCGAGCGGCTCCTGGACTTCATCGAGCGCACCGGCAAGGCCCGGCTCAAGGAAGAGCTCATCCCTTACACGATCGTGCCGCCCTTCGAGCAGGACCCCTCGTACTACTACGACTGGGAAGGCGAGGACGAATTCATCATGGAGGACCTCGGCCCCGGCGAGTGCGCGGGGGGCGCGCTGGAGATGATCGAGAACCGTATTCTCGAAGCGGAGCAGGAGCTCTACCAGGCCCGGCTGCTTGAGGGCAAGGCGCAGCACGCCGCCGCGCTGAACAAAGCCTATCGCGCCGTCCTGGCGGCCGCCAAGGCGGTGCTGGTTCCGGAAGGCATCGATCCCAACACCGATGCGGAGACGTTCGTTGAGTTCGAGCGCCTGTTCGGCGCCACAGGGCGCATCGCCAAGCCGTATGCCGCGCCGTCCGCGAACATCGGCGACCTCGGGCCGCAGAACACCACGGCCGCCTTCGCCGCCGAGAAGCTGGCGTTCGCGAAAGGCTTCGTCGAGGCCTGCAAGGTCCTCACGGAAGACATGAGCCAGAGCCTCAAACAGAAGGAGCTGGACGAGAAACAGGCGACGGGAGAGTGTGCCATGCCAACCCCTGCGGCTCCGGGTCCGGAGTCTTCCTCGAAATCCGTGACGACGCTCGACCTGCGCGGCGTCATGTGCCCGATCAATTACGTCAAGACGAAGCTCAAGCTCGAGATGATGGACGAGGGCGAGGTCCTGGAAGTCTGGCTGGACGCGGGCGACCCGATCAAGAACGTGCCGCAGTCGCTGCGGAACGACGGACAAAAAGTGATCTCGGAAGTACCGGCCGACAACTACTTCAAGGTCACCGTGGAGAAAGTCGGATGACGCCGGCTGCCTCCATGGCCGACCTGAAAGCCCTGAGCGATTCGTTCGAGAGGCAGACGCCGCAGGACGTCCTGGCCTACGCGATCGGGACGTATTTCCCGGACATCGTGCTGGCCAGCAGCTTCGGCGCCGAGGACGTCGCGCTGATCGACATGGCGCACCGGATCAACCCCAAGACGCCGATCCTCTATCTGGACACGGACTTCCTGTTCAAGGAAACCTACGAGACGCGCGACCGGCTGATCGCGAAGTACGGGATCGCGCCGATCCAGGTAAAGTCCCTCCTCACGCCGGAGCGGCAGGCCGAGACGTTCGGCGACAAGCTCTGGGAGCGCCGGCCGGACGAATGCTGCAACCAGCGGAAGGTGGAGCCGCTGACGCGCGCCCTGCAGGGATACAAAGCCTGGATCACCGGCATCCGCCGCGATCAGTCGCCCACGCGGGCGAACGCCGGGCTGGTTGAGTGGGACCAGAAATTCCAGATGGTGAAGTTCAACCCGCTCGCCCGGTGGACGAGCGAGGACGTCTGGGCGTACATCAAGCGCTACGACGTGCCCTACAACCCCCTCCACGACCAAAACTATCCGAGCATCGGCTGCACCTACTGCACCCGTCCGGTGATGCCGGGCGAGGACCCGCGGGCCGGCCGGTGGGCCGGCATGGCCAAGACCGAGTGCGGGCTGCATCCCAAATAACGCCATGGAACCCCATCTCCGCCAGCTGGAAGACCAGAGCGTCTATATCTTTCGCGAGGCCTACAAGCACTTCGACAACCTCGCGATGCTGTGGTCCATGGGCAAGGACTCCACGGTGCTCCTGTGGCTCGCCCGCAAGGCGTTCTTCGGGCACGTCCCCTTTCCGCTGATCCACATCGACACGAGCTACAAGATCCCGGCCATGATCGAGTACCGGGACCGCGTCGCCCGCGAGTGGCGGCTGAACCTGGTCATCGGCCAGAACAAGGACGCCCTGGCCGGCGGCATGAACCACCAAGTGGGCCGCGTCGAGTGCTGCACCGCCCTCAAGACGAACGGTCTCAAGAACCTGATCACCGAGAAGGGCTACCAGGGCATCATCCTCGGCGTGCGGGCCGACGAGGAAGGCACGCGCGCCAAGGAGCGTTACTTCTCGCCGCGCGACAAGCACGGCGACTGGGACTTCCGCGAGCAGCCGCCGGAGTTGTGGGACCAGTTCAAGACCTCGTTCCCCGAGGGCACGCACATCCGGATCCATCCCCTCCTGGACTGGACCGAGATCAACATCTGGGAATACATCCGGGCCGAGAACGTCCCGATCATCGACCTCTACTTCGACAAGGGCGACGGGACCCGCTACCGGAGCCTCGGCTGCGCGCCCTGCACGTTCCCGATCAAGTCCACCGCCAAGACCCTCGACGAGATCATCGAGGAGCTGCGCAAAACGACCGTGTCCGAGCGGTCCGGCCGCGCCCAGGACGAAGGGCGCGGGATGGAGCTGCTCCGCAAAGACGGGTATATGTGACGATCATGCCGACGCTCGCACCCAGCACCCCGCGCGCCAGAGAACATCTCAATATCGTCATCGTGGGCCACGTGGACCACGGCAAGTCCACCCTGCTCGGCCGCCTCTACGCCGACACCGGCTCGCTCCCCGAAGGCAAGCTGGAGAAGGTCCGGGACATCTGCCGCCGGCAGGGCAAGGAATTCGAGTACGCCTTCCTCTTCGACGCGTTCCTGGAAGAGCAGGAGCAGGGCATCACGATCGACACCGCCCGCACGTTCTTCAAATGGCAGGACCGCCATTACATCATCATCGACGCGCCCGGCCACAAGGAGTTCCTCAAGAACATGATCTCCGGCGCGGCGCGCGCCGAGGCGGCCCTGCTGGTCATCGACGCCCAGGAAGGCGTCAAGGAGCAGTCCAAGAAGCACGGCTATCTCCTCAGCCTGCTCGGCGTCCGGCAGGTGGCCGTCGTCGTCAACAAGATGGACCTGGCCGGCTACCGGCAGGACGTGTTCGAGGCGATCGAGAAGGAATACCGCGAGTTCCTGGGACAGCTCAAAGTGACGCCGGAGCGATTCGTGCCGGTCAGCGCGAAGCTGGGGGACAACATCGCGAACACAAGCGCGAACATGCCGTGGTACGGCGGCCCGACGGTGCTGGACAGCCTCGGCCTGTTCCGCAAGGAAACCTCGCGGGACAAGCAGCCCCTGCGCTTCCCCGTGCAGGACGTGTACAAATTCGACGCGCGCCGGGTCATCGCCGGCCGCATTGCCGCGGGACGGGTCAAGGTCGGCGACCGCCTGGTCTTCTCGCCGTCGAACAAGTCGGCCCTCGTCAAGACGGTCGAGGCCTTCAACGTGGAACCGGTTCCGACGGAGGCGACGGCCGGCCAGTCCACCGGCCTCACGCTGGATGAGCAGATTTTCATCGAACGGGGCGAGATCGCCTCGCTCGAGGATTCGGCGCCGCTGGTTTCCACCACCTTCCGGTGCAATCTCTTCTGGATGGGGCGGCGCCCGCTCGAAGCCGGCAAGAAATACCTCCTGCGGCTGGCGACCCGCGAGGTGGAATGTGAAGTCGCCATCATCCACCGGATCATCGACGCCGCCGACCTCGCGTCCCGCGAGACCCGGACGATCGTCGGCCGGAACGAAGTGGCCGAGCTGACGATCCGCACGAAGGCGCCCATCGCGTTCGACCTGTACGGCGATTCTGAAGTCACGGGCCGGTTCGTCCTGGTGGACCAGTACGACGTCTCCGGCGGCGGGATCATGACCGAAGCGGTAAAGGACGAGCACACCGTGCTGCGCGAGGAAGCCCGCCGGCGCGACATCGCGTGGGTCAAAGGCGACGTGGGCGCGGACGACCGCGCGCGACACTTCGGCCATCGCGCCGCGCTGGTGCTCATCACGGGCAGGCGCCACACCGGCAAATCCTTCCTGGCCCGGCGCCTGGAGAGCCGGCTCGTGGCCGACGGCCGCCATACCTATCTGCTGGACGGCGCGAATCTGCGGCGGGGCCTGGACGCGGACCTGGTGGACGAGAACGCCGGCGAGATTGTCCGGCGGTTCGGCGAGGTGGCGCGCCTGCTGATCGACACGGGCCTGATCGTGGTGTCCACCACCAACGCGTTCGGCGGGGCCGACCACCAGGCGATCCGCACGCTGGTCCACCCCGCGCCCGTCATCGCCGTGCACATGTCCAAGACCGAGGAGGAGCCGCCGCCCAACACCGACCTGGCCTTCCCGGGACCGAAGGACTTCGAAACGATCGCCGATCAGATCATCGCCGAGCTGAAAGCCCGCGGCGTCCTCGCCGAGGCCCTCGGCGCCAAGCCCCGGTTTCACTACTCGATCTGACTCACCCGAGCCGCCAGCCGTTGCTTTTCATTCCTCTCAGGATGAGAGTGCTACAATTGCAGCCTGCAAGGAGCTGACGTCGGCACCATGGGCGAAGCGCAAGCAGAAGCAGAAGGATCGGGCCGGGTGAGCTGGGTGCCGTTCGGGCTCCATCAGCAGCATCCGAACAATTACAAGGACATCCTCGACGCGGTCTGGGAAAACCGGGACAACCTCGGGTACGCGTGGCGGATTCTGCGCGACGGCTGTTGCGATGGGTGCTCGCTCGGCACGACGGGCATGCGCGATTGGACGATGAAGGACGTGCACCTGTGTTGGGTCCGGCTCCAGCTCTTGCGGCTGAACACGATGCCGGCCTTGGACTGGCATTTGCTCGAGGATCTAGCCCCGCTGCGTGGCCTGAAGGGGAAATCGCTCCGCAAGCTCGGGCGCCTGTGCGTCCCGATGATCCGGCGCCGCGGCGACCCAGGCTTCCGGCGGGTCTCCTGGGAGGAGGCCATCGGACTCATAGCCGAGCGGATGCGCCAAGCTGATCCCCATCGCCTCGGCTGGTTTCTCACCGCCCGCGGCCTGACCAACGAAGCCTATTACGCCCATCAGAAGGTGGCCCGCTTCATCGGCACCAATCACGTGGACACCAGCGCGCGCGTGTGCCATGCTCCGAGCACCGCGGCGCTCAAGGAGACCGTCGGCTGTTCGGCGACCACCTGCTCTTACACGGACTGGATCGGCAGCGACCTCCTGATTTTCGTGGGCGCAAACGTCGCCAACAACCAGCCGGTCTCGCTCAAGTACCTCTACTATGCGAAGAAGGCCGGCACCAAGATCTTCGTCGTCAACCCTTTTGTCGAGCCCGGCATGGCGCGGTACTGGATCCCCTCAGTGGCCGAGAGCGCCCTGTTCGGAACGCGGCTGACCGATGCCTTCTTTCAGATTCACGTCGGCGGCGACATTGCGTTCTTCTACGGCGTGCTCAAGCATCTGGTCGAGCGAGACCTGCTCGATCGCGGGTTCATCGCCGCCCGGACCAACGGCTGGGACGAACTGGAAGCGAAGGTGCGCGCCCTGCCCTGGGAGAGCCTGGAGCGCGGCGCGGGCGTGAGTCGCAGCGAGATGTCTCGTTTCGCGGAGGCTTACGGCCGGGCCCGCCATGCGATCGTCGTGTGGAGCATGGGCGTCACCCAGCATCGCTACGGCACGGACAACGTCAAGGCGATCGTCAATCTCCAATTGGCCCGCGGGAACGTCGGCCGGCCGCATACCGGGCTCATGCCGATCCGCGGCCACAGCGGAGTGCAGGGCGGGGCCGAGATGGGCGCTATGCCGAGCGCCTACACGATGGATTACCCGGTCAACGACTCGAATGCTGCGCGGTTCGCCACACCGGACTTCTGGAGCTTTCGTCCGCCGGCGTGGAAAGGCATGGGCGCCGCGCACATGATTCTGGCGGCCGAACGGGGCGAGTTCGACGTGCTGTGGCAGAGCGGCGGCAATTTCCTGGAGACGCTCCCTGAGCCGGACCGCGTGCGCCGGGCGCTGAGCCGGATCGGCCTGCGTATCCATCAGGACATCGTCGTGAGCTCCACGATGCTGGAGGACCCGGCCGACCTTGTGGTCCTGCTGCCGTCGCGCACGCGCTACGAGCAGCGCGGGGGCGGCACGGAGACCAGCAGCGAGCGCCGGCTCATTTACAGCCCGGAAATTCCGGGGCCGCGTCCCGGCGAGGCCAAAGACGAGTGGGAGATCCCCGTGTCCGTCGCGCGCCGGCTCGATCCGGAACGCGCAGCCCGCCTCTTCCCCTGGCGCGACACTCAGGACATCCGGGCGGAGATCGAGCGTGTCTGCCCGACGTACCAGGGGATCGCCGGGCTCAGCAAGAAGGGGGACCAGGTCCAGTACGGCGGCCCGCGCCTGCTTGCGGACCGGTTCGGAACGCCCGACGGCAAAGGCCGGTTCACGCCGATAGATCTGCCGCAAGACTTTGCAGACGCGACGATGCCGGGCGGCCGTTACCTGCTCACCACACGGCGGGGCAAGCAGTTCAACAGCATGATCGGCGCCGAGGTGGATCCCTTGATCGGCGCCGCCCGCGACAGCGTGCTGATGGCGGCCGAGGATGCCGCCCGCCTGCAGCTTGACCAGGGGGACCTGGTGATCCTGCGCAACGAGCTCGGGGAGTATCGCGGCCGCGTCGTCATTGACCGAGTGAAACCAGGGTCCGTGCAGGTGTACTGGCCGGAAGCGAACGGGATCATTCCGGCGGGGCGGCTCGATCCCAGCGGCGTGCCGGACTACAACGCGACGGTCGAGATCATCCCCGCCTGCGGCTGATGCCTCGCCACTCGCCAAAGCCGCGCCGCGCCGCGAGCCCCAAGCGGAAAATCCGCCCTGTGCCCACGCCCTCACGCCCCGTGGATGTGACGCAAGTGACCGAGTGGCAGGATGGCGCGGTCTCCCGGCTCGACGACTACCTGGTGGGCGAGGAGCCGCTCGAAATCCGCATCGGCAAGCGCCCGATCAGCGTGACGATGCGCACACCGGGGCACGACTTCGAACTGGCCGCGGGGTTTTTGTTCACCGAAGGCGTAATCACCGGTAGCGACCAGATCGCCAGCCTGCACCGGGTTGCCACGCGCGGCCACAAGAGCAACGTCGTGCGCGTGGCGCTACGGCGCGGGGTGGCGTTCGACAAGGCCCGCCTGCAACGCAACTTCACTATATCATCCAGTTGCGGGCTCTGCGGGAAAGCCTCGATTGACGCGGTGCGGGTCCGCGGCATCGCCAGACCCAATCCGGACCTGCGCGTCTCGCCGGACATCCTCTGCTTCCTGCCTGACGCATTGCGGTCCGGCCAGACCCTGTTCGGCCATACCGGCGGCCCTCATGCGGCCGGCCTGTTTGACGCCACAGGGAAGCTCATCGCGTTGCGGGAGGACGTGGGCCGACACAACGCCGTGGACAAGCTCATCGGCTGGGCGCTGCTGGAGAAGCGCCTCCCGCTCAAAGACTCCGTGTTGCTCGTAAGCGGCCGCGGGAGCTTCGAGATCGTCCAGAAGGCGCTGGTCGCCGGCGTCCCTGTCGTGGCGTGCATTTCGGCCCCATCCAGCCTGGCCGTCCAACTGGCCTGGGAGTTCGGCCTGACGCTCGTCGGCTTCCTCCGCGGCAAACGCTTCGTCCTCTACACCGGGGAGGAACGCGTGCGATTTGCCATGGACGGCAGCCAGTGACGACTCCTACATGAGGTCACCCTGATAACTCGCGAAAACCGCGTAGCAGGATCGTCAATAAGGGTTCATTAACATGACGGCGGCAGTACGGGGGCTCCCCTGTCGCCCACAAGCCCACTATGGTATGTTGCAGGGCGCCATGTCCGTTACGATGACAGAACTGATCGCCAAGGTCGGCAAGGGCGAGAAGGGCGCCAAGGATCTCACCTATCAGGAGGCCGCGAGCGCCATGCGCCTGCTGCTGGAGGGCCAGGCCACGCCTGCGCAGGCCGGCGCGTTTCTCGTCGCCATGCGGATCAAGGGCGAGTCGGTCAGCGAGCTGGCGGCGTTCACCGCCGTCGCCCGCGAGTACGTGCCCCCTCTGCCGGTCCCGCTCGATCTCTGGCTTGTGGACATTCCCACCTATGCGGGCAAGCAGGACAGCTGGCACGTCCTGCTGCCGGCGGCGATCGTCGCGTCGGCCGCGGGTGTGCCCGTGCTCCTCCACGGCTACGACGGCGTGCCGGGCCGTCTGGCGACGGCGGCGGTCGCCGCGAAGCTCGGCATCCCGATTGATCTGGACCCCAAGCAGGCGACAGAGTTCCTCGTGCAGAAGGGGTTGGCGTACCTGGACGTCGGTCTCTACCATCCGCTCGTCTTCCGATTTCTTGAACTGCGGAAGGAACTCGGCGTGCGGAGCTTCTTTCAGCCCGTCGCGCGGATGCTGAACCCCGGACGAGCCCAAACCTCAATCATCGGGATGTCGCACCCGCCCTACTTCGAGAAAGTCGCGGAGGCCCTGCGGATGATGGGGACGCCGCAGGCGCTCGTCGTGCGCGGGCTCGAAGGCGAGCCGGAGCTATCGGTCAGCTCCATCACCAAGGCCATCGAGCTACGGAACGACCGGATCGTTCCGTTCACCATCCAGCCCAAAGACTTCAATATGGCGTTCGCGCGCATCGAGGACTTGAAGTCGCCCGGCCTTGACGGCGAAGTCGAGCTGATCGTGAAGATACTTGAGAATGAGGTGAAAGGCGGCAAGCGGGACTGGGTGGTGATGAACGCCGCGATGATCCTCTACGCCGGCGGCAAAGCCTCATCCATCAAGGCCGCCGTGTCCCTCGCCCAGGAAACCCTCGCCTCCGGCGCCGCGAAGAAGAAACTACAGGAACTGGTTCAATAATCGGATAAAATGGTCTCAATGAAGCGGCGGAGTAAAAGACGTCTATTGCAGACGAAGACTGAGCTTTATAGGAAGCTCGCCGTGGCCGAGGCCCAGGTCGCGGCCGGAGACAAAGGGCGCCCCTTGAGCCGAGTGATGCGAGACCTGCGGAAACGCATCTAACCATCCCGCAGATGTTTCCCGATTCCTGAACAATGAAGCGTATTCTCTTTGTTTGCATTGAGAATTCATGCCGCAGCCAGATCGCGGAGGCGTTTGCGCGGATGCACGGAGCGGGCGCCGTCGAGCCTTACAGCGCCGGCTCCAAACCGTCGGGACAGGTCAACCCCAAGGCCATCGAGTCCATGCGCGAGCTGGGCTACGACCTCGGTAAGCACGACTCCAAGTCTCTCTCCGACATTCCCGCCGTCGAATATGACGTCGCGGTCACGATGGGCTGCGGCGACGACGACGCCTGCCCGTCCGTCCGGGCCAAGCGACACGAGGAGTGGGCTATTCCCGATCCAAAAGAGATGGCGCCGGCGGAGTTCCGGGCCGTGCGGGCCTTGATTCAGTGGAAGGTCAAGGAGCTGTTGGCGCGGCTGGGGTAAGCTCAGGGCTTCTTGTTCAGGTGCTCCAGAAAACGCAGGGCTTCCGATTCCTTGTCCTGCCGGCTCAAGCCCTTGCCCCGCAGGATCACCACCCCCAGCCCCATGGCGTACAGCACCGACACGAAGAACGCGAGCGGCAGGACGAAATTGAAGAAAATAGAATTGCTGTGGACATCGGACCACACATACGCTGCAATCCCGAGCACGATGATCAGAAGATGGATCATTCTCGACACCTGCGCCTTTAACCCTTCCAGCTTACATCCGAAGAAGGGGGACAGGCATCTTTTCTCGGAAGAAAAGCAGCCAGTCCCCTCAAAAATTGACACCCTTTCAGGCCGCGTGATAGCTTGATGCAGATATCGAGGACTCGAAGCGCCTTATGGCACCGCAAGATCTTAAAGACATCCTCGGGAAGCTCAAGTACTCCGACGACGCCAAAGTCGTCCAGCAGATCACTGAGCAGATGAAGGCCGTCAAGGGCCGCATGGCCGCCGTCCGCCACAAGCTGGTCGTGATGAGCGGCAAGGGCGGCGTCGGCAAGAGCATGACCACCGTGAACCTCGCGCTGGCCTTCGCGCGGCAGGGCCATAAGGTCGGTGTGCTGGACGTGGACTTGAACGGCCCCTGCGTGCCCCAGATGCTGGGCATGCGCGGCCGGCGCTTCACGATCACCCCCGACGGCGCGCTTCCCCCCGTCGGTCCGCTGGGCATGAAAATCGGCTCCATGGATTTCTTTCTCGAGGAGCTGTCCCCGGTCCGCTGGAAAGGCCCGATGGACCTCAGCCCCGTGTGGCTCGGCGTGTGGGAGATGAACGTGCTCCGCGAGTTCATCGCCGACATCGTCTGGGGCGAAGTAGACTACCTCCTGGCCGACCTGCCGCCCGGCGCCGCCGCCGACAAGCCGCCGGTCATCGCCGGCTTCATTCCCGACCTGGACGGCGCGATCGTTGTGACCACCCCGTCCGAAGTCGCGTCGGACGTCGTACAGAAGTCCATCGCCTATGCCCGCGACCTCGGCATCAACGTGCTGGGGATCGTCGAGAACATGAGCCTGTACCGCTGCCCGCAGTGCGGGACCGAGAGCGAGTTGTTCGAGGGCGACACGGACGCCATGTGCCGGGCGCTGGACCTGCCGCTCCTGGGCCGCATTCCCTTCGACCGGACCCTGGCGAAGTCGTTCGACAAAGGCCTTCCCCTCATCGACGGCGACCACCCGACCCTCAAGCGGTTCGACGAGATCACGGCCCGCATCAAGACGCTCCTGGATTACAAAAAGATCATGGCCCGGCAACTATAAGGAGAGCGCCCATGAAGTTCGTTTGCATGAAGTGTGAAACCTACATGAACTTCGAGAAGGTCGAGAAGCCGGCCGAAGGCTCCCTCGGCGTGTTCTTCGGGTGCCCCTCCTGCGGAGCGCGGTTTACGATGGTCACCAATCCCGGCGAGACGCAGATGGTGAGCTCATTGGGCGTGCAGCTCGGCGGACGGACCGCTGCCGCCCAGCCGTTCGAGATGACGCGCGGCGGGCTCCGCGGGGAAGGCGAGGGCCAGGCCGAGATGGCCAACTATCTGAAGGAGCACTACGGCGAGAAGCCGGCGGCCGCGGCTTCCGCGCCCGCCGAAGGCGAAAAGAAGACCGGCGGCTGTCCCTTCTCCGCGGTGGTGGCCCAGATGGGCCTCGGCTCTTCCACAGAATCCAAGGGCGGCGCGACGAGCGAGTTCGAATGGACACCGGACGCGCTGGAACGGATGGAGAAGACGCCGTCTTTCGTCCGACCGATGATCAAGGGCGGCATCGAGGCCTATGCCCGTAAGCACGGCTTCAAGAAGATCACCCTGCAGGTCATGGACGACTCAAAGAACTCGACCGCAGGGATTCCCTGGGCGCCCGCCGCAGAGAAGCGCCTGGAGAACATCCCCGACTTCATCCGGCCCATGGCACGGAAGGAAGTCGAGCGGATCGCCCAGGAACGGGGGGCGACACAAGTCACCGAAGCGCTCATGGACGAGGCCAAGACCAAGTTCATGAATTTCATGTGATGGCCATCCGCGCCGCTGCGCTTGCCTTTCTCCTCGCTGCAGCCTGCCCTGCTCCCGACAGCTTCGCCGCCAACTGGGTCTATACCGCGAATGAAAAAGGCGGGACGATCACGGTCATTGACGCTGAGGCCGGGAAAAAGCGCGCGACCATCCGGGGGTTTCGCGCGCCGCACAACATCCACCTGGGCCCCGACGGGATGCTCTACCTGACGGACGGCCCCGCCAACCAGGCCGTCAAGGTGGACCCTGACAAGCTCCGCATCGTCTCGCGGTGGGAGGTCGGCAGAGGCCCGGCGCACATCTTCATGACGCCGGACAAGAAGCTCCTCCTGAACACCAACACCGAGTCGGGCGACGTCACCGTGACCGACGCCGCCACCCTGCAGCCCCTCGCGACGATTCCGGCCGGCCGCAGTCCCCATGGAATCTCCGTTTCGCCGGACGGCAAGTTCGCGTACGTGGCGAATCTCGGCAGCAAGGACCTGGCGATCATCGACATCGGCGCGAAGAAGGCCGTCGCCTCCGTGCCCCTCGAGGACGCGGCCGTGCAGGCCTGGGCGGACCCCGGAGGCAAGTTCGTCTATGTGACGGGATTGAACAGCGGCCAGGTGTTCAAGGTGGATGCGGCGTCACGCGCGGTGGTCGCCCGCTTCCCGGTGGGCAAGCTGCCGGCCCAGCTCGGCGTCACGCCCGACGGCAAATACGTGATCTCCTGCGATCAGGAGTCGGCGCAACTGACCATCATTGACGCCGCCACTGGCAAGCTCGTCAAGCAACTGCCGCTGGGCAAATGGACGCACGGCATCACGTTCAGCCAGGACGGCACGCTCGCGTTCGTTACCAACACCAGAAGCGACGACGTCTCGGTCGTGGACCTTGCGACCCTCACGGAGGTCAAGCGGATCAAGGTCGGCAAGGGGCCCAATGGCATCGCCGCCAGCCACCCCAATTCACCGATCAAAAAATAGGGGCGGTTCGCGAACCGAAACCTACACGTCATCGTCCCGGCGCGATCACCCCCAGCACCACCGCCTTCTTCGCCCCCGTCACATTCGGTAAACCGCACGGGACGCCCTTGACGTGCTGGTAGGCGAAGACCGCGAAGGCCACGGCCTCCAGCGCGCGCCCGTCCCAGCCCAATGCCTCGACAGGCCGGACCCTGACCTCCCTCCCACTATGATCGTTCCATGCGGCCTGCAGCAGGCGCATCAGTGCTGTGTTCCGCGCCCCGCCCCCGCATACCAGCACTTCCTCCACGCTCCCCGGCAAGAACTTTCTCGCGCCCGCGATCGTCCGGGCGGTGTACGCCGTCGCCGTCGCAACCAGATCGGCGTCCGACAGGCCGAGCAGTTTGCCCTGTCGCAGGAAGTAGCCGACGAATCGTTCTCCAAACTCCTCCCGCCCCGTGGATTTGGGAGGGCGCCGCCGGAGAAACGGATGGTCCAGGAGCGTCCCGAGGAGGCTTTCATTCGGCGTGCCGGCGCGTGCCAGACGGCCGCCCCGATCGAAGGTCCGGCGATCGACCGTGACGTGGCGCATGACGCCGTCGATCAGCATATTACCGGGACCGGTGTCGAAGGCCCGCACGGCGCCGAGCCCCCCGCGCGCCGGCAGGTACGACAGATTGCCGATGCCGCCGATATTGACCACCGCCCGCGAGCGCGACGGATGGTGAAAGAGGAGCGCATGCAGATAGGGCGTCAAGGGGGCGCCCTCCCCACCGACCGCCATGTCCCTCGTTCGAAAACCTGCCACCGTCGTGATGCCGGTCCGTTCGGCGATGACGGCGGGCTCCCCGAGTTGCAGCGTCGAGCGGACTAATCCAAGGCCGGGCTCGCGGCGCGGATGGGGCAGATGATGGAGCGTCTGGCCGTGGGAGCCGATCAAGGCGACTCGAGCGGCCGACACCCTGGCTCCCTTCAGCAGCTTCAGCGCCGCTTTGGCGAACCATTCCCCCAGCGCGGCGTTCAGGTGGCAGGCGTCGGCCACCGTGCCGTTCGTCGTGGCCTCCAGGAGGCGGACCCGGAACGACTGGGGGTACGGGAACGTGCGATGGGCCAGCAGGCGGACCTTCAGGTCATGGCCCGTCCCGCTGATGTCCACCAGCGCGGCATCCACGCCGTCGGCGGACGTGCCCGACATCAGACCGATGACCTTCATGGGGAAAAAGGCTAGCCGACGAACCTCCCAGGGTCAACCTTTTGTTTTGCGCGCGGGGTTGGTCTATAATCGGCGGCGTTTCTTCCTTCAGGGCATGAAAGGAGCCATTATGGAACTCGGATTTATCGGTCTCGGGAAGATGGGCATGAACATGGTCACGCGCCTGCAACAGGGCCAGCACCGCGTGGTGGCCTACGACCGGACGGCGGACCTCATCAAACAGGCGGAGGGCGTGGGCTGCGCCGGGGCGGCCTCGCTCGAAGACATGGTCTCCCAGCTCAAGGCGCCTCGCATCGTCTGGGTCATGGTGCCCTCCGGCCCCCCCACGGAAGAGACCATCGCCAAGGTCGCCTCCCTGCTGTCCGCCGGCGACATCATCATCGACGGCGGCAACACCAACTTTCACGACGACGTGCGGCGGGCGGCCGAGCTCAAGGCTAAGAACATCCAGTACGTGGACGCCGGCACCAGCGGCGGCATCTGGGGACTCAAGCTCGGCTACTGCCTGATGGTCGGCGGCGAGAAGGCGACCGTCGACCAGCTCGCGCCGATCTTCAAGACCCTCGCCCCGGAGAACGGCTGGGCCTACATGGGGCTCCACGGCGCCGGCCACTACGTCAAGATGGTCCATAACGGCATCGAGTACAGCATGATGCAGGGCTACGCCGAGGGCTTCGAGCTCATGTCCAAGAGCGAGTACAAGCTCGACCTGGCCAGGATCGCCGATCTCTGGATGCAGGGCAGCGTGGTCCGGTCCTGGCTCCTGGAACTGACCGCCGGCGCGCTCAAGGAAGACTCGAAGCTGGAAGGCCTGCGCGGTTACGTCCAGGACTCCGGGGAGGGACGCTGGACGATCCTCGACGCGATTGACAAGGATGTGCCCGTTCCCACGTTGACGGCCGCGCTCTTCACCCGGTTCCGGTCCCGGCAGGAAGAATCCTTCGCCGAAAAGCTGCTGGCCGCGATGCGGAAAGCGTTCGGCGGCCACGCCGTCAAGAAGCGTTAGCCCCAGCAGGAGGACGCCGTCATGTCCGAGCCCATCCAACCGCTCGCTCCACAACCCTGCACGCTGGTGATCTTCGGCGGGTCGGGCGATCTTGCCAAGCGCAAGCTCGTGCCGGCCGTCTACAACCTGCTGCTCGACGGGGTCTTGCCCCCGAACTACGCGATCCTGGCCACCGGCCGCAAGCCGCTCAGCGACGCCGAATTCCGGGAGATCGCACGAGAGGGCGCCGTCAAGTACTCCCGGCAGGAAATCAAGGACAGCGTGTGGGCGAACTTCGAGCAGCGGCTGTTCTACGTCGCCGGCGCCATCGACGACCCCAAGGCCTACACCGACATCCGGACGCGCCTCGAAAAAATCGAGGCCGACCTGAAGTTGCCGGCGAACCGCATCTTCTACCTGGCGATCCCGCCCACGTCGATCGCAGGGGCCGTGGAAGGGCTCAAGCAGGCCGGACTGGTTCAGCCGCCGGCCGGCAACGTGCCGTTCTCGCGGCTCATCGTCGAGAAGCCCATCGGGAACGATCTTGACTCCGCCCGGCAGATTAACGCCGCCGTCGCCCGGGTCTTCGACGAGTCGCAAATTTTCCGGATCGACCACTATCTCGGCAAGGAGACTGTGCAGAACCTCCTGGTCCTGCGCTTCGCCAACAGCATCTTCGAGCCGATTTGGAACCACAAATACATCGACCACATCCAGCTCACCGTCAGCGAGGCGGAGGGGGTCGGCACCCGCGCCACCTATTACGAAGAAGCCGGGGCCCTGCGGGACATGGTCCAGAACCACATCCTCCAGCTCTTGTGCCTGGTGGCGATGGAACCGCCCTACTCGCTTGATCCGGACGTCGTCCGCAACGTGCGCATGGACGTCCTGCGCTGCCTGCGGCCGATCGCAGGCAAGGACGTGGAGAAGTACACCGTGCGGGCGCAATACAGCGTCGGCAAGGCGCACGGCGTGGACGTGCCCGGCTACCGCCGGGAGGCCGGCATCAAGCCCGACTCGACCACCGAGACCTACGTGGCGCTGAAGCTGTTCGTGGAGAACTGGCGCTGGTCCGGAGTCCCCTTCTACCTCCGTACCGGCAAGGCCATGACCAAGCGCGCCAGCGAGATTGCGGTCTTCTTCAAGCCGATCCCCCAGATCCTCTTCAACGCGAATCCCGACATACCGTTGGAGTCGAATATTCTCATCATGAAGATTCAGCCGGAGGAGGGCCTCACGCTGCGCGTCGTCTCCAAAGTCCCCGGCGCGAAGGCCAAGACCCACCCCGTAGACATGAATTTCCGTTACGGCGAGGCCTTCGGCGCGCCCTCACCGGAGGCCTACGAGCGGCTCCTGCTGGACGTGATGGCAGGCGACGCGTCGCTCTTCATGCGGCGCGACGCGGTTGAAGCGTCCTGGGCTTGGATCACGGCGATCCTCGACGGCTGGAAAGTCCACGGCACCAAGTGGCTGCCGGAATACACGGCCGGAAGCTGGGGACCGGTGGAGGCGAACCGGCTTATCGAGAGCGACGGACGTTGCTGGAGAACCCTTTGATGGAATCGATGGCACAGGCACCGTCCAAACCAAGATCCCGCACGGTGCGGACGCTCGCCGTGGACATCGGCGGGACAGGCATCAAGGCCCTCGTCTTGAGCGCGACCGGCAAACCGCTCACGGAACGGGCGCGGGTGAAGACGCCCAGACCGGCCACGCCGGGCGCGGTCATCAAGACTATCACCGAGATGGTGAACCAGCAGGGCAAGTATGACCGTGTGTCGGTCGGGTTTCCCGGCGTGGTGCGCCGCGGCGTCACCGTCACGGCGCCGAACCTCGACGGCAACTGGCGCAACTTCAAGCTGGCCGAGGCGCTGTCGAAGAAGCTCGGCAAACCGGCACGCGTCGCGAACGACGCCGACGTGCAGGGGTTCGGCGCGATCGAGGGCCACGGCGTCGAGCTTGTGATCACGATGGGGACAGGATTCGGCTCCGCGCTGTTCCTGGACGGCCGGCTGGTCCCAAACCTGGAAATCGCCCATCATCCGTTCGACAAAGACCAAACCTACGAGGAGAAGCTTGGCGACGCCGCCCGCAAGAGGATCGGCAAGAAAAAATGGAACAAACGGCTGCTCCGGGCCATCCGGACGCTGGAGCACGCCTTCAACTACGACCACCTTTACATCGGCGGCGGCAACGCGAAGAAGATCATCGTGAAGCTGCCCTCCAACACCCGGATCGTCGAAAACGTCGCCGGCCTGCTGGGCGGCATCGCGCTGTGGCGCGACTAAGGGGACTGTGAACAGAACAGTTGCCAGCCCCTTTTTCCTGCTCCTTGCCCTCTCGCTGCCCCACTCGGCCTGGAGCGCCGAAGCCAACAGGAACGCCCAAACCCTCTACTCCGATGGCTCCGCTCTCTTGCAGCGAGGGCAACTCGATCAGTCCATTGAAAAATTCCGAGCGGCCCTCAAAATCGACCCGAACTATGCCGCCGCCCATGACAGCCTGGGAGTCGCTCTCCTGAGGAAAGGGGATCCCGATAGCGCCATTCGCGCGCACCGGAAGGCCATTCAAGTCAATGCCAATGACCCCAGCTTCCACAACAACCTCGCGGTATCCTTGCAAGCGAAGGGCGATTTCGACGGGGCACTTGGCGCGCTCAAAGAGGCCATTCGCATAGACCCGAGAGACCCCCTGTCCCGCAATGTTTATGGATTCGTTCTGGGAAAAAAAGGCGATTGGCAGGGAGCCATCCGGGAGTATCGGCAGGCTCTCACCCTCAACCCCAATTACATCCTGGCCCACAACAATTTGGGTTACGCCCTGGAGAAAACCGGCAAGTTGGAGGAGGCCGAGCGGGAATACCGGGAGGCCCTCCGCCTCGACCCCACTTTTCCCCGCGCAAAAGAACACCTCAAGCGCCTCGAAGACGCGAAGAAGCAGAAGAAGTAAGGCAGGACCCGCTACTCAGATGTGACAACTCCCACCGCCGTGCTTGGCGACGTACTGCTGGTGGTAGTCCTCAGCCATCCAGAATTCCGAGGCGGGCGTGATCTCCGTCACGATCGGCCGCTTGAACATACCGCTGCTGTTGAGCTTGTCCTTGGAGGCCCGCGCCGCGGCCTCCTGCTGCGGCGTGTGAAAAAAAACGGCGGACCGGTACTGGGAGCCGACATCCGGCCCCTGGCGGTTCAGCGTCGTCGGGTCGTGGCAGGACCAGAACACCGCCAGCAACTCTTCATACGAGACCTGCGCGGGGTCGTACTCCACCTGCACCACTTCGGCGTGCCCGGTCTGGCCCGTGCAGACGTCGCGATACGACGGGTCCGTGAGCGTGCCGCCGCTGTACCCGACCGCCGTCGATGTCACGCCCTTCATCTTCCGGAACGTCTCCTCGACGCCCCAGAAACACCCCGCCCCGAATGTCGCCTTCTCCATGGTTAGTACTCCCTCAAGAGTTTGGCAACCATGCTATCGCAGGACGGTCCTTGATGCAATCGAGGGCTAGCACCGATTCTGTCTTCCGGCTGTCCCTTCCATTTTCGCTACGCTGAAGCGATATGATATACTGCACTCCATGAATAAGCTTCTTATCCAATCGTCTCCGGACATTCTAGGCGGGACGCCGGTCTTCGCCGGCACCAGAGTTCCGATCAAAACCTTCATTGACTACCTCGAAGCAGGGGACTCCATCACGGCATTTCTGGATGATTTTCCCACGGTGACCAGAGAGCAAGTCGTCAGCTTGCTGGAAGCCGCCAAAGAGCAGCTTCTCTCATCCGTGTGAAAATCCTCCTCGACGAGTGCCTGCCGCGGCGCTTAACCCGGGAATTTATCGGTCATGAAGTGCGTACCGTGCCGCAAGCCGGGTGGGCCAGTCTCAGCAACGGAAAGCTGCTGTCTCTTATGGAGCACAGTTACGATGTCTTCGTAACTGTCGATAGCAATCTTGCGACGCAGAAGAACCCTGGGCAATCGGGAGTCGCAATTGTGATTCTTTCTGCCAAAAGCAACCGCTTTGAGGACCTTCAACCCTTGATGTCGGAAGTGTTGGAGCGATTAAAGACAGTACAGCGTGGACAAGTTGTTCGCGTCGGTGCCGTAAAGTGACGAGGCGTCTCTATGAGACAAGCGATTACAGTCAGTTTGCCAGAGAAACTAGTCAAAGAGCTAGGTAAGCTGGCGCGGCAGGAGAAGATATCACGCAGCGATCTCATCAGAGAATCGGTGCGGAATTACCTCTTTGTCAGAAAATTCCGGGCGCTTCGCGGCCGGCTGATGGTCAAGGCCCAAGCAAGGGGCATTCACACCGATCAAGACGTGTTTAAGCTCATCCACGCCCGCCGAAAGCAACCGACTATCTCTCTTGCGCAACTCAAAACACGGCTAAAGATGAAGTGCTAACGCGGCCTCCTCGGCGGCATCGCCTTGTGGCGGGAGTAAGACAGCGCTACTTCTCCTTTGTTTCTACGCCTGGTGGCAACTCCCCTTTTTCAAGGATATGACAAAGCCATTTGTAGTATGTTGCACAGGTGACTCCTGGATCAGAGAGGGCGGCATCTCGGTTTGCAGAAGTGATTACAGTCGCAAAGTCCATCGCGAGTGCCCTCCAGTTCCTACACCGCCTTCTCCATCACCTGCTGCAGTTTCTTGAGCCCGGCTTCCACGTCCGCGCCCAGGTGCACACGGATGGCGCGGCGGTTGCGCTTGCCCAGACAGACGAAGTCGCCGAGCGCCTGCGCCGCTTTGAGCACGCCGAACGTGTAGGGCTCGCCGGGAATCGGCAGGTCCTGCGCGTCGTCGCTCGTGATCTGGAGAAACACCCCCGAGTTCGGCCCGCCCTTGTGTAACTGGCCGGTCGAGTGCAGGAAGCGCGGGCCGTACCCGAGCGTCGTCGCCACCTTCTTCTTGTCGCGCACCCGCAGGCGCATCCCCTGCAACGCCCGGTGCGAAGCGTCCGTTCGTTCGACGTACGCGTTCAGCGCGACGTAGTCGCCCGCTTTGACCCGCGCGAGGTGCGCCTTCAACGCCGCCTCCAGCGAGGACACGCCCTTGAGCGCCTCGCGGTTGGCGGCGTCCCCGTATAGTTTGACCCCGTCGGCGGACAGGATCGGCTCCTCCTCCGGCAAGCGCCCGTTCTTTTTGTACTCGTCCATGAAATTCTTCGTGTAATCCTTGCTCTCCTGGACGTTCGGCTGGTCGAAGGCGTTGATCCCCAGGAGCGAGCCGGCCACGGCGGTCGCCACCTCCCACAGGAAAAACTCCTCGCCGAGGTTGATCAGGTCGGTCAGCTCGATCCGGACCACGGGATGGCCGGCCTTCTCCAGCGCGGCGACTTTCGCATCCTGAGCCGGGTCGGCGCCGCCGGCATACCGGATGTACGCGAAGAAACGGTCGGCCCCATAGACCTCCGGCGGGCCCAGCGGCTCGGCGTCGATGGGCACGATGCCCTTGCCTTCCTTACCCGTACTTTCGGCGATGAGCTGTTCCATCCACGCGCCCAGGTCGCCGATGGCCGGCGACGCGATGAACGTGATCTTGTCGCGCCCTTGCCTGGCCAGCTCGCCCATCGCCACGCCGAGCATCACGCCGGGATTGTCCTCCGGCGGCACGCAGGAGTCGCAGCTATGGCGCATGCGCTCGGCGCGGTAGAGCAGGTGCTCGACGTTGACGCCCATGATCGCGGCGGGGACGATGCCGAAATTCGACAGCGCCGAATAGCGCCCGCCGATGTCCGGCACGCCCGGCAGGATGTCCCGGAACTTGCTCTCCCTGGCCAGGCTCTCGAGCATCGAGCCGGGATCGGTGATCGCAATGAAATTCTCGCCGGCCCGGTCGCCCTTCACCTGGCGTATCCGGTCGAAGAAGTACCGGTAGAACACCAGCGGCTCGGTCGTCGAGCCGGACTTGCTGGCCACGATGCAGAGCGTCTTGGCAAGGTCCACACGCTTCTCGAAACTGCGGACCTGGGCGGGCACGGTGCTGTCCAGCACGTGCAGTTCCGGGAAGCCGGGGACGACCCCGAAGGTCATCCGAAAGACTTCGGGACAGAGGCTGCTGCCCCCCATCCCCAGCAGGAGCGCGTGCTGGAAGCCCGCCGCGCGCACCGATTCGGCCGCTCCTTTGATTCGGGGCAGATGGTGTACCTGCTGCTCCGTGACGTGCAGCCAGCCGAGCGCGTTGCGGATGATCTTCTGGTGGAGAGGGTCGCTGTGCCAGAGGCTCGGATCCTTGGCCCACAGCCTACGGACGAAGCCCGTCTGCCGCAGTTCCTTGATTTTAGACTTCACACCGGCGTCCAGCGCCCCCAGCGCAAACGTCTGCTGGTCGAGCTTCGGACCGAGCAGCTCCTCCCGCTTCCGGCTGATGACGCCCATGAGCTGATCGAACGAATCGAGGAACAGCTTGGCGCCGTCCGTCAGCAGCTTCTGGGTGGCTTCCCGCATGTCGATCTTGCAGTCGGCCAGCAAGTCCATGGTCTCACGGGCCTCCTCGATCCCTTCCACCAGACTGTTGCGCAGCTTGCCGTGCTCCCGGAACGCGTTGAAGGTGGACGCCGGCATGGTGTTGACCGTATCCGGCCCAATGAGTTCGTCCACATAGTAGGTGTCGGGATACTTGGGGTTCTTGGTGCCGGTGCTGGCCCAGAGCAGGCGCTGCACCTTCGCGCCTTGTTCCCTGAGCGCCTGGAACCGCGGGCTGTAGAAGACCTCCTGGAACTTCAGGTAGGCCATCTTGGCGTTGGCGACGGCCACCTTCCCCATGAGATTTTGCAGCGCGGCCTTGTCCATGGGATCGGACGCCTCCTTCAGCTTCGCCTCCAGGAGGCTGTCCACCAGCGTGTCGATCCGGCTGATGAAGAAGCTGGCGACGGAGGCGATCTTCGTCACGTCGCCGTCCCGGGCCGCCAGTTTCTCCAGCCCGGACACGTAGGCCCAGGCCACCTGCTCGTACGCCTCGACGCTGAACAGCAGGGTCACGTTGACGTTGATGCCCTGGGACAACAGGGACTCGATGGCGGGGATGCCTTCCGGCGTGGCCGGTACCTTGATCATGACGTTGTCCCGCCCCACGGCCTTGTGCAGGCGGACCGCTTCGTCGAGGGTCCCCTGAGTGTTGTAGGCGAGGTCCGGCGATACTTCCAAGCTGACGTACCCGTCGCGGGTCCGGCTCTCCTCATAGACCGGATGCATCAAGTCCGTCGCGTCCTGGATGTCCCGGATGGCGAGGGTCTCGTAGATGTCCTTGATGCTGGTGACGCTGGAGGCGATCTGCTTGAGGGCCTGGTTGTAGTCGGTGCTGCCACCGATAGCCTTTTCGAAAATGGATGGGTTGGACGTGACGCCCATCAACCCGTCGTTATCGATCAGGGCCTTGAGCTCGCCGGAGGTGATGAGACCGCGGCGGATGTAATCGTACCAGGGGCTCTGGCCGAATTCACGGAGCTGGATAAGTGGATTCATAACACCCCCCAACGGTAGGGGCACGGCGCGCCGTGCCCCTACGATTCGGTTATCGTTTGCCCAACTTGACCTGCTCTCTGGCCGCCGCGACGACATTTTCGACCGTAAAACCGAATTTCTTGAGCAGTTCCTTCAGCGGCGCGGATGCGCCGAACGTCGTCATGCCGATGGTGCAGCCGGTCGAACCGACGTAGCGGGCCCAGCCGAACGTGGACGCCTGCTCGACGGAGACCCGCACCGAGACCTGCGGCGGCAGCACGCTGTCCCGGTACTCCTGGGGCTGGTGCTCGAACAACTCCCACGACGGCATGCTGACGACGCGGGCCTTGACGCCTTCCGCCTTGAGCTTCTCGAACGCCTCGACACAGAGCGCGACCTCGCTGCCGGTGGCCAGCAGAATCACGTCGGGCGTGCCGCCTGACGCGTCGGCCAGCACGTAGGCCCCCTTCCGCGCGCCGGACGCCGGCGCGTACGTGGTCCGATCCAACGTCGGCAGCGCCTGCCGGCTGAGGATCAGGACCACCGGCTCATGATGCATCTGCATGATGGCCCGCCAGGCCTCCGCCACTTCGTTGGCGTCGCCCGGGCGCAGGGTGACCAGCCCGGGGATGGCGCGTAGCGACGCCAGTTGCTCGATGGGCTGGTGAGTCGGCCCGTCCTCCCCGACCCCGATAGAGTCGTGCGTGAAGATGTAGGTGACCGGAATCTCCATGATGGCGGCGAGCCGCAGCGTCGGACGCGAATAATCGCTGAAGATCATGAACCCGGAGCCGTACGGGCGGATCTTCGACAGCGCCAGTCCGTTGAGGACCGAGCCCATCGCGTGCTCGCGGACGCCGAAATGGAAGTTCCGCCCGGCGTAGTTCCCGGCGGTGAAATCGCCCGCCCCCTCGAACGTGAGGCGGGTCTTCGTGGAGGGCGCGAGGTCGGCCGCGCCCCCGATCAGCCAGGGGACCCGCTTGGCGATCGCGTTGAGCACCTTGCCGGACGCATCCCGCCCCGCCAGTCCTTTGGCGTCGGCCGGGAAGGTGGGGATGTCCTTGTCCCAGCCGTCCGGCAACTGCCGATGCTGCATCCTGTAAAGCTGATCAGCGAGGTCGGGATGCGTGGCTTTGTAGCCGTCGAACAGTTTCATCCACGCCTCGCGCAGGGCGCGGCCCCGCTTGCCGATGCCCTCCTGAAAATGCCCCGGCACGTCATCGGGCACCAGAAACTTGACGTCTTCCGGCCAGCCGTAGTTGCGCTTGGTGAGCCGGATCTCTTCCTCGCCCAGCGGCTCGCCGTGCGCGGCGTGCGTGTCCTGCTTGTTGGGCGCGCCCCAGGCGATGTGGCTGTCCACGATGATCAGCGTGGGCCGGTCGGGCGTCTTGTGGAACGTGGCGAACGCCCGCTGGAGCATCTCGAGATCGTTGGCGTCGCCCACGCGCGTGACGTTCCAGCCGTAGGCGATGAAGCGGGTCGCGACGTCCTCGCTGAAGGCCCAGTCCGTGTGGCCTTCGATCGTGATTTTGTTGTTGTCGTAGATCCAGCAGAGATTCGACAGCTTGAGATGGCCCGCCAGCGACGCGGCCTCGCCGGACACGCCCTCCATCATGCAGCCGTCGCCGCAGAGCGCGTACGCGTTGTAGTCGAACATCTCGAAGCCGGGACGATTGAAGTAGGCCGCCATCCACCGCGCGGCGATGGCCATGCCGACGCTGGTGGCCACGCCCTGCCCGAGCGGGCCGGTCGTCGTTTCGATGCCGGACGTCCAGCGATACTCCGGATGGCCCGGGCATTTGCTGTCGAGCTGCCGGAACCGCTTGATGTCGTCGAGGGTCACGGAGAGCTGGCCCAGCCGCTCGTACTTGGCGTTCACCGCTTTCACGCCGCACAGGTGGAGCAGCGAGTACAGCAGCATGGAGGCGTGGCCGGCCGAGAGCACGAACCGATCGCGGTTGGGCCAGATCGGATCGTCGGGATCGAACCGCAGGAAGCGGTTCCACAGGCAGTAGGCCACGGGGGCAAGCGCCATCGGCGTGCCGGGGTGGCCGGAGTTCGCCGCCTGGACGGCGTCCATCGACAGGGTCCGGATGGTGTTGATGCACTTCAGATCCAACCGCTCGGCTTCAACCATGACCGCTCCTCCCGGCTTCACGAATGACCATCGGTCTTCGCTTTAAGGATATGCCTTCTCGTTCACCTTGTCTATAATGGGGGTTGAGAACCGTCCAGAGAAAGGGGGCCAGAAATGCCGCTGCTGATCGTGATCGTCTTCCTTTTCGCGCTGATCCTCATGCACTCCGACGCCTATGCCGAAAAAAAATCTCCCGCGCAAGGCAGCGAAGAGTCAACCACGTTCACCGGCCGGAGCGTGGAAGAATTCGTGATGTCCGCCTGGCATGGGAACGCCGGGACCGTGGATTTCTACCTGAAGGCCGGCATCAACCCGAACGTGACGGACGAAAACAAACGGACGGCCCTCTGGGCGGCCGCCGTGCAAGGCCACATCAAGATCGTACAGGTCCTGCTCGCGAAGGGCGCCGCGGTGAACACGGCGGACAAGGACGGCGTCACCCCACTGCGGGCGGCGGCCTCGCAGGGCTATGCCGAAACGGTGGAGGCCCTGCTCGCGAAAGGCGCCAACGTGAATGCGGCGGACAAGGACGGCGCGACACCTCTGCGGGCAGCGGCCATGAACGGCCATGCGGCGATCGTCCATGCCCTGCTCGCGAAAGGCGCCAACGTGAACGCGGCGGACAAGGACGGCGTGACGCCCCTGCGGGCGGCGGCCTCGCAAGGGCTTCTCGAAATCGTCAAGGCCCTGCTCGCCAAGGGCGCGGACGTGAACATCGCGGACAAGGACGGGCGGACGCCCCTGCGGGCGGTCGCGGCGAAAGGCGATCTCGAAATCGTGCAGCTGTTGCTGGCCAAGGGAGCGGACGTGTTTGCGGCAGACAAAGAAGGCCGGATCCCCTTGATGGTCGCGATCGCGCATGGTCACGCCGAGACCGCGCAAACCCTCGTCACGGAATTGTTGAAGCGGAAGTGCGCGAAGTGACGGCGCGGGATCCATCGCGAGGGGTTCAGTGCTTCGTGAAGATCAGCCTTGCCTCGATCGCCAGCACGATCCGCTCGGGATCAGCCGCCTTGCTCACGATGTCAATCGACCCGTGGTCCAGCACCTCTTTCAGTAACTGATCGTCCTGGCTGCCGGTCAACAGCATGGTCACGCCCGTGAAGTTCCGCGCCCGCAACCGGCGCAGGACTTCGACGCCATTCATGCCCGGCATATGCATGTCCAGCACAATGAGGTGCGGGGGCTCCGACTCCACCAGCGCCAAGGCAGTCGGGCCGTCCTGTGCCGCTCGGACCCGGTGGCCCCGCTGGGTCAACGCTTCCGAGAGCCAGAGGCGGATTGCCGGGTCGTCATCGACGAGGAGGATCGAGAATTTTTCGGAGGGCGCAGCCCCGGCGGACTCGATCGGCTGAAGCGTCGCCTGTCGCACAGCGCCTATGAGAGCCTCGACCGGCAGCCCTTTGATCAGATAATCGGTCACCCCCAGTTCACGGGCCTGTTGCTCCATCTGCTCCGACCTGGCCGCTGTCAGAATCAAAACGGCGCCCTCCCGATCGATCTGGCGGATTTGCCTGAGCACCTCGATCCCGGCCATGTCCGGCAGGTACAGGTCCAGGAACGTAAAGTCGGGACGGTTCCGGCGAAACGACTCGATTCCCTCGCGCCCGTTGTGCGCTATGCGGACCTCATGGCCCTGGCGAGTCAACACGATCTGGAGCAGCGTGCAGACCAACGGTTCATCATCGATCACCAGGATCGTGGCCATCATCCTCTTCCTTGCGGATGTTCCGGCAAGGCCGGTCTCACCGCGCAAACGCCGACCGCATGTCCTTGAAGGACTTGAACTCCAGGTAATTGCCGCTGGGATCGCTGATGAACAGCGTCGCCTGCTCGCCGGTCTCGCCCTGGAAGCGAATATGCGGCGCGATCATAAAGGACACGCCGGCCCCTTGCAAGCGGTCGGCCAGCTCGTGCCACGCGGTCCATTCCAGGATGACGCCGAAATGCCGGACCGGCACGTCCTTGCCGTCCACCACGTTCGCGCCGACGGGCTGCGCGTGCTCCGGGTCCAGATGGGCGGTGATCTGGTGCCCGAAAAAGTCGAAGTCGATCCAGCGCGCGCTCTCCCGCCCGACGCGGCACCCAAGGAGCCCCGCGTAAAACGTGCGCGCGGCCTCCAGATCGGCGACGGGAACGGCCAGATGAAACGGCGGAAGGCTCACCGCAAGCCCCGCTTACTGTTTCTCATTCCCATAGATTTCAAAAAAAGCGTCGATGCTCTGCAGGAGGTGCGCCCGGATCTCCTTCACGCTGCCGTTGATGACATGCAGCGCCATCTCCCCGTCCGACCCATCCGGCAGACTCACCGGCACGTGCGGATGCCTCTGCTCAGGCGCGGTCCCCGGATCGAGCCGCATCCCGTAGCAGAGCGTGTACTGCGGCTTCACCACCTTGAGATGCGCCCTTCCCTTTCGTTGGGCTTTCTTACGTTTCACTGCCATGGACAGACGATCCTTTCTTCACCGCCGCCACTCGTCGATCAGCGACGCGACGAGGGCGGTCCAGCCGGTCTGGTGCGACGCTCCCAGCCCCATGCCGGTGTCGCCGTGGAAATATTCGTAGAAGAGCACGTAATCCCGCCAATGCGGGTCCTCCTGGAACTTCTTGGACGCGCCGTGGATCGGCCGACGCCCATCCTCGCCGGGGACGAACATGTTGATCATCCGGTTCGCCAACTGCTCGGCGATCTCCCCGACCGTCATGGACGGCGAGCCGGCGGCCGTGACGCTGAGCGCCGGCCCGTAGGCCTTGCCAAGCTTGCGCAGCGACTCGATCATGAGAAACGACGTCGGGAACCACACCGGCCCGCGCCAGTTGGAATTCCCGCCTTTGATCTTGCAGGCCGCCTCCGCCGGCTCATACCGCACCTCGCTGTCGCCGAAGACGAACGGATGCCGCTCGTGGACCTTCGAGAGGCTGCGGAGCCCCCACTCCGATAAGAACTCGTTCGGATCGCAGACGCGCTCCAGCAGACGCTTCACCTGCTCCTCGTTGACGATGGCCAGGACATGCACCTTCATGCCGTCCCGCTCGACCGTGTGGCAGCACCGCTGGACGAGGTCCTGCCGGTTGTTGATGAACCACTCCACGTTGGAACGGAACTCGGCGAACGGCTTGATCCACTCCGCCTCCAGACGCTCGATGGCGTAGAGCGGGATGAGGCCGACCAGCGACCGCACGCGGAACTTGTGAAAGCTCCCGTCCGGATACCGCAGGACGTCGTAGAAGAACCCATCCTGATCGTCCCACAGGTCGTAATCCAGCCCGCCCATGCGCTTCATCGCCGCGCCGATGTAAATGTAGTGCTGAAAGAACTTCGTCGCGAGCCCCTCATACGCCTGGTTCTCCTTGGCGAGCTCCAGCGCGATGCGCATCATGTTGAGGCAGAACATCCCCATCCAGCCGGTCGCGTCGGACTGCTCCAGCACCGCGCCGCCGGGCAACTTGTCGCTGCGGTCCACGACCGCGATGTTGTCCAGCCCGAGGAAGCCGCCCTCGAAGACGTTGTTGCCCCGCGTGTCCACCTTGTTGACCCACCAGGCGAAGTTGATGAGCAGCTTGTGAAAGCACTTCTCCAGGAAGGCGCGGTCGCCGTGCCCTGTCCGAATGCGGTCCATGTTGTAGACGCGCCAGACGGCCCACGGATGGACCGGCGGGTTCATGTCCGAGAACTCCCATTCGTACGCCGGGATCTGCCCGTTGGGATGCTGGAATTGCTCGAAGAGAAGCACCCACAATTGCTCCTTGGCGAACTCCGGGTCCAACAACGCGAGCGGAATGGCATGGAAGGCCAGGTCCCACGCGGCGAACCAGGGATACTCCCACTTGTCCGGCAGGGACAGCACCCGCATGGAGTTGAGATGCCGCCAGTGGACGTTGCGATTGGACTTGCGCGAAGCCGGCGGCGGCCAGCGCGGAAAGTCGCCGTCCAGCCATTTCTCCACGTCGAAGAGATAGATCTGCTTGGACCAGAGCAGGCCGGCGAAGGCCTGCCGCTGGACCCGTTTTTCTTCCGGGCCGGCCTTGGGCGGGTGAATCGCTTCGTAGAACTCGTCGGCCTCTGCCTTGCGTTCCGCGATCACGCGCGGGATCTCATCCAGCGGTTTCTTCATCTCCTCCGGCGTCAGGCGCAGCAGCACCGACACGGACCCTCCCGCCGGCACATCAAAGCAATAATGAACACAGGCCTTGGTGCCTTCCTGCGCCGGGTTGACGCAGGCCTCTCCGTCGACGATATGCCGGTGAAACGCGTCCTTGACGAACGGGGACTGACTGCCGGCGTCGGGTCCGAACACTCGAGGCGCGTTGGTCTCGTTGTTCGTGAAGAGCGGCCTCCCGCCGGCCTCGGCGTAGAGATAGCGTTTGCCGAGTCGGTACGCGAAAGGGAGATTCGTCAACGGCTGCGCCGCCGAATCATCCGCCACCAGGCACAGGGGCGACGCGGCGCGTGACTTTCCCCCTCCGGGGTTCTTCAGCGTGATCCTCGGTTCCGGGCCGCGCGGGTCGCTCCAGTTCCAGGTATTGCGGAACCAGAGATGCGGCAGGACGTGCAGCGGCGCGGCTGCCGGGCCGCGGTTGAAGACCTCGATGAGGATGCCGATGTCGTCGGGCGACGCTTTCGCGTACTCCACGAAGACATCGAAGTAGCGGTCCTCGTCGAACAGGCCGGTGTCCAGGAGCTCGTACTCCCGGCCCTGCCCGCTTCTGGCGCGGTTCTCTTCGACCAGACGCCGGTAGGGAAACGCCGCCTGCGTGTACTTGTAGAGATATTTCATGTAGCTGTGGGTGGGCGTGCTGTCCAGGTAGAAATAGTATTCTTTGACGTCTTCTCCATGATTGCCCTCGGACGGCACGACGCCGAAGAGCCGCTCCTTCAGGAACGGGTCGTGGCCGTTCCAGAGGGCGAGTGCGAACACCAGGATTTGATAGCGATCACACAGGCCCGCGAGGCCGTCTTCGCCCCATCGGTAGGCTTTGCTGCGGGCCAGATCGTGCGGCAGGAATTGCCAGGCGTTCCCGTCCGGGCTGTAGTCCTCCCGCACGGTGCCCCAACTCCGTTCGCTGACGTACGGTCCCCACCGCCTCCAGGGAGACACAGGCTCGCCGCGCTCACGCAGGCGCCTGTGCTCGCGGGTGGCCATGCTGTGAGAATCCTTTCTGATCCCGGATGACGCGGTCACTTGGGAGGCGCCATCCCCTTCGTCTTGTCCGGATCGTCGCGTGTGGGTTCCACGCTTGGATCGCTCTTTGGAGTCGCAGCCGGCTCGTCCGGCTGCGGCTTGGCGGCAAAGGGCGATACCGGCAGCACCAGCGTCGCGGAGGCCTCCGCGGCATCCCCTTCCGGAAGCGCCTCTCGTAAGCGCTTCCACTCGATCCGGAGGGGCGACTTCATGGACGGCCGGGAGAACTCCAGGAGATAGGGCCCGATACGGATGGTCCCTTTCGACGTCAGAATCACTTCCTTGGCGGGCGTGTCGTTGACGAACGTCGGCTCCTCCTCGCTGACGCTGCGGAGGATATAGACGCCGCTGACTTCCTGGACCACGGCATGGGCAGGCTTGACCGCGGGATCGTCCAGCAGCAACTCGCTGTCCGTGCCGCGGCCGATCCGTAGCAGCGCGCCGGCGAACTCCTTCGCTTCGCCGGCCGTCTCGCCGGCGGGGTGGGACGTCTTCGCGACGATCTGAAACGGCATACCCGGTGACGATAGCAGCCGGGGCCTTGCCGATCAAGGGGTTCGTTGACTTTGCGGGGGCAGGATGTTACCGTCCCGACCCATGCGGAGGCCTTTCGCCATAGCGGTGGCGGGCGCGCTCCTCGCGCCGTTCTTCCATGTGGCGACAGCCTCGGCGGCCCCCCTCAAGGTCGTCGCCACGTTGCCCATCCTCAAGGAATTCGCCGAACAGGTCGGGCGGGAGCACGTGGAGGTGCGGACCCTCATCACGGGCCTCGAAAGCGAGCATTCCTATTCGCCCAAGCCCAGCGACCTCAAGGCCCTCGGAGAGGCCCGCCTGCTCCTGGAAATCGGACTGGGGCTGGAGGTGTGGGTCGGCGGTCTCGTCAAAAACGCCGGCACCGCCGGGCTCCGCGTCATCACCACCTCCGAGGGCGTCGGCCTCATCCGTGACCACGCCTCGAACGCCGCCTCCGCAGGCAACCCCCACATCTGGTTGGACCCGGAGAACGCCAAGGTCATGGTCCGGCATATCGCGAACGCGCTCATCGCGGCGGACCCGGTGCACAAGGACGTCTATCTGAAGAATCTCGCTGAGTACCTGCGGCGGCTGGATCAGGCGCAAAAGGATCTCCTGGAACTCGTCGCGTCGCTGCGCGACCGGCGTATCGTCACCCATCACCCGGCGTGGCCCTACTTCGCGCGCCGGTTCGGTTTTCAGATCGAGGGGGACATCATTCAGCAGACGGGGATGGAGCCGTCTTCGACGCACCTCGCCGAGATGGCCAAACGGATCAAGTCCGGCAAGATCAAAGTCATCGTGTCGGAGCCCCAATTCAACCAGAAGGTGGTCAAGGCCCTGGCGGATGAAACCGGCGCCCGGATCGTGGTGCTCTCGCCCCTCCCCGGCACGATCAAGGGCACCGAAACCTACCTGTCGCTGCTGGCCTACAACGTCACACAGCTCGTCGCCGCCCTGCAATCATGAGCCGCGGCGCGTAATCCCATGGCGCACCCGCATCCGGCGCATACCCATCCCCATCACAGCGACCATCAGCACGGCAAGCCGCTGATCCGCTTCGAGCACGCCTCGTTCCTGTACCCGCACGGGCCGGCGCTGAAGGACATCACGCTGGAAATCGCGGACGGCGAGTTCCTCGGCGTCATCGGCCCGAACGGATCCGGCAAGACCACGATGCTGCGCGCCATCCTGGGCCTGATGCCGCCGTCGACGGGATCGCTGCGGATCTTCGACTGCGCCTGCCAGGAGCTGCGATGCTATCACCGCGCCATGATCGGGTACCTCCCGCAGAAGCGATCCGTGGACCCGCACTTCCCGATCACGGTCCACGAGGCCGTGATGATGGGGCGCGCCGGCGCCATCGGCCTCTGGCGGCGGGCGGGACCGCAGGACCGCGAGATCGCGCGCCACGCGCTCGAGGACGTCGGCATGGCGGAGTATGAAGATCACCCCCTGGGGGCGCTGTCGGGAGGCCAGCAGCAGCGGGTCTTCATCGCCCGCGCGCTGGCCCAGCATCCGCAGATTCTGCTTCTGGACGAACCGACCACCGGCATCGACACCACCACGCAACACACCGTCCTGGAGCTGATCCAGCGGCTGCACGAGGACCTGCACCTGACCGTCGTGCTCGTCTCCCACGACATCAATCTGATCGCGCCGCTCGCGGAACGCCTGGCGTTGCTGAAGACCAGGCTGTACGCCGTCGGGACGGCCAAGGAAATCATCCGGAAGGACATCCTGGCGCAGGTGTATGGGCCCCAGATCCTGACCACCGATCAGGGCCACGTCATCGTCGCGGACCACCATCACAATTAGCGTCATCCGTTCATGACCGACCTGCTCTCCTACGGATTTTTTCAGCGCGCGCTCGTGGCGGCGGCCCTCACCGGCGGGCTGTGCTCCGCGATCGGCGTGTTCGTGGTGCTGCGGGGGCTGGCGTTCATCGGCGCCGGTACGGCCCACGCGGCGTTCGCCGGCGTGGCGCTCGCCTACCTGATCGGCGCGCCACCGATGCCGCTGGCCGTCGTGTTCGGCCTGGGCACGGCGTGGGTGACGGGGCTGCTGGAGGAGCAGGGGCGCATGAAGCTCGACGTGAGCATCGGGATCTTCTACACCGCCACGATGGCGCTGGCGATCCTCTTCATCGGCCTGATGAAGTCCTACAACGCCGAGGTGTACGGCTACCTGTTCGGCAGCATCCTCTCGGTGACGAGCGAGGAGCTTCAGTTGACCGGAGGCTTGGCCTTCTTCGTGGTGGGATTGATCGCGCTCTTCTCCAAGGAGTTCTTCTTCCTTGCCTTCGACCAGGAAATGGCCGAGGCCTCCGGCGTGCCGGCCCGGCGGTTCTTCTTTCTCCTGCTCACCCTGATCGCGCTCACCATCGTCGTCTCGCTCAAAACCGTCGGGGCGATCCTCGTCTTCGCCCTGCTCCTGATCCCGCCCGCCACCGCCTACCAGCTGACCTCCAGCCTGCACCGGATGATGCTGTACGCGGTGGGCATCGGGGTCCTGGTCTCGATCGCCGGCGTGCTCCTCTCCTTCCAGTTCGACCTGCCTGCCGGCCCCGCCATCGTGCTCCTGGCAACCGGGGTCTTCTTCCTCGCCGTCGCGTTGTCCCCGAAACGGGCGCCCAGGCCGGCCCTAGTGCCGACCGGCGAATAAATACGCGATCGCGAGATAGGTGATGGCGCCGAGGAAAAAATAGGCCGCGGCCACGAACCAGCCGACGAGGTCACGCGCCTTCACCCGATCCGGCGCGCCCAATAAAAACGACACCAGCATCCCCGCCAAGAGGGCAAAGGCCAGAACCCGTAACATCTAGCAGCTACCCACCGACAGGGCACCGGCACTGTTACGGGTCGACGCAATCCACGACGCGACCAACTTGGCCATGCCCGGCGGCTCGTCGAGGATCACTTCGAGGAGCAGCGCGATATCCGGCGCACTGATCGCGTAACTTGGCGCCAGGTACCACCGGGGAATGCCCTTGCGTTCGGCTTGATCGGCCGGCTCGAAATACCCGGTCAGCTCTCTGTTCACGTACGCCGCCTCGAGGCGGTCCAGAAATTCCTCCAGGGCGTCCCAGTCCCACCGGGCGGCCGGGTTCAGGCGGTCCGTCACCTCCAGCTTGTTCCAGATCGTCCACCCGACGAACACACCCCAGGTCTCATTGAGCGCGTCCCAGCCCTCCCGCTCGGTGAGCCGCCGCTTCTCAAACTTGGCTTTCCGAGAGGATCCTTTCTGCGGCGAGGTCGGGCTGACCTCAACGACGGTATAGCGGCAGGCCACCAGCCGTTTCGCCTCCGCGTGAAGCCTTGCCCCATCGGGAGTCATCTTGGGGGTGCCTGAGGCAAAGTCCACGTAGTCGAAGTAGGCATGGAACAGTTCGTGGTAGAGGGTGGCCAGGTCTTGGCTCGAAATGCCCCGGACGGGCCGGAAGCGCTTGCCCTGATTGCCCTCGGACAGGGAAAGATGGAAGACCATGCGGTGGCCCTCGGGGTGGTACTCAGCCGCGACGTTCTTCAGGTCGGCGAATTCGAGCTTCACAAACTCCAGCGGCAACAGACGGAGGAACCGCGACGGCAGGCCCATCTCGGCCGCCTCTTGCGTCAGGCGAGCCCACTCCCCTTGCGGATCAGGCACGGGCGCGGCATAAACAGGAGAGGATGCAAGGAGCAGAAGAACAAACGGGGACAGTCCCCATGGAAGAAAGGGGACTGTCCCCTTGCTAATCGCGGAAGTCATTTTCGTCAAACAACGACCACGACTCGAGACAGTCAGGCCGGACTTCCTCGATGAAGCGGGAAGGTTTCGAAAGGACCATCCCCGAGGTCCGGTCGAACACGTTCACCGGATAGCTCACATACAGGTTCCGCTTGGCTCGGGTGACGGCGACGTAGAAGAGCCGGCGTTCCTCCTCGATATCCTCGTCGGCCGTCATCGCATAGAGGGACGGGAACTTCCCGTCGAGCGCCCAGATGATGAAGACCGTGTGCCATTCGAGCCCCTTGGCGGAATGGATCGTGGAGAGCACGAGCCGCTCATCGTCCCGGCCGGCCGCCTCCACGTCGAACACGCTCTCGTCCGGCGGCTCCAGCGTGAGGTCGGCGAGGAAGGATTCCAGTTTGCCGTAGCGCGCCGCGATGGTGTAGAGGTGCTCCAGGTCCTTCGTCCGCTTCGGGTAGTCATCGTACTGCTGCTTGAGGATCGGCAGGTAATAGCCGCAGACGGCGTTCATCTGCTCGGCCGGCGCCATGGAAGAACCGCCCCCGATGTCCTCCAGCAACCGGACGAGATCCTTCAGCGCCTGCGCACCGGCGCCCTTCTCGGCCGCCGCCTTGAGCGCGTCGCGCCCGCCGCCGTCATGGCTCAGCATCGCCTCGATCAGGGCCTGGCTTTTCTTGGGGCCGACCCCTTCGAGCAACATCAGCAGGCGGTTCCAGCTCACGGCGTCTTTCGGGTTCTCGACCACGCGCAGGTGGGCCAGGACGTCCTTGACGTGGGCCGTCTCGATGAACTTGAACCCGCCGCGCTTGACGAACGGCACGTTGCGCCGGGCGAGCTCGATCTCCAGGTCGAAGGAATGAAAGCTGGAGCGGAACAGGACGGCGATCTCTTCGAGCGGCACGCCTTCCTCCCGCAATTCCAGGATGCGCTGCGCGACGAAGCGTGACTGGGTGTTCTCGTCTCCCGTTTTGACCAGCACTGGCTGCGGGCCTGCGCCCTTCCGGGTGAACAGCGTCTTGGAGTATTTCTCCGCCGCGAGATTGATGACCTCGTTGGCCAGCGTCAGGATCGGCTGCGTGCTCCGGTAGTTTTCCTCCAGCTTGAAGACCCGCGTGCCGGGAAAGAGCGTTGGAAAGTCCATGATGTTGCGGAACGTCGCGCCGCGGAAGGCGTAAATGCTCTGGGAATCGTCGCCAACGACCATCACGTTGTCGTGGGTGGCGGCGATGCGACGCACGATTTCGGCCTGGAGGCGGTTCGTGTCCTGATACTCGTCCACCAGGACATAGCGGTAGGTCTCGGAGACGCGCCGGCGCACGCCCTCGTCCTGGTCCAGCAGTTCGCGCAGCCGGACGAGGAGATCGTCGTAGTCCACCAGCAGACGGCTCCGCTTGTAGCTCTGGAACGCGCGACAGAGCTGCTGCAAGTCCTCGATCTCGTCCGTGAACTGCGGGAACTCGCCCAGGACCACATCTTCCACCGGCAGGAGCTTGTTCACCGCCTTGCTGAAGATCTCGTTGATGGTGTTCTTGCGGGGAAAGCGCCTGGCCTTGTCGTTCAGCCCGTGCTGGGTCCGCAATAAATTGATGACATCCTCGGAGTCGCCACGGTCCAGGATGGTGAAGCCGGGCTCCAGCCCGATCGCCCGGCCGTACCGGCGGAGCAGCATGTTGGCGACCGAGTGAAACGTGCCGCCCGTCACCCGATCGGTGCGCAGGCCGATCAGCGCGCCGACGCGCTGGAGCATCTCCTCGGAGGCCTTGCGGGTGAAGGTCAGCAGCAGGATCGACTCCGGCGGGATGCCGGATTCGATCAGGCGCGCGACGCGGTACACCAGCGTCCGCGTCTTGCCGCTGCCGGCGCCGGCGATTACGAGGATCGGCCCGTCGACCGCCTGCACCGCGGCCAGCTGCCCGGCGTTCAGCTCGTCTTCGTACTTGAGGGAAAATTTCGGCTCGGCGGGACCGTCCGGGCCGCGCTTGAGAACATACGGCTTCATCGCAGCGACATTATAACAGGGAATCTGCTAGACTGCCCCTCCGATGCGACGCCGCGCCGTTCTTTTTTCGCTGGCCTGCCTGCCCTTCTTCACGGCCTGCGCGATCGTTCCCGTTTTCAAGCCGGCCTCGAAGCCCGCGGAGGCTCCAACCAAACCGGGCGCCGCGGTGACGGCGAAGCGCGCGCAGGTCCTGATGGGGACCATGGTGGAGATCACCGCCGTCGCCCCCACCGAGATCCTCGCCCAAGCCGCGCTGACCGCCGGATTCCAGGAAATACGCCGGCTCGAAAACCTGCTGTCCACCTGGATTGAGACCAGTGATCTCTCGAAGGTCAACCGGGCCGCCGGACAGGAGCCCGTGGGCGTGAGCGAGGAGACCTTCACGCTGCTCAGGCGGGCGATGGAGGTGGCAGACTACACGGAGGGCGGGTTCAACATCGCGATCGGCCCGGCCGTCCGGCTCTGGAACATTCCGGAGGCCCCTCGCATCCCCTCGGACATGGAACTGGAGATCGCCGCACAATACGTGGACTATCGCAACGTCCACCTGGATTCCCCCCGTCGCACCGTCTTCCTGGAAAAGCCCGGCATGAAGATCGACGTCGGCGGCATCGGCAAAGGCTTTGCGGCGGAAAAGGCCGCCGCCATGATGCGGGAAGTCGGCGCGACGGGAGGTCTCATCGCGATCGCCGGGGATTTTCGGGTCTTCGGCAAACGGGCGGACGGCATGGCCTGGCCGGTCGGCATCAGGCATCCGCGGCGCGACGGCCAGATCCTCGCGACGCTGGATTCCACTGACGAAGCGATCTCGACATCCGGCGATTACGAGCGGTTCTTCATCAAAGACGGCATCCGCTACCATCACATCCTCAATCCCAATACGCTCCTGCCGGCTCGCCTGTGCCAGAGCGTCACCGTCGTCGCCCCCGACTCCGGATGGGCCGACGCCCTGGCCACCGGCTTGTTCGTGATGGGCCCCGTAAAGGGCACGGCCCTCATCGAGCGGCTCGGGTTCGGCGCCGTGATCGTGGACGCCCAGGGCGGCATCTTCATCTCCTCCCGCCTCCGCAACCGCGTCAAACTGAACCCCTGATTGGGGTCTGGCTCATTTTCTTCCGAGAAAATGTGCCTGACCCCGTTTTCAACCGCATGGCCATTGCTTTTCACCGCTTTTTAAGGTAAAGTACCGCCGTCACGTTCAGTCAGGAGGCTCGTTGAACGACCCGATACCGTTACCCCAGAGCCCGGCCCACCTTCCCCCCTCCCTTGGGCGGCTCTGGGAATTAGCCCACAACCTCTGGTGGAGTTGGAACCCGGAGGCCCGCGCCCTCTTTGAGACACTCGACCGCACGCTCTGGAAACTGACCTCACACAACCCGGTCAAGTTGCTTCGCGATCTGAGCCCGGAACGGGTGTCGTCGACCGCGACCGACCCGTCCTTCCTGCGCCGCTACGAGGCCGTGCTGATGGCCTTCGACGCGTACATGAACGCCTCAGACACCTGGTTTGCGCGCCAACATCCAGAGATGGGGGACACCCTGATCGCCTATTTCTCCGCAGAGTTCGGCCTGCACCAGTCAATCCCCATTTACAGCGGAGGCCTCGGCGTGCTGGCCGGCGACCACTGCAAGGAGGCCAGCGATCTCGGTGTCCCGCTGGTCGGCATCGGCTTCCTGTACCCACAGGGCTACTTTCACCAGCGGATCTCCGCCGACGGCTGGCAGCAGGCCTGGTATGAGCCGTTCGCCAGCGCCGACGCCCCGATCCTCCCCGCCCTGCTGCCGAACGGCGAACGGCTCCTCATTCAGGTGCACTTGGACGGGCGCTCGATCCATGTCGCAATCTGGCAGGTGCGCGTCGGACGCGTGTCGCTCTATTTGATGGACACCGACGTGGAGACCAACGCGCCCTGGGACCGGGAGCTGTCTGCCCGGCTCTACGGCGGCGACCAGGAGATGCGCATCCTGCAGGAGATCATCCTGGGCATCGGCGGCGTGCGCGTGCTGCGCGCGCTGGATCTCCAGCCCGCCATCTGGCACGCCAACGAAGGACACGCGACCTTCCTCACCCTGGAGCGGCTGCGCGAGCTCCGGCTGGCGGGATTGTCATTCGTGGATGCAACGGAGGCGGTCCGGTCTTCCACCGTCTTCACGACCCATACGCCGGTTCCAGCCGGCCACGATGTCTTCCCCTTCCATCTGATGGAGAAATACTTCACACCGTTCTGCGATCTGCTCGGCGTCACCCGAGAGGAATTCCTCCGCCTGGGGTGCGCGCCCGGCACCGCGGACACGGCTTTCAACATGACCGTGCTGGGACTCCAGATGAGCGGCCACCGGAACGGCGTGAGCCGCCGCCACGGGGAGATCTCACGCCGCATGTGGTCGTACGTCTGGCCCGAGGGGCCGGCGGAGAAAGTCCCCATCACCTCCATCACGAACGGCATTCACGTCCCGACCTGGATCGCCCCCGAGATGCGGCAGCTCTATGCGAAATACCTCGGCCCCGACTGGGTCGCGCGCCACGACGATCCCACCCTGTGGGAGCGCATCGCGGACATCCCGGACCAGGAACTGTGGAACACCCGCGTGACGCTCAAGCGCAAGCTGCTCGGCTATACGGCCGAGCGCGCACGCCTACAGTGGATCCACGGACAGATCGAACCGTCGCAGGTCCTGGCCTCCGGGACGCTGCTGGACCCCGACGCCCTGACGATCGGGTTCGCCCGACGCTTCGCCACCTATAAGCGGGCCACGCTGCTGTTCCGGGACCTCGAACGGCTCAAGCGGCTGCTGCAGGACCGCTGGCGGCCCGTGCAGATCATCTTCGCCGGCAAGGCCCACCCCGCCGACGAGCCGGGCAAATATTTCATCCACCAGGTGTACGCGCTCGCCAAGGACCACGGCCTCGGCGGGCACATCGCGTTCGTGGAAGAGTACGACATGCACACCGCGAAGTTCCTGATCCACGGCGTGGACGTGTGGCTGAACACGCCCCGCCCCCCGCAGGAAGCCTGCGGGACCAGCGGGCAAAAGGCGGCGCTCAACGGCGTGCCGCACCTGAGCATCCTGGACGGCTGGTGGGCGGAGGGCTACAACGGCGCCAACGGGTGGGCGATCGGCGGGCAGGAATTCAACCCGGACCAAGCGGCGCAGGACGCCGCCGACGCGGAGGCTCTCTTCAGGGCGCTGGAGCAGGAAGTCGTGCCGCTGTACTACAACCGGGACGGCGACGGCGTGCCGCGCGGGTGGTTGAACGTGGTGCGGGAGAGCATCCGCAGCATCGTGCCCCGCTTCTGCACCCGCCGGATGGTGCGCGACTACACCGAGCAGCTCTATGCGCCGGCCGCGCAGCAGAGCCTTCGATCCACCCAGCGCTAGGTTTCTTTCTTTTCCCCTACCGGCGGTTTGGGCCTGACTTCAACCCTGGACTGCGTTTCCCTCTCGCCATTGCGGACGATGATGGTCGTCTCACCGATCCCCACGGCGGTCACCACGCCGTTGGCATCGACTTGGGCGACCTCTTCGTTCCGGCTCTGATAGGTCGTCCCGAAGGCCGAGCGGGAAACGAACCGCACGGTCCCGTCCGGAAACTCCCCGATCACCTGCAAGTCCTGCCTCTCCCCGATCCCTTCCAGCACCATCCTGCGCTGGTCGGCATGGATACGTAGCGAGAGCAAGGGCAGCACGGGCGGCAAGTTGACGTGGACCGTGACCCGGGCGGTGCTCATGATGCCCTTGCTGTTCTTGCTCCAGACCTCGATCGCGACCGGCCCCAGCGAATCGCCCCGGAGCTTGATCTTTTGCTCGAAAAAGCCCGTTTGGCTGTTGTGCTTCATGTGCTCGTCGGACTGGGCCAGGTACGCCCGATCGATGTCGTCGCCCGGGCTCGGCTGAACCTGGATCACGATCTCCGCGCCGATGGGGACGATGTCGCCGTCTTTGGGGGACACGATCTCTACCGCAACGGAAGGCACAGGCAGGAATGACCCCGCGAGGGCAACCGAGAGGGCAAGAACGGCGTTGCGTCGGAGGCGTGCCATCCCCTTCAAAATAACCGAGAACGGAACGGCCGGTCAAGATGGAGCGCGTCTAAATATCGAGGAACACCTGCTGGGTCAGCAAGTCCACCTTGCTGTGCTTCTGGGACTCGTACGCCGCAGCGTGGGCGTCATCCCAGTTCAGCTGTTTCTTCACCGCCAGCAGGCGGGACCGGTACTCCGCAAGGGCGCGGGGCACGACGTCCTGCTCGAACGCATTGCGGGGCGTATACAGCGCCACCGACCGCTCGACTTCGATCATCTGGCCGACGGCGAAATTGTGGTAGGTTTCGCTCACATGCTGCCATCCTTGGGCACGCTCGCCGGAAGCGACGGGGGTGATCGCCCGGACTTCGGAACCGGCCATCTCCAGCCGAATCAGGTTGCAGGCCAGCGTCACGCTGATGGTCCGGTCGGGAATTTTCTGTCCTTCCTGGTCGTCCACCCAGATGTCGTTCCGCCTGATGAAAGTCCCGCCTTGGCCGTACGGCAGGCCATTCACCATCAGGCGGGCGAAGGTAATCTGCCTGCCGAGCAGGCTTTCCAGGTCCTGATTGGTTTGCACGATCTTCTCCGACGGCAGCTCGCCGCTGACGATCATCTGCAGCAGGTAGCGATTCCGGTGGATGGCGTCGCCGAAAATGTTCACGGTGTTGGGCACCGCGGCGACGAAATAGCGGTTCCTGAAGCGCCAGTACTGCTTTGCCGCCATGCGCCCCAGGTCGTCGTGAAGCAGCGCCGGCTCCAGCCGTTCCCTGGCCATCTGCAGGTTGACCGCGAGTTCCACGGTCGTGGGAGTCGGGTCGACAAGCACCGACCCGATCACGCCGCCCGGCCTCTTCGCCGCGAGAATTCTCGGGGAAAAGCTGACGAAGCGGCGCATGAAATCCAGCGGCGCCTCGGCAGTACGGGCCGCTTTGGCCCTCGTCTCTTGCACCGTTCCGACGAACGCCTCGAATTGCTCGGGCGACAGGGGGTCCGGGTACGTGCCCGCATCAACCTCTTTCGGGGACGGCTCGCGCAGGGTCATTCGCTGGCACCCCCCCAGCAGGATCACCGCACCCAGAAAGCCGAGCCCCCGGCAGACCTCTCTTCGCGTGAGTTCGGATCGCATACTCTTTTCCTCCGCTTAATCAAACACCACGGTCTTCTTGCCGTACACGAGCACACGCCGCTCGACATGCTTCCGAACCGCCCGGGCCAGCACCATTTCCTCCAGATCGCGCCCCTTCCGGATCAAATCCTCTTCCGTATCGCGATGCCCGACGCGGATCACGTCCTGTTCGATGATGGGGCCTTCATCCAGATCCTCCGTGGCGTAATGCGCGGTCGCGCCGACGATCTTGACGCCCCGCTCGTACGCCTGCCGGTAAGGATGCGCGCCGATGAAGGCCGGCAGGAACGAGTGGTGGATGTTGATGACGGGACAGCCGACCTCGGCCAGGAACGCGGCGCTCAGGATCTGCATGTAGCGCGCCATCACGACCAGTTCCACGTTCTGCCGCTTCAGGACGCCGAGGACTTGCCGCTCCTGCTCACACTTCGTCTCCTTGGTCACGGGGAACACGTGGAAAGGGATCTTGAACAGGTCCGCCCACATGGCGCAGGCATCGTGGTTGGAAAGGATCACCGGGATCTCGATCTTCATCTCCCCCCGGCGCTGCCTCTGGAGCAGATCCGCGAGGCAATGGTCCTGCTTGGAAACCAGGATAGCGACACGCGGGCGATCGTCCGAGAAGTGCACCTCGTACCACATCGCGAACATCTTCGCCACGGGCGCGAAGGCGGACGCGATGTCCGTGCGCGGAACCCCGAACCCGTCCAGCGCGAACTCGACGCGCATAAGGAAGGTGTCCGACAGGCGGTCGGTGTGGTGGTCGGAATCCAGGATGTTGCCGCCGAAGTCGTGGATGAAACTTGCCACACGGGCCACGATGCCTTTTCGGTCGGCGCACCGGATCAGAAAGATCGCCGAAGGTCCTTCGTCCGTCATTAGGCAAAACCTAGCATAGCCCTTTCGGAGCGTCAAATTATACGGCCCGTGGTGCGAAGAGTTTGATGAATCGTGTATGATACTGACGTAATTTACGTGGATAACTCGGACAAGGAGTAGCCTAATGGCCGAACGATCATCCGGACAGCCGCCGGAAGCCGGCGCGCAAGGAGCGGCGCCGAACCGCATCCAGTTGATCAACGTGCTGGTCGTCCGCAACGGCGAACAGGTCAGCTCGCAGTGGGGCATCCATCCCCAATTGAAGCAGGATCTGGCGCCGTCGGAATGGCAGGAGCTCAGCGAGCACATGAACCGGGTCACCGCCATCGTGGGCGCCAAGTTCGCCGAACAGTTGTCGAAGGACGAGGGGAACGCCCCCGGTCGCGGGACGGCGTAATGGAGACGGCCGACTCCTCGGAGATTGTCACCTGCCTGAACGCCAAGTGCGGGCAGCAGCTCCGCATTCCCGCCGGCGAGACGCTCCAGGTCACCTGCCCGACCTGCGGGACCAGCTTCACGCACCGGCCGGCCAACAGCGCCGGGCCAAGGAAAGGCCTCTCTCCCGACTCTCAGCGCAAGGCATGGATCCTGGGCGAGCTGATGCTGATGATCGCCAAGGAATCCATGACGCTGATCAAGCGGAACGACCCCGCGATCGCGACCAAAGTGTCCCGCAAACAGGAGTGGGAAGGCTTCATCGAGTTTTTGAAGGTCCTGTTCAATCTGGCCGACCGCGTGGGCGCCTTCTACATCCCGGTCAGCGAGTATCTCCAGTTCCTGGACGCCGTGGAAGACGCGGTCATCGACCAGATGAACAACGCCTTCCGGCAGCAAGCGGGCCCCGGCTACGACGAGACCCCGGTGAAGGTCTCCATCTCGGCCGCCTTCGATCTCGGCCAGAAACTGTATCACCCCTATCAATTCATGGTCATGGAAGAAGGCAAGGAGCGGGACCGCTACTTCCAGAAATTCGGCGAAGCCGTGGCCACGGCCCTGGGCGTCAGAGGCAACAACACGATCGCGACCACCGCTACCATGTGCGCGAGCTCGAGTATCGCCGCGATAAAGGCACTGATGGAATCCGAGGGCGGCCGTTCGCCCTCGGCGGTCGGACACTCATAGATCGATTTCCTCCACCAGTGCCCCTTCTCCGAAGAGATGCCGCATATAAGGTGTACGGGTACTCTCCAGCCCTGCCCAATTGTGCAGACCTTTCAAGACGGCTTCAGCACCAATATTGTTCTAAGACGTTGTTTCGCAAAGCGCTTTTTGTTCATTCCCATCTCCACGGCTTCGCTTGGTACTTATCTTGCTCACTCCCCGAGCAGGGCATGAGGAAAAAACTTTTTACCTTTTTCCCTCGTGAAGGGTCAGATAGATCAAGGGAACGCGAGGGTCAACGCGCGCATTGATTCCGCGGGCCGTCACGCGATGAGCCGAACAAACAAGGAGGCAGCAATGAACAGACAGATTTGGACGGTGGGCGGGGCCGCTCTCCTGGGATTGGCCTTGCTGGGCAATAGCGGTGCCGGTCAGGCGCAAAGCACGTTCAACCAGACGACTCCTCCGGCGGCGACCCAGGCGCAGGCCAAGGAGCGGGGCGACATCAAGAGCGATCGCAAGGAGGTCCGTGAAGACCGCAAAGAACTGCGGGAAGATCGTAAGGAACTGCGCGAGGATGTCCGGTCGGGCGCCAGCCGCGAAGAAATCCGGAAGGATCGGCAAGAGGTCCGGGGGGATCGGAAAGAGCTACAGGGCGACCGTCGCGAACTGCGGCACGACCGGAAGGAAGCACGCCAGGATCGGCGGGAGACACGCCAGGACCGGCGCGAGCAGCGTGGCGGTGGATCCGGCGGCCGCGGGCGCTAACGCTTCTGTTACACCAGCGGGGCAGCATGGGTCTGCCCCGCTGGTTCCTCTCACTTACTTATTGCGCTGGTAGAACATTTCGAGCGCGTCCCGATAGCCCGCCACCCGTCCCTCTTCATAGGCATTCTCCAGCCGCTGCTTGAGCCGGTCCACGTCCCGCTCGCGCTTGCGGTCCACGGCGTTCTGGTTGAGCAGGTTGAACAGCGCCACGTGCACGATCTTGCTCCGGCGGATTTCCATCTCTTCGCTGATCCATCCACGAAATGCCTCCGGCGCGTGCTCCTCCACGATCTTGGGCTTGAAGGCGTCGTAGCCGAGCTTCTCCTTCGTGATCCTGCGGATGACCTCGATTTCCTCGCGGATCTTGGGGATGTTCCGGAGCAGGTACCCCTGAATGTCGTCGTGCCCGGCGTCGTAGAGCTTCTCTACATACTGGCTGACGTAGATCTCCGGGTTGACCGGCTTTTCCTTGAACGGCCCGTAGGTGGGATGGCTCGCGAAGCGGAGCCGGTCGTAGTCTTCCTTCGACGCCGTATCCCCGACGACGCCGTAGGCTTCGCTGGCCTCCTTGAAGCGAGCCTCCGCCGCCTTGTTGCCGGGATGGTGGTCGGGGTGGTTGTCCTTGGCAATTTTCCGGAAGGCGGCCTTGATCTCGGCCGCCGTCGCGTCCTTCTCGACGCCGAGCACCTTGTAGTAATCCTTCATGGGAAAAGGACTATACCATAGGTGAAGGCAGGATAAGTGCGGGTGACACCGCATGGGCGCCCAGAAGCAGCGCAGGGCGTACAGCCGGGTTCCGGGACTTCGACGGCGAAACGCCCAGCTGCGCTGGGCTATGCGGGGGCAGGACCCGCACGCATTGCGAAATCGGCGGCCGAGCATGTACGATGCACCTATGAGCGACGCGCCGACGCACACCAACCGCCTCATTCACGAGACAAGCCCCTACCTCCTCCAGCACGCCCACAATCCGGTCGACTGGTACCCCTGGGGCGAGGACGCCCTGGCGAAGGCCAAGGCCGAGAACAAGCCGATTCTGCTCTCGATCGGCTACTCGGCCTGCCATTGGTGCCACGTGATGGAGCGGGAGTCGTTCGAGAACCCGGACATCGCCGGGCTGATGAACGAGCACTTCGTCAACATCAAGGTGGACCGCGAGGAACGCCCGGATCTGGACGACATCTACCAGAAGTCCGCGCAGGCCTTCATGCGCCGTGGCGGCGGCTGGCCGCTGACGGTCTTCCTGACGCCCGACCAGGAGCCGTTCTGGGGCGGCACGTACTTCCCGCCGACGCCGCGCTACGGCATGCCGGGCTTCCCTGAAGTGCTCCTGGGCGTCGCCGAGGCCTACCGGAAGGAACCCGAGCAGGTCCGGCAGAACACGCAGAAAGTCAAAGCCGGGCTTCGGCAGATCAGCTCTCCGAACCCGTCCGGCGACCCCCTCACCGAGGAGTTGCTCGACGGCGCGGTCAAAGACCTGAGCGCCTTCTACGAGCCGGCCAACGGGGGATTCGGCGACGCACCGAAGTTTCCCACGCCCCCGCCCTTTCACGTGCTCCTGCGCCGGTTCGCCCGCACGAAGGATCAACAGACACTCAATATGGTCCTGCACTCGCTGTGGAAGATGGCGGCCGGGGGGATCTACGACCACCTGGGCGGCGGCTTCCATCGCTATTCGACGGACGGCCGGTGGCTCGTCCCCCATTTCGAGAAGATGCTCTACGACAATGCGCAGCTTGTCCGCCTGTACCTGGACGGCTGGCGGCTCAGCCGCGAGCCCCGGTTCAGGCACGTGGTCGAAGAGACGCTGGAATACATTCAGCGTGAAATGGTCCACCCCGACGGCGGGTTCTACACGGCCCAGGACGCCGACAGTGAGGGTCATGAGGGAAAATATTTCGTCTGGGAGCCGTCCGAAATCAAGGAGGTCCTCGGACCTGAACTGGGCGATATTTTCTGTCGGCTCTACGACATCTCGGAACAGGGCAATTTCGAAGGCAAGAACATCCCGAACCTGATCCACGCCAACGGCCGGATCAATATCAACGACCTGCCGGACGCTGAGCAAATCATCGCCGACGCCAGGCGCAAACTGCTGGAGGTCCGCGAGCGGCGCGTGAAGCCCCTGCGCGACGACAAGATCCTCACCGGTTGGAACGGCTTGATGCTCTCCGGCGTGCTGGATGCGTATCAGACGCTGGGAAACCCGGCCTATCTGGCCATGGCCGAGAAGGCGCTCGCGTTCCTGCTGGAGCGCGCGTATCACAACGGCCGGCTGTTCCGGACCGTTACGGGCGGCCGGGGCAAGCTGAACGGCTACCTCGACGACTATGCCTTCCTCTCGGCGGCGCTGATCGACGCGTTCGAGGCCACCGCCACGCCAGCCTATCTCGACAAGGCGCGCGAGCTGACCACCGTCATGCTGGAGCAGTTCTGGGATGCCCAGGCAGGCGGCTGCTTCTTCACAGGGAAAGACCACGAATCCCTGCTCCAGCGCATGAAGACCGGCGAAGACTCGGCCATCCCCGGGGGCAACGCCGTGGCGGCGATGAACTTCCTGCGCCTCTTTGCCTACACCGGCGAGCAGACTTACCTGGACAGAGCCGAGCAGACTTTCCGGCTCTTCCGGGCGCACATGGACCAAAACCCGTTCGGCATGGCTTCCATGCTGTGCGCGCTGGACTTCTACCTGTGCAAGCCGAAGGAGATCGTGCTGGCGGGCAAGCCAGGCACGGCGGAGATGAAGGACTTATTGTCGAAGATTCACGGACGGTACGTGCCGAACAAGACGCTGGTGCTGGTGGATGGAGCCGGCTCAGGCTATGTGCCGGCCGCGGCCAAGGGCAAGCGCGCGCTCGACGGCAAGCCCACGGCCTACGTCTGCCACAACTTCACCTGCTCCCACCCCGTCACCGACTGGGAGGCTCTGGAAAAGCTGCTGTAGCCGAAACGTCACGGTCCGACCATCGACAGGCTTGATTCGTCCTGCCGACTTTTCATATAATCTGATTATCATATTTTCGCATGGAGGGACGGTTATGGGACGGCACATTACCGCGACGGAAGCTGTTCGGCAATTCTCCGACCTGTTGAGCACCATCAAATTTAAAGGCAGCCGCTACACCATCGTCCGAGGCGGCAAGCCGGTGGCCAGCCTGGGGCCTGCTGTGGCCCCGGTCCACGAAAAGACGCTCGGCGAGTTGAAAGAGCTGATGAAGAAGCTTCCCAGGCTCGGAGAGGAAGCGGCGGCCTTCGCAAAGGACCTGAAGACGACGGCCAAAAAACAACCCGGCGTTCCTAAAGGCCGCGCATGGGCGTGATCTTCGATACGAGTGTGCTCATCGCCTTGGAACGCGGCGCGCTGGACCCGGATCGACTCGTCCAGGGGCGCGAGCAGGAACCGTTCGGAATCAGTGTGATCAGCGCCGCAGAGCTCCTTCATGGCGTACACCGCGCAGACACACAGAAAAGACGAATCAAACGGGCGTCCTATGTCGAGAAAGTCCTGGAACATTATGCGCTCTACCCCTTCGATCTTGGGGCAGCCAGGATTTACGCGGATCTGTGGGCGACTCTTCAGAAGAAAGGCGTGCGAATCGGCGCCCACGATCTCATGATCGCCGCGACCGCCATTTCACTGGGATGGTCTGTCACCACTCTTGATCTCAGAGACTACCGAAGGATTGAGGGGCTCACGCTGGAGGCGGTCGGGTAACAACCACCCCGTCACCGACTGGGACGCCCTGGAAAAGCTGCTGTAGACCGTGCTCGCATTTGTAAAGCCCGCCACGAAACATTACACTTGCGTCCAAGGACAACGGGAATTCCCGGACCGCATGCTGTATGAAGAACTTTTTCGGGGTCTCGACGCCGCCCGGATTGAGTACCTGGTGGTCGGGGCCGTGGCGATCAATCTTCACGGCATTCCGCGCATGACGGCCGACCTTGACCTCATGGTGAAGCTGTCTGAACACAACCTCGATGCGTTCGTGAGGGCCGTGACGGCGCTTGGGTACCGCCCTCGCGTGCCGGTTGCCGCAACCGACTTCCTCGACCCGGCCAAGCGTCGGGAATGGCAGGAAAGCAAATCCATGGTAATGTTCACGTGGATTCATTCCGGCCGGCCGTACGAGGAGATCGATGTATTTCTTGAAAACCCAATCGATTTTCAGTCCGCCTACTCAAAGCGCAAGAGCCTGCCGGTGGAAGATTTCACCATCCCCGTGGCCGGTGTCGCCGACCTCATTGCCATGAAACAGCTCTCAGGACGTGAGCAGGACTCCGCCGACATCACCGCGCTGACCCGCTTGCTTCAGTTGGATGAGGAGGATTCTTCATGAAGCCGGAGGAGCAGGCCGCGCACCACAGGAAGGGGTATTCCTATCGCGTGACCGACGAACAGATCCGCCGCTGGCGCGCGCTTCCGCCCCGTGTCAAGCTCCAGTGGCTGGAGGACGCCAACCGCCTGCTCGCAGCGGCCCTCACCCCCAAAGCCCGCGCCATCCAAAACCACTTCCGCCGCGGAGAGCTGTAGCGGCTTACGTCTGCCACAACTTCACCTGCTCCCACCCCGCCACCGACGGGGAGGCGCTGGAGAAGCTGCTGTAGCTTTAAGACAAATGCTCGAACAAAAATTCTTCGCACGGCAGACAAAGAATGCCGTCTTTTTTCAGACGCTCTCGGCCCCGATAGAGAAAATACGCCTCGCTGTGAGGATATTCGTCCTTGAACGCCTTGAGGGACGCCAGATCGCCCGGTCGTATCCTGGCCGTATTTTTCACCTCGATGGCCCAGAACAGGCCCGGCCCGTACACAATAAAATCCACTTCGGCGCCGGCCCGGGTTCTCCAATAATACAGCGCGGCGGTTTCCCCTTGGTAGGCCGTCCATGCCGTGAGATGTTGAGCGACAATCCCTTCCAACGCAGCGCCGGCGATTTCTTGGGGCTGATCCAGCGGTCCGCTTGGACGCAGGGATCGAAACACCCCGGCATCAAAAAAGAAAAATTTAGGGTGGGCCACGACGGCTCGTCTGGATTTTTTCGTAAACACGGGAATCCTGCGCGAAAGCAGCAAATCTTCAAGAATGGACAGGTACCCCTCCACGACTTTACGTTCCACCTCGCACTCGCGGGCGACATTGCTGATATTCAACACCGACGCGTGAGAGAAGCTGACCGCTTCAAGAAACCGGGTGAATCCTCCAACATTTCGGACCAATCCTTCGGCTTGAACCTCTTCGCGCACGTATAGCCCCGCGTAGGCCTTCAGAACCGCTTCGGGATCCTTTGCCATGACGACTAGCGGAACAAGGCCGATCTTGAGAGATTGTTCCAGGTCAAATCGCTCTCCGAGCTCTCCGGCGGTAAAAGGATGAAGGGTTTTCTTCAGCACACGCCCGGCCAACAGATCCACCCCTGCTCGCTTCAGTTTTCGCGCGCTGGAACCGGTCAACACAAACCGGAGCGACTTGTGTTTCTCGATCAGCGCGTGCACCATCGGAAGCAGCCCCGGGCTCTTTTGGATTTCATCAATCACCACGACCCGGGTTTGCGGGTGGGCTTCGACCAGTTCACGGAGTCGTTCCGGCCGCGCGCTGTAGGACCGGAACACATCAGGTTCGAGAAGATCCACCCACAGCGCATCCTTCCACAGAACGCGAAGAAGCGTCGACTTCCCCGTTCCCCTGGGGCCGAAAAGAAAGAAACTCTGCTTCGGAGCCTTAAAACATCTTGGAATTGTATATTCCATTTTGTAACTCAAAATGGAATCATACATTCCGCATTGATTCCCTGTCAAGGGCTATGTTCAGCCGAAAAAAAGGGGGGGCTCCCAGCCCGTCACCGACGGGGAGGCGCTGGAGAAGCTGCTGTCGACCTAAAGAGGGTGACTCCTCGCCCGGGACTCGAACCTTCACCCCAAAAGCCAGGCCGCCGCTCGGGACCTGTCATGAGCATCCTTACGGCCCCAGCGCCTGAGCGCCTTGGAGAAAGAAGGGGGCCCAGAGGACCGGCGGGGCCGTGCCGCCAAACTTGGTTTTGAGCTCCTTGATCGTTGCGAGCTGCGCCTGGCGCAAGGCCTCGGCCGGCGGCATGGTCTGCATGTTCTTGTAGAACGCTTTCATCTGGCTCGCGGTCACGTCGTCGCTCACCGGCCAGAGACTCATCATGAGATTCTTCGCCCCCGCAAGCGCAAAGGCACGCCGCAGGCCGAAGACCCCTTCGCCGGTCTGTACCTCACCCACGCCGGTATCACAGGCTGAGAGCACCACCAGATCGGTTCCGTAGAGATCCATTCCCGTGATCTCCAGCGCCGTCAGGATGCCGTCATCATCGCCCGTGCTCTCCGCCGCATGGTTCGCGCCGGCAAACGCTAATCCGGAACGGACCAGCGGATTCTCATACTTCGGCGCGGCGGTCTTTTTCCCTCGCTGTTTGTCATCCGGCGTCAGATCTTCGTCTTCAAGAAAGAACCCGTGCGTGGCCAGGTGCAGGATGCGCGGGCTGCGGGCCGCCTTCACCACGCCCTCCGTTGCCGCATTCCCAACAACGATCCGCTTCTTCTCCGACTTGCCGGCAACCAGCGGCGGAATCGACTTCGCCTCCAGCTCGGTGCCGGGCAGCGGATCGAAGGAGCCGCGGAAGTTCCGGGAACGCCGTGAACTCCCGGGGCTGCTCACCGCCGCGCCTTTTTGGGCAAACGCTGGATTGGCCACGAGCAGCAGGTCACTGTCCGGCAGGATCGGCGTCCCCGCCGCCACCAGCTCGCGCCCGCTCGTCACGTACGCGAGCCGATACCGCTCCACGAGAGGCCGGCCTTGCTCATCCAGCAACGCCGCAAACGGGACCAGGTTCAACTGCCCGTCCGGGCTGAGCAGAACCTTGTCGGCCTTGCTGAGCGATTTTTCCAACGGCACCCAGACTTTTTGATGCAAGGCCTGTAACGACTGGTGGCCCCGCTGGGGCGATTTGATCGAGGTCTGGATGTGCTCCAACACAAGCCGTGCTTGCCTCTCCAGCGTCTCAGCGTCTCCAAGGTCAACCATCGTTACCTCACCATCCGTCGTCAAGACAAACGCCAAGTAACGGCTGGAAGGCTTCACCTTCTGTTGGACAAAGTCATAGTCCCGAATTCTGACAAACTCCACCAGCGCGGACCCTTTCGGCAAGGCTTTTGCCGCAGCCTCGACGGTAACGGTGCGCTGCTTCAGCTCCTTGGCCACCAGCGCGCTGGCGTCGGCCAGACGTTTCTCCACCACCTCGATCTGCTGCTCAAGTACCGTGAGCGTCTTTTGGTATTCCTCCGGGCTCATCTTTTCCGGTTTGCTGAGCGACAGACGCGCCAACTCGCCGCGAAGTGATGACAATCGTTCCCAATCTTTGCGGTCTGCCTCCGACAGACGACCTTGCAACGCCTCGCGCGCCCGGGACTGCGCGTCGAACACGATCCCCTTGCGACGCAACACCACCATCAACCCATCGTGTGTAGCCGTTTGATCGGCCAGTAAGTATTGGTGTATCAAGGAGAGGAAATTTTCATAGCTTCTGCCATAGCCCTGTGTAATGATTTGAATAAACTTTGTCTTTTGTTCTTCTGTTGTGATGGTGAACGCGCTTTGTATCTCTCGATCTTGGATGTAAAGCGCCTTCATGAAAGAACCGAACGCGGACTGATAGTTTTGTTGAGCTGCCTCAAGCAATGCGATGTTGGAAAGGATGACGGCCACTTGAGGATGCTCCGGCCCTCTGGCTTTTTCCTCGATCCTCAGTGCCCGCCTGACGAGGGGCTCTGCTCTTGCGTAGTTCCCCATCTCTCGATACACCTGCGCTAATTCATTGAGAGCACCAGCAACAAGAAAATGGTCGGGTCCCAAGACTTTTTCCTCAATAGCCAGCGCCACCATGGTCAAAGACTCAGCTTTTCCGTAGTCGCCCATTTCTCGATATAGATATCCTAGGCTGTGGAATATGTATGCTGTGTCAGAATGATTAGCACCTAAGGTTTTTGCCGAGATTCCTAGGGCCTTATAATACAAAGGCTCCGCCTTCGTGTACTCCCCCATGTCAAGAAGAACATTAGCCAGAGCGGCAAGTGAATCTGCGACGTCAGGATGCTGGGGGCCCAGGACTTTCTCCCGAATCTTCAACGCCCGGCGTGCCATTGTCTCCGCTTTTGCTAAGTCCCCCATGACCCGATAATAGTCAGTCAGTATGCTCAGAGAAGTGGCCACAATGGGATGTTCAGGTCCCAGCGTTTTCTCCCGGATCGCCAACGCCTGGCTCAGCAAAGGTTCCGTCTTCGCCCAATTCCCCATGGTGCCATACAGCTGGCCCAGACTGTGGAGGGACTCCGCCACAGCGGGATGATTGGTCCCCAAGGCTTTCTCTCGGATGCTCAGCGCCCGAAGATACAAGGCCTCCACCTTCGCGTAGTCGCCCATGGCCTGATAGAACCCCGCCAGGTTGTTGAGGGCGGTGGCCACGTCGGGATGGTCCGGGCCGAGCGATTTCTCTGTAAGCCTCAAACTTTTTTCTGCCAAGGGAATCGCTTCCGCATATTTCCCTGCCTGATAGAGTTCGACAACTCTCTGGTTGAGTGCCTGAGCTTCCTTCATGGACTGCTCCGGCGTTTGGCCGAAGGCGGGCATCGGGATCAGTATGGCGAGGATCACGAGTATGATTCGGAAGTGCGTCATGTGCGTCCTCTGTTACTGCCCCAGCGCCTGGGCGCCTTGGAGGATAAACGGCGCCCACAGTCCAGGCGGGGCGACGCCGTCAAACGTGGCTTTCAGTTGTGCGATGGTCTCCAATTGGGCTTGCCGTAACGCTTCCGCGGGCGGCAGCGTCTGCAGTTTCTTGTAAAAGGCTTTCATCTGGTTTGCCGTGATCTCATCGCTGACCGGCCACAGACTCATCAGGAGATTCTTGGCTCCCGCAAGCGCAAAGGCGCGGCGCAGGCCGAAGACCCCTTCGCCGGTCTGCACCTCACCCACGCCGGTATCACAGGCTGAGAGCACCACTAAATCCGTACCATAAAGGTCCATGCCGGTGATCTCCAAGGCGGTCAGGATACCGTCGTCGCCGTCGGTGATCTGCGCGGCGTAATTGGCCCCGGCGAACGCCAGACCCGATCGCACGAGAGGATTCTCATACTTCTTGGTGGAACCCCGTGTCTTTGGTGGTACCGCCAGGTCCCGCTCCAGAAGCTCCATCCCCCGCGTCTCGTCACCCCACGCCACCTCCTCGTCGTTCAGAAAGAAGCCATGGGTGGCCAGGTGCAGAATCCGTGGGCTGCGGGCGGTTTTCACCGCGCTCTCCTGTGCCCGCTCGCCGACCAGGACCTGTTTCTGGTCGTCTCTTCCGATGACCAGAGGTGGAATCTCTTGGCTCTCGCGCTCGGTGCCGGGAAGCGGGGGGAACACCCCGCGAAACTCACGAGACCGGAGGGATGGGCCTTGGCCGCCTGATTCTGTCCCTTTTTTGTCGAACGCCGGATTTGCCACCAAGAGGAGGTCGCTTGCCGGTTTGGGCGCGGCGCCTTCCGCGCCGACCAATTCCCGTCCACTGGCGACATAGGCTAGTTGATGGCGCTCCACCAACGGCCGGCCCTGACCATCAATCAAAGCTATGAATGGGATTAGGTTTAAAAACCCATCGGGACTGACCACGACCTTGTCTGCGCGCCCCAGTGACTTTTCCAGCGGCGCCCATACGACGGCAGAGAGACTCTCGAGGGAACTGTGACTCCGTGCCAGCGAGAGGCGGTCCAGCCGTTTTTGAGATACTTGGATATCCTCCAGAGCTTGCCGCGCTTTGGCTTCCAGCACGCCGGCTTCGCCAAGGTCCACGCGAGTCACGTCGCCCGCGGCGGTCAAGACAAACGCCAGGTAGCGATGGGAGGGTAAGAACGTTCCCTTGGCAAAATCGTAGTCCGGGATTTTGACAAACTCCACCAACGCAGAATTCTTGGGAAGCGTTTTCGCCGCAGCCTCGACGGTGATGGTTCGGGACTTGAGTTCTTTGGCTACCAACGCGCTTTCGCCGGCGAGACGTTTCTCTGCCTCCTCAATCTGTTGCTGGAGGGAGGCGAGTTTGTACTTGTAGGCGTCCATGGTCATCTTTTCCGGTTTGTTCAGGAGCAAGCGGGCCAGCTCGCTGCGCAGTGTGGACAGCCGCTCCCACTCCTTCCGAGCCGTTTCCGGCAACCGGCCTTGCAAGACCTCTATGGCTCTGGATTGCGCGTCGAGGACGATTCCTTTGCGACGCAGAACATATTCCAAACCATCCCGCACGGCTTCTTGGTCTGTCCGCAGATGTTGATGAATCAGGGAGAGAAAGAAGAAATAGAAACGGGAAGAAGATTCGGTGAAGCGGAGTTTTTCCTCTTCCGTCGTAATGGCGAAAACGTTCTGGATGTAACGGTCCTCAATAAGCAATGCTCTTTTAGAGAAACGAACGGCCGGCCGATCGAGGTGTTGCGCGGCATAAAGCGATGCGAGGTTGTTCAAGATGGGGGTAAGGGCCAGATCTTCGGGGCCTCCGGTCTTCTCCTGGATCGCCAGGGCTCGGCGGAGCAACGGTTCGGCTTTGGCGTAGTTCCCGTTTATTGTATAGAAAAAACCGCTATTGTTCAGGGCAGCCGCCACCATCGGGTGATCAGGACCTAGTATCTTCTCCCGGATCGCCAGAGTACGCCGGTACAAAGGCTCGGCCTGTGTGTGCTGCCCGAGTGCCTGATGCAAATTCGCCAGCCCTTCAAGGGTTCCCGTTACCTCTATGTGTTCAGAGCCTAGGGTCTTCTCCTGGATAGCCAAGGCCCGCCGGAGCAATGGTTCGGCTTTGGCATTATCTTTCGTGCTTCGGTATAGGCCAGCCATGTTGCTGAGAGATCGGGCCACATCCAGATGTTCTGGGCCAAGGGCCTTCTCTCGGATCGCCAACGCCCGCTGGAGTAGTGGCTCGGCCTTGGCATAATCGTGGATGGTTTCATACCACTGAGCCAGACTGCTGAGAGATTCGGCGACGTCCAGGTGCTCAGGACCCAAGACCTTTTCCCTGATCGCCAGGGCGCGCTGGTATAAAGGCTCGGCCTTGGAGTAGTCTCTGACGCTTTCATAGCTTTTTGCCATGTGATTGAGGAAGGCGGCCATTTGCGGATGGCCGGGGCCATACGTTTTCTCCTGGATCGCCAAGGCTCGCTTGAACAAGGCCTCAGTCTTCTCGTGCTGCCCCATGTACAAATACATCCCCCCAAGAATTTTCAGAGAATCAGCCACCTGCGGATGCTCAGGACCATACGCTTTCTCTTGGATCGCTAGCAGGCGTCGGTACACGTGCTCAGCCTTCGGGAACTGATGTAAGAAGGCATACACCGTCGCCAGGTTATTGAGGGATTGGACCAAAGCTGGGCTGTCGGTGCCTACGGCTTTCTCATCGATTTCCAGCGCCCGCAGGAACATCGGCTCAGCTTTGCCGAACTGACCCATCATGTAATATTGGCCGGCCAGATTATTGAGGGATCGGGCCACGTCGGGATGATTCGGACCGAGGGCCTTCTCCCTGATCTCCAATGCCCGCTTGATCAGCAGTTCGCCTTTCGAATACTGGTTCATGGCAAAATACAGCACCCCAAAGTCGTCCAAAGTGGTTGCCACGAGCGGATGCTCAGGCCCCAGGGCTTTCTCTCGAATGGCCAAAGCGCGTTGGTACAAAAGTTCGGCCTCTGTAAAATTCCTGATTCCAGTACGATAGTCGTTATACAACTCCGCCAGGTTGTACAGCGCGGTTGCGAGTTCAGGATCCAGCGGGCTTAGGGTCTTTTCCAATACCCTTACAGCCCTTTTCGCCAGAGGAATTGCCTCGTCGAATTTCCCTGCTTTATACAGACTCGCGACGGCCTCATTCGTCTTTTTCGGTGTTGAAAATGCAGGCTCTAAGGTAGCGAACGTAGCGTAATCGTCCTCCGCCCCTTCCAGATCGCCCAATCGCTCTTTCGCCACGGCGCGACGGAAGTGTGCTAATGCGGCATTCTTGGGATCGACCCTGATTGCTTCCGTAAGATCGGCTATGGCTCCATTAAAATCCCCCAACTTCAACTTTACCCAACCGCGATTGTTGAAGCCCCAGGGGTTGCTAGGAGTAAGCTTGATCACCTGCGCGAAGTCGTCAACCGCTCCTTGGAGATCACCAAATTTCTCCTTTGCCAACCCGCGATTGAGATAGGCTTGCGCGAACGCAGGCTCCTGCACAATGGCACGGGTTAAATCCTCGATCGCCCCTTTATAGTCGCCGAGATTGAACTTGGTCCAGCCTCGACCGTTCAATACCTGGGCATTATTGGGAACGAGTTTGAGAGCCAGTGTCCAATCCTCGAGGGCACCCTTGTGGTCCCCCAATTTTCCTTTAACGATGGCACGAAGTCTGTAGGTCTCCGCAAAATCGGGGTCGATTTGTGTCGCCTGAAACAAATCGTCAAGCGCCCCATTGTGATCTCCCATGTCTGCTTTTACACCTGCGCGAAGTCCATATGCCCAAGTGAAGTGAGGGGTAAGGGTTATGGCCCAGTTGAAACTGACCACTGCCCCGGGGAGATCGCCTGTTTTTATCATCTCCATGCCTTTATCAAACTGCGCTTTCACGAGATTCAGAGTGAGGGAAAGACCCGCGTAAGGAAAAGCAATGAGGGCTGGTAGAAGTAACCAGAGCAACGTCTTGTAGCCCCCACGCCTTCTTCTTAGAACAGCCCAGACAAGACCGGCGTAGAGAGCCAACACAGGAAGACTAAATCTGAGAGTGTCAAGGAAGATTTCGTCTGAATGCAAATACTTATGTTTCCATTCCATGAAAGGACGAGCCCAACTAAATCCGACCACAAGCAGAGCTATCGGGATGGCGACAACCACCAATCGCACTATCCAGTCCGAGGTCAGACTTGTAGTCCGCTTCTGCTCCAAGGCTCTCTCACTCGAAATGATAGCGCCGCAGTGCGGGCAGGCTCGGGCCTCGGCCTGAACGTCGCGCTGGCAGGCGGGGCAGATGGTCATGATCAGTCCTTCGTATCGTCCACCGTGTGCTTCAGTTTCCCGGCGTCGTTGATGCTCCACTCATCGCAAGTTCTACTTGTTCCTCGATAATGCCAACCCTTGGATGGCAGGGTCATTGGGCAAGAGCTGTTGGACGAGTGTTACCAGCCGTGGTCTGGCAAAATCGAAATCTTCTGTTGCAGCCCCCCCCTCACCTATGGAAATCGCCAACTCATCGCATTTGAAGCATATCAGCAGCGTCATGACTTCAGACTCTCGATGGATCAGGAAAGCCACCCCCGGTTCGAACGTACACAGTTTGGATTCTTCGAAGTTGTATGTGCGGGGATCAGTCAAAATTAACCGGATTTCTTCCATTTGTTCTCTTGAGAGAGATGGTCCCTGCGTTAAGATGGGAATGCCCGCTACCTTTCCATCATTGCGGCAAAGAAACTCATCGAATTCCTGGCTTTTACATTTCTTTCGCACCTCCTCCACCCGGTTCTTTTCCATTTCCTTTTTAAGCTCGGCAAGTTGGGTCTTTCCTTGGGCAACTAACCGCTCCTTCTCCTGTTGCAGCCTTTGGATCTCATCCGAATTCTTTTCTTGCCCTGCTTGTTCCAGTTCCGCGATCCGCTTGTGCAATCCCATCGCCGACTTTGCTACAAGAAACTTCCGTTCCATAAGTCTTGCTTCAAGTCCAACACCACTGAGGCTTTCATCAATCCGGTAGACTTCTGCTTTATCAAGACGGGACAAAATTGTTGACACCTTTTCGCCAAGGAACGCTTTGGTCTTTTTGGCTTTTTCAGCTTCATCACCGGGGTCTACAGTCGAAGACTGCTTTTCATTTGTGGCCAGCGGCTTGATATCCACCCCCGCTGAAAGAATGGGACACATGAACGCAACTAAACACACGGCTGAGAGCAGTACCAACGCCATATGGTTTTGGAGCATCCGAATAACCGCCCGTTTCATTAAGCGATTCAGTGCCGTCATAAACTCATTCATTGCGCCCAGCTTCACCAAAATTAAATCTGTCCCACGTTACCACTATCGCGCCTCGCCTGTGCACCGGAATCCGAGCGCGCTGGAACGCCTGTTCGGAGGGAGATACATCCGGCCCGCTGACCGTGCGATCCCCGGTCGAAGCAACCACGAACCGCCGCGAATGACTGTATACTCACCATCATCAGGTCCGGCCGGATTCTTGGGAGAGGCTGTCGCGTAGTAGTCCTTGTGATACCAGTCCTGCACCCATTCCCAGACGTTCCCGACCATGTCGTACACGCCATACGGACTCTTGCCGGCTTCATAGCTCCCGACAGGAGCCAGACTCTTACTGTAGCGGAACGATACGCCGTGCCCGAAATTGGCGAACACTGAGAAATCTTTGGGGTTCTCATCTCCCCACGGATACTTGCGCCCGTCCGTGCCCCGCGCGGCTTTCTCCCATTGGGCCTCGGTCGGCAGCTGCTTGCCGTAATATTCGCAATAGTCCTTGGCGTCCAGCCAGTCCACGCCGACCACCGGACGGTTCCCGTCTTCCTTCTGGTTGACACGATCCCAGAAGTCCGGCGGCTCAGCCCCCGACTTCTTCAGGTAGGCGGCGTAGTGCTCCACCGTCACTTCATACTTGTCGATCACATAGGCATCCAGGTAGACAGCCCGCTGCGGGCTTTCATCAGGCTGGCCCTCGCCCAGCTTGCTGCCCATCACGAATTCTCCGGCAGGGATCGTGACCATCGGAGCGAGGTCTTTCGCCTTCGGTGCCTGGAATGGGCGAAGCGTCGCCTCGACAATCGGCGACTCTCCAGCGTCTGGAATCGGCCCCTGAAACTTCTTTTGAAGATGGAAGACAAACTGTCCGCCCTCATCGCCTGCTCCAATGACTGGCGCGCTGCGCGGCAACTGACCTTTCACCTCGTTCGATACTCGGATAGCTACCGGTTCCGCAATATCCTTGGCCAAAAGGTAGGGCATCGTGTTCTGTTTCAGGGTAGCCATGAAATGCCAGGCAAAGGCGCTGTGGCTGTTCTTACTCTTATCGTCAGTCTGCCGCGGATAGAGTTCTCCCGACGCCAGTACCCACCGGGATGTTGACTGGTACGGATCCTCGAACGATCCCTCGCCGCCGCAGAGGGCGCGGTTTCTGCCTATCAGAGATCCACTGAAGGCCGAGTCCGCGACCAAATAAATATGGCGAGCCGGAATGTTGGCGAGGTAGTCCCTGACCTGGGAGTTATAGATGTACGTGCTTGGGTCGTCGAGTTCGGCATCGGAGGGAATCCAATACCCCATGTTTTCGACTTGCTCTCTTTTCGACTTCTCCTTCCCGTCGCTTTCGTACTCGCCATGGCCGGCGTAATAGACAAACAGATTATCCTTGTTCGTCAAACGCCGCTTCATGGAGCTGAAGGCGCGGATAATGCCTTTACGGCTCGCCGCTTCGTCATACAACTCGATCATGCGTTTCCCTGAGTACCCGTAGCGTTCCTTCAGCAGTTTGGCCACCGCTTCAGCATCTTTCCTGGCAGCCGTAAGCTGTTTGTCTTCCGCCAGGGCGGGATACTTGTCGATGCCGATGATGAGCGCCCAATCATTCGTTTCGCTGAAAGCCTCCGACTTGGGCCCCTGCATAGCCAACCCGCAACTCCAGACAGTTGAGGAGCTCATGGCAGTGGAGACAAGACTCAGACTAACAATCTTCTCCGCCAGGCTCTGGTAGGCCCGATTAAACTCCATGCGAAACGGCAGGGCGTTGTCGACCACCCACTCAGCATATGTGCGCTCGTCGCTCCTGTGCTCAAAGATCTCGTCATAGAGCACGGTGTTGTCTTTGACCCGAATGAGCCTGGCCCGCGCCGTCATGACCAAAGCAGCCGATGGATTGGCTTTCTCTTCACCCACCATGCCGATATTCAGCACACTGAGCTCAAGGACCGTATCAATATTCTGGTCAGGAGGAGAACGGTAGCTGACAGTCGCATGCGGCACATCCGGGCCTTGGTCGCCGACAAGAACGAGCGGCCGTTGAGTCTGGCTCTTTGCCACCTGGAGCACCCGATCGCGTAGCGTCTCCTGAGTTTTCAGTTTGCCCAAGACATTCCTGATAGCGGTTTCTGTATCCCTTGCTCCTGTAATTGGTTCTATTCCTATTAGGAGCTCGTGGGCGCCGTCTACAACCGCCGCGAAAGTCGGGAGAACAGCCAACGCGCCGAGGACAACCATCGCACAGACTGGGCCATCGCACATCGGAGTACCAACCCCATCCCCTCGCCCTCCCCCTCCGCTCGAAAACAACAATTCTGCCGTTTTGACAAAAGTGCTCACCGCCGCTTTTGCGGCTGCAGTCAGCCGGTCCACCGGCTGTCTCACATGCCAGCGTGGCGGGAACTTCCATTCCGGAGTAAAGCGTGCCGAAGCCGCCCCGACCGTTCCCAACTGTGCCTTGACCTGCTCAGAAGGAGGGGGCGGCAGAAGTGAGCCATCGGAAGCACAACCCCATAGTCCGGAGAGCAAGGCTATGGCCAGGAAACCGATGCCCGTCTGTCGGATTGGATCGTAAAGCGGGACAGATTTGGTTTTCACAAGATGCACCCTCTGCCAAAACGAAAAATAAATCTGTCCCGCTTTACCCCGCAAAAACATCACTTCCCTAGGCCGCGGTTTGGCCCCAGTGGATGAGCTAGCAAGGCCTCCCCGCTGATGCCTAGCGCAGTTGCGGCCCATTGCCAGAATCCATTTTCCAAAACTTGATCCCATTCCGGATGTCCCCTGAAACGAGCGTTCGGCCATCAGGTGAAAAAGCGAGGACAAAAATCTCATACATAGACCCTTCCAGTTCGTGACGCATCGATCCAGTCGCCACATCCCAAAGGGAAATAGTTCCTTTGCCGGTCGGCCAATTGCAAAGTCCCCCACCTCCAGTCCTGATGTAATTCGCCGCCGCAAGATTTGCGCCGTCTGGGGAAAATGTGATGGCGGTAAACATCCCCTTAGGCCGCTCTAATTGTCGGATCTCCTTCCAGGAAGTCACATCCCAAAGACTGATCGATTGGCCATGCCTTGCCAAAGTAGCAAGTATCCTGCCGTCTGGAGAAAATATAGACTCAGGGACCGACTCCTCAAGTCTGCGGAGTTTTGTTATCGAACTCACATCCCAGAGTGACTGCCCAGTGAAAATAGTCTGGCTATCGGGAGAAAAGGCGATGGTCCTAATCTCCACAGGTCCTTCCAATTTCCCGCGCTCTTTTCCGGTAGCCACATCAATAAGGCGAATATCTCCATTGATCCCAGCGGCGAGCATTTGGCCATCCGGCGATAATGCGAGTGCAGGATCTACTGTTTCTTTTATCTTGACAGGCACATCAAACTCACGAACATCCACACCCGTTTTTGCCATCACAAGTCTGATCGTTAGCCCTCCACTTTTCCTCTTGCCCACTGTGATAAGTTTCTTGCCGTCCGGCAAAAAGGCGATATCTGGGCCTCCCTCGAAGCTGCTGACTTCCTGACCTTTCGTAACATCCAGGAGATGAACCCGTTTACGCTGAGTCGTACTATCATCATCTGCTTTGGCAAGCATTGTTCCATCCGGCGAAAAGACTAAAGCACGGAGCCGCGTAGCGGCAGCGAAACACGCCCACGCGTCGTCCTGGTCTCGACCCACGGCAGGAACGAGCATGGCGAGCAACACCGCGAGCAAAACGATGCGACTCATTCTAGTGCCGTATTCTGCCTTCATCTGTATTCCTCCTTTCCGGACTATGGAGTGACGGGGCCTCCAACCGATGGAGCGCCTTTCATGAACGGGCCTCCGCGATCACGGGCCGGGCCTTTATTCCTTCGTGCTTGCGAATAGCTGGGCGGATCGCCAGACGAAAATGAGCATCCGCCACCGCAATAAAAGGCCGTAACTAGGCCGGCTCCGACTACCGCCAGTCCGGCGGGAATCGCAACTAGGAAGACCGGAATTTGAAGACCATACCCCCAGCACGGCACGGTTTCTTCCCAATCGAAGAGATTGATGCATCTTGAATGCGACGGGTCTATCTCATACTGGGACAACTCCCAATCCTTGGCCGATTTCATAGCCTCACCCAATTTCTGACCATCTTCTCCATAGACGATGCCATCGGCCGTAACCTGAATCGTCTTCCCTTTTAGCGTCTCGTAGTATCGGGTGCCATC
>Ga0137796_10000070_pt1 | contig 64162 bp, 55 predicted proteins | sample OV2TP3_FD_97704 | JGI IMG/M metagenome (GOLD analysis project Ga0137796, IMG submission 97704) | reverse complement strand
GATAAGCCTTTACCTTCTTGTGCTTGGCTAATTCTTGGATGGTTTTGATATGAGGATATTGGGTTAGAAACGACATATAAGTCACAGGTCACAAGTCACAGGTCACACGTAAAAAAAATGAGAACTTGTGACATGTGACTTGTGACCTGTGACTTTTTCTTTACTGTTTCAAAAACGCTGTTTTCCTCAAGACGTCTTCTTCAACGAAAATATCGGCACCGGTACGAACAGCCAGAGCTATACCATCAGAAGGGCGACAATCCACAATCTTGGCCTTACCGTCCTTGATTTTAAGAAACAGCTTGGCATGAAAGGTGTTATCGACCAATTTATCAATGACCAATTTTTCCAATTGGGCATCTAAATTTCCAATGACCGAGACTAATAAATCATGCGTCATGGGTCGTGGGACCTCAAAGCCGGAGAGTTTCATCTTGATACTCGAGGCCTCTAAAAAACCGATGACAATCGGAAATTGTCGTTCCCCAGCTTTCTCTTTCAAAACAATCACTTGGTCTTGCCGCTTCTCATCAATGATGATTTTACTTAATTCGACTTGTACCTCCATACACCACCTCTACATTGTTAGTTTAAGTTTACCCCGTAGAAAAAATTTCCTTATGGGGTTGACCGTACTCGGGTTGGTTTGATATTTATTTTTTCTTTATCCAAAATATATTTGAGTTCCGTCATGAATTGATTCACGTCGCGAAACTGTCGATACACCGAGGCAAAACGCACATACGCCACCTCATCAATGGCCGCTAATTTTTCCATGATCATTTCGCCAATCACACTGGACTGAACCTCGCGGTCAAACTGACGCTGAATGGCCCGCTCTACTTCACTCGTGATGTCTTCGATCTTATCAATACTCACGGGCCGTTTTTCACAGGCCTTGACCATACCCGAAACGATTTTGGTACGATCAAAGGGTTGCCGACGTCCATCCTTTTTGACGACCATGATTGGCATCTGCTCCACATATTCATAGGTCGTGAATCTTTTTTCGCACTTCAAACATTCCCGACGACGGCGAATGGAGCTCCCATCACTGTTCAAACGCGAATCAATGACCTTGGTTTCCTTATAACCGCACGTGGGACACTTCACAAGAAACTCCAAATTACAAGATACAAATTACAAACAATAAACAAATTCCAAAATCTATTTGTCCCTTGTACCTTGGAATTGTTTGTTCATTGTAATTTGTTTTTTTATAAGTTTTCATATATCGGAAACCTTTTCGTCAACTGCGCGACATCCTCGCGCACCTTGGCTAAAGTTTTCTCATCATCCCGATGCATAATTGCTTCCTCTATCCAGCGTGCAATCTCTTCCATCTCTTTCTCTTTCATACCCCGCGTGGTGACAGCCGGGGTCCCTATACGAATTCCACTCGCTATCATCGGCGGCGCCGGATCAAAAGGAATAAGATTCTTATTGACGGTGATATGCACTTGGTCTAATACATTCTGCGTATCTTTTCCGGAAATATTTTTCGGTCTCAAATCGACCATAAACATGTGGTTATCCGTACCACCAGCCACAATACGAAATCCGCGTTTGGCCAAGGCCTCGGACAACGCCTTGGAATTTTTGACGATCTGTCGTTGATAGTCCTGAAATTCATCGGTCAAGGCCTCTTGAAGGGCCACAGCCTTGGCCGCAATCACATGCATCAGAGGTCCGCCCTGAATCCCCGGAAAAATCATCGAATTGATTTTTTTCGCGAAGGCCTCGCGACAGAGAATCATGCCGCCACGTGGCCCACGCAAGGTTTTGTGGGTTGTCGTCGTAATAAACTCGGCATATGGCACGGGACTAGGATGTAGACCAGCCGCCACCAGTCCGGCAATATGTGCCATATCGACGAATAGAACAGCACCGACGGCGTCGCAAATTTCCCGAAATTTTTTAAAATCAATTATACGTGAATAGGCGGAAGCACCCGCTAAAATCATTTTGGGTTTATGCTCCTTGGCTAATGACAAAACCTCATCGTAATCAATCATCTCAGTTTGCGGATTCACTTTATACGAAACGATATGATAAGTGCGGCCGGAAAAATTGATTTTATGTCCGTGCGTTAAATGTCCACCGCACGCTAAATCCATCGCTAACACCGTATCGCCATTATTGAGCGCCGCGTAATAGACCGCCATGTTGGCCTGGGAGCCAGAATGTGGCTGAACATTGACATGATCCGCCCCAAAAAGTTGCTTAGCACGGTCAATAGCCAATTGCTCAACGAGATCCACATATTCGCAACCACCATAATAACGAACGGAGGGGTAGCCTTCGGCGTATTTGTTGGTCATGACACAGCCTTGCGCTTCTAGAACCGCTTCAGATACAATGTTCTCAGAGGCAATCAATTCTACATTGTTCTGCTGGCGTTTGATTTCATTCTGAATCGCCTCGTAGACTTCGGGATCGATATTCTTCAAATTAGACATGGTGTAGTCCTTTATCAAATTCCAAGTAACAATCACCAAACACCAAAAAAGTATCAAGTTCCAAATCCCAAATTCCAAAATTTTGGAGTTTGCCTGCCTGTCGGCAGACAGGGTTATTGGTACTTGGTGCTTCCTTTACAATGTTTTCTTTCAATTCTTTTGATTTGTTTGACTCGACGCAAATGTCGGCCACCTTGGAACTTCGTCGTCAACCATGTTTGAATGATCTTTTGAAAATTTCTTGGAGAAACAAACTTTGCTCCTAACACCAAAATATTAGTGTCATTATGTTCGCGGGAAAGAACAGCCGCGCGATGATTGTAACATAACGCCGCATAGGCTCCAGGAACCTTATTCGCCGCAATCGTGTTGCCAATGCCGGTCATACAAATAAGGATCCCACGCGAACCCTTGGTCATCGTGACCCGCCTAGCCACTTTGTAGGAAATTTCAGGATAATCACTGCTCACAGTATCCTGATAAGTTCCTACATCAATAACACGATGTCCTTTCTTTTTAAGAAACCGAACAATCCTCTCTTTCAATTTAAACCCACGATGATCCGCACCGATGAAAATTTTCATATATTGTAATCCTTATTTAAGATAAGTGACAAGGTCACAAAGTCACAATGTCACAAGTAAAATCTTTTACATGTGACGTGTGACCTGTGACTTGTGACTTTAGATCAGTTTCACCAACTTCGTTAACGCATCTTTAATTGTTAACAACGCTTCTTCATATGCTTCCGGTGGTTTACCAATAGGATCAGGAATATCCAAATTCACTCCCAAATCAGACGATATATTAGCAAACTCCCGCAAAAGATAAACTCTTTTTTCAACCGAGGGGACCCAATCCAAGACCTGTTGGCGATGGGCCTTGGTCATCGCCAAAATCAAATCCGCTTTTTTCAAGAGAATCGTATGCAAGGGTTGAGAAACATGTGCACTGGCATCCACCCCCTCTCGTCGTAGGGCGCTAATAGTCTCTGAGCTAGCCGAAGAACGAATATAAACTCCGGTTCCCGCTGACACAATCTCCAGATCGTTTCTCTCCTTTACCATCTTCTTTAAAAGATACTCGGCCATCACTGAGCGACAACTGTTACCGGTACAGACAAACAAGATCGTTTTTGTCTGTGTTACTTTATCGACATCTTTTTGGCTAATCGCCCCATCCCGAATGACTGTCGGTTTCTCACGCGTAAAATCCACGACCGAGGAACCTTGGCCATACTGTGCCTCCCCACCGTCGATAGCTACCTCCACTGATCCATCCAAAGCCGCCAAGGCTTCCCGACATGTCTTCGGAGGGGAATGCCCTTCAATATTAGCCGAAGGAGCCGCCAAAGTACAATGGGCTTCTTGGACCAATTTCAAGGCAATCGCATGATCAGGCATGCGGATGCCAATCGTTTTATCATCTGTCATGGCCGGAACGATCACCGTCAATGGCCCCGGCCAATATCGATCGATGAGTTTATAAACACGCGGATCGATCGTTGAAGAATAATTAGCAATCAATCCTTTTTGAGCGACCAGAATAGAAAATGGTTTGTCGGGCGAACGCCTTTTGACTTCACGCAGACGAGTCATGGCTTTGGGATTATTGAAATCGGCGGCAATGCCATAGACCGTCTCGGTCGGGAATATCACCAATCCGCCTTGACGCAAAATCTTCGCACAATAAGCAATCTTGTCGTCCTCTGGGAATTGCGGATGGACTGTAATAACTTCTGTTTTCAATCCTAGGTACCTTGCTTTGCTGGCGGTGGTAAATTAAGCAAAGCGCGTCGAACCATTAAGTTTCAATGGATTGTTCGAGAACTTTCTTGCGCTGGTCGTCGTGAAATTTTTCTAATTTTTCCTGCAACGTCTTATCAGACACAGCTAAAATGCGTATCGCCAAGAGGCCAGCATTTTTAGCACCGCTTTTACCGATAGCAACAGCACCGACTGGCACGCCCGGTGGCATCTGAACCGTCGAGAGCAGTGAATCAATCCCGTTCACAACCGAGTCGATAGGAACCCCGATTACAGGTAATGTTGTATGGGCGGCTACCACGCCAGCTAAGGCAGCAGACCCTCCTGCGCCACAGATAACTATTTTGACTCCACGTGATTTTAATTCTTCAGCGTATTTCGACGTCTCCTTGGGCGTACGATGGGCCGAAAGGACCTTAGCCTCATAAGTGACGCCAAATTCCTTTAAAATCTTTGCGGCTTCCTCCATAGTCGGCCAATCCGATTTACTGCCCATCATGATGGCTACGAGTGGTTTGGTCATATAAAAAATCCTAAAGTTTTAAGTTTTAAGTTATAAGTTTTAAACGGTTATAAGATGCAAGTTTCAAGTTTTTACTTACAACTTTAAACTTACAACTTATAACTATTTTTCTACCTAAACCCTGCGGCTTGGGATTTATGACTTGCAAGTTGTAATGCTTTCGCCCCGATATCTCGTCGAAAGAAACAATGGTCAAATTTAATCTTCTCTACCGCTTCATAGGTCCTTGTGATGGCCTTCTCAAGACCAGTCCCCAAGGCTGTTACGCCTAAGACGCGTCCGCCCGCGGTTAAAAATTTTCCCCCTTCTTTTTTGGTACCGGCATGAAAAATAATGGTATCGGCATTATCCTCGAAAGACTCAAGTCCAGAAATAACCTCACCTGTTGTATATTTCCCCGGATAGCCACCTGAGCTCAACACCACACAGACACAGCTTCTGCGATCCCAGCGTAATTTCATTTCCTCCAAACGCCCTGCACAGCTGGCCAGTAAAACCGGCACTAGATCGTCTTTCAATCGTGGTAAAATCACTTGAGCCTCGGGATCGCCAAAGCGAACATTAAACTCCAAGACCTTTGGCCCATCCAGCGTCATCATCAACCCTACATAAAGAACCCCTTTAAAGGGAAAACCTTCCTTCTTCATGCCACGAATCGTTGGCTCAATGATACGCACTTCTATCCTCTTTAATAAATCATCGTTTATCACTGGCGTTGGGGAATAGGCGCCCATACCGCCTGTATTCGGTCCCTTATCATCATCAAAAATGCGTTTATGATCCTGAGCGCTGGACAACACACAATAGTTTTCTCCATCGCTGATAATCAGAATCGTGGCCTCTTCGCCTACCAAGCATTCCTCGACCACTATTTTGTTTCCAGCTTCCTTAAAAATCTTCTGGACCATAATTTGATCGATGGCTTCGGTGGCCTCCTTTAAACTCTCACACACAAAAACACCTTTACCGCCGGCCAGGCCATCGGCTTTGACCACCAAGGGAAACTGGGCCTTGCTTAAAAAAGCCTTGGCCTCCTCGGCATTTTCAAAAATCTTAAAAACGGCCGTTGGGATATTACGACGGTGCATAAACTCCTTGGCAAAGGCTTTGCTCCCTTCTAACTGGGCGGCCAGCCGGGTGGGGCCAAAAATCTGTAAGCCTGCCTTCTCAAATTCATCGATGATCCCAGTCACCAATGGCGCCTCTGGTCCCACAACCGTTAAATCAATCTTCTTTTCCTTGGCGAATTTCAACAGAGCCTGTATATCGGTTGGCTCAATCGTCACGCACTCGGCTATTTGTTCCATACCCCCATTGCCTGGAGCACAATAAATCTTTCTAACTAAAGGACTTTGTTTAATTTTCCAAGTTAAGGCGTGCTCACGCCCACCAGAACCAATGACAAGAACTTTCATAAAATACTCCTTAAAAATTAAACTCCAAACTCGAATTTCTAAATCCTAAACACATCCAAAATTCTAACCTCAAATGGTCAAAACAACGTTTTAAATTTTGAAATTCGAATTTAAAATTTGTTTAGGGTTTCGAGTTTCGAATTTAAGATTTATAAGATAATTTTTTTATTTCGCTCCTTGATCACTTCTCCTATCTCAAATGATTTTACCCCTTCTTTGGCCAAGAACAACTGAATCTTTGAAACATCTTTGGGGGCCACCACCAGCGCCATGCCAATCCCCATGTTAAAGGTACGAAACATCTCTGAAGTGTTTATTTTACCTTTTTTTTGGATGAATTGAAATATTTTCGGCACGAACCACGCCTGCCGATAAATCAAAAAAGCTTTTCCCTTTGGTAATATCTTGGTCAATTTTTCATAAAATGCCCCACCCGTGATATGGGCTATACCTTTTACATTCACTTTGGCAAGCAATTTCAACACCGGTTGAACATAAATCCGCGTCGGTTTTAGCAATTCATAAGCCAAACGTTTTTGTTCCCGCAGAGATAAAACCCGACGTACCAAAGAAAAACCATTCGCATGTAAACCACTCGAGGCAAGGCCTATCACGCGATCCCCTACCCGAATTGTTGAGCCATCAATCATTTTATTTTTTTCAACCACACCCACCGTAAAACCGGCCAGATCATAATCATCCCTTTTATAAAGACCTGGCATTTCAGCAGTCTCACCGCCAATCAAACTACATCCTGCCATTTGACAGCCTTTGGTGATGCCACGCATCACGTCATTGAGGATTTTTAAATCGATATGACCGCACGCGATATAATCTAAAAAGAATAAAGGCCTTGCGCCCACACACAGAATATCATTCACATTCATGGCCACCAAATCAATGCCCACGGTATCATGTTTGTTGACCACTTTTGCAATAAGAAGTTTTGTTCCTACACCATCGGTCGAAGAAACCAAAACCGGATTTTTATATTCCTTATTAAAGCCATAGAGCGCTCCAAATGATCCTTTACGCAAGATGACATCGGCCGTAAGCGTCTTTTGAGCTAATCGCTGAATTCCCTCAACGAAGACGTTAGCTTTTGCAATGTCAACGCCAGCGGATTTGTAGGTGGTTGGTTTCATTCTACTAAATTTTATAAGCCACATAGTCACACCGTCACAAAGTCACAAGTTGTTTTCAAATTCTTGCCTGTGACATGTGACCTTATGACTCTGTGACCTTACAATAGTTCCTCTCTCACATACCTCACACCATTCTCAAAAATCTTCGCACCATCTCCGTATTCACTGTTTTTGGGTAGACGCGTCCACTGCGGATGATGGATAAAAAGAAAATGGCGTTCGGGATGCGGCATCAACCCTAAAATTCGTCCCGTCCGATCGGTAATCCCAGCAATATCATCCACAGAACCATTAGGATTATCAGGATAACGAGGGGCGGCGCCATTTTCATTGCAATAACGAAAGGCAATTTGGCCATTATTCCTCAAATGCAATAATACCTCATTATCCTGCACAACAAATTTCCCTTCCCCATGCGCCACAGGAAGCGTAATCAAATTGGTTAATCCTTCGGTCCACACGCTCTGACCAAAAACACACAAATGAATCCAGCGGTCTTCGAACTTTCCAGAATCATTGTTCATGAGCGTGACTTTAGGGTTGCTATCCTGTGCCTTTATCTCTTCCCCCGTCAAGACACCGGGAAGAATTCCGGCCTTCACGAGGATTTGAAATCCATTACAAATGCCAATAATCAACTTTCCCTCACCAAGAAAACGACACAAATCCTCACCCAAACGCAAACGTAATTCATTGGCTAAGATTCGACCTGCTTCGATATCATCGCCATAAGAGAAACCACCAGGCAAGGCCAAAATATGATAATCCTTCAGGCTGACTTCTTTCTTAAAAAGTCGATTGATATGCACCAAATCCACCTGTGCACCAAAATGACGAAACGCAAAGACCGTCTCGCCATCACAATTGGTACCAGCGGTACGTAAGACTAAGACTTTGACTGATTGGGACATAATTTGATGTCAACATGTCACAAGACACAAGTCACAAGAAGAATTTGCGTGTGACCTGTGACATATGGCTTGTGACTTACTTTTTAACATCTACCATCTCAATGGTTTCTGCCACGCCTCTTTTAATTCCAACAAGGAAAGGTTGAGGCACTCTTCTTGGTTCAGACCAAGAACAATGAATTGCGGATTTTCCTGCACCCGCCCTATCAGACCAAAGGGTATCTCTTTAAGAAGTTTCTCAAACTGAGCCTGGTTTTCCCCATTAATCTCTACTATAAATCGCGAATTGGATTCAGAAAAAAGAATGATATCATTACGTTGTGATTTTCCCTCATAAGGCACAGTGTCTAACGAAACCTTGGTCCCCAACTCACCACTAAAGGCCATCTCCGCTAACGCCACCCCTAATCCTCCCTCAGAACAATCGTGCATGGCCCGAATTAATCCCTGTTCAACCGCTTTGGTTAAGGATTGAAAAATTCTTTTTCCTTCTTTAGTGTTAACATGCGGAACGCTTTGGCCTAATTGACCGTAAGTGTCCAAATAAATCGAGCCGCCTAATTCCTCAAAGGTCATGCCAACGATATAAATCAAATTTCCGGCTTCTTTAAAGTCCATAGAGACGCATTTGGTCACATCATCGATAATACCAATGGAGGAAATCAAAATAGTTCCCGAAATGGCTAACGATTTTTTATTTTCCGTATACTCATTGTTCAAACTGTCTTTGCCGGAAATAAAGGGAACACCGTATCCTAAGGCCGTTTTGAAACAACCCTCGGCAGCGCGAACTAAACTCCCTAAGCGATCACGTTTATCGGGATTGCCCCAACAAAAGTTATCCAAAATCGCGATACGATTCACATCTCCTCCAACAGCAATAATCTGACGAACCGCCTCGTCGATACAGGACGCTGCCATCCAAAACGGATCAATGAGTCCAAAACGGACATTAATGCCATTGGCCACCGCCACTCCTTTCTTAGAACCCAATTTGGGAGCCAATACCGCGGCATCCGAGGGGCCATCGTTATGCACACCCACCAATGGTTTAAGAATGGTCGAGCCTTGCACCTCATGGTCATACTGACGAATCACCCATTCTTTCGAACAAACATTGTAATGAGATAACACCTCCTTCAATTTTTGATTTAAGTCCACTTCTTGCGGAAGCCCTTCCTTCTCTATTTTGGGAGGCACCCACACCGCCTCTTGAATTGTCTTCGGAAGCCCTCCATGTAAAAATTTCATCGACAAATCACAGACCTGACAATCGCTATAAAAAAGTTCCAGTCGCTTCGTGCCAGTGAATTCACCGATAACCGTGGCCTCCACGTTTTCACTTTCACAAACAGCCAAGAATTGATTGATCTTCTGTGGGGGGACGGCCATCGCCATGCGCTCTTGCGATTCTGAAATCCAAATCTCTGTATAATTTAATCCATGATATTTCAAGGGGACCTTCTCTAAATCAACCCGAACGCCCAAATCTTTCCCCATCTCTCCCACCGCACTGGAAAAACCGCCGGCCCCGCAATCCGTGATCGCACAATAGAGTCCTTGATCACGTGCCTGCAACAGCACATCCATCATCTTTTTTTCTTGAATTGGGTTGCCGATCTGAACGGCACCGGAAGAAATGACCTCGGATTCCTTCGTGAGTTCGCCAGATGAGAAAGTGGCGCCATGAATCCCATCGCGTCCCGTACGGCCGCCCACTACCACAATCAAATCCCCCTTATGAACTGACTTTTTAACTTTATCTTTGGGAATTAAACCGACATTGCCGCAATACACCAAAGGATTCCCCACAAAATGCCGATCAAAAACAATTGCGCCATTCACGGTGGGGATTCCCATCTTATTACCGTAATCACGCACACCGCTCACAACGCCTTTCATAATACGTTTGGGATGAAGCACGCCGGCTGGTAAATCCTCAAAGGGAAAACCGGGTGGGGCAAAACAAAACACATCCGTACTACAAATAGGTTTACCTCCCAATCCCGTCCCTAAGATATCGCGAATAACTCCCCCCACTCCTGTATTGGCCCCTCCAAACGGCTCTAAGGCCGAAGGATGATTGTGGGTCTCCACTTTAAAGCACACATGATGTTCGTCATCAAATTTGATGACGCCCGCATTGTCGTGAAAGACCGAGACGCACCATGGCTTTTTTAAGGTATAGGTGACCTTGGCGATGGTCGATTTCAACAAATTGCGAATCAATTTCTTCTTTTTCTTCTTGCCGTCGTGATACTGATAGCGAATATCGCCACGAAATGTCTTATGATAACAGTGCTCGCTCCATGTCTGCGCAATGGTCTCGAGTTCACAATCCGTTGGGTTACGGCCGACCTTACGGAAATATTTTTGAATCGCCCTCATCTCACGCAGATTCAAGAAAAGTTGGCCACGGCGGCTTATGCGCAAAAGTTCTTTGTTACTCGCCTTGATTAAATCGACCAACCGCACATCAACTTTTTTTAAATCATCAGGGGATTCTAAAGGCTTTAAATCAGTCTCTGTCACGACATGTTGAATCAATTTATTAGCGAGAACTTTATTGACAACTGTTTCTAAATCTTTGTCCGTCAGGTGACCATGAAGAATATATTTCTTGGACGTACGGACGGCCTGAATCGCTTGAATTCCTAAATCCCGAATACCTTTGATGGTTGAATCTTCAACCGGGTCCATAACGCCGGCATGGTAGGCAATCTCGATGACTTTCACATCCTCACTTTGGGGCTGGAATAAAATCGTATCGGCCGAATATCGAAAATCCTGCGTGATTTTATTGACAAGAAGCTCTTCACAAATTTTTTTTATTTCTGCTGCCGTGACTTCGCCTTGCAAGGTATAAACAGACACAACCTCCACTTTTTCCAGCGTTCTAATCCCTAAATCAAGAATGTCTCGACGCAACCCCTCCCCCATCGCATCAAAAACACTTTCCTTATTCTTTATCTCAACACGCCAAAGCATTCTTTGATGTCCTTTGTCGGAACTAAGTTTTGAGTTGACGGCGGATGACCCTGCTGCGCCAAATTGCTTTTGCGTTTGGCTTCGCAGGGGTTCATCCGCCGAAGCTAAACACGAAAGTAATTTAGCGTAGGCGGATGAAACACCAATGGCAGAGCCTGAGAGTCCTTGATTACTCATGCGCAACACCACATCAATACAAAACTTTATCTTGTGACGCGATTTAAGACTTCTTGGTAGGCCTCTTCGATGTGGCCAAGATCTTGGCGGAAACGATCCTTGTCCATCTTCTGGCCTGTCCCCACTTCCCACAAACGGCAGGTATCAGGAGAAATCTCATCGGCCAAAACGATATTGCCGTGATATCGGCCGAATTCTAATTTAAAATCAATTAACTCCAAATTCAGTTTTAAAAAAAACTTTGATAGCAATTCGTTAATCTTTAAGGCGTATTTTTTAATCGTCTCTACTTCTCTGTCTGTCGCAAATTTAAAGGCACGGATATGATATTCATTAATTAAGGGGTCATTTAAACTATCATTTTTATAACAAAATTCCAAGATGGGACAATCCAAATGAGCTCCTTCTTTCACCCCTAGAAGACGGCAGAGGGACCCAGCGGCCCGATTACGAACAATGACCTCCACCGGCACAATAGTCACACGCTTGACCAACATCTCACGTTCACTTAAACGCTTTTCATAATGCGTGGGGATTCCTTGGGAATGTAAAAATTCAAATATCTTGCTTGAAATCTTATTATTCATAATGCCTTTATCATGAATAGTTCCTCTTTTCGCCGCGTTGAAGGCGGTGGCATCATCTTTAAAATACTGAATCAAATGATCCTCAGAATCTGTCTCATACAAAATCTTGGCTTTACCTTCGTAAATTTGGTTCTTCTTTTCCATAAGGAATCCTTTGTGCAGTTCATGATTGATGGTAATCCTTCGACGCGTTCCTCACCTCGTTCGTCACTTGCTCAGGATGGTTCGACGCTTCACAAGTGGTGAGCAAGCGAAGCGCGTCGAACCATTAAAGACCAACACGTTGAAAGATTTTATCCCGATAACGGGTGTAATACTTAATATCAAAACAGGCATCGATTTCGCTTGGTTTAAGATATTTTCTCACCTTTCGATCACGATAAAGAACATCTTTAAATTCGGAAGTGTCTTGCCAGACCTGCATGGCACAGTTCTGGATCATTTCATAGGCGGCTTCACGGGTGAGGCCTTTTTTCATTAATTCCAAAAGTACACGCTGGGAATAAATAAGTCCGTTGGTCTTACCGAGGCTAGAGACCATATTTTTGGGATAGACCAAAAGGCCTTCGATAATAGGAATCATTTTATGCAACATGTAATTAAGAACAGCCGTGCTATCAGGCAAGATAATGCGCTCCACCGACGAATGACTGATATCTCTTTCATGCCAGAGACAAATATTTTCAAAGGCCGCCTGGGCATTAGCCCGTAAAATTCTCGACAATCCCGAAATCCGCTCGCATGTGACAGGGTTGCGCTTATGGGGCATCGCTGAGGAACCAATCTGCCCCTTAAAAAACGGCTCTTCCACTTCCAGAACCTCAGTCTTCTGCAATAATCGTATTTCGGTGGCAAATTGGTTGAGAGAAGAACCTATCAAAGCCAAGGTCGTTACAAATTCGCAATGGTGATCGCGTTGAATAATTTGCGTAGCAATATTGGCTGGTCTTAAACTTAATTTTTGGCAAACATATTCTTCCACGTAGGGATCAATATTGGCATATGTTCCCACAGCCCCGGAAAGTTTTCCGATGCGCATACTCTCTTGGGCGCGTTCCATCCTGGCTATATTACGATTCGTTTCATCATACCAAACCGCGAGTTTGAGACCAAAGGTCGTTGGCTCAGCATGCACCCCGTGGGTTCGAGCAATACAATTCGTATCTTTATATTTTTTGGCTTTGACTTTCAAAACCGCTAAGAGCTTCTTGAGATCAGCCAAGATAATATCACTGGCCTCCACACATTGAATCGATAATGATGTGTCCAAAAGATCAGAAGACGTTAACCCCATATGCAAATAGCGTGCCTCAGGCCCCAAATTCTGTCCCACATTGTTGATGAAGGCTACGACATCGTGTTTGGTTTTTTCTTCTAACCTTTTGATCTCTTCCAAATCAAACTTGGCGTTTTTCTTGATTTTTTCGAGAGAGTTCTTGGGAATCTGGCCAAGCTTGCACATCGCTTCGCAGGCAAGAATCTCAATATTGAGCATAATTTCAAATTTATGCTCATCAGACCAAATACGGCCCATCTTCGATAGTGTATAACGATCAATCATTACTGACTCCTTTTTATTTTTAGGGAATTTTGAACGCCAGTAATATAGCAAAAAGAATTTTTGAGGTCAAATGAAATTACGTGAAAAAGTCATTTTTTTACTTTTTATTTGTCGGAGCGAAAATATCCTCAAGGATAGCTAATGAAATTAAAATTTCTATAACTTATTATATTTCAATTAGTTACATCTTTACAGGACGGCCTTCGAGAACCGTAAAAATTGTCTTACGGTGTGGTGAGAGGAGAAGAAGGGGTGGAAAGAAGATTTTCTGGAATTCTTTCCTTAAAATAATTTGCGCTGACCATCATGGCCTCTTGCATAATCGATGGTATTGTTTCAATAACTTTTCTTCCAACGGGTGATCGGTAAAAAGTGATGAGTTCTTTGAGTTCCTCATCGGTATAGTACTTATCATAAATGGGGACTAATCGCAAGAGCACCTCATCTACCTTAAAGATTTCATTAAAGGTGGCCGCACTCTCTGCGGGGATATCTTTGAGGATTTGGGCAAAGATACGTCCCATACTCGCCCGTGTGCCATTGGCATCCATGAGTCGAAAAATTAAATCGCGTTTGGAAGGTGGAATATTCTCCACGGCCCGCAAACTCCTATCGACTAATTCAGCCAACGGCACAGGGCCGGTGACCCTCCCATCATCAATCTTCGCGATTTCATCACGATAATAGGTGTAAGGAATTCCTCCCACCTCTAATTTGATACGGGCCGAATCTTCACTAATAAGGTTTCCTTGAACCTTTCGTCCATTTTTTAAGTAGAGTGTAACGGTGGCGGCGAACGCAAGATAGTTAGTCAAAATAAAAAACAATAAACCAAAAATGATGTATCGGATGATCATGCTCCCTTACCCCTTTTGATTAAAAGGTATTGTAGTCACTTTGCAATTCATGGTCAAATAAAATCATATAAAAACAACCAAGAAACCAAGTAACCAAGAGACCAAGTAAAATCTTCACTGGCCACTGGGTCGCTTGATCACTTATAAGTATTGAATCCCTATAGCTTGTATGCTACCATAGTGGCCTTATGATAAAGACCATTAAAAAGCAAATTGATATCAGCCTCGGGGATTTCCTCGAAAAAGTTAAACGTGAATATGAATTGCATCGCATTAACCCCGTCCTCTATGAAAGCATCAAAGAATTCTCTCTTCGCGAAGGAAAAAGGATTCGGCCTCTTCTTCTTATCTTAAGTTACAAGGGTTATGCCAAAAATAATAAGCGCTTGAGCGCTTCCTTTTATCATGCGGCCACCTGTATTGAGCTCTTACATAACTTTATGCTCATTCACGATGACATTATTGACCGTTCCGATCTCCGACGAGGTAAACCGACTCTCCATCGCATTTTAAGCAAAGTCACTAAAACACGCGAACAGGAAAAACTCGGATTCGACTTAAGTATCATCGCAGGTGATATCGTTTACGCCTTAGCCATCGATGCCTTTTTGTCCATTAAAGAGCCTGCCGAGCGAAAAGAAAAAGCCCTCAAATATTTTATCCAAACCGCCACTTTTACCGCTATGGGTGAATTCATTGATACCCTTCACAGTGTTGAGCGCGTGGAACGTATCAAAGAAAAAGATGTCCTCCTCAACTATACTTTGAAAACAGCCCGGTATACCTTTGATTGTCCGCTGGTTGTCGGCGCGATGCTGGCGGGAGCTCACCCCTCAGATATCAAAAAATTATCTCAGATTGGCTTAAGAATTGGTCAGGCTTTTCAAATTCAGGATGATATCTTAGGAATTTTTGACTCACAAAAAAATATTGGGAAATCCATTTTAAGCGATCTGGTCGAATCCAAGAAAACCCTTTTGGTGTGTCATGCTTATAATCAGCTTCAGGGTAAGGAACAAAGGAATTTTATGAAATATTTTGCGAAACCTCAAAAAACGTATCGCGATCTCGTTGAGATTAGAAAGATCTTCATTAATTCGGGAAGTTTAAAATACAGCCTCCAGCAAATTAAAGTTCGAATCAACCAAGTTAAAAAAATGATTGAAAAATTGAAAATAAAAAAATCTTATCGTCGGCTTATTGAACAATCTCTTTTCTCCCCCTTTGAGCAAAGCCAAAAGATTGCCCATCTTTATCGTATCGACCAAACGAGCTTCCTACGATTTTAATTCTTCTGATTCATTCCTTTACGCGATATTAAATCCCTTGCCCTCTGAATATTATCACGGAATCGTTGGTCTGTTGGGTCTAACATGCTTCCCTTTTGCCATAATTGAATGGCTTCTTCAAAGTAATCATCATTGCCCATCACGATACCATACAAAAGATAGGCTTCCTTGTTCTTAGGATATTCCTTCAATAATAATTTCAGATAAACGATTGAATTCTTAAATTTTTGTTGCTTGAAATATTCAATGGCCAGTTTAAGCCACAAGACCTCTCGTTCAGGATTGTAAGGATCGTCTTTTAAGATCCTTTCATACCATTGAATGGCTTTCTCCGTCTCTCCCCTGAGACTGTATAAATCACTAAGGTTAAGTTTAGCGGTGGTCAAGTGTGCATCCACCCCAATGGCATGAAGAAAATTCATCTCGGCCTGTTTAAAATTTCTTTCTTGGACATAAATGGTGGCCAGTGCATTGTAGGCTAAGGCATACGACGGCTTGATACCAATGGCCCGCAAGATATTTTGCTTAGCCAAATCAAATTTTTGGATATTGTTGTAGATAAGCCCAATATTATAATAAATTTTATGTGGCTCATAATGACCATCCGTGAATTTTAATATATTTTCAAAATCTCTTATCGCCTCGGTATACGGTTTTTCATCGGCCGTTAAAACAGCTAATCTCATCATAGGAACGGGATTCCTTGGAGAGAGCCTTAGCCAATATTGACAAAAAAACTTTTCATTTTTCCAGATTTGGCTATACGCCTTTATCTCCACCATGAAAAAAATCAGTAAGAAAATAAAAAAAATAATAAATGTTTTAGCAAAATGTGCTCTCCACTTTTCTAAATAAATCGCCATAAGAAGAAAAAAACCTAACGAGGAAAAAAAGAACCAGTGTGGTTCAATAATCATTCCTAAATTCGGCATGATAAAAGTAGCTACACCGAGCGGAATAAATCCGAGAAGAAACCAAGTAAGAGCCAATAACTTGACTCCTAATCCCCATCTTACACAAAGCAACCAGAGTAAAAAACCACCCACAATCGTGATTCCAAGATATCGCAATGCTAAATGATCGCTGATCGCTGGAGAACCCCAAACAAAAATAAGGTCATGCGGAAATATCAATTTCTGAAAATACCAGCTTAGGAGGCTCGCCAGGGTTGGTAAATAGTTTAACAGGGAAATATTCAAAAATTGGATGTTCACCATCAGATGGGATGGTACCGTTGACAATAAGGCTTTTAGACTCAAAAAAACAAACGACAAGAAAAAGAAAGGCGCACAAATAAAAACAATGTCCTTGAGTCGATAAAATTGATAATATTTGACGACCCCAACCAAAAGTAAAAATAAAGGGAATATAACTGTAGTCTCTTGGAATAGAAGAGCTACTCCAAAAAATATAAGACTTAATCCATAATAACTCCGCTTTTTTTTCTCCAGATATAAAACAAAAAAAATCACGCTTAAAGCCATAAATAAACCAAAAAATGTGATTTCATGCGCAGTTATGTAATGAATGAGAAAACCATTAATAGGATGTAAACAGAATAAAAGGATGGTTAAAAAAGACAAAGAGTATTCTCTTGTCATCATCTTTAGCATGATAAAAAATACCCAACAGGTCACGACGTATAACACCAAGTTAAAGACACGGTTGAAATAGGCTGAATCACGGAAAAAGGAATATAACACCGTTCTGACCACCCGTGATAATGGTCGATAATGGGCATGCTGATCGATAATAGGATCTGTAAAGGAATCTTGTATATGCCCTATACTTCTTATCCTAGAAGCAATCACTAAACCATAATCATCAAGGATAAAGATATGGGGTAATTCTGGAAGATAGGCGATGAAAACTAAAACAAATAGAAGGGCGATAACAAAAATTTCCTTTTTGTATTGTGCCAGAGGCATTAAGTCTCACCTTTAAAATTTCATTGTTTTTGTTTCAATAATTCCTTTGCCCTCCTAATGTGACTGGAAAATCTTTGATCATGGGGGTCTAAGGCCGCTCCCTCTTGCCAAAGCTTAATCGCTTCGTCAAACTTATTGTAATTACCCATGACAACCCCTGCCATAAGATAAAATTCTTTATTGTTGGGATATTTTTGAAGACATTTCTTTAGAATGGGCCAAGCCGATCGATAATTATTCTGCTCCAGGTACAGGCCGCTAAGTTTTAGTTGTGTTTGTTCTCTTTCATGAAAAGGATCGATAACCACAACCTTTTCATACCATGGTATCGCCTTTTCTTTTTGGCCTATCATGAGATAGAGGTCCGCTAAATTTAACATAGAAGCTGTGAGATACGGATCAATGGCAATCGCATGAAGAAAATTGCGTTCGGCTTCTAAAAAATTCTTTTCTTGGGCATAAATAGTTCCCAATATATGATAGCCAAGGGCATATTGAGGGTCTAAGGCAATGGCTTTCAGAATATTTTCCTTCGCGAGCGTTAATTGATTTAATCCCATATAACACAGACTCATGTTGGCATAAATAATCGCTGGTTCATAGTTATGAGTAATTCGCATTAAATACGCTAACGCCAATTGATAGTCTTTTTGACTAAGGTGCTTAAGGGCCAATCGTGAAAGAGGAATAGGATTGTTAGGAGATAACCTTTGCCAGTACTCACAATAGGTTTGTTCATTTCTCCAGAGGCGATGGTATTGCACGGTGTGCCAACTAAAAAATAAAATCAAGCTAGTTAAAATCACCCAACCCACCATCCGCCTTCTATGGATCAAGGAATTCAACCAGATGCCAAGAGCAAGAAAAAAGCCTATCGAAGAAAAAAAGAACCAATGAGGTTCAATAATCCACCCCAGAGCTGGCATCATCCGTGAGGATAAAATTAAGGGAAAAAACCCAACCAGAAACCAGCTCCATGCCAACGACGGCCAACTTCTTCCCCAAGAGAAAATGATAAAGACTAAGAAAGCCCCAATGACTATAAAAACCAAAATCACTTGAAAAAATAGATAATCTTTGCTGAGCATGGGGATATTCCAGATCCAAAGAATATCCGTTGGGTAAATAAGCTTTTGTAAATACCACCCCACCAGATGTGCCAAAAAGACGATAACGGCGAATAAATTTTTCTGATAAAAAAGAAAAGCCTGTTGAAACGGAAAATTCGTGATAAAAATTTTCAATCCGATATAAAACATGGCAATGCCAATAAAGGGGATAACAAAACTCATTTTGGTCTTAAATTTTTCTTCTTTTTTTAAATAAAATATAATCCCTAAAGGATAGAAGAAGAGAATAATGCTTAATTCCTGAAATAGTAACGCTGTGATAAATAACAGAAGGCTGCAAAGATAGTATCCAAAATTTTTTCGTTCTAAATATTTTAGAAAACAAATCATGCTTAAACACATGGTGATGCCCATTAATGTAACTTCATGTGCGGTTATGTACTGAACCACAAAGACATTAATTGGGTGTACACAAAGCAGTACGACGGTAATAAAGGCAATCCTTATTTCTTTAATAATCCGCTTTAACATAAAGAAGACTAGTAGACAGAAAGTAAAATATAACAGGACATTAACAAGACGATAAGGCAGTGCTGAATTTCGCAAGAAAAAATACAGAAGGCAACGCACAACCATCGATAAAGGCCGATAGTGACCCTCGAAGGACATCAGGGAGTCAACAAAATAATTTGAGATATGATGTGGGCTATGGACCTTGGGATTGCCAACAAGTAAAGGAAAATCATCGATCATAAAGGATTGAGAAAGAAAGGGAACATAGAGAAGGGTGCATAAAAGCAATAAAACAAAAATAACAGTTCGAGTGGATAGACGATGGACAGAATAAAATGTGTTAATGCGCATTAATTACTTCTTGGTCTTATGGAGTTCTTGTGCCTGGGTGATCAAAACATCAAATTCTTTTTCTTGGGGATCTAACCTCTTTCCCTTTTCCCATAGCTGAACGGCCTCTTCAAATCTCTCCAGATTGCCATAAAGTTTTCCTAATTCCCGATAAACAATTTTATTGTTCGGGTCGAGCTTCATCGCCTTATTGTAAAAAGCAAAGGCCATAGGGATCAATTGATTCTGAGCAAACAAACCTCCCGCGTCAATCAAACGATTCACCTGATGACTAACCACAAGTAACTTTCTTCCAAGCTTAAGTGCTTTACTTTGTTCATTGGTCCTAAAATAAAGACCGATGAGAACATACAGACTATCTTCATCATCCGGATCAATCAGAACATTCTCCTCACCGAGTTTTATGGCTTCGGTCATCCTACCGTCTGTGAGATATATATGGGCCAGATTTAACCGTGGTTCTAATAAATATCGCTCCAAATGAATCGCTTGTTGAAAGGCCTCCTCCGCTTCTTTTCGTTGATTTTCCTTCAAAAAAACCAGCCCAAGGTTATTATAAATAATCCCTGATTTTGGAAAAACACGTAAAGCCTTAACATAGTTTTCCTTTGCTAATTTTAAATCTCCTTCCTTAAACGCCATAAGACCAAGATTCAGGAAGATCTGATAGTCAAAGAGATCGTTAGCGATGGCCTGTTGATATATTTTCTTGGCCTCCGTATATTGCCCCTTATCCATATAAGCTGAGGCAAGATAAAACCAAACGCTTTTAAAATTGGGGACTAATTTTAACCAATATTGGCAATATTCTTCTTCATCTCCCCAGATTTTATTATTTTGACGAGAAGTCATAATGCCAGCGGCTAGAATCGTTACGACCAATACAAGAAAAACTGGTCGAGATAGATGTTTTGATAATTCCATCAAGAGTAAAGCCATCAGCGCAAAAAATCCAATCGAGGGAAAAAATAACCAGTGCGGCTCAATCATAAAGCCAATGCTCGGACGGACCAGGCAACTAACACTCACCGGCAAAAAACCAATCATAAACCATACTAAAAATAAAGATTTAATAGCCCATCTCCACCTGAAAGAAATTAAATAAAAACAAATACCTAAGAGAAAAAGTAAGGCCAAATTCCACAAAAGTAAGTTTTCTCTCACTGTCTGTGTAACCCAGATCAGAACGATTCCTTTCAAAAAAAGAAGTTTTTCAATATACCAGAAAATTAATTTTGCAAAACTTGCGAAATATTGAAGAAATGTCATCTCAAAAAGAGGAATATTATCGAAAATATTAGTTTTGAGGCTCGCATGTTCTAGTCGTAGCAAAAGATAAAACACGACTATGAAAAAATGAGGAGTACATTTTAAAAATATCATTTTTAAACTTTTCGGACGTACGATAGAGGCGGCTAAGACCAAATAAATGGGAAGGACTAACGCTGTTTCATGACAAAGCAAGGAAATTATAAAAGTCACCAAACTGACCAGATAGTACCTAGATCCTTTTTTTTGATCTAACGCTAATAAAAAATAGATAATACTTGCGGTCATGCTTATCACTTGAATCACTAAGACATTGGCGGTGATATAATTGACCTGCATCCCATTGAGTGGGTGCACACAAAACAACATCGTTGCTAATAATGAAACCCTTCCATCATTTTGTAACAGATTCAACAATCGAAAGATAACTAAACAACTCGTAAAAAAGAGGATTAAATTGACCAGATGATATCCAAACGGTTTCTCTTTAAAAAAATGATAACAGATCATAGGAATCACATGAGCCAGTGGCCGATAATAAATGAGCGAATGGGGCATGGAAAAATATTGGTTTAACCATTTATCCGAGAAAAAATAATAAGGGAGGAATTTCAAATTATGAATTTTGGTGTCCGCGAACAACAAATCGTGGTCATCAAGCATAAAATCGTTATTGAGGCTATTACTATAAGTTAAAAGACATAACACCAAAAGTGTAAGGGCTACGAAGATACTTCTTCTTTTATTTTTAAACAAACTCATTTTTGTGGATATCTGTGGGTAAAGTCGAGTGGCTAAAGCAATCTTGCGCATAGCTCATCCAAAACCAGCCTTCCCTTCATCGTTGCCGTAAGAGATCCCTTCCGCCGGTTTAAAAATCCTGCTTTTACCATCCCCTTAATTATTTCCTGTCTTGGCACACCTAGCCCTATCTGAAATTGATTCTCTAAGCCTTTCACATCAACCCCACTGTTCATTCTTAACCCAAAAAGTAACCGCTCTATTAACTGCTCATCTTCGGAAAGTTTTTCAGCGCCATCCTCGACAGAAATATGAGCCTTCGTTCTTCGCATATACTCAAATAAGCTGGAGACGTTCCAAAAACGTCGTCCATTAAAGTTGGAATGCGCTCCAACCCCTAAGCCAATATAATTCCCCCCTGTCCAATAGTTAATGTTGTGTTGGGATTCATAACCGGGCTTCGCAAAATTGCTAATTTCATATTGTCTTAAGCCGTACGATTCAATCAGCTCTGTGGCAAAAAGATATTGTTGAGCCAGAACATCCTCATCGGCCAACTTCAAACGCTGGGCATAAAAACGACTGTGCTCTTCGACGGTTAGGGCATATATGGAAAGATGTTCGCTGTTTAAGTTCGCCAACATCTCGATATCTTCTTTGATTTCCTCTAAGGTTTGCCCGGGGAACGAAAACATGAGATCGACATTAATATTTTTGAAGCCGGCTTCGCGCAAATTTTCATAAGCTATCAGGGCTTGCGCGCCGTCATGACAGCGCCCTAAAAATTTTAGATATTTTTCCTGAAACGATTGGATACCTAAACTGACACGATTAAAAGCGAGTTGTTTAAGTCGTTGGGCTTTGGTGCAATCTATCCCCTCGGGATTGGCCTCAATGGTCATTTCAATTCCAGAATTAAATTTAAAATTCGTCTTTATGATCTCGGCCAACCTTTCCAGTTGGTCATTCTCCAGAAACGTTGGCGTCCCTCCCCCGACGTAAATACTTTTAACAGCCTCTCCCTTATATCTTTTGGCCTCTTCCTCAAGACAATCCAAATACTCGTCCACACGATGCCTTTGTCCGACCGAAACCACAAAGGAACAATAAAGGCATTTGCGTTCACAAAAGGGAATATGAATATAGAGGGATTGCATACTCAACCGTACGTGTTAAAATGCTTTACTACTCATTAAACCATCGTTATTATATACTCCCGATAGAGTCAAGGACATTGAAAAAACATATTTGCTTTTTTCTTCATGACCAAACGACCCCAAAAAATTCTTACTTCCTGGCAACTCTGTCTTCTCTTGGCTTTACTCATTTTGGCCCATAATCTCATCATCCTTAAGACAATGTATCTTCAGTCCCTCATCGATCTTCGGCGTATAAAATTCTTAGAGCCTGGTCATGAACATTTAGATTTTAAAGATTTTCTGGGTGGCGCCAAGGAGATCGGCTTTCTGACGGATAAAGATATGTCAGCTGAAAAAAATGATGGTCAATTCCTCAAGGCCCAATATGCCTTAGCACCCTTGCTACTTGATTTAAATAATCCTAATCATGAATTTCTCATTATCGATCCGACGAGCATTTTTTCTGCGCTAGAAATAAATCAAGACTTGAAAGCAGATTTTGTTCATGTCAACGGCTTTAATAAAATCTTAGCCCAACGCAAATGATTCTTCTTCCTTTTATGATATCTGGCCTCATGGGAGGCTTACTTCTCTTGAGGATACTTAAAGAACCGATAAAAATGTCGAGTTTTCTCTTTTTGGGCCTCGCCCTGAGTATCGGGTTAGGCTGCTCCTCTCTTTTGACCTTTTATTCCTTTGTGATCTTCAATACCTTTAATCCCAAAGGCATTTTATTGCTGCATTTTTTACTGATTGTGTTTCTCTGTATAAAATTAAATATTGTCATTAAGCCATCTACCATTCCCATCGCCCACCTAGGACAAACCTTAGTTTTTTGGACAATCTGGATTGTTTTCTTTTTTGTGATATGGACCATATCCAAACATCACCCTTTTGGCGAATGGGATGCGTGGGCGGTTTGGAATTTAAAGACCAAATTTCTTGTAGCCGATGGGACATCATGGCAAGATATCTTTCGTCTGCATTGGCACACCCAACCCGATTATCCCTGGTTTCTCCCTTGCCTGAATGCCTGGGTATATAGTGTCACTCAAAAAGATTTGGCCTTGGTTGCTCAATCTACGTCCGTCGTCTTCGCTGTCTCGATGGGCATTTTACTATTCGCAGGATTGCAGCGTTATTTAAATCCGTATGTGGCACTTTTAGCGAGTGGTCTTCTTATCACGAATCGCTCGTATATATTTTTAGCCACGGCCCAATATGCGGATATTGTCTTGGCCTATTATCTTCTGGCTGCTTACATTGTCTTTACCCTCATCATGCAAAAAGAAAATAAAAATTTTGTTTGTGTTTATGGTCTATCTCTTGGCTTTCTTCCTTTCATAAAAAATGAAGGCATCATAATATCACTCCTGCTTTTGATGATTTTCCTTTTAACTATTGTTTTGGAAAACGGGCGCGCCCTCTCATTCAAAAAAGAAATGGCCCTAAAATTGTTAGGTTTCTATTGCTTAAGTGCCTTTGCCACTTTCCTCTTTAAAATATTCTTGGCCCCCCCCAACCGTGACATTACATTCACTCAACTTTCATCCTTGCCAACGCTCTTTAGCTTAGAACGATGCCAATTAATTATCCAATCTGTCATTGCTGAACTCTTCAATCCTCAATGGGAATTTTTGTGGATTTTTCTCTTATTCATGCTAATCGTTGGCTGGAAAAAATATTTCTTAAATGAAAATAAATTTTTGCTATTATTCTTTGGCCTGTATGCGCTGGTTGTCTTTGTCATTTATCTTTTAACCATGAATTTTGATTTAAGCTGGCGACTGTCACGGACTGTTCCCAGAATCTTATTTTATCTTTTACCTTCGATATTATTTTTTAGTTTTTATGTACATGGGAGACGCATAAGTTGAAAATCCCTATGAAAGAATACGGATTAGTTAAAGCCCTTTTGATTGTCCTTTTGGTCATTAGTTTTTATGATGTGGTTTTCTTAGGGAAGACCTTTAAGGTTTCTACGGCCAACTCCCAAGCCTTTTATTACGGGGTCCATGGTCAGGAGCATAATAAACCGAAATTTATTCCCATCAATGGCACCGATTCTCCTGTCCAAGAAGAGCCCACCTACGAATTCATCAAGCAAAATTTAAGACGAGGTATTTTACCTTTATGGAATCCTCATCAAGCCTGCGGTCTCCCTCTTATCGGCATTATCGAGACGGCTATGTTTTTCCCTTTGACATTCATTATGTATCTTCTCCCCAATCTTTACGCCTGGGACGTATTGATCTTTAGCCGTTTTCTTATGGCTGGATTGTTCACGTATTGGTTCATGCGCACGTTACGTTTTCCCGCCCTCATTGGTTTGGCTTCCGCGATCATTTTTATGCTGAGCGGTCCCATGGTTCTATTGCAATATTGGACAGCCAACGTTGATATCTTGACACCCCTGCTTCTTATTTCTATAGAATATCTTCTCAAACAACCCTCACGCAAAACGATTGCCTTTGTGGGCTTCAGTGTCGGTATGACGTTCTTTGCCGGTCACCCTGAACACATTTTTTTCGTTAATCTGTACGGTTTCCTCTATTTTTGTTTTCGTCTTTTTTCTTTACGGCGAAAAGTTAATACAAAAAAATCTTTTGTCTATCTTGGACTCGCTTATCTTTTAGGATTGGGCTTGGCTTCGATGGTGCTCTGGCCTTTTCTTCGCAATCTAGCCACGGAATTCTGGCATGGCCATCCGCCTGGCGTTGGATTGCATAATGAAGAAATCCGCAGCCGCATTCTCACCTTGCTTGTCCCTTTCTTTTTCCAGAAAGAAACCCTTACATATGATTTTACCTTTTCCGGGTGGTGGGGTGGGTATTTGGGGACCCTGCCCTTATGGCTGGCTTGTTTCGGTCTGTTTGCCAAACAGAAACGAGGTTTAAATTGTTTCTTTTGGCTCTTGGGCTTTTTGATTGTCAGTAAGGCCTATAGCTATTTTTATATCAATTGGATTGGGTATCTGCCGATTTTTAACTTGTGCCGTTATGCGATTCACACACCGTATCTGGTGGCCTTTACTGTCGCGGTGGCAGCTGGCATGGGGTTACGTCTCATTCTCGCCAGCAAAAGAATTTTTTCTATAAGTTGGATTTTATCAGGATTGTTGATATTAATAGTCGGATTTCACGTGTGGAAATACAAGGCAGCTGCGCACTTTGCTATCTCGCGGGAAGCCACCTTATTTTTCCTTTTCCTTATTTCCTTATTTCAACTCCTTTTGTTTCTTCGCAAAAAAAATATTTTGCGAAAGCCTTCTTTCGGGTTCCTTATCGTCCTTTTGATTTTCTTCGAACTGTTCAGTTATATTCACCGCGAACGGCCGCGACGATTTGATTCCTTTCCCAAAATTCCTTATATGGAATTCTTAAAATCATCTCCCGAAAGAAGGCGGGCCTACGGTTTTTTCTGGACCTTTTATCCTAATACCGCCTCGGCCTACGAAGCTGACGATCTCGGAATATTTTTTGGACTTTTGCCGAAGCGTTTTGTTGAATTTACCAATGAACTTGTCATGCCCGGCAACTTCAAAAATGATTTGCGCCCGCCAGCCTTGCGGGCCATGCCCATCACGTCCGGTGGTCCTTTTTTGGATATGCTGAACATCCAATACATTGTCATGCCGTCGCCGGAGCGCTTGTCAAGATTGATCCTGAACTATGACCGGCTTATAAAACAACCAAGGGCAGCCGTCTATGCCAAAGAGGTTACCATTTTCAGCCGTCCGTCGGCTTTCCCGCGCACTTACATCGTGCATAAGGCGATCTTTCATCCCAATAAAGATGAGGCCTTCAATATCCTTCGTCGCCACCAATTAAATCTGAAAGAATTTGTCGTGATTAATCATCGTATTGCGCCTCAATTTTTGGCCCTTAACCAAACGCCCGTCTTTGATAACTCCAAGGCAAGGATTGCCAACTACACGCCTAACGAAGTCGTGGTGGAAGTCGTCATGGAGAATCCCGGCTTTTTGGTCTTAAGCGATGCCTATCATCCCGATTGGAAGGCCTATGTGAATGGTCAACCCACCAAAGTTTACTTAACCAATTGCCTCATTCGCTCGGTGTATTTATCTAAAGGACACCATGTGGTGAGATTTAAGTTTGAACCATTATCGTTCTATGCGGGGACGGTGATAAGTCTTTTGTCGCTTATCCTCATACTGATTCTCGCCTTCAGCAACAAATTTTCGAAAAAATCTTATTGAAGGCTGCTAAGCTGTTGTTCTTTGGGATTTGTCTTGATACCAAAGAGAAGCGGTAGGTTTGTAACCGGTGTGATTTGAATAATCACGGGCAGAAAACCCTCAACGTTAATATTGGGAATATCTTGGAATTGTATGGGAAGCGGCACCCCATTGCCGTCGCGTTTGATTTGCAAATTCAAATTCGCGGGATTTAAGTCGATACCACCCTTGGTAAAGTCATCGGCTCCGGCAAGCATCGCCGCGTCTGTAACGGTTTTCGCAACAGCCACAATATTTTTTTCTTGTTCAACCATGCCTCCAAGGGCTTTCCCACCTACCTTAGCTCGAATACCTCTATAAATGTGTAAATCCTTACCTTGTTGCAAAATCATCTCAGCTTCTTTTTTAGACTGGGGACCACCGGCAAAAATAGCCAGTTCGTCAATAAGTTGGACAAAGGCCAAAGATTCATCGCCTCGTTTTTGTCCATTGACAAACATTATGTCCGTTGGGAAAAGCGGATCATTAAGCCAATTTCTGACTATTACGCCAACAGTTTTCATACCCATCTCTTCAGCCACTTCATAAACGAGACGTAATCCAGGGAATTCTGTTCCTCCGGCAACCACGACTGTTGTCTTAGAATCAAACTTTTGTAAGTATTGTCTAACGGCATTCTTTGCCCGAAAGATATCCTCCTCCCAAATTTCAAGAGAAGTCGCCACGCCAACAATTTTCTTATATCCTTGCGCTTCAAGTTCCGAACGGAATTGCCCTGGTGTAAAAGCATTATCATAATAGTATTGAGTCTTTTTATCTGGGACATTACGCCTCTGAAGATGTTCTTGGCTTCCTTTTGAGTCAGCCAGCATCGCCGCATCCGGAGGACGGTGTTCACCTGAAGAAGGGACGCCTTCAAGGGCGTGAACAAAACGCAATTCAGCTGCTTCCAAATGAGGGGCGCTTTGAATGAGGCTGGCAGCGGCCTGAATCGCCGCAACCAATCTTTTTTCAATTTCTTCAGCGGCCATACCACCATCTCTGAGGCGTCTTCGATGTTCAGAAACCGCCTTGATAAGAATTTCCAAATCCATATTATGTTCACGTAAAAATGGATTTGCTTCCAGAATAGAAGTCAAGATTTCAAAATCCCTCCACATTTCTCGAAAACCCAAAACCGAATCTGTTTCTTTTCGACCTTCCGGATGGTCCAAACCCGATCGGGCAAGATTTTCATAATGGGTTTTAAAATTGCCAGAAATCCGCCGTGCTTCGGCATAGTTGCCTTGCTCTAGATGCAGTTTCAATACTTCCACAACGATCCCAAAGATTTCTCCGGTGAATCTATTAAGTTCATCCAGGCTGGCGTCAAGAACTTTCTTAAGCGACCCGCCTGCCTTTTCCAGGTCTTTTTCAACCGCCTCAAAGAAATCCCCTGGATGACGCGGCATATCGTCACTCAAATACCGCGCCACAAAATAAAGAAGCAGAAGATGGCGGTTATGAAAAATACCATCTCGAAATAATCTCTCCGCTGGCGTTCGGGGTTGGAGTTGCTTCACCCAGTCAAAGAATTCTATAACCCTTTTATAATCGCTGGTTGCTCTAATGACCGAATCAAGAATGACTTCATACGCACTCAAAAATTCCGGGCCGGCGATATAGGTCTTCATAGATTTTGTTCCATCGGCAATGGCTTGCCGGTATTGACGAATGTCTTTTATAATGTGCCTGCGGGCAGGACCCTCGAGAGGAGCCTCTGACAATCTTCCTACAGCCATAACTAGCTTGGAAGCGGTGTCGCGAAGGTTATTAAGTAAAGCTACTTGTGAAGCTCGAAGCGGATCTGAATGAGCGGTGTTTCTGGTCTCCCTGATTTGACGGGTCTCTTTAAAGACGGCAGGCATAAAGTCGGGGTTCGATCTTGCTGACATAATAACCTTCGAACCAAATTCGTTACCCAAAAGATTGAAAAGAAAATCCTCAATTTTTCCCATATCCTCTGTCTCAAGCTTCAAGGAAGCGGCAAGATAAAGCACATGGCGCATTCGCTCCCAATCGAATACACCCCGCTGAAAGGACAGATCCTCATCTCCCTGGATTTCTGATACCCACTTAAAAAAATTCAAGACCCGGTCATCGTCTTGACGCTCATAAAGATAAGCCAAATTAGCACTAAAATAGATTAAAAGCGCGCCCAGAACATAATGACCTGCCGGGATATGCTCGGGCATAACCGCTGGATCCGGGAATTCAATCAAAGGGATATGTTTCGTGATTAAAACTCTTTCTTTCGATGCATCTTCTATGCGTTTGGCTAAGGCTACCAAGCGCTCCATAGCTTCTCGATAGCCTGGGCGTTCTTTCCCAAAATATCGATGCAGAAAAAGATCTCTTATATTCCTAGCCTCTTGCATTTTACCAGCGGCTTTCTTTTGCAGTTCCTGGCGGGTCGCTCTGTAATATTCAATCAAAATCTTTACCATGTCGTGTTCACTTAAGTCCTTGTTATATAGATTATAATCTCCCCCGGCATATTCCTTTCTTAACCATTTTTTTTCACCCTCTTTTCTTGGAGAGGTATCAATAACGATGGCATCCCCGTCTTTATCCCAATTCTTATCACCCCCTAGATTGGCCCTGGTTAAAACGACAAAAGAATTGCTCTGAATATACCGGATGAGCCTTTCTTGGGCATCCGGCCTAACCTCTCCATTTGTATCGGCAATTAGGCCAACAATGTTTTCCCCTTCACTGGTTTCATATTCATAAATCATTTGCTCCTGTGCTTCGACTTGCAAGCCAACAGGATAAACAAACCATCTTTCTTCCAAGACATCATATTGTGTATGAGAACGCGTGCCCAAAAGACGGGGGTCGACAGCAATGCCTTCTTTTTTCAAGGCATTGAGCACATTAAACAACGCACGCAAAAAATCCGGGAGGTTTCTATGTTGAAAATTAATCAAAAAAATTCTTTTCTGGACCTCGGCTGAAAGTCTGCGGGATCCTCGGTAAGTTTCCCGGGACCGGGACGGCTTACTAAGAATTCTTTTCGCCAAACCCCCGCTTTTAGAGGGAGAGAATCCTTTGCTTTTCAAGTAATCCACTATTGTATCTTTTTCACCATCGCTTCTAAAATAAGGGGCTAACAGAGTTGCCGCCATCTTTTCAAATTCCCTGGCCGTTTCAGAATCATCTGAGGGTGGTACCTGTTGTTTAGCCAGCATCGCCGCATCAGGGGTTTTGGCAAAAGATCGTGCTTCATTGGGTTCACGAAGATTAACAGTTACTTGGTCTGCTGCGATGGGAAAGCTAGCGCTAACACGAGGGGACAGGGGTAAACGTTCAATACGATTTGCTAACATGGCTTCATCTTTAGAAGTTGCAGGGTTATCGAGTCGCGCATCGATTGTGGAATACCCGCCCGAGACATATTTTCTGGCAATCATGTCTTGGCTAACCGGATCATACTCTTCCTTAATATAGTTATAGACCCCCTTCTTAAAGGCCTCTAAGTATTGCCCATAAATCTTTTCATTATCTTTAATATCCTCCTGATTAATCCCTTCTGTCTTGCTGCGGTCAGCATAAACTTTGCCCAATAAGCTTTCCTTTAAAGCGGTCTTATACCACGTGGCTAAAATAAGGGAGTTATTAATCTGCCTTAATAAAGCGAAGTTCTTGCCTTCATTTACTTCTTTTTCAATGGCCGGGAGAATGATTTCGCGGACAATTTTAGAGGAAACGCCACTTATGTCTTTCACATCTTTTTTGACTAATTGATTAGTTCCCAATTCCTTATTAAGACTATTCTGCTCGAGGGCGAGATAATCTTCTTCCAGCATCACCTTTAAATGGCTATCCACCAAAAGCACTATATTGTTTTTCTCATAAACAGAGGCCTTGTCCGGAATAATCCAAACTTTATTAAAGGTATTGACGGGGATATCCGTTGTCCCAAATCTCGCTTGGGCTTCTTTGTAAACCTTCTGCCAAAATTCTTTCCCCAGCTCTTTTTCGGGATACATCAAAGAGGCCGTAATCTGCTTTAAAATATAATCCTGACTTAACAGATCACGGCCCATCTCGGTCTTACCGAAATTGTCAGGGATAATACGGTTTTTTTCGTAAGGAGAAAGGTTCACCCAAAGATCGTTTTCAGGAACAGTCAAAGCGGCCAAAAAGTACTTGACCAGTTTTTGATATTCTTCGGTTTTTTCGGGGGCTGATTGACTTTTAAAATCAACATCGCCTGGATCAATGAGGAAGTCAAACTGCAGAGGATTTTCAGGATAAATGATGATACCTTTAATAAGAGGAGGGGTAAATGGCGGCGTTAGCGTCACCATGGCGTTTGGCGCAGGCAACTCCATGGGTAACTGGGCATAACCAGTGACCGGGAAAGTAAATAAAAAGGCCACAAGGACCATCCCTACAACGAACCGGAACGGCCACGTGGCTCTATTTTTATATAGATAATAAAACATACAATATAAGTATACCCGCTCCCCTGATTAAAAAACAAGGGGTCAGAGCTAATCCGTGAAAGCGCTTTCTTTTAAAAATTAAAAAAAAGGGTGATGCGAACGCATCACCCTTTAAAAATTCTAAACAAATTAGCTTTACTCTTATTTATCTTCTTTCTTTTCTCCTCTTATACGCCTCGTATTTATCGGGCATATGGTATTTCATCCAGCCTTCGGCATATAAGCGTAACCATTCATCGGTCGCCCGTTCTAGGCCGATGCTGTAACCGGCCTTCTGGCTTTCAATCCAGAGATGCTTATTGATCTCTTCCATGACGCGCTTGTCTTTGAGTAATTCCCGGATCTCTTCAATCTTCATACAACTTCCTCCTTAAATACCAACGGTCTCAATTTTAACTACCACATTGAATTTATTCAGCAAAGCTAATATAATGCAAAAATTTACATTTGCAACACAAAATTTTAAGTTTTTTTATCCGCCTTCGAACCACTTACTATTCCGATCCGTGATGGGTTAGGCGTATAAAAATGATCCCTATCTCATAAAGAATAATAAGCGGCAGCGCTAGCAGAATCTGGGAGATAATGTCCGGTGGTGTTAAGAGAGCGCTCACAATAAAAATAAAGACAATCACATATTTGCGTTTTTCCGACAGAAAAGCAGGGGTCGCAATACCAATCTTCGCTAAAAAAACCATCACGAGTGGTAATTCAAAAATAATCCCAAAGGCCAAGACGATCATTCCCACAAAGGAAAGATATTTGCTGACGGAAATCATGGGGACCATCGTTTCAGAAGCAAACCCTAACAAAAAATTCATCCCTACAGGAAGAATGACCACAAATCCAAATAAACTCCCCACGATAAAAAAGAGCAAAGACAAAGGGCCGAAAAGAAAAATCCAGCGACGCTCTTTAACTGTCAAAGCAAGACCGACAAATTTCCAAAGTTGGTAAAGGATAAAGGGTAGGGTCAGAAAAAATCCAGTCCACAAGGCAAACGTGAAGCGGGCTAAGAAGGCTTCGGCAGGGTCTGTAAAGACCACCTGCCCGACGGGTTGAATGATAAATGCTAAGATATGTTCAACGAATTGATAAGCAACACATGAGCCTACAACAAAAACGATGAGACATTTGATTAGCCTGTTGCGCAGTTCATCCAGATGTTCCAGAAAAGAAAATTCATTAGGATTTTTTCTCATGCGAGCTGTCTTCAACAGATTTCTTGATATCGTCTTCGATGTCTTGACTGGCTTTCCTAAATCGTTTAAGAAATTCTCCAATGGCTGAACCAAGCTCTGGCAATTTCTTGGCGCCGAATAGAAGCACGATCACCAACACGACCAGAATGATTTCGCCGGGACCAATTCTTCCCATAGGTCATTCCTCCTTTTGATTCCAAAATGTGAGCACTCCAACAGTGAGTGCATTTTAACCCGAATCCCCCGAAGAGACAAGTAGAATTAAAACTGATGTCATGATTTCTCTTGTAAAACAATATGGGGATAATTTTCCAATGGATCAGGCCATTGCGCAACATCCGCCACAACAATAGTAAAATGCTTTGACAATTGGGTAATAAATTCCATTAAATTGATCCCCATATCGATGTCCCGTTGGGCTAAAACCGTTTGCAGATGCTCAATGCCTTCGTTATAAAGCTGTTCTACCCCTCGTTGCTGTTTGAGTTGCCATTTTAAAAAGGCCGCCGCTATCTTAATCAATCCCTGCAAGAATTCCTTGGTAAGGTAGGCCGCTTGCGGTTGTCGCCACAAAACCTCCCATGCCTCGTGCGCTTCCCACCAATACGCATGATTATACAAGTCAACGCCGTAAAGATATTGTTGATTGTGAAGCCATTGCTCTGGCGGATACCAGAGGACATCTTCCTCTTTTTTCCCGTAGGAATATCCCTTTGGATCTTCCGTTGGATGTGGTGCGGTTCCAGGAATAAAACGATACGGCGGAAAGGGAATATCCGTATAACGTGAATATGGGTAAGGCCAGGACGGCATGAGGGTCTAAAGGGATGGCTCGGATAAAGTTTCTGGCGTAGAAATTTCTTGGGCAGTTTTGGCGTCAGTTTTTTCTACATCTCCAGAGTTGATTTTGGGAGTCAAAAAGATAACCAATTCTGTTTTCTTCACGGTATTTTCATGATTGCGAAAGGCAAATCCTAACAGAGGGATATCCCCTAATAATGGAACTTTTTTCAAAGTCGTTGTATTCTCTTCCTTAATAAGTCCGCCGATAACAATCGTGACATTGTCTTTCACCGTTACCGTTGTCTCCGCTTCCGAGGTCTCCACAATAGGAATGGTATTATTGCCACTCGTCGTTAACTTGCTGGTCACGGAACTAACCTCTGGTTTAATTTTCATCGTAACAAAATCATCCTGATGGATCGTTGGTGTCACATACAATTTCACCCCCACTTCAATAAAATTGACGGTTTCGGCGGTGGTTGTGGGACCGGCGGCCGGGGTGGTCGTGGTCGTCGTGACGTACGGTTGCGTTGAACCAACCAAAATCTTGGCTTCCTTATTATTGACAGTCGTAATACTGGGGCTGGAGAGAATTTTAGTTTCTCCGACACTCTCCAAGGCTTCAAGAAGAAACGTGTAATCATCACTGGACAAGGAACCAACACTTAGTTTTCCTCTCTTATCGCTAGTGGCCAAAACATCAAAATCACCCTTTAAAGTCAAGGTATGATAATCCGAAACAATGGCCTCCCAATCCACACCCATTTTGTATTCATCACTTAAAACAATCTGCATAATCTTGGCCTCAATCAGAACCTGCTTTTGCTTGACATCAAAGGCCTTAATAATTTTTTCTATTTCTTGAAGTTTCGTTTTTGTATCCGTCACCACGATGCGATTGGATCGCTCATCGTGTTTGACTCGTCCCATATTGAGAGTTAAAACTTCTGTCAATTTTTCCGCCACCTCTTTGGCCTCGGTGTAACTTAAATCAAACACTTCTGTTTCGATCGGGACGTCAATTTGTTCAATGAGTTGGGTCATAGCCGTAATTTTGTTCGGCGTGTCCATAAGCACAAGCGTGTTCGATTTATGATCAAAGATAACCTTACCCGCCAAATTTTTCATTTGATTTAAAACCGTCACCATATCCAAGGCATTGGCGTATTTTAACTGAATGATCTTCGTCTGCAGGATATCACCAAATTTATAACCGTATTTCATTTCAAAATCTTTGGCGGTCATGACTTTGATGACGTCCTCTTCTTCCACATAGGCCAGGTCATTGGCCTCCAGAACAATTCGTAAGGCATCACGAATATCAATGTCTTTAAGATAAATCGTAATTTTTCCTTTGACATTTGCTCCCCCCACGACATTCACCCCACTCTTTTGAGAAATCAATTTCATAAAATCCTTGATATCCATATCTTTTAGATCCAAGACATCAATTTTAGAATCAATCCCTCTTTCTTCGCTGGAAGGCGCGAGAATAAGGATGGCTTCCCTTTTAGGAGTCGTCGTATCGGTCGTGGGAGAAGGGGTTGGTGGCTCTTCCCCAACCACTTGACTTGGCACGTTGCTACCGGGGAATATCGTGGGATCCGTCGGATACGGTTGGCTTTGAGATTGATATTGATTAAGGATTTCTTCAATGTTCATGGGCGGAGTCTGCGCATACACCATCGGCCAAAGACACATACCGATAACCGCCGCCATGAGAATGTGTCGTACGAAGAACATTCTTAATTTATTCAGTGGAAAGTTCATACGGTTGCCCGCGATAAGTGATCACCACCTTGTTTTCTAAAATATCCTCCACCGTGATCTCATCGATCTTATCGCCTTTAAAAAGAAAAAAAGTTTCTTTGGATTGAGAATCCTCAATAATGGCTTGTGGATTTTGATCCATCACAATCCCTACCAATCGCAAATGATTACGCGGGTCTTTCTCCATCTTGTCGATGGGCGGGGTTCCATTCTTAACCGGAGCCATAGGATCAAAAGAGGTATTAAAGATATTACGATTCTCCACAATATTGAGATAATAGTCCAATGGCTTTGGCTCGGGGATAATGTTCTCTTGTGCTAGTGGCTCTCCTTTAATTTCTTGCGTCTTCATCACTAAGGCCTCAACTTGTTTCTGCTGATTCCCAAAAGTTTTCATGACGAAATAAACGGCAAGGACAAAAACCAGAATCATCAAAATGTTATTGAGCGTCGTCAACCAATCTTCACCAAATCCCTTGCCTTTAGAGAAGAGAGATCTTTTGCGTAAGGGATTTTCGGGAGAAGAATCTTTGGATCTTGCCTCCTTATTCTGCTGATCCTTACGACGAATCAATCCTAAAAGTTTCTCTTCGGAACTTATATATCGGTCTGCCTTCTCCGCCATAAGACTCACGACCACTTCCACTTCATATCTTCTAAGATCAAGGCCTCGATGACCGCGCCCGTCACCAATTCCCTATTTCCCATAATCAAATATTCCATGGCCTTATGACACAACATGGCGATTTGACGGGGGTAGCCTTGCGTGTATTGGTAGATCTTTTTAATGGCCTCTTGGGTAAAAAGACTCTGTTCGCCATCGTAACCTGCCTGCCGTAAACGGAAATTAATCATCTCCCCTGTTTCACGCTCATCCAAAGGATTCAGAATATAAATTAAACTGACACGGTCCATAAAATTACGTATCTTTTTAAGCTTCGGTAAAAGTTCCATCTGCGACATAATGACTAACTGCAATAACTTTTGCTCGTTGGTCTCATAGTTCAATAAGGTACGCAAAATCTCCAAAAGCGGCATGGTTAATTTTTGTCCCTCATCAATCAAGAGAACAACCGTTTTATGTTCCTCCACACATTTTTGAAATAAATATTTTTCAATCGCCTCGCGATAATCAATGGTGGAACGAAAGAACGGTGTCAATCCAAATAATTTGGTCAGATGCGCTAAAAATTGGTACTCGGATTTAAAGTCAGGATCCAAAATCATATGGAAGATATAGTCCTCTTCGTCGCCGGCAAAGGACTGAAAGAGAGCTCGCGAGAGGGTGGTTTTCCCCGTCCCCACATCACCGAGGATAAGGCTTAAGCCGCGTTTCAACCGAATGGCGATTTCTAAACGATTCAAGGCCGTGGTGTGTTCACTCGAACGAAAAAGAAAATTGGGATCGGGGCTCGTGGAGAAAGGTTCTTTTTGAAGCTTTAGGGCCGTAAAATACGTCATCGTTGGTTAAGCCGTCCTTGAATTTCTCTAATAGACAATTTCTTTAACCGCAAGTTTCGGATTTCTTTTAAGCGGGATAAGGCCGTATCATCAAAAAAGCGAAAATTGGTGACTGGACTGCGACCGATTTCCTGAATTAACCCTAACCGCAAATAATATTTTAAGGTGTGTGTCGAGTGGCCACTTATATTCGCAAGGTCTTTCAAAAGATATATATTTTTCATAGACTTAAGAGGTGCTCTCTACTCAGATAGTATACCCTATTTATACCTTGACACACAGAATAATCCCTGTCAACTATATTAATAAAAATATTTAATAGACATAAATTAAAGTAGCAAAATTTTCGTTAAAATCAACTGGCATTGAACATTGGTGGGTTTCTGGTAGTGTTGATCAAAACGCGCGTCTTCGATTTTGAACAAATACGGCTCATGTTGAAGGTTATAAAGAAGCTTTATCACCTCCGCGAGGGCTCCTTCTAAGGTCACACTCACGGAAAAATTGTTGTAAAAATTCTCTTTTTTGACGCGCTGCGGTTTTAGCTGTGAAATGCGTATGTCAAACTTTCCTGATTCTTGCTCAATCTGCGAAAGGATCGAAGACATCACCTCATTATCCGACGTTGTCTGCTTGTACTTCGCCATATATCGTTCAAAGCGTGGTTGATAGGCCTTACCTTTACGAATGATACGGATATGTTTTTCTAACTGACGTTCCGCCAGCTCGGTCTGCGCCGTCAAGTCCGCCACTTTTTCTTTTAAAGGTTTATAGAAAACGACATAAACCACATAAACAAAAACAGTCGCGAGACAGATGATAAAAATACTTTGTTCGCGATTGGACAAACGCATAAACGTTCCTCTCCTTTAGCGAGCCAATTGAAACGTTATCTTAAAATCCGTCAATTCCTTACCAAACATGGCGGAGCGTGACGCATACTGCAGCGTTACCTCCTTGAATAAAGAAGAATTAACCAATTGATTTTGAAAGTTATTGACCCCTGTCCGTGTTTTTGAAAATCCTTGAATTGTCATCAATCCTTGCTCTGTTAAACTCAAAGAGCGAAAGGCGATATCATCGGGTGTCAAACGATACAATTCCGAGATAATATCGGCGATAATCACGCGTTTTTGAATACTTTCTTCAACAAATGTCACTAATTGAATCTTCTTTTCAGCATCTGTCGCCTCTATTTTCAACATTTTGACCTTATTTTGTATTTGGCTTAGCTGAAAATCCTGTTTATACACATCAAGCCATAGGATAGAGACACACAAAACAATTACCACGGTGACAAGTGTGCCCAATTTTAACCACTTCCGACGACTCAAGGCGATCATTTTTGAATCCTTCAACTCGGTTGGAACAAAATTTAATAATTTCCCAATATCGCTAAAGATAATCCCTAAGCCCACGGCAATCGAGTATCCCGAGCGTTCCCACAAAGACATATGCTCCGTCTTAAGAGAGGACGGCAAACTCTCGAGGGGAGAAAAAATTTCCACATTCTTTTTGTATTCCGTACTCAGACGATCCCGTAATAAGGCCGCCTCGGCTAACGTTGATATCACAATAAATCGTTCGATCTCAGGCCCCATTTTATCTTTTTGGTAAGATTTGATGGTCAAATCAATCTGTTGAAAAAAATTATCCATGTGCTCGGGATGGAGTTCGCGTGCCCCCAGTTGGATATGACGCGAAAACAACAAATGACCAGTGAAACAGAAACAAATTTCAGAGTCCACCTCATCAATATTGATCAGGGCTGTACCCAATTTTTCCGTTGTCTCATCTTTTTTTTGTACATGTTCCCACCAACGCAACAACCCCAAAGAACTCACGGTCACTTTTTGAGGATGGATACCTACTTTTTGCAACATCCTTAAATAACGTTGGACAACATCGCGATGGACAATGACAATCAAGACCTTGCTATAGCCGTTTTCTTCCTTCTTTACAATGACATAATCATAAATGATATCCTCGCGACTATAAGGAACTTGGTTGATGATTTGCAAACCAATCATCTTCTGTATTTCTTTATCATCGTGGGATGGTAAGGTTAGATGTCGTAGGATACAGAATCGACGAGGAATAACGGCAATCACCAGTTGATGTCGCAGATGCCATTGGGTGACCAATACCGACAAGATTTTTGTGGTTTCCTCATCCGATGGGATACTCAGGCGACGAATATCACAGGCTTGAATGGTAAGGCCACCTCGCGACCCTTTGGCCTGTAACAGTTTTATATGGGTTTCAGTGATTTCAAGGGAGGTACGGTTTTCTTGTTTCATTTCTGAACTGGTATCGTTTGATTATGACTTATTCCTCTCGACGCCAATAGAGAATAGAGAAATCCGAGCGCGCCACAACCGCTGTAAGATCAACGCCGCGCGATGAGGTATTCGCCTTACCATGGACATTAACTCTCAAATGATTGGCTATACCAGCCCGCATCGCCGACATATTCAAAAAAATAATTTGTTCTTCCTGAGTCAAGGCCAGTTCCGTGAGGTTGACACGGCGATCGTCGGGTGTCATATCTAAACCGTCATTCCCCCGACGATAATTCACAATCTTATTGGCGACACCATCCGCCGTGGATAAACCTGTGCCACTGACAAAGGTGGTGCCTCGCGCCAAACCCCGTAGGACTGACAGAGGGGCCGTCTCAAAATTCACCAAAAGATTTCCTTGTTTCGGGTAGACTGTAACATAATTCTTTATTTTCGCAAACAATTCGGGATTCATGTCACGCACCAAAAGCAACTCTTCGACACTATCGAACGGCCGATTTTTGCAATGATACGGTTTCGTTAAGCTCATGTAATAACTATCCTCTGCCCCGAAATTATTGTCGCTTAAATGATCGTCTTGATCTTTCCAGTCGATCACCGCAAAGGCGACTCGATCTCCCCTCTGCTCCTCAAAACCCAATAAAACAATCAACTGGCTTAACGCTTTATAATTGAGAGGATTTAAACCATTAAGATTAATTTTGCTCTCTTCATCCTGAAGACCATAATAAAAGGGAGAATCATTTGACGCCTCGCTAGGATAACCCACATCAAAATAACCATCTCCTAAGGAAATATGACGGAAAAGTTTTTCGACCGTCGTATTGGACGGCAAACTAATACCGCATTGGTACAACGTATCAAACTGCTTGGTCGTAGCATCTTTGTTGTCGCGATGGATTTGATCGATGGCATAAACCAACCCCGCCCACGCCAAATATTTTCCCTTAAATCGCTCAAGCTCATGTTTGGCCAAGGCCACATCAACACTCGTCTGCCGACCAAGACCAACCGCCAACATACTCAGAATAACTAAAATCCACAATACCGTGAGGGCCACAAAACCGTTTTCCCGTTGGGCGAAAGCCTCTTCGGCTAACAATGGGACCTTTTTCTTACTATAACCGTTCATTGAAAACATCCACGTATCCTTGTTGTTCTTTGGTTGAGACAGTCAGGCATTGATCTTTCTGGCAGAGATACATCCGCAAACGGTCAATTTTCCCATCAGGAAAAAAATTAACTTCATGTTGAGGTGACTGAAGCTCAATTTCGGTAGGGATAATAAACATTCGGCCCCATCGACCAGAAATTCTTTTAAAATCGCTTTCTCCCACAGCCGCTTGCGTCTGCAAGACGTATTGCTTAAAATTGGTATCAAACACTAATTTGTGCTGCAAATTCTGCCGAATGGCGCGACTTTGGGCATAACGCATACCATAAGACAATTGATGAGCGGTTTGTGTCAATTTGAGACGAACATAAGAACGGCTGAAATTCGGTATGGCTAAACCAGCCACGACGGCCAAAATAATCACAACCAGTAATAACTCCACCATCGTGAACCCTCTCCACAAATCTCGACGCACGTCACTTCCTCATATAGGTAAACCACCCTTAATTCTGCTGAGAACTTTCTTCATCTTGCCAGTTGCCAATATCATCGCTACTTTCCATGCCATCCGGACCGAGCGAAGATAAATCATAATCATCGGTATTATGCCTTCCCGGAGCAACATAGACATACGTACGGCCCCAAGGATCCGTGGGGATTTTTTTCTTCTTCAGATAAGGTCCATTCCATTGCATGGGTTCGGGTGTCGCGGTTGGCTTTTGAATCAAGGCACTCAATCCTTGCTCGGTGGTTGGATAACGTCCGTTATCTAACTCGTAAAGATCCAAGGCCGTTGATAAATTTGATTCAATATCCGCCTTGGCTGCAGCCCGACGGGCTTGTTCGCCACGGCCGGCGAGATTCGGAATCACCATTGCGGCCAAGACACCGATGATAATGACCACCAGCATGATTTCGATGAGGGTAAAACCTTTCGCCTTTCTTTTCATTTTTTCACCCTTTCTTATTGGACAATCAAATTCATTTTAAAAATCGGTAGCAGCATGGCCACAACCGCCACGCCAATGAGTGAAACAACCAAAACAAGCACCATCGGTCCTATCAAGGACACCATCGTCTTTGCCGTCGCATCCGCCTGTCGTTCCAAAGAATCGGCCAATTTATAAAGCCCTCGCTCGAGATGCCCCGTCTCTTCACCAACCGCAATCATATTCACCGCGGCTTCCGGAAAATAAGGACAATCCTTTAAGGCCGTTGTTAAACTGGCCCCATTGACTACTTCCCCCACCACTTTTTCAATTTCCCGACGTAAGACTTCATTCTCTAACAATGACCCAACCGATTTTAGCGCTTCGATAATCGTAACGCCGCTTTCAATCAGCGTCCCCATGGTTCTGGCAAAACGACCGATTTCTACTTCCTGAATGAAACTCCCTAAAACAGGTGTGTGCAATTTTTGTGTGGCCAACCGCATTTTCCCTATTGGCGTTTGAGACCATCGTTGAACGTAAACAAAAATAAGTCCCATGATGACAACAATAATCCAGCCATAGTGGGCTAAAAAATCACTTGTCCTTATCAAAATAAGTGTAGGCAGGGGTAGCTCTTGATTAAAATCTTCAAAGATAACGGTTAGTCGCGGAATCACAAAGGTTAGCAAAACAAAAATCGAAATAATACCCACCGCGAGAATAAAAATCGGATAGGCGAGACTCGAGCGGATGCGGATTTGTGTTTCTTGATCTTTTTCAACCAACGCTGCCAAACGATGCAAAACAAGGGCTAATTGTCCACTCAACTCACCAGCCCGCACCATATTGATATAAAGCGGCGCAAATATCATCGGATGTTGACTCAAGGCATCGGAAAGATTACCACCATCTTGAACAAAGGTTTCCATATCTAAAATCGTTTTTTTGAGGATGGGATGTCGGGTTTGTTTACCAACGAGCTGTAAGACACGTAGGAGTGGGACGGCGGCCTCCACCAAATCACACATCTGTCGTGTAAAAAGAACGATGGCCGATAAGGGAACTTTTTTACGAAAACTAAAAGTCGGCGTCGTCGATGTCCGCGCAGGCGTTTCTATGGTGGACGAGGTCTCGGTGACATCCAGAGGCGTTAATCCCAATTCAAAAATTTTCCTAATGGCGCTATCTTCGCGGTCGGCTTCAATGGTACCATCCACAATTTTACTTGGCCCTTGTTTGGCTTTGTAGTTGAATTTTGGCATTGCTTTAGGTGACCGAGTAACCAGGCGACCACGTGACCAGGTTAAAAGATTTTGCTGTTACAGGTCACTTGGTTACTTGGTCTCTTGGTCGCTTTCATCAAGTCGTCACTTCCTTTGTCACCCGAATCACTTCACTGGCTGTTGTGACACCTTCTCTGACCTTTTCCCATCCAGCCTTGCGTAACGTCTTCATCCCTTTTTGAACAGCCCTTTGCTGAATCTGGGTGGCCGTGGCCCGACTGATAATCATATTGCGAATTTCCTCGTCGATAACAAGAAATTCATAAATGGCCACGCGTCCCGCATAACCCGTAAAGTGACAGGCCTCGCATCCACTACCTTGATAGGCGATAATTTCTTTGGGAAGCTCTCCTTCCACCTGCAATTCCTTTAAAATTTCCGGAACCAATGGCACGGGCTCTTTACATTTCGGACAGATCACACGCACCAGTCGTTGCGCGATAAGACACAGAACCGAACTGGAAATAAGAAAGGCCTCGATGCCCATATCCAGCAAACGCGTTATCCCGCTGGCCGCATCGTTGGTATGCAGGGTTGAAAAAACCAAGTGACCTGTTAACGCAATACGAATGGCAATCTCGGCCGTTTCCAAATCACGCACCTCACCAACCATCATGACATTGGGATCATGACGCAACATCGATCTTAAACCCGTTGCAAAGGTCAAGCCAATACGCGGATTAATTTGAATCTGGGTGATGCCTTTAAGTTGATATTCAATAGGGTCTTCAATGGTGATAATTTTTTTCTCAGGAGTATTAATGCGGGCTAAACACGAATAGAGGGTGGTGGTCTTCCCACTTCCGGTCGGGCCGGTTATAAAAATAATACCGTTTGGCTTCTTGATCAGTTGATCCAAAATTTTCTCTTCATAGGGATTTAACCCTAATTCTTCAAACTTAAACAAGCGTGCCGAATTAAGCACACGCAACACCACACTCTCCCCATACTGGCTCGGCAAAAAAGAAACACGCAAATCCAAATCCGCATCAGCCACACGCACCTTTAATCGTCCATCTTGAGGAAGGCGTTTTTCGGCAATATTCAAATTCGACAAAATTTTGATGCGGGAATTGATGGAGTCCTTGAAATGCTTAATGTTCGAAGGCACTTTGGCATCATACAAGATGCCATCAACACGATAGCGAATTTTCAGTTCGTCTTCATACGGTTCGATATGGATGTCGGTGGCCTTATCCTTGTAAGCCTCCAAAAAAATTTGATTTAAGAATTTGCTGATCGAGGCCTCGGATTCTAAATTTTCTAATTCCAGTGGGACCGCCTCCTCTTTGGCCGAGATATTTTTATCGACCATCATCTGTTCAATGGTCTCCGCCCCCACCCCATAATATTTGCGGGTGACCTCCAGGATCTCTTTTTCGCTGGCTAAGATTGGTTTAATCTTTGTCCCCACCACTAACGTAATCTCATCCAACAGATGAACGTCTAAGGGGCGTACCATCGCCATCGACAAGATATTATTTTCAAATTTGATGGGAACGATTTTGTAATGGATGGCGAATTTGGCCGGGACTTTACTGATGACCTCTGGACTAATCGTGATGTCCTTGAGACGAATATAATCAATACCAATCTGTTGAGCAAGAATAGGCATATACAAAGATTCTTCGTCGACAAAACCCAACCGCTGTAAGGTAATCCCCAGCATCTCGCCCGTTTTCTGTTGTTCTTTGAGGGCCCTCTCGAGTTGCTCACGATTAATGATTTTGTGCTGAATGAGTAACTCGCCGAATTTAGTTTTGGTGGCCATACGTTTATTCTATGACAGCCCGGAAATAACTTTTGCTGGAGAGGTCATCCCATGGTTTAACAGGAATGGTAAAAGAAATAACATCGTAAAGGATGTCAACACTGACCATCCCTATTTTCTTATCACCCTCATAAACACTTAAGGCGCTGCCAACCGTTAATCCATGAATGGCCCCTAACGTCACCACATACGTCTTATTTTTTCGATCGACCCACAGCACCCCTACTCGTCGAGAACGTTCTTTTTCATCATAGACTGTGTTGGCGACCTCGACTATCTTTGACAATTTGATAGAATCTGCCTCCGCCTTAAACTGTTCCAGTTCGATTTCGACGACATTCTTTTCGCTTTTAATGGCAGCAACCTCTTCATCCAACTCGTTTATTTTCCCCTCCTGCGCAAGTGTCGTTTGATGCATCGCGTAAATGATGACACAAACTCCCAAAAAAGACATAATGGTCAAACCCAGCCCAATCATAAATTTCATCTGAGCCGGTTTATCCTTGCTTGGCAAATTCAAAAAAGAAAAAAGTTTCATAGCCCTCCTATCGTTTTTGGATCGCAGGTTATTAATACTATTATAAATAAAATTATTTTAAACGGAAAATTTTTTCGGAAAATTACTTTTTCCCAAGGAGAGTAAACATCTTGGATTTGTAGGCCTCAACACCAGGTTGGTCGAACGGATTGACACCGAGAAGATAACCGGAGATACCCACGGCCCGTTCGAAGAAATAGAAAAGATGTCCCAGATGGAATTCATCCGCCTTGCAAAGGGTGATGGTCATATTCGGAACACCGCCCTCAAAATGGGCCATGGTGGTTGCTTTATAGGCCTGTTTGTTGACGAAGTCGAGGTCCTTGCCCGCGACATAATTAAATCCGTCGAGGTCGTCCTTGTCGGAAGGAATCCTGAGTTTGTACTGCGGTTCATCTATCATAAGAAACGTTTCAAAAATATTGCGCTCGCCCTCTTGCATCAATTGTCCCATAGAATGCAAGTCCGCGGTGAGATTAAGCGAGGCCGGAAAAATTCCTTTAGCGTCCTTGCCTTCGCTCTCGCCGAAGAGCTGTTTCCACCATTCACCGACATAGGCCAAGTTGTCATAAAACGACGATAAAACCTCAATCACCTTGCCATGCTTGTAAAGAAGATAACGACTCGCCGCGTATTGATACGCACTATTAGTATTCAAATCCATTTTGGAATATTCTTTTTCGCCCTGGCGAGACCCATCGACCAAATTCTTTATGTCCACCCCTGCCAATGCCAAAGGCACCAGCCCGACAGGTGTTAGGACAGAAAACCGTCCACCCACGTCATCGGGAATGACAAAAGTTTTATAACCAGATTTATCCGCAATTTTGCGCAACGCGCCTTTTTTCGCGTCCGTGACACAGATAATTCGCTTTTTCAATTCCGCTTCGCTGTATTTCTTCGCCATAAATTCCTTAACGATACGAAACGCCAGCGCCGGCTCGGTCGTGGTGCCGGACTTCGATATCACAACCACCGTCACCCTTTTATCTTTCAATCCTTCCAGAAGTCCATGCAGGGAATCGACGCTCATGTTATGTCCGGCATAAAAGAGAGGAATTTTGCCTTTTTCTTTGACAATGCACGATTGCCCTAAGGCCTCGAGGGTCGCACGGATGCCCAAATATGATCCGCCAATGCCGATAGAGATAAGACAATCGGAATTTTTTTGGACTTCCGTGGTGAGTGAAGTTAATTCTTTGAGGAACGAGTCCTTGATAGAACTCGGCAGATGCACCCACCCAACGTAATCACTCCCCTTGCCCATTTTCTTTTCCAGATGGTCATGGGCTTTTTTGATGTCGGGAAGGATTTTTTCCAGGTCGGATGGAGCTACAAAACCTTTGAGGTTAGATGTGTCGAGTTTAATCATGGAGACCTTTCAATTAGTTTTTCTTTTGAGCATTTCCATCTTAACTTTGTGCAATTTTTGAAATTTCAAATCATTCATAACAATATTAATAAATTCTATTGGCTTACAAATCATCAAGCCAGTAGAAACCTGCTTAATCCTCTCTCTCCTCTTAAGCAACCTATTGTCAGTTGTAATAAAATATTTACCCCACTTGTCAGCCATAAAAATATGCAAGGCATCTTGTTTATGGTTAGCATCCTGTCCAGTACCAATTACTACAGCTTCGATCGCTTTTTTGCGAATTTGTTCTTCCGGAGTTAAGTCAGTTCTGAGGGTTATTACAAATCTTCCCGCTATTTCTTGAATCCATGAGGGAGTATTAAAATTTCGTATTTCTTCTAAAACTGAATCTGAAAGAATCAGGCTAACTACGTCTTGTTCAGCCCATTCTAAAATTTTAAAAGATGCATCTTGCTCAATCTGATCACTTGGATCAAACCCACAACTATCTAAAAAAATGTTGTGTATAAATTGATAATCTTTCATTTCTTCATCAATTATATTTCTGATGCTATACATTTTACCCCTCAAAACTCACTTGCGAAGGAGCAGTCTCCTCACATCTTATCGCCTTATCAATAATCGCCCCCGCTAAAACCACATCGCCGTTGTAGAACACGACCGACTGGCCGGGGGTGACGGACTTCTGCGGTTCAGGAAAATCTACGCGCACGCGGCCATCACTAAGATAGTGAAGCGTACCCTTCACCTCCGGCGCGTTATAGCGGATGCGGACGTTCAATTCCATCGGCTCTGTCGGCATGTCAATACTGACCGGATTGAAATTGCTCGCGCACAAGCCGTTTGAGTAGAGCATCGATTCCGAGCCGACGTAAACGGTGTTGGTTTCCTTCTCTATTTTATAAACGTACACAGGACGGCCCAAAGCAATCCCCAACCGCTCACGCTGGCCTATAGTGTAATAGGCAATGCCCTTGTGCGTGCCCACCACCTCGCCTTTTTCGTTCTTGTATTCGCCGGCTGCAAAAATTTCCTTACCCAAACGGCTCTCCAAAAATTGCTGATAACCACCGTCGGGAACAAAACAAATGTCCTGACTCTCCGGCTTCTCAGCGGTATTCAGTCCCAATCGCCGGGCATGGCTACGGACTTCTTGTTTGGTCATATCTCCAAGCGGGAATAAAACGTGCGGAAGCGTGTCCTTCTTCATACTATAGAGAAAATACGATTGATCCTTGCGCGGGTCTTTCGCTTTCTTTAATTCATAATTTCGCGTTTTTTCGTTATATTCGATTTTTCCGTAATGGCCGGTGGCGAGCGCCTCCGCGCCCATATCCATGACCTTGTGATACAGCGAACCGAACTTCAAATGCTGATTGCACTTTACGCACGGATTGGGCGTGCGGCCGCTTAAATATTCCGACATAAAATTCTCAATGATATGGTCATTAATGTCCTTCGCAAAATCGAGAACATAATGCGGAATATCCAAAATCTGCGCGGCGCGCTTGGCATCGTTGATGCCGTCCACTCCACAACAGGACGGCTTTTTATTGTTCGGATGGCTGATGCTAAAGCACATGGTGACCCCCACGACCTCATGACCGGCCTCTTTCATCAAACCGGCCACGACCGAGGAGTCAACACCGCCCGACATGGCGACGAAGATTTTTTTTCTAATAGTAGAAGAAATCATAATTTTTTATTTAGCGGTTAGCGTATAGCGAATAGCGTTTAGGTTCTCTATCCGCTAAACGCTGTCCGCTATCCGCTGTGACAGTTTCAATTGCCCAGAACGTTGCATCAAGTATCTGCTTTAATTCGGCGACACTGACCGCCAACGGCGGCATGAGGACAATCACATTGCCCAGTGGACGTAAGATCACCTTCCGCTCGCGCACCTTTTGGCAGACCTTAACACCCATGCGCTCTTCCCAAGGATAAGGCTCATTGGTCGATTTGTCTTTAACTAATTCTATTCCGACCATAAACCCTAACTGCCGCACCTCACCGACGTGGGGTAAATTATAGAATAATTTGAGCTCCTTGTCCAAAAACTTTATCTTAGGGGCCAATTTTTCCAAGGTGCGTTCTTTTTCAAAGATTTCTATATTGGCCAGCGTCGCCGCACACGCCAATGGATTGCCCGTATAAGTGTGGCCGTGGAAAAATGTTTTCTGCTCTTTATAATCAAAGATAAAGCCATCAAAAATTCTTTTCGTTGTGAGGGTTGCTGCCAACGGCAAATATCCGGCGGTCATTCCTTTTGCTAAACACAGAATATCAGGAGAAACTCCTTCGTGCTCGCAGGCGAACATCTTGCCGGTACGACCGAAACCTGTCGCCACCTCATCGCAAATAAGAAAAATATCATATTTTGTGCAAAGCTCTCTTACTCTTTGCAAAGCGCCCTTCGGCCAGAGCAACATTCCCCCTGCCGCCTGAATCAACGGCTCGACTATAAACGCCGCGATCTCACGATGCGACTTTTCAAAAAGCGCTTCCAGTTTTTCCAGATGTGTTAAGTCGTCAAAGGAAATTGTTTTAAAAATAATATCCTTATAAACTTTATGAAACAACTCAATCCCACCGACACTCACACTACCCAAGGTATCCCCGTGATAGGAATTGGTTAGATGCACAATTTTTTTCTTTTGAGCGCGGCCGGTGTTCTGCCAATACTGATATGCCATTTTGAGGGCGACCTCAACGGCGGTTGAGCCGTTATCGGAATAGAATGTTTTCGTTAACCCTTTCGGCGCTATCTCAATTAATTTCTTGGCCAATTCGATCGATGGTGTGTTCGCCAAACCCAACAGTGTGGAATGGCTCAACTTGTCGATCTGCGCTTTGAGGGCTGTATCAATTTCTTTTTTGCGATGGCCATGAACATTCACCCACAAACTCGAAACTCCGTCGAGATAGCGCTTCCCGTCGGTATCGATGAGATAACACCCTTCCGCACGGTCGATCACGAGCGGATCCTCGTTTAGCCAATCCTTCATCTGTGTAAAAGGATGCCAGATGTATTGCTTATCCCACTCTTGCAATTGCTGTGTGCGATTAAGGAGTGGACTTTCCAAAAGCGGATCTACATTAATATCGGATTTAAACATAGTTTTCGGCGTTTTGACTTTCAAATAAGGGATCGTTCCTAAAACAGGAACCCCGGAAAGTTTAGCGATCTCGGCCGGATTCGTTTTCTCCGGAATTGTTTCTTTTTTGTTATTGGTTTTGCTGAAAACTATCCCCTTAACCCTAATTCCAAACATTCTTGCTTGGTGAATAGTTAATAGGGAATGGTTAATAGTACCGAGGCCTAACAGCGAAACAATGACTGTATCCAAATTCAAATCCCGAATCAAATCCGCGACTAGATAATCGTCGGTTAAAGGCACCATCAGCCCCCCCACGCCTTCCACTAAAATAATATCATACTTGGCTTGCAGCTCTTGATACGTGGAAATAATTTTTTGAATATCGATTTGCTTTTTCGCGCGTTTGAACGCCAGATGCGGCGAAAGCGGCTCCGGTGCATGAAAAGGATTGATTTCATTTAAGGAATCATCAGCTTTAAGAATTTTTTTAAGCCATTGGGCATCATTCCCGGCGCATTGAACCGGTTTCATCACACCGACATTGAATCCTTTTCTTTGCAATAAAAGACCAAGGACGGCGACGGCCATGGTCTTGCCGACGCCAGTATCGGTTCCGGTAACAAAAATCCCTTTATTTAGCGTTTTGCCTGAACCCATATGACCTCAAAGGAAGCAATGATGCCCAAACGGTCGGAAAAATTCTTTTGATAAAATTCGTTGGCCTCCATCATAAATTCCTTGCCGATGAATCCATTTTTGGGCAGGATGTTAGCGCCGATATCTTTCAACCACTTGACTAACGTCAGCATATCCGGAAAATGGACTTTAATCATTTCCGTTGCTAGTTCGATATGACGGAAATTGGATTTTTCAAGGGCGTTTTCAATGTTCTCACGATTGGCTAAACGCTGAATCACCAATTTTTCGCCCTTGACTTGATCAAACGAAATAAATAGTTCTTGCAAAGTTTCGTAGCCAAACATTGTCAGACAAAAAATCCCATTGCCTTTAAGCACCCGATAACTTTCCTGAAAGGCCTTTTCCAGATCCATGACCCATTGATACGTCAAATTGGAAATAATCACGTCAAATATTTCTGTTTTAAATGGCAATATACGCGCGTCAGCCTGCAGTATCTGTCTTAGGTCATATTTTTTGCACGCCTCTTGAAGCATTCCAAAGGCATAATCCACACCCACCACTTTGGTGTCAGGAAATAAATTCGATAAGCGGTTGGTCATCCACCCTGTTCCCATGCCTACATCAAGGATATAATGGGCCTCTTCTAAGTCCTCAATCTTTTTTACCAGTTCGCGGCCGATTTCTTTCTGCAGACTCGCCAAGACATCGTACTGCACGGCCGCATTGGAAAACGCCTGACGGATTTTTTGATCAATTGCAGAAAAAATCATGGTGCATTATCCCTTAAAAATTCTTCCACCACCGCATTAAACTCATGCGGTTTGCTTAAAAAAGGAAAATGACCACATTTTGGGAAGAAATCAAATCGCGCTTTTGAAAATTGCTCCTTAAGAGAAGTCTGCAGAGACGGCAGACAAATATAATCCCCGGTCCCATAAATGAATTGCAGCGGCAACGAAACACCCTTAAGCACATCGCGTAAATCTTCCTTTTCTAAAACATCCAAATATTCCGACAAGGCCTGTTTGATGGGTACAGTGTCAAACTTGCGGAATTTCTGCAACCATTTGAATCGACGGGTGCTGCGCTCTTCCTTGGTAAAGAGTGACCGGAAAAATACATTCACAATCGACGGATAAGCTGTATCCAGTTGGCTGTTTAACTTGCGGATGAGGGCAACATCCAAACCATAAGGATAATCGTCGGACTTCGCAAATTTGGGCATGGACCCAACCAAAATCAAGCGTTTGATTTTTTGAGGTACAATCGCATAAAGTTTTAAAGCCAGCATTCCTCCAAAGGAACTGGCCACCACATTGGTTTGGTCCATCTTAAGTGTACTTAATAGGTGATTAAGATCATGCGCCATCACCTCCAGTGAAACCTTTTTCCAACTGCTTTGGCCGTGACCAGGCAGATCAATGGCTAAAACTCTAAAATTCTGCGAAAAAAATTTAGTCTGCTGTCGCCATATCCGTCTATCAATCCCCCAACCATGAATAAACAAGATATCTTCGCCTTCGCCCTCACAGTCATAATACCACTCGATATCGCTTAATCCCTTTATATGAGGCATAGTTCCCGCCCGATCTTCTTCAAACAATCTAAAGCGAAATTTAAATCATCTTTCTCGTGTGTGGCCATCACGGTCAAACGAAGCCGCGCGGTGTTTTGCGGAACCGTCGGTGGTCGAATCGCAGAAATCAAAATGCCTTCTTCGAAAAGTCGTTTCGAGAATTCAACAGCAAGTTGAGAATCACGAACAGAAATGGGAATAATCGGTGTCTGGGTATTCATCGTATCGAACCTCAAGCGCTTTAATTCGTTCACGATAAAATTTTGATTTTCCCAGAGTTTTCGACGGCGCTCGGGTTCCGCTTCCATAATCTCAATCGCACGTAACGAGGCTGCGGCGACACTCGGTGGCATGCCCGTCGTGTAAATGAAGCTTCTGGCGCGATTAATTAAAAAATTAATCAATTGGGACGATCCACAGCAATAGGCGCCGAACGACCCCGCAGCTTTGGAGAGTGTTCCCATTTGAATATCGATTTTCCCTTCGAGACCAAAATGCTCAACAGCCCCGCGTCCTTTTTTTCCCAAAACACCAAACGCATGCGCCTCATCCACCATCACCATGGCCTCATGTTTTTGCGCCAAGTCAACAATTTTATCCAAAGGCGCGATATCGCCGTCCATGCTAAAAACCGTATCCGTGATAATGCATCGTTTTTTAAAAGACAATGACTCTTGTAAAAATTTTTCTAACGCTTCCATATTCTTATGAGGATAACGTTTGTGCTCAGCCCCACTTAATAAAATCCCGTCGATGATTGAAGCGTGATTGAGCCGATCCCACAAAATGAGATCCCCGCGTTCAAACAAACTCGAAATAATACCGACGTTGGCCATGTAGCCGGTACTGAATACCAAACAACTGTCGGTCCCCTTCAATTGCGCCAGTTTTCTCTCGAGCGCTTCATGGGCGGTCATATTACCGCAGACCAAACGCGAAGCCCCAGAACCAAAACCATCACGCTCAATGGATTCAATCGCGGCTTGGCGCAAACGAGGATCGTCCGCTAACCCCAAATAATTGTTGGAACAAAAATTGAAAAACGACTTGCCGTCGATCATAATCCGGGCGCCTTGTGCGCCCTCCACACAACGTAGGCTGCGCTTAAGTCCTTTTTGCTCCAATTCTAAGAGCGTCTCCTCAAGAAAAGTTTCCATCATATGTGATTCAAGAGATTTGAATGACATCACCGCTCATCTTTTTAACGATCGCGCCCGAATGACTTTTAATCAGCAAACCACCGTCTTCGTCAATACCTATAGCCTTACCGTCAATCACTTGTTTGGTATCGGCAATACGGACATTACGACCGAGTGTTACCGACAAATCTTTCCACTGCTCCAAAATGGGCGCAAAACCCTCTTTTTGAAAACGTAGGTACCAATATTCAAAACGACGCAAAATTTCCTGAAGTATTTCTATACGCGAAAAGTTTTTTTGCATTTCCTGACGTAAGGACGTGGCGTGTGCAGGCAATTGCGCGTTTGTCGCATTCACATTAACGCCAATGCCAACGATAACAAATTTAATACGGTCGGTCTCGGCATTCATTTCCGTTAATATTCCGACTACTTTCTTATTATTGATGAGCACATCATTCGGCCACTTAATAGCCATATTGATTCCCGCGGCACGCTCAATTGCTTCTGCCACTGCCACGGCACACAGTAAAGTCAATTGCGAAACCATCAACGGTTGCAACTTAGGACGCAAAAGAATCGAGATATAAATCCCTTTTCCTTTGGGCGAGGTCCAGCCGCGGCCTAAACGTCCGCGTCCTTTAGTTTGACCTTCGGCACAGATCAGCGTTCCCTCTTCCGCTCCTGCCATCCCCAACCGAAAGGCCTCATCCATCGTCGAATTAATGACGTCGAAATATTCGATGCGTTTTGCTAAAATCTTAGTCCCTAATCTAAATTTTATTTCTTCGGGAAAAAGTTTGTCAGGAGAAGAGACCAGTTTGTAACCTAAGTGAGGAACGGCAATAATATCGTAACCGTGATTTCTTAATTCTTGAATATATTTCCAAATGCCAGACCGACTGATATCAAGGGTATGACTAATTTCCTCACCGGAGATATAGCCCTCATTACTTTTTAACGCATGGAGGATTTTATCAAGCATGATTAACCTAGTTAATAGCAAATAGTGAATTGTAAATAGCAAAAACCAACTAAAGACTAAATTCGATTTGCCTTATGATTTGCGTTTCCTATCTGCTATTCACGATTTACTATTCACTTTTTTTCTCAATTTATTTACAACCTTTGGCAATTCATTTAATAAATATTCAATCTCTTCCTCTGTTGTCCAACGGCCGGTGGTTATACGCAAAGATCCTTGGGCCATTTGATCGGATAAACCGATAGCTTTTAAGACGTAAGATGGTTTCATGGAACCAGCCGTGCAGGCTGAGCCACGCGAAACAGCGAGCCCGATCATATCTAAAGACATCAACAAGGCCGCGCCATCAACGCCTTCAAACGAAAAATGTGCATTGTTCGGAAGTCGTTGCGTCCGATGACCATTGAGACGAACCCCATCGACCCGACGAGGAATTTCTTCAAATAATCGAGTCCGCCATTGTGTCTGTTGTTGTATTTCTTGAGCCATATTTTTTTGGCATAATTCAATCGCCTTGGCCAGGCCCACTACCCCCGCCACATTCGTTGTTCCCGCGCGCTGACCGCGTTCTTGGTCACCCCCATAAAGAAGACTTGCTACTCTTGTCCCCTTCCTTATATAAAGAGCGCCCACACCCTTCGGGCCATAAAATTTATGCGCTGACATCGATAACAAATCCGCTTTCAATTCATCAACATTCACAGGAATATGCCCGACCGTCTGAACCACATCCACCAAAAAAGGGATATTTTTTTCTTTTGTGATTTTTTCGATTTCCGCAATGGGTTGAATGGTGCCAATTTCGTTGCTGGCGTGCATCACCGCCACTAAAATCGTTTGCGGCGTCATCGCTTCGCGGATCTCCTCTGAATTAACAAGACCAAATTGATCCACTGGCACAAACGTCACTTGAAAGCCTTCTTGTCTTAAAAATTCCGCCGGTCGTTCCACCGAATGGTGCTCGATCGCCGAAACAATCACATGATTCCCTTTGTCTTTCAAGGCTCTCACCGCACCAAAAATCGCCTGATTGTTGGACTCTGTGGCACCTGAGGTAAAAACAATTTCCTCTGCCCTAGCGCCAATAGCCTGAGCAATAATTTCCCGCGATTCTTCCAACGCCTTTTGAGCCTCCCTGCCAAAACCATGGGGGCTTGTCGCATTACCAAAGTGATCAAAAAAGAAAGGTTGCATCGCTTTAACGACTTCGGGATCAGTCGGAGTGGTTGAGGCATAATCAAAATAAATCTTCTTCATCGCTTACCCTTATCCTATCAATTTCTTTCACTATACACGGCGTAATTTTAATTGTCAACTTAGTTTGTCGGAATGGTTTACAAAACCTTTTGACTCGATTGTTTGACAAAAAAGAACATGAATGATATAGTCTATCGACATTAAATTTAAAATTCCAATAACCAAGAAACAATAACCAAGGAATAATCAATCACCAATCACCAAAAACAAATTTTGTTTTTATTGGTATTTAGTTATTAAAAATTTTTTCTTGGTGCTTGGTGTTTGGTTATTTTTATTTCATTGGGGCTGTAGCTCAGTTGGGAGAGCGCTTCAATGGCATTGAAGAGGTCGAGGGTTCAACTCCCTCCAGCTCCACCAATCTTCGTTCATTAATATTTAGGAAAAGGCGTTGAAATCATTGAAAGTCATTTCCATCATCGGCGTCATTGAAATTCTCATTGGTGGTATCACATTAATCACGACAACGCTAATATTCCTTCTTGGCGTTAACCAGAAATCCCCCAATGTTTTGACGTTTGTTATTTTAACTTCATTGCTGTCGACTCTTATCGGTGGCGGTCTATTAAAATCCAATAAATTGGCCTATCAAGCTCTTTTATACTTTTCTTCTGTTATTATTTTAAGCAAGATATTAATTTTTGCAGGAATTATCGAACTCAATGGAGCGTTGGAAATAGCTATTCCCAGTTCTTTTAAAAATATTATTTCCATAATTTATCATTCAACAGTAATTTACTTTTTAACACATCATTCTGTCAAAAAAGTCTTTGACCATTAATAGCCGCCGAGGTGGCGGAATGGCAGACGCGCTGGTCTCAAAAACCAGTGTCCAAAAGACATGTGGGTTCGACTCCCACCCTCGGCACCAAATTCCTCAAAAAAAACTATCCCTCAAAAATCCCTCGAATTAAAATACCCATGTGGCTAAGATCAAATCTTATCTCATCCCCTTCATCCTTTTCATTTTGAGTTTGGCTTTACGTGCCAGCCTCATCAGCAAAGGCCCTTATCATGTCGACTGTTTAGACTTGGCTATACAATCCGAAGCGACCCTCAAAACCTTTCGACTTCATTATCTTTTCGGTTCCGGTTATCCCATGACCGTTATCTTAGGAGCCTTCTTTGTTTCCCTCTTCAAATTTTTGGGGATTCATGACCCGGTGATTGCTGTCAACGCCATGAGCGTTGTCTTTGGGGCCTTGTGTATTCTAGCGCTCTATCTTGTTAGCCAAAAACTTTTAAATGAAAGAGTAGCCTTCTTTAGTGCCATTATGTTTTCTGTCATGCCCTCGTTTTTAGGAGTTTCTGTTTACGGCAAAAACCATGCTCCTGGTTTATTCTTTCTTTTGATGGGAATTTACCTTCTCCTTTGTTACCATGAAAATAAAAAAATATTTTTTCTGTTCTTAAGCAGTCTTAGCATTGGATTATTAGGGGCCATTCGTCTTCAAGATATGCTCTTGATGATTCCAGCCCTATCTTTTTTACATTTTCAAGACCCCTCTGCTAAAACAACATCTCCCAGCATCGATCAAAATAAACAACCTTGGAAAAACATTTTTATCTTCTGGTTTATGGCTTTTATCATTGTGGTGGGTTTACACCTTCCCTTTCTTTTGAAAAAGGGTGAGAGTTACTATCAAACTCAGTTGTTCCAATTTGGGTATATCGGCTTAATCAAAAATTATTTAGGAATCAACTGGAAAATGTTGTTGTGGAGTTTGTATCTTACTGAAACAAATTTTACATTCGCTGGACTGCTCCTGGCGATCTTTGCTCTTTGGCTCCTCCTTAGTCGTTTCCCAAAGATATTTTTTTTCCTTCTTCTTTGGTTTATCATTCCTTTCTTCTTCTATGCCAACTTACGGACCACGGTGGAAAGATTTCTTATTATTACTTATCTCCCCCTGGTTATCAGCCAAGGTTATCTTTTTGAACAATTATTATCCCTCAGTAAACGAATAAAATATCTAACGCTTGTCCTCTTTATTGCCATCACTTTGCTGTTATTGCGAGATATTTATCCCATCCTTCATTTTCGGCATCGCCATGACTTAATAACCGCTTACGCCAAATGGGTACAAACAAAAACAGAGCCAAACGCCGTTATCGTGACAGGGGAAGAAGGTGTCCTTATCCAACATTACGCCCGGCGGAAAACTATCCCTCACCTCTTTTCCATTTATGATCCCATTACCAAAGTTCAATTGATTCAATATAAAAAACAACTCGATGACTATCTCCACCAGGGTGTTCCCCTTTATATTACGGCCACGGGGTTGTACGCCGATAACCCCGATAGGGTGTTCCCTCGATTTCTCATAAAACACTATCAAATCATTTTCGTGGGGAGTCAACCTTTTCAGTACTGGCATCGAGGTGAGACGTTTCATGAGGTCAATGATGTAGATTTATTTCGTATTCTTTAAAAACAATAATCTTATGACTTGGAAGATGAATGCCGTAATTGACCACAAGCAGCCGCAACATCTGGCCCGCGTGGTCTACGAAGGGTGGCCGTAATACCCAAAGACTTAAGACGATTACGGAAGGCATACATCTCTGACCGGGTAGGAGCTTCATGAGGGAACTCTTCTACTCTATTGTAAGGAATCAAATTTATCTTGCACAACAATCCATTTAATAATTTCCCTAATTCCTGAGCCGCTGTTGGTGTGCACGTTACCTCTTTGATAAGGATATACTCAAACGTTATCTGGCGATGTGTGGCCTGCGCATAGGTCCGACAAGCCTCAATTAATTCGTGAAGCGGATATTTTTTGTTCACTGGCATCAGCATCTGACGCGATTCATTGTTTGCGCCATGCAAAGAGACTGCTAACTCCACTTGCAATCCTTCTTTGGCTAATTGCAAAATTTTTGGAACTAACCCACATGTAGAGATGGTGATCCTTCGGGCCGCAAAGTTCATCCCTGCGGGTGCATTCATCAACCGTATCGCCTTTAAGAGATTATCGTAATTATCCAGTGGCTCTCCTACCCCCATAAACACGACATTCGACAAGGAAATATCCTGCACTCTTGTTTGAGCATAAAGGATCTGGCTGATAATTTCCGCACAGCTTAAATTACGCGCCCATCCGCCTATGCCACTGGCACAGAATTTACAAGCAAATTTACAACCCGCCTGTGTCGAAACACAAACGGTTGTGCGCGTCTCGGTGGGTATCAAAACCGTCTCAATTCTTTCGCTGTCATGCAAATGAAAAAGGAATTTCGTGGTGGCATCTGCCGCTCGCATCTCGTGCCCAGGAACACTTTTATAAAAAATAAAATCTTTTTTTAACCTGTCCTGTAAACCTTGAGGAAGATTTTTCATTTCCTCAAAGCTCATAACACCTTTTTTATAGATCCAATCAAAGATCTGTTGAGCGCGATAGGCCCTCTCACCTTGATTGTGTAAATAAGCCACCAATTCCTGATAAGATAAATCGCGGATGTCGGGTTGGGTGGTCATAATATAAGTCCCATGTCACAAGCCACAAGACACAAGTAGTTTTCATGTGACATGTGTCATGTGACCTGTGACTATTTATTTTTCCACAAATTTCCCAATTTGGCGGAATTTTTGGTAACGGGCTTCTAAAAGCTCATGGGTAGGTATGTCTTTAAGTTCTCGAAGATGTCTTAAGAGAGCGTCCTTTAAAGTATTAGCGACTTCCTCAGGGTTACGATGGGCACCACCGGCTGGCTCAGGGAGTACTTCATCCACAATGCCAAACTTTTCAAGATGTTCTCCCGTGATGCACAAGGCATTCGCTGCCTCCGAGGCCTTCGCACTGCTACGCCAAAGAATCGAGGCACACCCTTCTGGCGAGATAACAGAATAATACGCATTCTGTAAAATAATCATGCGATCCGCTACCCCTATACCTAAAGCACCCCCACTGCCACCTTCACCGATAATGGCTGCTACTATTGGCGTGGCAATGCCACTCATATCACGGATGTTGGTGGCAATCGCCTGCGCTTGCCCGCGTTCTTCTGCCCCAATTCCTGGATAGGCCCCGGGCGTGTCTATTAAAATCACAACAGGCAGATGAAATTTTTCGGCCAACTGCATCAATCGTAGGGCCTTGCGATATCCTTCCGGATGTGCACAGCCAAAATTACGCATCACATTTTCCTTGGTGTCGCGTCCCTTTTGATGACCCATCATAAGCACCTTGACACCATCTATCTTGGCAAAGCCACCCACCAAGGCCAAGTCATCGGCAAATAATCGGTCGCCGTGCAATTCAATAAAATCTGTTGTGAGCAAATGGATATAGTCAAGCGTATATGGCCGACGTGGATGACGCGCAATCTGGACCCTCTGCCAATCGGTCAAATTATTATAAATGTCCGCCTTCATCTTCTCGAGCTTTTGTTCGAGCTTCTTGATCTCCGGCTCGAGATTAATCTTTTTGCTTGAGCCGAAATTCCGTAATTCATTTACCTTCGCCTCAAGCTCGACAATGGGTTTTTCAAAGTCAAGAATACTCATCGATTGTTCCCTTTATTAATCCACAACCACCACTTCGGTGCCAATTGTCACCAAGGAATATATCTCCTCAATGTCTTCATTACGCAGACGCACACATCCGGCCGTCACCTGCTGACCGATGCTCGCTGCATCGATCGTGCCATGAATGCCGTAACCAGGCAGATCAAATCCTAGCCAGCGACTGCCCAAGACATTGGCTGGGCTGTCGGGCGGCACAACAACACCCTTATTAAACCAAACCGGATCCACCAACTTATTAACAATCTTAAATTTCCCCGTCGGGGTACTATTATTTTCCCCAGTGGAGGCTCTATAAATTTTAACCACTTCATTGCCATCGCGTAATATCAAAATATTCTGAGATTTATCCACATAAATGTTAAATTGTCCTGTCCAAATCTTAAATTTCTGCCCCAACGAAATCGTATCGCTCTTAAGATTATTCATCCATTTAATCAGATCGATCGTGGTATTATATTTTTTGGCTATCTTGGCCAAGCTATCTCCCCCCTGAACCTCATAGACGACCGTGCGGGACTTATCCGCCCCCAAAAAAATGATATCAAGATTTAACTGTTCCAGTTCCTTTTGAATCCCTTCGATATTGTTAATATTCGGATATTCTGTCAAAATTTTTTGATAGATAACTTTGGCCTCCATCAATTGTCTATCCTTTTTCAAAGCGGTCGCTTGCGCGTAGAGATCCTTGGCTGTCTTTGCTAAAGACGAAGAGGCCTGGGCCTTGAGACCCGCCTTCTTGATTTTAGGAACTATACCCCACACAAAAACAACCATCACAACACTTATCCCAATAATAAGAATTCTTCTATTCATTGATTATGTCTCCTTTATTGAGTCCCATCCGCCACGAAGTTTGGCATATGCCGGACGAAATAACCCCGCCTGCTGTTTCATTTTGCTTCGTTTACGAAACAAAACGGCAGGGGTCATTTACATAATCCATTCATAATAAAAAATAATGGCCAAGGCAATACCTAACAACGCCCCCATCAAAACCTGGATAGGCGTATGACCAATAAGTTCCATCAATTTCTCTGTTTCGAATTTGCCGCGCCAATAGATATCATCCAAAATTTTATTGAGAATCTCTGCCTGTTGGCCTGTGGACCGACGCACACCCTGGGCATCAAACATCGTCACCAACGCAAAGACAGCCGTCAGGGCAAAAATAACCGAGTTAAATCCTAATTCCAAACCGCAGAGGGTGGCGAGGGCGGCGGCGCCAGCCGCGTGGCTCGAAGGCATGCCTCCGGTCCCAATAAACCACTTAAAATTAAATCTTCGCTCACGGACAATCCCTAAAATAACTTTGATGGTTTGTGCAATCGCCCATACGGCAATAGTTATCATCAAAATCTTATTGCTGGTAATATTGGCGAACACACTCTGTGGCATAGTATTTGGTCAACAAGACATAAAAATCTACTCGTCTAAGCAAAAATTGACTTTTAAGAAGTAATGTGATATTTTTATTATAATATCCTACCTCAAAAAAGCAAGGCTTTCCCTCAAGGAATTTCTCTCCTCGATTTCCCTTAATAAAAAAGTCACCAAGTCACAAAGATACACAGTCACAAGTCGTTTTAAGTTTTTACGTGTGACATGTGACCTTGTGACCTGGCAACCTTGGTTCCTATGTTATCCAAAGTCTACACCTACGGCATTTGTTGTCTCGAAGCCTATCCGATCACGATTGAAGTGGATGTAGCCAATGGTCTACCCGCCACCATCATTGTCGGTCTACCGGATAACGCCGTCAAGGAAAGTAAAGAACGCGTTCGCTCCGCCATTCGTAACAGTGGCTACAAATTTTCCAGCCAACGCATTACGGTCAACCTATCGCCCGCTGATATAAAGAAAGAAGGTTCTTCCTTTGATCTCGCCATTGCCTTAGGGATTCTTTTAGCTACAAATCAAATCGGAGCGCCTCAGCTTAGTGACTATCTTATCCTCGGCCAACTTTCGTTAGACGGTTCCATTCAACCCATTCAAGGCGCTCTCACGATCGCCATGTCCATACCAAGAAATAAATTTCGTGGGATTATTTTACCATCGGCCAATGCCGCTGAGGCTGCCGTCGTCCATGATATTGATGTCTATGCGATGCGAAATCTTAAAGAAGTCATTCATTGGCTATACTCACCCGAATCTTTGAAGCCTTTTGCCATTGATCGCGATTCCCTATTTCAAAAAACGAATCATTATGAAATTGATTTTAGCGATGTGAAAGGTCAACTACTTGTGAAACGTGGCCTAGAGATTGCGGCCGCCGGCGCCCACAATTGTCTATTGATCGGGCCGCCTGGCAGTGGCAAAACCATGCTCGCCCAACGCTTAGTCACGATCTTACCCGATATGACCTTAGAAGAATCCCTCGAAACCACGCAAATTCATTCGGTGGCCGGCCTTGTGCCCCCGCACAAAAGTCTTATCACCACACGACCGTTTCGCTCGCCGCATCATACGAGTTCTGATATTGCCCTTGTGGGTGGTGGCTCCATCCCTAAACCCGGTGAAATTACTTTAAGCCACAACGGTATTTTATTCCTTGATGAACTCCCTGAATTTAATCGAAACGTTTTAGAGGCCTTACGCCAGCCTTTGGAGGATCGCTGTATCACCGTTGCCAGGGCCTCCAAAACCCTTAAATTTCCAGCTCAATTCATGCTGGTGGGTGCCATGAATCCGTGCCCCTGCGGCTGGTTTACCGATCCTAAAAAAGAATGTCATTGCTCCCCCAACCAAATCCACAAATATCTGTCAAAAATTTCTGGACCGCTTTTGGATCGCATTGACTTGCATTTAGATGTGCCTGCCTTGAAATCCGTTGAGATTTTAACTTCACAAAAAACAGAAACCTCCCAAGAGATTAAATCGCGCACCATCAAGGCCCGTCATATTCAGCACAAACGGTTCTCCGCTCCGCCACGAATCACAACGGATGGCGGAAAAAGAAATGCCATCTTTGCCAATGCGCAAATGAATCACCGGCAGATCAAAGAATTCTGTCCTTTAGATAGCGAAAGTAAATCACTTTTGAAAAAAGCCATTGAGGAATTAAATTTATCCGCCCGGGCCTATGACAAGATTCTTAAAATCGCCCGCACCATCGCGGATTTGGAAGAGACCGAGAGGATAAGGCCTCACCACATCGCCGAGGCGATCCAGTATCGTAGTTTGGATAGAAATTGGTGGTGATGAGCAATAACCGCCCCAACCGCGTAGGTTGATTCCGTAATTCAACCTACGCGGTTGATTATGGTTCTTCTATGAAAAATAATCAAGACTTAATACCTGAACAATATTATCACATTTTTAACAAAAGCATCGCTAACTTTACAATATTTAATGATGAACGAGAATATCAAAGAATGTTATACACCCTCCAATATTATCAACCCATCAATCAAGAATGTTCGTTAGCCCATTTTTTACAATCAGATCTCGTTAATAAAATCGGCCTCCATTTTTACTTTACCAAATCATTAAAGAACGATGAAAAACTTATCGAAATCATTGCCTATTGTCTTATGCCAACCCATATTCATTTGATCGTTAAACAATTAACTGATGGTGGTATTTCAAAGTTTATGAACAATAGCTTGAATAGTTACACTCGCTATTTTAATAAAAGACATAACCGTTTAGGCCCCCTTTGGGTAGGTCGATTTAAAAGAGTTCTTATTGAAACCGATGAGCAATTGCATCATGTTAGTCGCTACATTCATTTAAATCCAACCACAGCCAATTTAATAAAAAAGCCTGAAGATTGGCCCTATTCATCGTATAGAGAATATGTAGAAATCGTTAACAAAAATCTAAGGATAACGCCTGGCCTTAGCACGTTTAATATGTCTCTCTCGGACTATAAAAAATTCGTTGAAGATCAAATTGAATATCAAAAGGAATTAGCCAACATTAAACACCTAATTCTTGAGTAGTTGCGATGACCAATTCAACCTGCGCGGTTGATTTGTGGTTGATTACGGTTGGTTTTCACGGTTGGTTTTGCATCAACAGGTTTGAGCACAGACACAATCTTCACACTCACATCCCGCACTGCAGCCATCGCCGCTGGTGGTATTACTATCATCACATTGCTCTGGTACTTTTATCGCACCATCCCCACACGTTCCCGAGCTAGGAAAAGTTAATAGCGAAACGCTTCTTACCCCCCGGCCACCACGATCAAACGTACGATTGACCGCTCCTGTTCCTTTACCCCCTAAGGCGGCTGATGCATTCGTTCGATCGGAAATCCGCAAGCGTTGGCTAGCGGAATTCCAAGCCCCGTCTCGCAGCCCAGCGCCTGCAGATGTCTGTACCCCATATATACCAATACTCTCATTAACACTAGCACCAGTCCCCGCCCAACCCAACTGACGCGCAAAACCTGCCCCATCTGTGTCATTATTAATAGAGCCATCTCCTTGCATAGCATAATAAGTTGTACCAAACGTATTGCCAATCGTCACCGTCATTTCATACAAATTTCCTGTTAAATCCATTACCCCATAATAACCAGCCCCGGCCCGCTCACGACTGGAAGAAGACGTCGCAAATATCCCAGGCCGTACCGGCCCTTGGCTGTATTGTGCCCCTAAATACACATCTCCTCCCTGAAACGTCGTTGAACCGAAATTAGCATTGGCTAGGTTGGCGGAGGTAAATGCCTCATTGCCATCTTCAGGACTCCCACTAAACGTCACTCCAGCTGTGAGATTAGCACTGCTCCCCCACGCATATTCGCCAGGCACCGAATCCAAAGGTCCTCGCGCTATCTTTTCATACTCCAGTTCACTCATCGGCCTTAAGCCCACCCAATCCAAATACGCGGCCAAATCAACCCAAGCCAAATAGCTCATGGCCCTGTCTTCACGGCTCGTTGAGGCATTGCCACTTCCTGACCACGAGATAGTGTTGCGCCTAATCACATTATCTGTCCCCTTCCCACCATAAGTGGCATCACTAGCCGTAATGTCCCGGTTTGTTTTCGCACTGCTTGAGATGCTATTGAAAAACTCC
>Ga0137796_10000069_pt1 | contig 64595 bp, 75 predicted proteins | sample OV2TP3_FD_97704 | JGI IMG/M metagenome (GOLD analysis project Ga0137796, IMG submission 97704) | reverse complement strand
GGGCATCACCGTGATGCCGCGGGTGGCGTCGGGGAGCGTCCCCATCGCCGGCGAATACCGGGCCTTGATCGTCGGCATCGACAAGTATAAACACGTCCCACCGTTGGAGACCGCCGTCAGGGACGCCGTGGCGTTGCGCGACGTGCTCGTCGCGCGGTACGGCTTCCGGCGGGACCGCATCATCGAACTGCTGAACGAGCAGGCCACACGGACCAGCATCGAGGATGCATTGTTCCGGCTTGGCCAGGAGGCCGGGCCTGAAGACAGCGTCTTCATCTATTATGCCGGGCACGGGCAGACCGATACGGAGAAGCTCCGGGGCTGGTGGGTGCCGGTGGAGGGGAAAGAAAAATCGCCGGGCACGTTCATCACCAACGCCAGTGTCCGGGACGCCATCGCCGCCATGAAGGCCAAGCACGTGTATCTCGTCGCCGATTCCTGTTTCAGCGGCACCCTGTTCGCCAAGTCGCGGAGCCTGCCCCCGCTCAACGACAAGTTCTTCGCGAGGCTCTACCAGAACAAGTCACGGTGGGGCTTGACGTCAGGGATGAACGAGCCGGTGGCCGATCAGGGCAAGGACGGCCACAGCATCTTCGCCTATTTCTTCCTGAAGTTGCTGCGGGAGAACGAGGAGCCGTACCTGGTGCCGAGCCACATCTACGCCCAACTCGGCCCTCTGGTGGGGCGCAATGCGGATCAGGTGCCGCAGAGCGAGCCGATACAGGGCGCGGGGGATGAAGGCGGACAGTTTGTGCTCCGTCTGTCCACCGGGGCTGCGGGAAAGTCCGGCGTCGGCGTGTCCGGTGCAGCCAAACCCGAAACAGCGACGAGCGCGGCGTTGAGCAAGGCGGAGCAGGAACTGAAAGCGCTGGAGGCGCAGGAGCGGCAGATCGAGGAGCAGAGCAAGCTCGCGGCGATCCAGCGGCAGATCGAGGAAAAGAAAAAGAACATCGAGGAGGCTCGCCGGCAGGCCGCCGCTCCTCCGCAACTCAGCGCGAAGGCGGAGCCGGCTCCGACTCCTGATTTGCGGCGTGATGACCCGGGCGCTCTGGAGCCGAGGCCGCAGCCGCCGGCGGAAGCCGAGCAGTGGATGACCCGGATGCTGGATAAGGCGCGTCACGCCTCCCAGGAAGAGTGGCCCGGTCAGAGAAAGCAGATGCTCGCAATCCTGAAGAGCCGCATGATGGAGCATGGCGAGGTGGACCCCCAAGCCGGTAGGCGTGTCATGACGGCGTTCGAGAGGACCCTTGAAGAAGCCCGGGCCATGCCGGAGGGAAAGTACCTGACCCTCAAGCCACGGCTCGTGACGAGAATGATGCAGGCGGTGGCCGGTGCCATGGGGCGTCCGCCTGGGGGTGGAGACGTCATGCCCGGAGAGCGCCTGGAGACCAGTCCCGCCCAGAAACGTCAATTCCGCTAGATCCGACGTTCGCGGTTGCCACGCCTCAAACCGTAACTCCTATGCAGAGCTTGCTGTAAGGAGAAGCTTAGACTGCTTCGCCGTAGAGGGTAGTGACAGTGGCGTCGGTGATGCGGACGGGGGTGAGGCTGCCGGGCTTAATTGAAGAAAGGGGGTCAGGCACCTTTTCGTCTTCGCGAAAATGAGCCAGACCCCTCTTGGGGAAAACCGTGACGATGTTGCCGTCGGTGCGGCCCATCCACTGATCGGACGAGCGCTTTCCATCACACTCCACCAGGACTTTGACCGGCTTCCCGATCATTGCCAGGTTCTTTTTCAGTGAGATCGCACGCTGCCGTTCGACGAGTCGCGTGACGCGAGCGGCCTTGACGTCGTCGGGAACGTCGTCGGCGTACTTGCGGGCTGCAATGGTGTTCTTGCGCTCCGAGTACTTGAAGATGAACGCGGAGTGGTACTCGACCTGTTTCACGAGATCTTCGGTGTCCGCAAACTCCGCGTCGGTCTCGGAGCAGAACCCGGCGATGATGTCGGTGGTAAGGGTGATCTCCGGGCAGCGTGTCCGGATGCGATCCACCAGCGCCAGATACTCCGTCCTCGTGTACGTCCGGTCCATCAACTGGAGGATGCGGTCATTGCCGGCCTGCAGCGGCAGGTGGATGTGCTTGCAGATTCTGGGATGGCCCGCGACCGCTTCCAGCAGCTTCTCCGGAAAATCCTTCGGGTGCGGCGAGGTGAAGCGCACCCGTTCGATGCCCCGGATGTCGGCCACTGCCAGCAAAAGGTCCGCGAAGTCATGGGCGCCGTCGCGGTAGGAGTTGACGTTCTGACCGAGCAGGGTGATCTGCTTGCACCCGCTTGCCGCAAGGGCCTCGGCTTCTCGCACCACGCCGTCAAAGCCCCGGCTGCGCTCCCGGCCGCGTGTGTAAGGCACCACGCAGAACGTGCAGAAGTTGTCACAGCCCCGCATGACAGCGATCCAGGCCGTGACTCCCTCAACGCGGTCTGGCGTGATGTCGGCGTAGGTCTCGTATTCGGACAGGTCCACCGCCATGCGCTTCCGTCCGGCCGCGGCCTTTTCCAGCAGCTCGGGAAGCGACCGATAGCTGTCCGGGCCCGCCAGGATGTCGATGAGCGAATCACCCTCCATGAGGTCCTTTTTCAGGTTCTGCGCCATGCAACCCAGCACGCCGATCACCAGGCCTTTGTCTTCCTTGAGCGGCTTGAGCGCCCCGAGGTGCCCGTAGACTTTGTTGTGCGCGTTCTCGCGGATCGCGCAGGTATTCAACAGCACCACGTCCGCGGTCTCGGCCGAGTCGGTGAAGCGGTAGCCCTTGTCCTTGAGGATCGAGCGCACGAGCTCCGTATCGTACTCGTTCATCTGGCAGCCGAATGTTTCGATAAAGACATGTGGCGCGCGCATGGCGTCAGCGCTCTTTTCGGATCGTGTCGAGGGCGGCCGGCACGCCTTCCTTGATGGTGGGATACTTCAGCGTCCATCCCAGCGCCGCCTTCGCGCGGTCGTTCTTGACCCGCGTCGAGCAGATGATGGATTCCGCCCACAGCTCGCCGGCCTGCCTCGCGCAGTCCTCCTTCGAGACGGCGCCGGGGCGCGGCTTGTCGAGCGCGCGGGCCACCGTGGAGAGCCACTCCGTTTGCGTGACCGGCCGGTCGTCCACCAGGTTCAGCAGCTGTGTGACGGGGCGGTCCTCCGGCGGAGGTGCATAGCCGAGCTGCTCGGCCGCCAGCACGTACGCCTCGGCGAGGTCTTCCGCGTGCACGAGGCTCAGGTAGTTCTCGCCGGAACCGACGATGCGCGCCTGGCCCTGTTCCAGGCCGGGCAGGAGTTGCTCTTTGAACCAGCTGCCGTTCCCATAGACCCATCCCGGGATCATGAACGTCGCCGGCAGGCGCTTGGACTCGGCCAGGTGCTTCAGCTGATTGCGCGGCGCGCTGATGAAACGTCCATAGCCGACCGGCTCCAACGGCGTGTCCTCGTCCACCCATTCCTCACCGTGCTCCCCATAACCGAGGACCCCGAAGGTCAGGATCGCGCCCCGAACCTGGCCTTCCATCGTCGCATTGATGAGAATGCTGTAGGCGTCCGTCTGGGATTTCAGGAGCTCAGGCACCTGCCGCATGGCCGGCGGCTGGCCGCGCTTGCCCGGCATCGTGCAGCCGATCGCCACGTCGAACTTCTCGATCTTGCGCTCCCAGGGGCCGTTGGTCAGGAGGTTGCCGATGATGGGTGCGCACCCCAGTTCCTCAAGGATTTTTCCGCGCACCCGATCCCTGGCCAGGCCGTAGACTTCGTGTCCGTGGGCCTTGAAGGCCTTGATCAAGTGGCGGCCGATGAATCCGCTTCCGCCGGCGATGAAGATTTTGAGGGGCACGCCCATTGTGTTACGCTCCGATCGTTTGTAAGGAGGCAAGGTCCGCAACGGCGCCCAGGGCGAGGCCGTCCATGGCGCCGGTCAGCCGGACCGGTCTGAGTTGGTTGTTGAGGTCCGCCTCCGCAGGCACGCCGACCCGGATGTAATTGTCCGTGAGCCCGGTGAAGAGTCCGGATTGGTTACGGGTTTCGAACAGCACGGAGACCGTCCATCCCATGTGCCGGTGATAGAACGCCATGCGCTTGGCCCGTGAAAGGGCACAGAGTTCTGCGCTACGGGCCTTGACGGTTTTCGTCGGGACCCGGCCGGGCCGTTTGAGGGCGACCGTGCCGCGCCTGGGCGAATAGCTGAACACGTGGAAGTACGCAAAGGGAAGATCGGCGGCCAGCGCGCGGGTGTTGGCGAACGCGGCGTCCGTTTCACCCGGGAAGCCCACCATGAGATCGGTGCCGAGCCCGAGGTCCGGCACCATCCGAACCGCTTTTTCGATGAATGCGGCGTACTCCTTCGCCTGGTAGCGTCGATTCATCGCGGCCAGGATGCCGTCGTCGCCGCTTTGCAGCGGCACATGGAGGTACCGGCATAGCTTGGAGGGGCCGGCCATGCGTTCCAGCAGCCGGTCGGAGATCGTGGTCGGCTCGATCGAGGAAATGCGGATGCGGGCGAGGCCGGGAACGTCCTCCAGCAGCCCGATCACGTCGTCCAGCGATCGGCCCTCGCAGGAGTACCGGCCGACGTTGACGCCGGTGACCACCAACTCCCGGTGGCCGCGCGCGACCAGGCCCTCGGCCTCCCGAAGCAGATCGTCGGGGCGGCGACTGCGTTCGTGCCCACGCGAGAAGGGGATGATGCAGAAGGCGCACATGAAGTCGCATCCGTCCTGCACCTTCAAGTTCGCGCGGGTGCCTTCGTACTCCCCGACGCCCCCGATCGTGAAATCGTCGCGGCTGACCGTGCGGGTGTGCAGGACCTCCGGCGCGGGGCGGCGTTCCAGGGACGTCAGGTGCCGGGGCAGATCCATTTTGTATTGCGTGCCGACGATCAGATCGATACCCTCCATCTGTCGCAGGGCGTCCGCGCCGGTCTGGGCATAGCATCCGGTGACCGCGACGAACGCATCAGGCGAGGCGCGGCGGATCCTGCGAATGAGGCTCCGGCAGTCGGCTTCCGCGTTGTCTGTGACGGAACAGGTGTTGACGACGACGAGGTCGGCGGGCCGGCCGAACTCGACCAGGTCGTAACCGCGGCTGCGGAGCTGGTCGCCGAGGAGGGCCGTTTCGGCCTGATTCAGGCGGCACCCGATGGTATGCAGTGATGCGCGTGGCATGGGAGTCGGATTATAACGAGGCCGCGGGCGCCGGCGCAAGGAAGATGTCCGCGCGCTGAACTCAGGCGGAAGGTCGCGTGGCGCGATTCACGCGCCGCTGGTGAGCGGCTTCTTGATTTTCTGCAGCAGGCTCTCGAGCGGAGCCGTCTCCGACGCCTCGGCGGTCAGCACGCTGATGCGGGCGGCAATCCTGGAGGCGATCTCCATGAAGGCCTTGGCCTGCGGCGAGTCCGGGTTGGCCACGACGAGCGGCATGCCCATGTCGCCGCCGGACCTGATGGCCGGATCGATCGGGATACGGCCGAGAAAGGGAATGCCCAGTTTTTCGGCGGCCCGTTCCCCGCCGCCGTAGGAGAAGATCTCGGTCCGCTCGCCGCACTTGCCGCAGACGAAGTGGCTCATGTTCTCGACGATGCCCAGAATCGGCACGTTGACCTTCTGGAACATGCCGAGCCCTTTGCGGGAATCATGCAACGCGACTTCCTGGGGGGTGGTCACGATGATGGCCCCGGTCAAGGGCACGAGTTGCGCGATGCTGAGCTGGGCATCACCCGTGCCCGGGGGCAGGTCCACGATCAGGTAGTCCAACTCGCCCCAGATCACGTCCCGCAGGAACTGCTGGATGGCGGTGTGGATCATGGGGCCGCGCCAGGTAAGCGGCTGGTCTTCAGGCACGAAGAAGCCCATCGAGATCAGCTTGACGCCGTGGCTCTCGGCGGGCAGCAGCTTGCTGTCCTGTTGCTCGGGAGGCCGCTCCACGCCCATCATCATCGGGATGTTCGGGCCGTACATGTCGGCATCCATCAAGCCGACCTTGGCGCCCTGGAGGACCAGGCTCGCGGCAAGATTGACGGCGACCGTGGACTTGCCGACGCCGCCCTTGCCGCTGCTGATGGCGATGGTGTTCTTGACGGTCGGGATCAGGTTGTCCTTGGTCTGCGTACGCCCTTGCCGGACGTTGGCGGTGAAATCCACCTCGACGGCCGTCACGCCGGGAATCGCGCCCACCGCCTTGTTGCAGCTTTCTTTGATCTCGGTCTTCAGCGGGCAAGCGGGCGTCGTGAGGACGACCGTGAACGCGACGTGTCCGTCCTGTATCCGGACCTCCTTGACCATGTTCAGGGTGATCAGATCCTTGTGCAACTCCGGCTCGATCACCGTGCGGAGTGCGTCAATGACTGCCTGTTCGGTGACTGCGGCCATATTGAGCTCTTCTCCTTCAGGGGTTACCGCGCAGGGACGCGGGTTCTCCCGCTCACTCCTGGAGTATCGGTTGCTGATTGCTCTCTCGCTCAGTTCAACTGAGCGGCGAATTTCTTTCGCGAACGCCCCAGAAGAGGCGCGTGGTGCGAACCACGATTTTGGGCGATCACGGGGTCTAAAATTTCCCCGCAGGTCAGGCAACGCCACCCCTTGAAATTGATGCTGCCTGTATCGTCCAACAGGTCTTCGAATATCTCCTGGGACATGACACCCTTGCAACGGGGGCAGTCCATGAAATTGTCCTCCGTGACTCTTCTCGTTCCTCTCTTTTTAATTATGTATCCGATCAAATCTATCCCCGACTGAAATAATCGGAGACCATCTCGGTCGGGTATATATAACCAATAAAATCAAAAGATGTCAATGCAAATTTAGTGGTTGTTTTTCAATTACTTGAGAAAAATAGTGCGAGCTGATACTACGGGAGGTGTGCTGCTTATTTTGTCAGCAATGGCGCAACATAACGCCAAGTGTTTTCCGCAACGATGGCATAGCCGGCTCCGGTGGGGTGAATACCGTCTGCTTGATTGAGGTCGGTTTTCGCGGCAACGCCGTCGAGGAAAAACGGAATGAACGGGACATCGTAGCGCTTGGCCAGGTCGGCGTACATCGTGTGAAACGCTTTCGTGTGGTCGGCGCCGTAATTCGGCGGGAGTTTCATGCCGGCCAGGATCACCTTGGCTCCGCCCGCCAGAAGGCGCTGGATGATCTGCTCCAAGTTGGCGCGCGTTTCGGTCAGACTGAGGCCGCGCAACCCGTCGTTGGCCCCAAGCTCCAGAATCACGATGTCGGGCTTGCTCTTGAGCACCCACGCCACGCGCCTGACGCCTCCCGCCGTGGTGTCGCCGCTGACGCCCGCGTTGACCACGCGATACCGATAGCCGGAGAGAAGCAGTTTCTCCTGTAGGCGGGCCGGGTAGGATTCTTCCGGTGAGACGCCCAGCCCGGCGGTCAGGCTGTCGCCGAACGCCACGAGGACCCGCTCTTCGGGACGAGACGCCGCGTTGGAGGGCGGCGGGGATTTGGTTCCCGGCCGCGCGTCCACGCTGGTGCCCTGGACCTTGGGCGCGGGCTTGCCGAGTTGCTGATCGCACGCCCACAGGCCGGCAGCCAGCAACGCGAAGCAGCAGACGGTTCTGGGTACGACCCGCATGTTCTGTATAATAGGGGCCATGATCGCGATCCGCAACCTCTCCATGCGGCTCTCCAGCGGCGGACGTGCGGTCTCCATCCTGGACGATATCACGCTCGATGTCCCCGCCAAGCAATTTCTCGCGATCGTCGGGCCGTCCGGCAGCGGAAAATCCACCCTGCTCGGCCTGATCGCCGGCATGGACGCGCCTACCTCCGGAACGATCGCCCTCGACGGGCGGGAGATCACGTCCTTGCCGGAAGATGAACTGGCGCGCCTGCGGCGTGAGAAAGTCGGCTACGTCTTTCAGTCCTTCCACTTGATCCCGACGCTGACCGCTCGGGAGAACGTCGCGGTGCCGCTGGAACTGGCCGGCGATCCGGAGGCGGAAAGCAAAGCGGATGCGCTGCTGACGGCCGTGGGGCTCGAGGCGCGCGGACATCACTACCCGGCCCAGCTTTCCGGCGGCGAGCAGCAGCGGGTGGCCGTCGCGCGGGCGTTCGCCAACCGGCCCGCCGTCCTGCTCGCGGATGAACCGACCGGCAACCTGGACACGGCGACCGGGCAACAGGTGATTGATTTGCTCATCCGGTTGAACCGCGATCAGGGCAGCACGCTGGTCCTGGTCACGCACGATCCGGCCCTGGCCGCGCATGCGGATCGCGTCGTCCGTTTGCTGGACGGGCAGGTCGCCTCGGATGAGCTGCGGAACTCCGTTCCCGGTGCTCACCCGTGAGCGCATTCCCCGATCGTATGGCCTTGCGCATGGCCTGGTGGGAGACCCGCGCCGCCTGGCGGCACTTCACTTACTTCTTTATCTGCATCGCGCTCGGCGTGGCCGCGCTTGTGGGCGTGGGGCTTTTTGCCGCCAACATGGACCGGGCGATCCAGCGTGAAGCCCGCAGTCTGCTGGCCGCCGATGTGGAGCTGCGGACGACGCGCCCGCTGACGCCGGCAGGGGAAGCGATTCTGCGCGGGCTCGACGGGCGCGGGATCGCCCGCATGCACGTGAGCGAGTTGGTGGCGATGGCCGCGGTTCCGGGCGGCACCCAGCTCATCGAGCTCAAAGCGGTCGAGCCCGGCTATCCGTTCTACGGGAAGTTGCGGGCCGAGCCCGACGATGCGCCGGCGGCTCTGTTCGACGGCAACCAGGTGTTGGCCGAAGAGACCCTGCTGATCCGCCTGGACTTGAAGGTCGACGACCGGTTGAAAATCGGCCAGGCGGAGTTCAGGATCGCCGGCGTTGTGAAGAAGGAGCCGGACCGGGCGGCCGGGGCATTCAGCTTCGGCCCCCGCGTGCTGATGTCCCGGAAGAGCCTTGACGCGACCCAGCTCCTCCAGCCGGGCAGCCGCGTGACGCACCGCCATCTCTTCAGGCTGCCGGAGACGCTGAGCCCGCGCGCCGTTCACGGCGAGCTGGCCGCCACCTTTCCGGACAAGGCGGTGCGGGTGAGCACGTACCAGGAATCCCAGCCGATGCTCCGGCGGTTCCTTCGCCAGCTCACGATGTACCTCGGGCTGGTCGGGCTCATTGCCCTGATGGTCGGCGGGATCGGCGTAGCCAGCAGCGTCCGCGCGTTTCTGAAAGAGAAGCTGGAAACCATCGCCGTGCTCAAGGCGATCGGCGCCGAATCCCGGACCATCCTAATGGTCTATTTCACGCAAACCCTGTTGCTGGGCCTGGTCGGCAGCCTGGCCGGCGCGGCCCTGGGCGCGGCTCTGCAGATCGCCTTGCCCCCGCTGCTGAAGACCTGGCTGACGATCGAACTGGACTTCCGGTTCGCGTGGTTGCCGTTCGTGCGCGGCGTGACGATGGGCCTCCTGACGACAGCCCTGTTCGCGCTCTGGCCGCTGCTGGAAGTGCGGCACGTGCGGCCGAACCTGATCTTTCGCCGCGAGGTGAGCGAAGAGCCGTCCGGCTCTCCGGGGCGGGCGGCCTGGATCGCCGGCGCGCTGCTGGCGCTGGCGCTGGCCGGGCTGGCGCTCTGGCAGGCCGGATCGTGGCGGGCGGCCGGGCTGTTCCTCGGCGCGTTGGTGGTGGCGCTGGTTCTGTTGCAGGGCACGGCATGGCTCGTCGTACGACTCGCGAGGCGGCTCCCGCGATGGAAGCCGCTGATCTGGAGGCAGGGATTGGCGAACATGTATCGTCCCGGCAGCCAGGCGAAGACCATCCTGGTTTCGATGGGAGTCGGGGTGATGGTGATCCTGGCGATCCATCTGGTGGAGCGGAACATCCTGTGGGAGATCGGCGAGAATATCCCGGCTGATGCGCCCTCTTTCTTTTTCATCGATATCCAGCCTGATCAGAAAGACGCCTTTGCGCGCCTGATGACGGAGCGCGGCCATGCCGACACGCGGCTCACGCCGCTGGTGCGCTCGAGGCTCTCGGCCCTGAACGGGCAGCCGATCCGCCGGGAGAACTACGAGGAACGCGAGCACGGCTGGTACTTCACCCGTGAATACGTGCTGACCTTCCAGAAGGAGCTTCCCAAGGACAACATCATGACCAAGGGACAGTGGTGGGACGGCGGCGCGTCTTCGGGAGAGCCGCGGGTGTCCGTTGAAGAGGAAGCGGCTCGTCGCCTGGGGCTGGACCTCGGCTCGACGGTGGAGTTCGACATCCAGGGCGCCAAGGTTTCCGGCAGGGTGGCCAGCATCAGAAAGGTGGAGTGGGGGAACATGTCCACGAACTTCTATTTCATTTTCGAACCAGGCGCGCTCGACGGCGCGCCGCTGACGTATGTGGCGACGGCTCGCGTGGATGCCACGGAGGAAGTCCCGCTGCAGCGTGCAGTCGTGGCGGCCTTTCCGAACGTCTCGGCCATCAATATCCGGGCCGTCCTGGATTCCGTGGCGCGGGTCGTGGACCGCATCAGCCTGGTCATTCGTTTTATGGCGGGGTTGAGCATTCTCGCGGGGAGCGTCGTGCTGGCCGGCGCGCTGGCCGCCACGCGCTTCCGGCGCATCTACGAGGCGATGATCCTGAAGGCGGTCGGAGCGACGCGTGGGACCGTGGCGGGAACCTTTGTCGTGGAGTACGCGTTGCTGGGAGCTGCCGCGGGCGTGATCGGAACGGGCCTCGCCGTCGCGCTGGCCTGGGGCGTGGGGCACTGGATTCTCGACGTGAAGTGGCTCTTCCAGCCGGCGGCGCTGGCCTGGGGGATCGGCGCGACGGTGGCGGGAACGATCCTGGTCGGCTTCCTGTCCACGTACCGCATCCTTGGCCAGAAGCCCTTGCCGGTGCTCCGGCGGGAGTAGGCTGGTGTCCGACTTCAGGAAGGATTAGAGTAGAGGCGCCATGGAAACGCAATCATGACGAATACGGCGATGATTCTCTGGGCGGTGGCGGCGGGGCTCCTGTTGGGCTTGGCTGCGGCGTTTGTTCTACGGCTGGTCCAGGCCAAGACAGCCCAGGACCTTTTTCTGAATTTGGCCAAGGAGAAGCTGTCAGCAGCCAGGCAAGAGGATGCCAACGAACTGGAGAACAAGAAAGCGCTTATCGATCAGCAACTGCAGCAGATGACCGCCAAGCTGGAAAACGTTTCCACGCTGATGAAAGACCTGGAGAAAGATCGATCGGAAAAGTTCGGACAGCTGGCCGGTCAATTGCAAGCCGCCGGCCAACAGACTCAAGCGCTCATGCAAACGACCAACAGCTTGCGCGAAGCTCTCTCAAGCACGAAAGCCAGGGGTCGTTGGGGAGAGCGGATGGCGGAGGACGTTCTGCGTCTGGCGGGATTCATCGAGAACGTGAATTATCTGAAGCAGAAAACTATTGAAGGCGTGGGGTCGAGGCCTGATTTCACTTTCCCGTTACCGAAGAATCTCAAGCTTCACATGGACGTCAAATTTCCCTTGGACAACTACATCCGGTTCCTGGAGGCCGCCTCTGACGGAGAGAAGGCAAAATTCAGGAACGACTTTCTTCGAGACGTCAGAGCCAGAATCAAGGAAATTACGACGCGCGAATACATCGATGCCGAGTCCAATACCGTGGATTATGTCCTCTTGTTCATCCCCAACGAACAGATCTATGCCTTCATCCACGAGCAGGACAGCACGATTCTCGATGAGGGGATCCGGAGCAAGGTCGTGTTCTGTTCGCCCGTCACCCTCTTTGCGGTGCTGGCGGTCATTCGCCAAGCCGTCGACAATTTTGCGTTGGAGCGAACTTCAAACGAGATCTTATCGTTGCTCGGCGCGTTCAAGAAGCAGTGGGATGAGTTTGCCGCCAAGCTTGATCTCCTCGGCAAAAAGATCGGTGACGCGATGAAGGAGTACGACGCACTCACGACAATCCGCAGGCGGCAACTCGAAAAACCGCTGAACAAGATCGAGGATCTCAGAAATCAGCGTGGACTGCCGGTGGCTTCTGAGGAGGATGAGGAGGGGGGACGATGAAGAGCCGCCTGCAAGTCCTCGGCCATCCCGTCCATGTCATGACCGTCGGCCTGCCGATCGGCCTGTACAACGCCGCGTTTCTCGCCGACGCGGCCTACGTTCTGCTCAAAGACCCGTTCTGGTTCCGCATGGCGTTCTGGTGCATTGCGTTCGGGATGCTGGGCAACCTCGTCGCGATCCTCACGGGACTTCCGGATTTCCTGGCGCTCAAAAAAGAAGTCCCTCCCGCCTGGAACGCCGCGACCACGCACCTGGTAGTCGGTCTCGGGCTGCTGGTGCTCTATGCCGTTGACTTTGCTCTGCACAATTGGGGCGAGCCGCTTCCCGGAGGAGATTCGCTCCTGCCGTTGATCCTCAGTCTCATCGGAGTGTCCTTGCTGGGCCTGCAGGGATGGTACGGAGGGGAATTGGTCTTCCGGTACAAAGTCGGCGTGGAAGAGGCACATCCGGGCGGGACGCATGACGGGCATCAGAAGCGGAAAGGGGCGCACTGACGGCTGGTTTCCCGGAGCACTTGCGTTCGGCAGGAGCCTATGGTAGCGTATCCCTGCGATTCATCGTCGGAGGGGTCTGACAATGAAGAGCAGAAAGAGAAAAGACCCCGCGCGAGTGTGCCTTGCAGTAGGGATTTGATCGGTAGGCCCGCCTTGAAAGACGCAAGAGTCTGTGCGCCTTCGGTGTTCCCCTTGCCCCTCTCGTTCCTTGCTCCCAAGGCCACGTCGCATCAGTAAAGGAGGTACCCGATGGGTACGAAGTTGTATGTGGGTGGCCTGCCCTACTCCACCACCGAGCAGCAGCTCAGCGAGCTGTTCGCACAGCAGGGTTCCGTGACATCGGCCAAGGTGATCACGGACAAGTTCACCGGCCAGTCCCGGGGGTTCGGGTTCGTCGAGATGTCCACCGAGGCGGAGGCCCAGAAGGCCATTACCGCGCTGAACGGCACGCAACTGGACGGCCGGACGATGACGGTGAATGAGGCCCGGCCCCAGGAGAAACGCTCCGGCGGCGGCGGGGGCGATCGTGGAGGAGGCAGGCGCTGGTAGCCGGCTGCGCTGAAACGTACAGAGACGATTCAAAACCGGGCAGGGGCGCCGCTGGCGCTCCTGCCCATTTTTTTAAGGAGACCCGTTTCGGATGAATGATCGGGCGGCCGGCGCGGCGGACGGTGGCGGGCAGAGCCGGCGCTACGGCATCCGCGAAGGGGCCTTTCAGGCGATCATGCTGGGCGGCGGGGAGAATTATCTCTCCGCCTTTGCGCTGCTACTGCACGCCTCGGCCTTTCAGATCGGTCTGCTGTCGGCCCTGCCGCAATTGATCGGGACCGGGGCCCAACTGCTCTCCGTCAAGGCGTTGAGCTGGGTCCGGCACCGGAAGTCCCTCATCCTGACGGGCGCCGCCGGCCAGACGTTCGTGTGGCTGCCGCTCCTGGCGCTGCCGCTCGTCTTTCCGGAGCAGGGTCCCTGGTGGCTGATCGCCTGCGCGGTTGCCTATGTTGCCATGGGGCATTTCGCCATTCCCGCATGGAACAGCCTGATCACGGATCTCGTCGATCCCAACCGCCGCGGGGCGTACTTTGGGCATCGGGCCAGGGTCATGACCGTTTCCAGCTTTACGGCTCTGTGCGGAGCGGGCCTGATCCTCCACTCGGCGGAGGCCTGGGAGCGGCCGTGGATGGGATTCGCGGTCATTTTCCTGGCGGCGTCGGCCGCGCGCGGGGTCTCGACGGCTTATCTCGCCCGGATCGACGAATCGTCCGTGCCGGTGACGCGCGAGGACGAGTTTCGCCTGCTGGCTTTCCTGCGACGCGAGCGCGGCTCGAACTTCAGGCGCTTCCTGCTGTTCTCCGGGCTGATGCATGGCTGCGTCCTGATCGCCGGCCCGTATTTCGTCATCTACATGCTCCGGGATCTTCACCTCACCTACCTGGAATATTCGTTGTGGCTGGCCGCCGGCGTCATCGGGCAATTCATCACGTTGAAGCCGTGGGGAAGGCTGGGGGATCGCTACGGGAATAAAAAAGTCCTGGTCGCCACGGGGCTCCTGGTGCCGTTTCTCCCGATGCTCTACGTCATCAGCGCGAATCTGTATTTTCTCCTCGCGGTCAATTTCCTGGGCGGCGTCATCTGGGCGGGCCTCGCGCTGGGACTGCAGAATTACGTGTTCGATGCGGTCCGTCCGGAGGATCGGGCGAAAGGTGTGGCGATCGGGAATACCGTCAACGCGGCCGGCTGGTTTGTGGGGGCGATGATCGGCAGTTGGCTCGCGGGGGTACTGCCCGGCGAGATCGCTCTCGAGGGTCTGGAGGTCCGACCGGCCTCGAACCTGCCGTTCGTGTTTTTCATCTCGGGCGCGCTCCGGCTCGTCGTCTCGCTGAGCCTCCTGCGGTCGTTTCGCGAGGCCCGCAGCGTCGAGCCGATCTCCCACCGCGACCTGGTTGGGGAGCTGCCCCTGATCAAGCCACTGACCGAAGCCTTCGGCGGCGGCAACCGGCGCGATGCGTGAGAAGCGGCACGGGGCCTGGCTCGACTTCTGAGGCGTGCCTGGCCCCCTTCTTGTGCCGCTTGACTGCACCGGCCAGATCTCTACAATGCCCCATTGACTATGGGCCGACGTCCCCAACAATACAGCTGTTATGTGGTGTCAGCGCTGGCCGGCCTGCTGGTCGTCCTGCTCGCGGACTCTCTGCCGGCCGATACTTCCCAGACGTTCCATGAATGGCAGGTGCTGGAAGTCCGGACGGGCCGCCCGATCAGCTTCGAAGAGCTGGCTTCCCAACTCAGCGCCGCCGACGTGATCTACATCGGCGAGGAGCACCGCCACCGTTCGCACATCGAGGCCGCGCTCAAGATCATTCAAGCCCTGCTGGAGCGGAACAGGTTGCTGCTTTTGGGGCTGGAGATGTTCGGATGGGACGGACAGGCGGGTCTGGATCGTTATCTGGCCGATCCGGACATGGCGCGGGAACGGTTTCTCCAGGAATCCCGCTGGAAGGAGAACTGGGGCGGCGCCTACGACGAGTACGAGCCCCTCGTCAGCTTCGCCCGCGCGCATAAGCTGCCCGTCCTCGCGCTCAACCCGCCGAAGCCGCTGGTACGGCGCGTGGCGCGAGAAGGGTTGCTCCGGGCTCGCGAGGACCCGGAGATGATCCGGTGGGGTATGCAGGACGAGCCGCTCGCGGAGGATGCCGCGTACCGTGAGGTAATCCTCAAGCAGCTCCGGCTCTGCCATGGCGGTCTTTCAGACAATGCTTACCAGCGCATGTACGAAGGCTCTCTGTTCCGCGACGAGGGCATGGCCAAGACCATCGCCGAGTCACTGGCCCGACTTCCGGCCGGAGAGGGGCCGGTGGTGAGCTACACGGGTGGGGGCCACATCCAATACCGCTTGCCGGTCCCCAATCGCGTCCAACGGCGGCAGGGCAAACCCCTGCGGCAAGTCACGGTCTATCTTACATCGCTGGAGCGGGGCCATGAGGAGGATGTTCGTGCCCTGCTGCGGGAGTCCATCGCGGATTACCTCTGGCTCACGCCGCTCAGCGCGCACGGTCCTTCCCCCCGCTGCGGGTAAGGCTTCAAAGCGCGCATTACGCACCCGCCCGCCGGCCGACGGCCACCGCCACCCACTCGCTTGTCGTCGGTCCCGCTCCAAAGATGGCCCAAGGGGAGCCCCAAGCATAGGTGAACGTGCGTTTTCCGGGCGTGGAAGGGATCTCGACCGCAATAACCCAATGCGGCGCAATCATAATGATCCACTTATCCCGCCGCTGGATCTCGATCAGGCAATTACTGTGGAGCAGGGCAAAGGTCTGCTCCACTGAGTAGAAGACCGTGCCGGTCACGGCGCAACCTTTGACCGAAGCCTTCGGCGGCGTCAACCGGCGCGACGCATGAGAAATCAGGAGAGTGTGGTAGAATAAGACTTGGTGGAGGTGCCGCCAATGGCACGCGACGCCGGACATCCTGCCCAACATCGTCTGCTTGTCTGTCCCCCCGACCATTATCGGATCGCGTACGAGATCAATCCCTGGATGCGCTTGGAGCGGGCGGCCAATCCCCACGTCGCGCGGGTCCAATGGGATGCCCTCGCGACGGTGCTGGAAAAGGACTGCGGGGCGGTGCTCGAGCGGGTGGAGCCGGCGGCCGGTCTGCCGGACATGGTCTTTACCGCCAACGCGGGCGTGGTGGCGGGGCGGACGGTGATTCTGAGCCGGTTCCGCCATCCGGAGCGGCAGCCCGAGGAGGAGCGGTTTGCGCGATGGTTTGAAGCGCACGGCTATGCGGTCATTCGGCTTCCGCACGGCCTCCATTTTGAAGGAGCGGGCGACCTTTTGGGGAACCGGGATGTGTGGTTCGGGGGATACCTCCAGCGAACCGACCTCCGTACCTATCCCTTCCTCCAGGCGGCCCTCGATCGTGAGGTCCTGCCGCTGGCCCTCATAGACCCGCGGTTCTACCATCTCGATACCTGCTTGTGCCCGCTGACCGGAGGCGAGGTCATGTGGTTTCCCGATGCGTTCGACCGTCAGGGGCGGATGGTGCTCAGGAACCGGGTGCCCGTATCCCGCCGGATCGAAGTCCCGGAAGAGGAGGCGCTGCGGTTCGCCTGCAACGCGGTCTGCCTGGGGCGGCACGTCGTGATTCCGGAAGGATGCCCCGGCACGACGAAGAAGCTGGAAGCCCACGGCTATCAGGCGCATGCCGTCTGCCTCTCCGAGTTCATCAAGGCGGGCGGCGCGGCCAAGTGCCTGACCCTCGCGCTTGCTCCCCGCGACCGTTAGTGCCCCTCCCACGACCCCTCCTGCGCGCGTTACATTTGCGCCCGCACAGGGTTTTCTGTATCATCCTTCGATTACGCTGGGGGATCGTCTAGTGGTAGGACATCAGACTTTGGATCTGATTACCCAGGTTCGAATCCTGGTCCCCCAGCCAACCTTCCTTGGTTGATCCAGAGCGCCCATGTCGCGGATGTGGCACGGAAGGGGAAGAAGGCATGCCTCGAGGGAAAAGCCGTTCCGGTACCGAGCGCAAGCAGGGTCCGGACTTGTGCCGTCTTCCGGACGAGCGGTATCGGCGCCTGGTGGAATCGGCACAGGACGTGATCTTTACCCTTGACGCGAACGGGTCCGTCACGTCGCTGAACCTCGCCTTTGAGTCCGTGACCGGCTGGCCGCGCGCCGACTGGATCGGGAAGCGCTTTTCCTCCCTGCTGCATCCTGAAGATGTCTCCCTCGCGAGCCGCTGCTTTCAGCGCGTTCTGGCGGGGGAAGCGCAGACGCCGTTCGAATTGCGCATGGCTTCGAAGTCCGGAGACTATGTGCCGGCGGAATTCACGGCGACCCCGCAGACCCGGCATGGAGCCGTCATCGGCGTGGAGGGCATTGCGCGGGACGTCACTGCGCGAAGGCAGCGTGAGCAGAAAGCGCGGCAGGAAGACAAGCTGGCCGCGCTGGGCGTCCTGCTGGGCGGGGTGGCGCATGAGCTGAACAATCCGCTCTTCATCATCAGCGGGTATGCCCAGTTGGCCAGGGAAAAGCTCGAGCAGAAGCGCTACGAGGACCTGCCGGCCGATCTGGAGACGATCCGGGAGGCCGGGCAGCGGGCGTCGGCGATCGTGAACCGGTTCCTGGGCGTCACCCGTCGCGCCGATGTTCCGCGCGAGCCCTGCCGGATCGACATCCTGGTGAATCAGGCGCTTGACCTGCTGTCCGCCCAATTCACCCTTGACCGGATCGCGGTCCGGACGCGCGTTGACGCGAACCTGCCTCTGCTCGCGGCCAATGCCCAGGACCTGACCCACGTGTTCATGAATCTCTTCGCCAATGCGCGCGAGGCCATGGCGGACGCGCATGGCAAGGGAACGCTCACCGTCTCCGTGACCAGTGTCCCGGCAGGGTCAGGATCATGGGTCGAAGTTCGAGTGACCGATGACGGTCACGGCATCGCCCCGGAGCATCTGTCTCGCATCTTCGATCTGTTTTATACCACCAAGCCGTTGGGGCTGAGCACTGGCCTGGGGCTGTCCATCTGTCACCGTATCGTCACGGAACTGGGGGGAGAATTGACCTGCGAGAGCGTTGTCGGACAGGGCGCCACATTCATTGTTCGCTTGCCGGCGTTGCCGTAGGGTGATGCCGAGGAGGGGTACGGCATGAGGAGACAGTTATGGCGACAATCCTGATCGTGGACGATGAGCGGTTGATCTGCGACCTGCTGGGGGCGGTGCTGGGCCGCCAGGGCCATGAGGTCATCACGGCCTCCAACGGCAGGGAGGGGCTCGAACTGTTCAAGAAACACAAGCCCCGCTTCACGCTGCTGGACCTCCGCATGCCCGAGATGAACGGCATCGAAGTGCTTAAGCACATCCGCGCGATCGACCCCAAGGCCGCCGTGATGATCCTCACGGCCTGGGGATCGGACGCGCTGGAGCAGCAGGCACGCCAGCTCGGCGTGATGGATTTTCTGAGCAAGGGCCTGGCCCTTGACGTGCTAGTGGCCGCGATGGAACGGGCGCTGCCGAAAAAGGCGGAAGCGCCCGCTGCGGCGCCGGCCGCGCCTCCCCCTCCGGCGGCGGCCGGAGCGGCCGCCGCCGCGGCTCCGGCGGTCCCTCAGCCTGCGCCCCCTGCCGAGGCCTCGCCGCCCGCGCCGGCCGCCATGGACTCGATCCTGGTGGTTGATGATGAGGCGCAGATCTGCGAGCTGATGCAGCGGTTCCTGTCGCTGCGGGGCTATCGGGTCAGGGCGGCTGCCGACGGCCCGCAGGCGCTGGCCGCCGTGGAGCAGGAGGTCCCGCAACTGGTCGTGCTCGATATGAACATGCCCGGCATGAACGGGGTCGAGGTCCTGCGGAAGCTGCGGGCGAAGCAATACGCCGGGGGCGTCATTCTCTTGACGACCGGCCAGGACGAGAAGCTGCTGCAAGAGGCGTTGGACCTGGGTTCCGTCGACGTCATGGGAAAGCCGGTGGACCTGGAGCGGCTGGCGCTGGCCATTCAGGTCGGCTGTATCCTCACGGAGCAGCGGAAGACATAGGTGCGCCACAGGGTTGATGTATGAGTGACGCTCGATGGCGGGTGCTTTTCGACACGGAACCGGACGCCGTCCTGGTCCTCTCGCGCGACGGGACGGTGCGCGAGGTGAATCCCGCCGGTCTTGTCCTGCTCGAAGCGGAAGGGCCGGAGGCCGTGGTCGGCACGTCGGTGTACGCCTACGTGGCGCCGGAGTACCGGGACGCCTTTCGGGCGTTCGCCGAGCGCGTGTGCGAGGGCAAGAAGGACGCGCTTGATGTGGAAATGGTGGGCCTCAAGGGAGTCGCGAGACTGCTGGCGGTCCACGCGGCTCCCTTGCGCGCCGAGTCGGGCGGGTGTGACGGCCTGCTGGCGGTCACCCGCGACGTCACCCGTCTGCGGGAGGCGGAGGCCGCTCTCGGCGAGTCCCGGAAAATGGCGGCGGTGGGGCACCTGGCGGGCGGGTTCGCGCATGACTTCAACAATCTGTTGAATGGGATCATGGGCGGTCTCTGGATGGTGGCCACCAAGCTGGGGCCCGACCATCCGGCTTCCCCGATGGTGGCTGCGGCCGGCCAGGCGGGACGGCGGGCCGCCGATCTCATCCGCCGGCTCCTGACCCTCGGCCGGAAGTCGAAAGGTGAAGCCCGTCCCGTGGCGCTCCCGCCCCTCATCGAGGAGGTGGTCACGCACATGCGCCGGACGTTCGATCCCGGGATCGAGGTGGTCGTCCAGGCGGACCCCGACACCTGGCCGGTGAACGCCCATCCCGGGGAGCTGCGGCAGGCCCTGCTGCAGCTCTGCGAGAACGCCCGCGACGCGATGCCGCAGGGAGGACGCCTGAAGATTGAGCTGAGCAACCTCGCGAAGGAAGACAAAGATTTTGTCCGTCTGGCCGTCAGCGATACCGGCACGGGAATCGACGCGGAAACCACCCTGCGCATCTTCGAACCGTTCTTTACGACGAAGCCGGAGGGGAAGGGCGTCGGCTTGGGGCTGACGGTCGTCCAGGCGATCGTCACCCGCCTGGGGGGGACCATTGTGGCGGAGAGCGAGCCCGGGCGGGGCACCCGATTTGTGATCGAAATTCCGAGGCGCGTTGAAGCCGAGGCTGTGCCCGAGCCTGCGCCACCTCCGCCCGCGGTTCAGAAGGGCCACGGCGAGGTCATCCTGGTCGTGGACGACGAGGAGATCCTCCGGCTCGTGGCGCGGGCGGCTCTGGAACAGGCCGGCTATGCGGTGCTCGAGGCCGAGGACGCCTGCAGCGCCATGGCCGTCTTTCAGCGGGAGCGGGCTCGCGTCGCGGCCGTCGTGACGGACGTGAAAATGCCCGACCGATCGGGTTTTGACCTGCTCGCCGATCTGCGTCAGCTCGACCCGACCGTGCGGGTGATCCTCTGCAGCGGCTCCCTGGCCGAAGGGACCAAGGTGGACCTTCCCCGGCTCGGCGCCAAGGCGTATCTGCCGAAACCCTATTCCGCCAGCGACCTCGTCACGGTCGTGGGGCAAGTCCTCGCCCAGGCGCCCGAGGGCTAGTTTTCGTCCGGGTCCGCCCGCCTGCTTACTCGGAAGCCCCCTGGCGGAGCGGGGCCTGCTCCTTTTCCAGATGGCGGTAATAGCGCCAGAGATAGTTGTGGTAGTCGTCGAGGGTGGCCAGCAGGTAATGCACCTCGACGGCGTCGTTCCCTTCGATCGCTTTGACCATCCGGTCCTGGAGAAACGTCGCCACATGCTTGGTCTTTTCGACGGCGGTGAACTGCTTGAGCGGCCCGCCGATCTTGTAGTCGGACATCGCGTGCACTCCTTTCAGGGCGTGTAGAGCCCGCCGGATCAACCCACTCGCGTCGGCCGCTGGAGAAACAGGATATACGCCAGCAGCGTGGGCAGCGGAGCGAGGAGGAACGGAAGCAGCCACGGCCACACGTTCACGCCGCGGACCTTGGCCTGGTCGAACATCCAGATGAACACCCAGACGACCAGCAGGCTGTAGTTGACCAGGATGTACTGGATCGTATGGGGATGGATGCCGCTGGGGCCGCCTCCCATCGTTTGCGAAATCAAAAAGGCCTCCATCGCCGCAAAGAGGACCAACGCACCGACGGCAAACTGCTTGCTCCAGACGAACATAAAATCCCCCTAGGGTAAGATGTGTGTATTCCCGGGATGATGCCGGATCGGCCACTATGCTAGAATATTGATCGAATTTCGTAAAGCCCATTCGCGCGGAGGGGAACGGTTCATGCGCTGCCGGGTCGGCCTGTTGACGGCTTTCGCCGTGGCGCTCGTGATACAAGCGAGCGAGGTGTTCGCATTGCAAGTGAACGAACCCAAGAATGGCACGGTGATCAAGCCGGGCGAGGTGATGACGGTGAAGGTCGAAATCCCTCCCGGCCTCCCCGTCGTGCAAGTCACCTATACGCTCTACGAGGAGGACCGGGCTCCGGAGGACAACGTGGAGGCCCCGCCCAAAGTTGTGGCGCAGTCGGCCCCGTTCGAAGCGACCATCCCGATTCCTGTTGAAGCGGCTGGCGGCATGCGTCTCCTGGCCGTGGCCCAGGTGGCCGAGCGCCGGGGACAATACGTGCTGTTCGACGAGATCACGTTCCGGGTCGAATCCGCCGCCGCCCTCACGGGTCTGCAGGCGGAGGTCCCGGTGCGGTTCGGCCAGACCCTTGGAGAAGTTAAGATTTTGAGCGTCCGGGGGAAATACGCGGACAAGGTCGTGCGGGACCTGACTCCCGGCCATACGGGAACGGCCTACCGGTCGAGCAATGACAAGATCGTGCGGGTCAATGCGGATGGGCGCGCGCAAGCCATCGGAGTCGGGAATGCAGAGATCGTCGCGAGCAACAACCGGAAAGAGTTCAAGGTCCCCGTCGTCGTGCAGCCTGAGAATCGCGAGAATCTTCCTCCGGTGGCCCATGCCGGCGTCGATCAGGCCGTCAGACAGGGTGTGCAAGTCCGGCTCGATGCGCTCCTCAGCGGCGATCCGGAAGGTAGGCGTCTGTTCTACTATTGGTCGCAGGTCCGTGGGATGCCGATCCCCATCCAGGATCCCCTAACGCTCAGGCCGTTGTTCGTCGCGCCGGTCGTGACCGCACCACGCCTGCTCAGGTTCCGTCTGGTCGTGAAGGATGAAGAAGGGGCCGAGAGCTTTCCCGCCTATGTCAACGTCACCGTCGTGCCTTAATTGATCACGCGGTGGCCGCGCCCTTCGAGGCACTTGACATAGCTGCGCTTGTACTGTTCCTCGGCCGCCAGGCCTTGATGCGCCGCGCCTCCGGTCCCGCCGACTGCCGCTCCCAGCGCGGCGCCGCGGGCGGCGTTCCCGGTGACGGCGCCGATCACGGCACCGGCGGCCGCGCCGCCGATCGCCCCCATGCCGGTGCCCTTGGCGGCTTCCGTCGCCGTGCCTCCGGAGGCCTTGCTCGCCAACTCCTTGCACTCGGCGAGGTCCCGGTCCAGCGTTTCCTTGTGACGGTCCGCGCGAGGATCAACGGTCGGCTCCCATCCCCCGTATGACGCGCACCCGCTGATCCACATGGCTGCAATACTGATGGCGATGAGTCTGCTCATGTCCAGCCTCCTTCGCTCTCAGTATAGCAAATTGCCTTGTCAGGGGAGGAGGGCGGTGGGCGAAAGTTTCCGCCACGTGAAGTCGCCGCCGAAGTCCGGATCGGGGATGACCTGAGTCCCGACCCGCGAGTACCACCAGCGTCCCTTGGCTGAATTGCCGTCCGCCGAGAGCTCGATGGTGAAGCCGCCCTCGCGGTCGTTGCCGGACTGCTTCCATGAGGCGGCCCATCGTGTCCCCTCGATCTTGCTGTTGAAGATGACGCCGTTCTGCCAGGTATAGGTGCCGTTCCCCGCTCCGTCCACGGTCGCCCGGTACGTCCGTTCCTCTTCGACGACCTCCCAGACGCCGCTCACGTCGAGGGCCAAGGCGTGATGCGCGGAGGCGCACAAGAACGCTGCGAGAAGGGCGGCAAGGGGGAGTGGTTTATTCACAAGCGCCCGGCGACACGTAGAGGAGGTAGTTGCCCATGCCGTGGAGGTCCAGGGCTTCCTGCCGATTGAGATGATAGACCATCGTCATCTCGTACTCGTCCTTTGTGCTCACCGGGAAGCCCTTGGTGTTGCTGTAGATCTGATGGGGGAGGAAGCCGCGCAGGTTACCGTCGCTCTCGACGTCGGGCACGCTCCGCAGCAGGGTCTGGTTGGTGGTCTTGTTGTCGAGGGCGATGAGGAGCAGGCCGTCATGCCCGTGAGGATAGGCGTACTTGACGCACCCGTCAACCGTGAATTTCAGCGGCTTGGAATCCACCTGGACCGTGCCGACTTTCAGCGCCCGGCCTTCGTCCGATTCATTGGAGGGGCGCTTGCTGAACTGGCTGTAGCAGACCACGTTGACGCCCACGGTGTAGGCCTTGACCGGTTTGATGTCGGCGCCGTCGGGAGCCAGGTCCATGGTGAAGGTGGCCATGACGTCCTTTGTCGGAGGGACTTTATGATAAAAGGCCACAACCGCGACCAGCTTGCTGTTCTTTTTGATGGGCACGCCATACCCCGGAGGGAACTTGGCGTCCGTGATCTCGATGCCGGCTCCGGCAAAATACGTCGGCTCTCCGGGGCAGGATAGGCTCTTCTCCTCGAGATTCTGGAGCAGAATATGGTGCAGGTACTGGCCGGGCAGTTCTTTCCCGTCTTTTGTGAAGATCCGCGACTTGTAGCCGACCACGTGCATATCCTTGGGAGCTTTGAAAAAGTGGAGCGGCAGGCTGGAGGCCAGTTCGCCGCTGTGCCCGGCCGGCAGATCGATCGGCCCGAAGGTCAGGACGAGGGCGTTGCCTTCGAGCGTCACCGTCGTTTTGGCCTTGGACTGAGGCGCCGTCGGCGGATGCGGGTGGGGAAGGGCGTCGGCGAAGGCCGGCGAGACGCCGAGCAGCGAAGCACACATGATGAGCGCGAGACGGAGCATACAACCTCCCGTGGGAAAAAGGTACAATGCCGGTATCATACCTGAGCGGCGAAGGAGGCCTCAACTGGGAATGTCGTCAGCGCGCGAAAGTTGTCTTACGGTGTCCGTTTTTGTATGTCTGGCGATCGTCCTGTCGGTCGTTCCGCTGCCGGCCGCCGATCCCTTTGCGGTTGACGTGCCGCCGGCCGCCGACGGCGTGCAGCGCGCCGTGGTCGAGGCCGACAGTTACGATTTTCTGCCGCGCCATCTCATCGTGAGAGCGGGCAGGCCGGTCGAGTTGACCTTCAAGAGCCTGACCTGGCTGGTCCCGCACAATGTCGTCATCGACGATCCGAGGTCGGGCCTCACGATCCGCGAGGAGATTTCGGCGGGGGACAGCGTGATGATCAAGTTCACGCCGGCGGTGCCCGGATTCTTTGCGATCTATTGCGACAAGAAGCTGCCCTTCTTCAAGAGCCACCGCGAGAAGGGTATGGAGGGGGTGTTGGAGGTCAGGTGAAGAACGCCTTGATCCGCTCCCAGAGGCTGGGCTTGGCGCCGGGTGTCTTCGCGTCGATGGGTCGTGCCCAGGCGGGCGCCGCGATCGGGCGGGCCTGCAGCACGTAGAGCTTGCCTCCGGCGAACGTCCATTCCATGTCGACCGGGCGGCCGTATCGGCGTTCGATGGTGATCAGGGCCTCGGTCAGGGCCTGAATCTGGCCGTCCTGTAACGAGAGTTGATCGTGCCGAGGGTCCTCCCGCTCATGCGTCCCGCCGCTCGCCAATAGAACGGACGCCCGTTCCTTCCGGCCCACGCGGCGCTCCAAAATCGCGCGCGTCGCCTTGTTCACGACAAAATGATCGGGAGTCACCCTGCCACCCACGACGGTCTCGCCGAGCCCCCAGTTGGATTCGAACACGGCCTGTTCCGGGTCGCCCGTGTGCGGGTGCGCCGAGAAACCGACGCCGGAAACTTCGCCGGCGACCTGCTCCTGGACGACGACGGCGATGCGCGGTTCGAGGTGATAGATCCCGCGCTCGCGCTTGTAGGCGACGATGCGGGCATCGAGGCAGGAGGCGAAGGTGGTATGGAGTGCGGCCTCCAGCCGGTCGGGCGTCGTGCCCATCACCGTTTCGTAGCAGCCGGCGAAGGACGCGCCTTCGAGGTCTTCTTCCGGCGACGAGGAGCGCACGGCAAACAGGGTTTTCTCCTCGAACGCGAACAAGGCTTCCCGGAGGCGTTTCTTCTGTTCGGGATTCAGTTCGTAGCCGCTGCTGATGTGCTTCAGCCGCTGGCAGGCATCGCGAAGGGCGGCCTGATCGGCGGCGAGGAAGTGCTTCCAGACGGGCGTGGCCTTCAGCAGGACCAGCCACGGGTCGAAAAACGAGGCCGTCAGCACGAAGCCGTTGGGGACGGGGAGTCCCGTCTGATAGAGCGTGATGAGGGACAGCCCCTTGCCGCCTACTTCATCGGCGGTGGGCAGGGGGGTGTCCCCGAACCGATAGACCAATTTCATAAAAAAGGGGACAGATTTGAAATCTGTCCCCCCCTTTCTTCCGCCGAGCCGCTTACGCCAGTCGTTTAAGCGCCGCGATCCGCTCCTCGATGGGCGGGTGGGTCGCGAACAGGCGCAGGAAGCCGCCCGTATTGCCGGAAATCTTCATCGTGGCGAGCGCGTCCTGAGACGAATATTCCACATGCGCGGCTTCGACAAACCGCTGAATACCCTCGAAGGCCGAGATCATCGGCGCGGGACCGTACGCCTTGGCCGAGAACTTATCGGCCTCGAATTCCCGCCGCCGTGAGAACCAGCAGATCGGGATCATGGCCAGGAACGACAACACGACCTGGAGCAAGAAGTACGAGATGAACCCCAGCGCGGCATTGCGTTCAGCCAGGTGGCGGGCGATGAAGTTGCTGATGAAGTACACGAACGTGTTCATCAGGCCCATCAGCACCGTGGTGGTGAACATGTCGCCGTTCCAAACATGGCCTATCTCATGGGCCAGGACCGCCCGGACCTCGTCTTCGTTCAGGTTTTCCAGGAGGCCGGTGGAGACAGCCACCATGGCGCTGTTCTTGGTCGGCCCGGTGGCGAAGGCATTCGGGTCCGGCGCGTCGTAGAGCCAGACTTCCGGCATCTGGATACGCATCCGCTGAGCGAGTTCGCGGACGGTTTGGAACACCACTTCTTCCTGGCGGGTCTTGGGCTCGGTGATCTGATAGCAGTCCAGCATCGCCCGGGAGAACTGCTTGGAAAAGGCCAGCGAAATGAAGGCCCCACCAAAACCGATGACCATGGCCCAGACGAGTTGCGTCTGGTCGACGGATCCCCTGACGTCGATGCCGAAGGCCGGCAGTAGCACGTTAATGACGAGTGGGAAGGTGAGAGACAGGGTCAAAAAGATCAGGACGTTGGCCAAGATCAACAATCCCATCCCCTTCAACTTTTTCAGCATCTGGATTCTTCCTCCTTCAGGACGCGGGACCCAGGGGGCCGCTCCGACACTCCCCGTCCGCGCGTGTATCTGATAATGTTACCATCGCAGAGCGCGGTGTCAAGCCCTGCTACCGCGATCTTCTTGACCGGAGGGGGTGGAAAGGGTACAAATCTTTCAAATGGTTACGCGGGCCACCGCACAGACCCTCCTGCGTCCGCTCCTCAAATCCGTGTCGCGCTCCTTTTACCTCACCTTGGCCGTCGTTCCGAGCGATGTCAGGGCCCAGGTCGGAGCGGCCTACCTGCTGGCCCGCGCAGCCGACACCGTCGCGGACACCGAGATGGTCGAGCGCCCGCGCCGGCTCCATCATTTGACCGGGCTGCGGGAGTGGATCCTGGATCCGGCCAAGCATCGGGATGCCGTGCGTGCGATCCAGGCGGAGCTGCTCGCTGCCCGCCCTCCGGCTCAGTCCGACCAGAGCGAGCGTGTCTTGCTGTCGCGACTCGAAGAGTGCGGGGCGCTGTTGGAATCGTTGGCGCCGGCAGACCAAGCCTTGATCCGCCGGGTGCTCGGCATCTTGACCCAGGGCATGCAAAAGGATCTGGCGGATTTTCCGGGAGGGAGCGCTGAGACACTCGCCGCGTTGAAGACCATGGCCGACCTAGACCGGTACACGTATAACGCCGCCGGCTGCGTCGGCGAGTTTTGGACCAGGCTCATGTGCGCGCATCGGGCGGCCCTGCGGGGCTGGGACGTCGAGCAGATGGCACAGGTAGGGGTCCGGTTCGGCAAGGGGCTCCAGTACACCAACGTGCTTCGCGACATCCCGGCGGACCTGCGGCGTGGGCGGTGCTATATCCCGATTGAATTGCTGGAACTGGAAGGGCTCAAGCCGGCCGATCTGCTCGATCCGGCCGCGCTTCCGACATTCAAGCCCGTGCGCGATCAGCTTCTGCGCATTGCGCTGGATCATCTCGATCAGGGGTGGCTCTACACGATGGCCATCCCGTGCGGCGAAGTGTGCCTGCGGCTGGCCTGCGCCTGGCCGATCCTCTTCGCCCTGAAGACCCTACAGCGGGTGAGTGTCTCTGAGGGCCTGCTGGACCCGGCGGCCACGATCAAAATGACGAGAGCGGAAGTCTACCGGATCGTGGCGCTGACGGCCGGCACGCTCGGCTGCGCCCGCACGCTGACCGCCTACTACGGCCGCCTCCGCAAGCGCGTGGCCTGCTGAGGCTTGTCGGCAAACCCCTTACATGGTATAACATTGTTGATACGGGAGGTGTCTCATGATCAAGACGTTGAAAAAGCATGGCAACAGCATGGCCTTGGTGATCGAGAAACCCATCATGGAGGCATTGGGGATCCAAGCCGATACGCCGTTGCAAGTGACCATGAGCGGCAATACCTTGATGGTCACGCCGACCCACGTCGGCATTGGGCGAGAGCGAGTGGAACAGTCTCTGAAGAAAATGCGTCGCCGATATGGCGCCATGTTGAAGCGCTTGGCAGATTGACCGGTGGCCCAAATCGATTTTCTGAGCGTGGAAGATGTCCTGCAAATTCACGCGAGCACAATGGAACAGGAGGGGGGATTGGCCGGCGTGAGAGATCACGGATTGCTCGACGCGGCGGTGGCGATGCCCCGCCAGCAGTTTGGGGGCCTGTATCTGCATGAAGATCCGGCAGCCATGGCCGCGGCGTACCTTTTTCATCTGGCCAGGAACCATCCGTTTCAGGACGGCAATAAACGCACCGCCGTCATGGCGGCGTTTGTCTTTCTTGAATCGAATGGAATTGAACTGACGACACCACCGTCACAACTCGAGGTTATCACGCTGCAAGCGGCGGCCGGCGGGCTCGGTAAAGACGAGTTGACCATCTGGATGCGCCGGCAGATTTCCGGAAAGCCCAGGCGTTCTTCCAAACGATCGCGACGTGGACAGGCTAAGTAAAGTGAATAAATTGTAAGGGCGCGGCGCGCCGTGCCCTTACTTCTTCGGTTCGCTCTTCGTCGGCTCCAGGATCTTCTCGCCCCTGCGGAAGACGGCGAAGATGGCCTGCGAGGGGCAGGCGTCGAGGCAGAGCCGGCAGGTTTCGATGCAGCGCGACGAGTCGAACTTGAACGGCGGCGTGGAGAGCCAGGCGCCGGTCGGGCAGACCGGGATGCAGATCGCGTTGTGGGTGCAGCGGTCGGGGTGGCGGACCAGGTGATCTCGTTTAATCAGCATCGGGTTGACTCCTTCGAACAGGGCCCGCGAAAACAGCTCAAAGATGTCCTTCGCCGGCGTCGTCATGGTTTCAAGGGTGCGAGCGGTGTTTTCGGCGGCTCGTGCCCTGGCATGAGGAGGCGCTCGACGATCTGCCCTCCGACGACGTGCCTTTCCACGATCTCGGTCACGTCCGCCTCGGTGCCGGCCCAATACCAAACGCCTTCCGGGTACACGACGATGCTGGGCCCATATTCGCAGTGATCCAGGCACCCGGCCTTGTTCGCCCGGACGATCCCCTTCAACCCCAGCCGGTCCACTTCCATCTTCATGAACTCCTGGAGCTTCACCGACCCATTGTCCGCGCAGCAACCGCGCGGATCGCCCTTGGGGCGCTGGTTGATGCACATGAAGATGTGGCGCTTGAAGGCGGGCATGTCAGCCGCGGCGGGCATCGAGCGCGCGCGCGAGGGTGGACACGTCGTCCGGCTTCAGCAGGGTCTGCTTGAGCGCGTCGGCGGCGATCATGGCGGCGATCTCCTTCACGCGCAGCGTCGCCCGATCAAGCTGATCGGCCTGGCTGAGCGCCGAGACGGCGCCTTTCGACAATTTGTCCAACTCGCCCTTGATGTCCCGGAAGTCGCGCTGGAGATTCTTCTCGACGGAACAGGCGTCGCAATACCACTTGGGGCTCACATCGGCGTTCGGCGAGAGCCGGTCGTAGACCCGCCCGAAGAAGTCGCGGCCCAGCGAGACCTTCATGAGCGGGACGTCGGCGGCGCTGCAACCGTCGCATTTGCCGGCCGACAGCGGGGCGGCATTGGCATCCATGATCGGTGTTCACCCTCCCAAGGCAATAGAATCTTACACCAAAGCGCGAAAGGGTGTCTATTGTGATTTGGCGCGCCATCGGCGAAAATACAGGTATGCGGATGCGAATGCTGTTCATCGTGGCGGCGAGTTTCTGGCTGGCGCTGACCGCTGCGGACGCGCTGGAATTGGACGCGGCGGTGGAAGCCAAGCGGTTGGAGGCCGGCCTCGCGCGGCTGTGCGGGGTATGGGACTGGACGGTGCATTCCCATTCCGCGAATCACCGGGAGTCCAAGGCGAAGATCGTCCTGCCGTCGGCACAGGCGGCCGGCATCGAAGGGCCGTCGCCGACGGAAATCCGGATCTACGGCGACGCCGTGTATTTCCGGTGGGACTTCCCCGGCGGGTATCAGGAGGACAGCATGTTGTTCATCGAGGGCCGGCGGCTTGAAGGCACATTCCGGACATCGCACGGCGCGGTCGGTGCGATCAACGGGAAGAGACTGTCTTCGTGCCGGCCCGCTGCATCGGGTGGCGCCGCCGGGCCGGAGAGCAAGCCATGATCATCGGCGTGCCCAAGGAGATCAAGGACCATGAGTTCCGCGTCGGCCTGACGCCGGGCGGCGCGCGGACGCTGGCGCAGGCCGGCCACCGGGTGCTGGTGGAGGGCGGGGCGGGCGTCGGCAGCGGGTTGGAGGATGCGCAGTACAAGGCGGCCGGCGCCGAGGTGACGTCCGACAAGAAAGCCCTGTTCGAGCGCGCGGATCTCATCGTCAAGGTCAAGGAACCGCTGGAGCCGGAATACCCGCTCTTCCGGAAGGGCCAGACGCTCTTCACCTACCTCCACCTGGCGGCGGACCGGCGTTTGACCGAGGCCTTGCTGGAGCGGCAGGTCTTCGCCCTGGCCTATGAAACCGTCGAACGGCCCGACCGCAGCCTGCCGATTCTCCAGCCGATGAGCGAGGTGGCCGGGCGGCTCTCGGTGCAGATCGGCGCCCACTACCTGGAGCGCACGAACGGCGGCCGTGGAGTATTGCTCGGCGGGGTGCCCGGCGTCGCGGGCGGCAAGGTAGTGGTCCTCGGCGCGGGCGTGGTGGGAACGCAGGCGATCCGGATCGCGGTCGGCCTGGGCGCGCAAGTGACCGTCTTCAATCTGGATCGAAGGCGGCTGGAAGCGCTGGACGCGCTCTATTGTGGGCGGATCGTGACGATGGCCTCGGATCCAGCCTGGATCGAGGCGGCGGTTCTCGAGGCCGACCTGGTGATCGGCGCCGTGATGGTGACGGGCGCGAAGACACCCGTGTTGGTGAAGCGCGAAACGGTGAGCCGCATGAAAAAAGGGGCGGTGATCGTGGACGTATCGGTGGATCAGGGGGGCTGTGTCGAGACGACCCGGCCCACTTCCCATGCCGATCCGGTCTACGCGGTGGACGGGGTCCTGCACTACGCCGTGCCGAACATTCCCGGCATTGTGCCCCACACCTCGACTTTTGCCTTGACCAACGCGTCGTTTCCCTTTATTCTGCGTCTCGCCGAGTCGGGGCCGGAGCAGGCGGTCCGGACCGATCCGGTTCTCGCGAAAGGCCTCAACCTTGCTTACGGCCGGGTGACGTGCCGGGCGGTAGCTGAGGCGCATAAGATGCCGTTCAATCCCTGAATCGGGGCGTAGCGCAGCCTGGTAGCGCACTGCGTTCGGGACGCAGGAGTCGGAGGTTCAAATCCTCTCGCCCCGACCAAACCTCGCCGGTGCGGTCGTTATTCGTTAAACGTTATACGTTATTCTGAAGCGCGACCGACCCGTTTAACGATTAACGTTTAACGGTGGACTTATGGGCCCCTCCGAAGCTTCAGACCTCGTCGCCGCCGAAATCGTCATCTCCGGGATGGTGCAGGGCGTCGGGTATCGGTTTTTCACGCAGCGCGTTGCGGAAGAGTTGCACTTGTCCGGCTGGGTGCGCAACCTGCCCGACGGGCGGGTGCAGGCCGAGGCGGAAGGACCGCGCGCGCGCATCGAAGAGTTGCTCGCGCGCCTCCGCGTCGGGCCGCGGCTGTCCTCGGTGACCGACGTCGCGGTGACCTGGAAAACCGCGGGCGGAACGGTGCGGGGTTTTCTTGTCAAGCCGTGAGAGAACCGCCGCGGCGGCGCGGGAACGTTTTTCGGGTTTGTGTGATTGACAGGCCTTCCCCCGTCCTCCTATACTCTGCCCCCACATGAATTACAAAAAGCTCATCCGCGAGGTGCCGGACTTTCCCAAGCCGGGGATTGTGTTCTACGACATCACGACGCTGCTCAAAGACCGCGAGGCCTTCAAGAGCGTCATCGGGGACCTGACGGCGCTCTACCGGAATCACAAGGTGGCCAAGGTGGTCGGGATCGAGTCTCGGGGGTTCATCCTGGGGGCGCCGCTGTCGCACCAACTGGGCGCCGGCTTCGTGCCGGTCCGGAAGCCGGGCAAGCTGCCGGCCGATATCTTCGAGGTCAAATACAACCTGGAATACGGGTCCAATTCGCTCGCGGTGCATCGGGATTCGATCGCGATGGGTGAGCGGGTGCTGATCGTGGACGACCTGCTCGCGACCGGCGGGACGGCCGCCGCGACGGTCAACCTGGTCCGTCAGCTCGGAGGGGAGATTGTGGGGCTGGCCTTCCTCGTCGAACTGTTGTCGCTCAAGGGGCGCGGGCAGCTCGACGGCTGCGAAGTCCAATCCCTGATCCAGTATTGACGCCGATGGGGACCCACCGCATTTCGTCGGGCGGCGTCGTCTTCCGACCGATCGGGGCGGCGCACGAGGTGGCGCTGGTCCGGGTGGCCCGCTCCGACGGCCACGCGTGGGCGTTGCCGAAAGGCTGGGTCGAAAAAGGAGAAGATCTGGAGCAAACGGCCGTGCGGGAAGTGCGCGAAGAGACCGGGCTCGACGCCAAGGTCCTTCGCAAGCTGGGCGAGATCACCTATGAGTTCTATTCCAAGGGCGATCGGAGCCGCGTGCACAAGACGGTGCACCTGTTCCTGCTGGAATGCCTCGGCGGGAACATCGCCGACCATGATGATGAGGTCGAAGAGGCCCGTTGGTTTCCGCTCGACGAGGCGGTCGCGACGTTGACGTACAAGAACGAGCGCGACATGCTGGAGAAAGCCGTGAGTCTCATCCAAGGAGGAGGGCAGTGCTCATGACATCGAAGTCCAAGCCTCGCCGGGCGGTGAAGGCCGTGAAGCCGGCAAAGGCGGCGGCGAAGGCGAAGACCAGGGCCAAGACCAAGGCGACGATCAAGGTCAAAGCCAAGAGCAATACATCCGCGCCCAAGGCGAAAGCCACGCCGGTTGTGAAGGACGCGGCATCCAGCCTGCGGAAGGACGCCCTCCGGAAGATCTTGATGGACCGCCGGCAGGAAGTGATGAAGGAGATCGACGGGCTCCTCGGCAACCGCATGTCGGATGAGTACCAGCGGCGCGTGGACTCGGCGCCCGACGTCGGCGATCAGGCGCTTCTCGACACCGAACGCGTCCGGGACATTTCCCTTCTGGAGATGCGCAACAAGATGCGGCAGCAGATCGATGAGGCCCTGGCCAAGCTCGAAGAAGGGACCTATGGCCGCTGCGCCGATTGCAAGGTCGAGATCAGCGAGAAGCGACTGCGCACGGTTCCGTTCGCCCGGCGGTGCGTGACGTGCCAATCCAAACAGGAACTCCTCGAGAAGATCGAACTGGAGCCGGAGGAACAGGAGCACTGACCGTCATGACGAAGCCGGACGAATGATCGCTCCGTTCCTGGCGCTCGCCTTGGCCGGTCTGGCGGCGGCGCCGCCGGTCTGGGCGCTGACCGGCGATGAGGAGAACAACGTCTCGATCTACCGGCGGCTGAACGCCGGCGTCGTCAACATCACCAACCGGGCCGTCGCTTACGACTTCTTCTTCAATCCGATCCCCAGCAATTCCTCCGGCTCCGGCTTCATCCTCGATGCCCAGGGGCACATTCTGACCAACCACCACGTGGTACAGGGGGCCCAGCGGCTGGAAGTCGGTCTGGCCGACGGGAGCAAGTGGGCCGCGAAACTGGTGGGGACCGATCCCCAGACCGATCTGGCGGTCGTGCAGATCAAGGCGCCTCCCGAAGCGCTGACCGTGCTGCCGCTGGGCGATTCCTCGGCCCTGCAGGTCGGGCAAAAAGTCTTGGCCATCGGCAATCCGTTCGGGCTCGAACACAGCCTCTCCGCGGGGATCATCAGCTCGGTGCGAAAGTTTGTGAAAACCGGCGCAACGGAGCTCGAAGACGTCATCCAGACCGATGCCGCCATCAATCCCGGTAATTCGGGCGGCCCGATGCTCGATTCGGAGGGCCGCGTGATCGGCATCAACACGGCGATCTTTACGCCGTCGGGAGGCAGCGTCGGCGTCGGATTCGCCGTTCCGATCAACACCGCGAAACGGGTGGTGGCGGATCTCCTCACCCGCGGCTACGTCGTCTACGCCTACCTGGGTACCGAGACGCAGACCCTGACGCCGGTGGTGGCCCGAGCGCTCCAGCTTCCGGTGGAGCAGGGGGCCATCGTGGTCCGGATCGCGCGGGGCAGTCCCGCCGCCAAGGCCGGGCTGCAGGGCGGGACGCGACAGGTCGCCATCGGCAACGCGATCGTGGTCATCGGCGGGGACATCGTGATCGGGGCCGACGGCGCGAAGGTCCAGACCTCGGAAGGATTGCGGCGGATGCTCCGCAAGCACCAGCCCGGTGATACCATGAAGTTGGAGATCCTCAGGCAGGGGAAGCGGATGGAACTCGAGGTGAAGCTTTCGGAGCAGCCTCGATAGGAGTCGATGTCCATGCCGGCGAAACGCGCTGTTGTGTTGTGCAGCGGCGGGCTGGACTCCACGGTCGCGGCCGCCGAAGCCCGGGCCGTGGGGCACGAGCTGTTTCTCTTGTCCGTGCACTACGGCCAGCGGCACGCCGTCGAATTGAAGCAGATGCCTGAGATTGCCGCGGCGCTCGGCGCGACGCGCCATCTGGTGGTGAATGTCGATCTCCGGGCGTTCGGCGGGTCGGCACTCACCGATGCCGTGTCGGTGCCCAAAGACCGCCCGGATGAGGCGATCGGCGCCGGCATCCCTCCGACCTACGTCCCCGCCCGCAACACCATCTTGCTCTCGCTCGCCCTGGCCTGGGCGGAGGTGCTGGGAGCCGAGGCGATCTACTTCGGGGCGAACGTGCTGGATTACAGCGGCTACCCGGATTGCCGGCCGGAATTCCTGCAGGCGTTTGAAGCGCTGGCCCGGCAGGGGACGAGGGTCGGCGCGGAGGGAGGGCGCATTCGTGTCGAGGCCCCCTTGCTCCGGATGACCAAGGCGGATATCATCCGTCGGGGCGTGGCGCTGAAGGCGCCGCTCCAGTTGACCCATAGCTGTTACGACCCGGACGAGCAGGGGAGGGCCTGTGGCCGCTGCGACAGCTGCCGCCTGCGGCGCAAGGGTTTTTCCGAGGCCGGGGTTCCCGATCCGACGCCCTACGTTCAGGCGTAGAAGAGGACACATCCCATGTACGGCATCTCGCCAGAAGAATTCTTCATGTACCTGACCATCGGGCTGATTTTCGTGATCCCGATTTCGGTCCGGATCTACCGGCGGGTGATGCTCGGCCGGCTCAAAGCGCAGCTCCGGGACAAGGGGCAGACGCCGTGAGGCTTTCTGCGCGCCTCGTGGCGGTATTTGCGTGCGTGGCAATTGTCCTGGGCGTCGCGCATGCCGAAGCGGCGCCTCCCGCCGGCGCGGACAGCGAGCTCACTGCCCTGTTCGTCCGGTACTACAGTGCCGTGCAAAAGAAGCGGTGGGACGAAGCGCTTGGCCTTCTGCACGAGCGTCTGAAGAAGGCGATGAACGTGCAGACGGCGAAGGAACTCGCCGTCCGGGATGTCGTGGCGCAGCAAAATCTCATCGAGGGCTTCCGGCGGTTCGACAATCTCGAGGTGGCCAAGACCGAGGTGGACCTGACTTCCATCAAAGGATCCGTCACGGCCTCTGGCGACGGCAACATGGCGGGCCAGGTGGTGTACGACCGCGTGGTCTTTCCGGTCGGGCCGGGCCGCTCGCTGATGTACCGCGTGGTCATGGACGTGGGCCTCGCGCAGGGGCAGATCATCCGGCTGAGCCAGGCCTCCATGACGCGCATCGACCCCGGCGCCCTCGGCGACGTGCTGTAAAGGGGGACTGGCTGCTTTTCCGAAAGCTGCCTGTCCCCTTTTTCTGAGCTATGCCACGTCTCACTGCTACCTTTACCGCATGTTTCAACCTTTTCGTGGTGTTATGCAGCGCATCATCTCTTGCCGAGCAATCGAAGGTAGAAGTATTGATGGCGGGAAGCGGGAAGGAAATCACCGGTAATGACGGTGCTCCGATGATACTGGTACCTGCTGGAGAATTTATGATGGGAAGCAATGAGTATGGCAATGAGAAGCCACTTCATCGGGTGCATCTTGATGCGTTTTACATGGACAAGTACGAAGTGACCGCCTCACGGTACGCCAGATTTCTGGAAGCGACCGGCCGAGAGCAGCCGTTCGGATGGAAAGAAGTGAACTTGTCGAGCCAGGGAGATCGACCAGTGACAGGCGTTGATTGGCATGATGCCAACGACTACTGTCGTTGGGTGGGGAAGCGCCTGCCTTCAGAGGCCGAATGGGAGAAGTCTGCACGGGGAACTGATGGCCGCAAGTACCCCTGGGGCAATGAGGAACCGACGGATCGGCATGCGAATTCCAACAAGTGTTGCAATTGGAAGGGCTATGGGACGCTCACGGCAGTTGGAAGTCTTGAAGCCGGCGGGAGCCCCTATGGAATCTACGATTTGGCGGGAAATGTCTGGGAGTGGGTGGCGGACTGGTACGACAAGAGCTACTACCAACGCAGCCCGGATCGGAACCCGGAGGGACCTTCTGAGGGCGTTATGAAAGTGATCCGGGGAGGCGCGTGGGATAGTACTGCGCTTTTCCTGCGGTCCACTTTCCGGCTCAGCTACGATCCGCCGCACAAGCACTTCAATTTCGGGTTCCGCTGCGCCGGACCTGCTGAGTAGTTCGCTTTCTTGATCCTCCCGCTCGATTCTGTTTACATGGAACTCGCCACTGGGCTCGGAAGGAGGCAGGTTATGCCGTTCTTCTGTGCTTCCCCGCATCGAGCATCTGCATTCCGCGCCGGCGAGGCCCGTTAATGCGGGATCGGGTTACGGCGTCTAGTATAGGCCTGGTTTTCTTCCTGAGTATTCTCCAACTCTCTGCTTGTGTTGTGCTTGAACAGCTCCAGGAACCAAGCATTAAAGCGGCTGCTCCTGTTGATCACGGTGACTTCATCGAAGGCACCTACTGGGCGCTGATCATCGGCACCGACATGTACTCCCGAATGGACAAAGACAAGCAGCTTACGGTGGCCAGGAAGGACGCCGAGGCAGTGGCCGCTTTGCTCGTCGAGCGGTATGGGTTTCAGAAGGAACACATGGTCGAGTTGTACGACGAGAGTGCCACCCGCACGAGGATCATCGAAGCGTTTAACTCTCTGAAGCAGCGCCTGACGGATAAGGACAGCCTGTTCATCTACTACGCTGGCCAGGGCGATCATGAAGGAGATAAACCGGAGGTGTCGTTCGGTTACTGGCTTCCGAGTGATGCCAGACTGGACGATCCGGCTTCATATATCTTTAATTCTCAGGTTAGTGACTATTGGAGAGTTATTCCAGCCCGCCATATCTATGCAGTCGTGGATTCTGAGTTCAGTGGATCTCTGATGGGAAGGATCGGCAGGCTAGGCAAGGGGGCGATCAAGGAACTCTATCAGGAGAAATCACGGTGGGTGTTGACGTCGGGGGGACATTACCCGGTGCCGGACGTGGCCGACAAGAGCAAGAACGGCCATAGCGCATTCGCTTGGCATTTCATGAGGGTCTTGGAGGAGAACACGAGCCCATATCTGCTTGCGAAGGACATTGCGGCACCGGTTGCGATTGGAGTGTCTGCTGAAGTATTTGGGCTGTTGCCGCGCAGCGCTCCGGTCGTTCAGGCGGGCGACAAGGGTGGGCAGTTCGTCTTCCGGTTGAAGAAAGAGTTTCAAAAGCAGATTCCGTAGGGGCGCGATTCATCACGCCCGCCGCTCCCTTTCTTGACCCTCCGGGCTGATTCTGGTTACATACGACATTGTGGCCTCCTCGCAGAATAAACGGGCACAGGCGAAAGCGCGGCGTGAGATGAAGGGCCGCGTCGCCGAGATCCGGGCCCGCGTCACCAAGGACATCGACTACGCCTTCGAGGCGCTGTTGCAGGAGCAGCCGGACCTGTCCCTGAAGATGGAGGGCGCGTTGGAGGAAGTGCTGCGCATGGTGGAGACGATTGACGGAGAGCTGGAGGAGGTCTCCAGTATCACCGAGCTGGAGCGCCTCGACCGGCGCATCGAATTCATCGAGGAGCAATTCGAGGACATCGAAGCCGAGCTCTACGGCCGTCCCCGGCGGCGCCGGAAGCGCCGGCCCAACCTGTTCGATTTCTTCCGCCAGGCGACCGGTGGCGGCGGGTGGGGCGGCGATTCGTCGGACCCGCAGAGCGAGGTGAGGACCGCCGCCGATGCGTTCGCCGTCTTGGGTCTGGACGAAGGCAGCTCCTATACGGCCGTCACGAAGGCTTTCCGGAAGAAGGCCAAGGAGCTCCACCCGGATTCGCGCGACGGCGACCGAAGCGGCGAGGCGCAGCTCCGCAAACTGATCGCCGCTTACCAATACATCAAGACCATCTATAACTGGGGCGAGGACAAACCGGCTTCGGGATCACCGAACCCATGAACGCCCGCTTCCTACCGGCTGCGCTGGTGATCGTTGTCGCCGGGATGCCCCTCGGCGTCGTGTCGGCGGCGGACGAGCTGGTCGTGTATTCCGGGCGCAAGGAGATGGTGATCAGGCCCGTGGCCGAAGCGTTCCAGAAGAAGACCGGTATTGCGGTTAGGCTCAAGATCGGCAAAACGTCCGGCCTTGCCAACGAATTGATCCAGGAGAAGGCCCGCTCGCGGGGCGATGTCTTTATCGCGACGGAAGCCGGCGTGATGGAAATCCTGACCCAGAACGGCGTCCTGGAATCCTATGTCTCGCCGGAAGCCAAGGACCTGGAGCCGGGGTTCCGCGACAAGGAGGGCCGGTGGACCGGCATTTCCTCGCGCGCCCGCGTGATCCTGTTCAACAAAAATCTGGTCTCGGAGAAGGAGGTGCCCCGCTCGGTGTTCCAGTTGACCGATCCCAAATGGAAGGGCAAGGTCGCCATCGCCGGCACGCGGGAGCGGACCACGTTGAGCTGGGTTTCTTCGCTCATCGCCGTCAAGGGAGCCGAATTCACCAGGAATTATCTTTCCAAACTCTCTGCGAACGGGTTGAAGGTCCTGCCCGATAACTCGGATGTCTTGCAGGGCGTGGGGCGCGGCGAGTTCGCCGTCGGGCTGACCAACTCCCCGAATTATTTTCTGGCGCGCAAGGCGGACTATCCCGTCGGCGTGGTCTATCCGGACCAGGACAACGGCGGGACCGGGACGCTGCTCAACCTCAATGCGATCGCGCTCGTGAAGGGCGCGCCGAACGCGGGCGCCGCCAGGCGGTTCATCGATTTCGTGTTGTCCGCGGAGGGCCAGCGCCTCCTGATCGACGGCGCCTACGAGATCCCCCTCAAGCCGGATATCATCGATCCCGTCCCGCTGACCGGATTCCGGCGGACCCCCGTGACCGAGGAACAACTGGCGGGTCTGGCGGAGTCCACGCTCAAGCTGTTGGCCGGCATCGGGCCGGAGTGGTGAAAGGAGCGATCATGCGTTATCTGCAGCGGCTGGCCCTGCGCGGTGCGATCGTCGTCATACTGTCGGTCACGGCGCAGGCAGCCTGGGCTCAGGACATCAACCGGGACCTGCTCCGGAAGGGCATGGGGCTCAATGACGTGGTCCAGACGTTCGGCCAGCCGAATCACATGGAATGGGCCAACGTGAAGGGCACGCCCGTCCTTTTCATCTTTTATCCCACCGACAAGTCGGACGCGGTCTTCCGGGTAGACGGTTCGATGTGGCTGCCGCTGGGGTTTGTTACCGAAGTGCTGGCCGGATGGGGCAGGGAGTACTACGAGGAGATCCAATCCGCTCAAGGGCATAGCGACAAATGAACATTCTCATGCTGGCGAGCGAGGCGGTCCCGTTGGCCAAGACGGGCGGCCTCGCCGATGTGGTGGGAACGCTGCCCGGCGAGCTTGCGCGCCTGGGGCATGACGTCAGGCTGGCGCTCCCACGCTACGCCGCCATCGATCCCGCGCCAGCCAAGCTCAAGAAGGCATCCACGGTGCAGGTTCCCTGGCGCGGCGATCGCCTTGAGGTCGGTATCGAGACCGGGACGCTCGGCGGCGGCGCGGTCCAACTGACCTGCATCCGTCACGAGCCCTTCTTCGCCCGCCAGGGACTCTATGGCGAGGGCGGCCGGGATTACCCCGACAATCTCGACCGCTTCGTGCTCTTTTGCCGCGCGGTCATGGAGGCCTGCAAGCAGCCGGGGCGGCCGCCGGACATCCTGCACGCGCACGATTGGCAGGCGGCGCTGGCCGTCGCGTATCTCAAGACGCTCTACCGGAACGATCCGGCGTGGGCGCGCACGCGCGCGGTCTTCACGATCCACAATATGAGCTACCAGGGCCTCTTTCCCGTCACGGCGTACGAGGCCACCGGTCTGCCATGGTCGGAATACACGCCCGAGCGGCTGGAATATTACGGGCAGGTGAATCTGCTGAAGGGAGGCCTCGTCTATGCCGACATCATCAACACGGTCAGCCCGACCTATGCGCGCGAAATCCAGACCGCCGAATTCGGGTACGGCCTGGAGGGCGTGCTGCAGGTCCGGAAAGACAGACTGATGGGCGTGACCAACGGGATTGATTACAACATCTGGAATCCGGCGACCGATCCGCACCTGCCGGCGCGGTACTCGGGGGAGGATTTGTCCGGGAAAAAGGAGTGCAAGCGCGCGCTGCAGGCGGAGATGAAACTGCCCGTTCGGGACGTCCCGCTGTTGGGCCTGGTCTCCCGGCTGGCGTTTCAGAAAGGGATTGACCTCATCGTGGACATCCTTCCCAAATTGCTCGAACTGGATGTGCAAATGGCGGTGCTCGGCAGCGGCGACCCGTCGTATCAAACGCTCCTGGCGGGCCTCGGTGAGCGCTATCCCGGCAAGCTGGCCGTGCGTCTCGCGTTCGACGAGCCGCTGGCGCACCGGATCGAGGCGGGGGCTGACCTCTTCCTCATGCCGTCCCGCTACGAGCCCTGCGGGCTCAACCAGCTCTACAGCCTCCGGTACGGCACGGTGCCCGTCGTGCGGAAGACCGGGGGGCTCGCCGACACGGTGGTTCCCTACATGCCGGACGCCCGATCGGGCTCCGCGGCGACGGGCTTCAGCTTCGAAACGCCCGAGCCCGAAGTCCTCCTGGGCGCGATGTTCCTGGCTTTGCGGGTGTACCGCGACAAGGAAGAATGGACCGGCCTGATGCGGCGGGGCATGAAGCAGGACTTTTCCTGGCAGCGCTCGGCGCGGCAGTACGTCGAACTCTACGAGCGGGCGATGGCTCTGTGACTCTCCGCGCTTCGTCCCTGTCCAAGCTGTCGGCGTTGCTGGTGCTCGCGTTGCTCGGCGCTTCCCCCCTTGGGATCTCCTGCGCCGAACCCGCCGCTGAGACGCCCGCGGCCGTTCACTCCCATCACCAGCAGGCGGCGCGGACGATCGAGGATATCGAGCACTCGGAGTTCAATCACCGTGCGGCCGGCATGGGCGTGCTGTTCATCGGGCTTCTCGCGCTGGGCATGGAAACGGGGATCGCCCGCCGGCCCACCCTCCGTGCCGTGCTTTGGCTCTGGCCGGCCGGCTGGTTTTTGTTGGGGATCTTTCTGTTCGTCCGGAATGATCCCCATAACTGGCCGTGGGGACCGATCGGCCTGATGGACACGTTGCGCGCCCCTGATACGCTTCAGCATCAAATCTTCACGGTCGTGGTGGTGACGATCGGGGCGATCGAGGGACTGCGGGTCGGTGGCCGGTTGAGCGGTCTACAGTGGAGGTTTTTCTTTCCGGTGCTTGGCATCGGCTCGGGGATGCTGCTGGGTCTTCATGCCCAGGCGCATGCGCTGACCCCTCACGTGTATCTCCAGCACGCGGTGATGGCCGCGCTGGCGGTCTCGATGGGAGCGAGCAAGCTGCTGCGGGAACGTGGGACGCTGCAGGGAAGGTACGGATCCCTCCTGTGGCCGGTCCTGCTTATGCTGTTGGGGGCGCAGCTCTTCTTTTACACGGAACACTGAGCTGATGACGTAGGCATTCTTCTCAGTCCAGTCACCGTCATCTTGAGGAACGTGACTCATGTCACATAAGGCGTTGACAAATCAAGAAACCTTGATATGATGTAGCCGTGTCCTCTTCTGCTGCAAAGGAGTTGGAACGCACGGCACGCTGGTTTCATGCGCTATCCGATGGGACGCGTCTGCAGATCATCGAACGCCTGAGCGAGGGCGAGCAGTGCGTCTGCGATCTGACGAACATGCTCGACACCACGCAGTCACGTCTCTCCTTTCATCTCAAGACGCTGAAGGACGCCGGCATCCTGACGGACAGGCGCGACGGGCGGTGGGTGTATTACTCGCTGAACGCCGAGGTCATTGAAGAAGTGGATCAGTTCGTCGGCTCGCTCAAGACCCACAGCCGACGGCTGCGCTACGCGTCGAAATGTTGCGAGTGACTCTTTTTTTGTCTAACGTATCAATATTTCTTGATTGGTTATGCATGAAAAGGAGGAAAAGGCCATGAAGTCGCTTCACATTGAGTGGCAGCACCTAGAGAAGGACGGAAAGACATGCCAGCGCTGCGCCGAAACAGGCACGACACTTGCCCACGTCATCAAAGAGTTGACCGAAGAGCTGGAGCCTAAAGGGATCAGCGTGCAGCTGACGGAAACCAGGCTCTCCAAAGACGAAATCTCGGAATCCAACAGACTGTTTTTCAATGGTACGGCTCTCGAAGATGTCCTCCCGGATGTGACGGTTTCGAAGAGCCCTTGCTCGTCTTGCACGGATCTCTGCGGCTGCGGCGATCTGTGCGGAACGGACGTCAACTGCCGCACGATCGTGAGCGAAGGGACGGTCTACGAAGCAGTCCCTGCGGCGCTCATCCGCAAGGCAGCCTTGAAGGTGGCAGGGTTATGAGAAGGCGCAACCTGCTTGCCGAGGCGGTCGGAACTTTCGCGCTCGTCTTCGCCGGCACCGGCGCGATCGTGATTAACGACATCGTCGGCGGAGCGGTCGGCCACATCGGGGTCAGCCTGACGTTCGGGCTTGTGGTGCTCGCCATGATTTACGCGCTCGGCGACATCTCGGGCGCTCATTTCAACCCGGCGGTCACGATAGGGTTTTGGACGGCTCGTCGCATCGAACGCTCGACGGTCTTGCCGTATATCCTGAGTCAGTGCGCCGGGGCTTTTCTCGCAAGCCTTCTTTTGAGGTTGTTGTTCCCCTCCCATGGGTCGCTCGGAGCCACCCGGCCGGCCGGTCCCGCCCTCCAATCGTTTGTACTGGAAAGCATCCTGACGTTTTTGCTGATGCTGGTGATTCTTCAGGTTTCGACGGGCGGGAAGGAAAAGGGAATCACGGCGGGGATGGCAGTCGGTTCAGTCATCGCGCTGGAGGCCTTGTTTGCCGGCCCGATCTCAGGGGCGTCCATGAATCCGGCGCGATCGCTTGCGCCGGCGGTCGTGTCTGTGCAACCCGCACACCTCTGGATCTATCTCCTGGCCCCTCTGATCGGAGCCATGGGGGCCGTGTTCGTCGTGCGCAGCTTGCAGTCATCATGATGGAAAGCGGGTAGCGCCTGATGTGGGAAGACTTCGAGGTACTCTTTCTCTACATGATGTTTGCTTGGGGCACCATGTATGTGATCGCAGGGCCGCCGCTGGAACGGTGGCTGCGACGGCGACGACCGGAAATTTCACTGGATGAACTACAGCGTCGACGGGATTGGCTCATGTTTCTATGGGCCATCGTCAACCTGATTGTTCTGATCATTTGGTGGAACAGGCTGCTTGTGATCGGCACTGTCTGAGAGGAAATTGTCGGTCGGCTAGATCTGTTTGGCTTGGCGAATGAGCGGCGCGATCGCCGTGATGACGCGGTCATGGCAGACGCCGTTCGTGGCGACGAGGCCGTTGCGGTTCTGCAGGTCCTGCCCGCCATATATTAAGGTATGTCCCGCGAGGTCGGTCATGCGGCCGCCGGCGCCCCGGAGAATGGCCTCCGGCCCGCACGCGTCCCAGGCCTTGGTGAACTCGGACGGCTCCACGTAGAGGTCCGCCTCCCGCGCGGCGATGAGTCCGACCTTCAGCCCGACGCTCCCGCACCGGGTTTCCTTGCCCAGGCCGAGTCGCTCGCGGATGGCGCCAAGAATCTGGTGCCGATGGGATCGTGAGACGACCAGCCGCAACTGAGCGAGGTCCGTCCGGCTGGAGACCAAGAGTGGTGTTCTCTTGTTTTGTGCCTCGACCCACGCCTCCTGATCGGCGATGCCGGCAAGGAGGACGTCACCCACGGGGCGATAGACCACGCCGATGCGGGCCTCGCCGTTCACGGCCAGCCCGATCATTACCGAGAATTCGCCGTTCTTCGAGATGAACTCGTGCGTGCCGTCGAGCGGGTCCACATACCACACGCGGCCTTTGCGCAGCGCGTCCGAGTTGTCCGTACTTTCTTCCGCGACGACGCCGTCCGCGGGAAAGGCGGCCCGGAGCCCTTCGACCAGCAACTCGTTGGCCCGCTTATCCGCTTCCGTCACCGGATCGTTGGGCCCTTTGTACGACACGGCGAAGTCGGTCGCGTAGATCCCCATGAGGATCGCGCCGGCCGCCCGCGCGAGACGGGCCGCCTCGTCCAGCTCGCGCGTGAAACTTGTCACGAAAAGTTGCGGGAGTCGAGGGCGGGAAAGATGTTGTCCTTCTCTTCGATGTCCTTGAGCCAGCCGGCGTCCACGCGGTTGGAGCGCAACTGCTCGTAGAGGCGGGTGAAGCGGGCGATGTGGTTCTTCGTGCGCTTGACGGCGTACTCCACCATCGTGCCGGTCTTCATGATAAAGGCCCAGTCGGAGCTTTGCGCCAGCAACATCTCGCGCCCGGCCTGCGCGAGGGCGCGCTGCGAGAGCCCATCCGCGTGGGCAAACCGTTGCGTTAGTTCCTCCATCCGCCGCGCGGCCATGTGCAGGTGCCGGTAGATCCAGTCGTTGCCGCCGTTGAGCCAGACTTCATGGTAGCCCTTGTGTCCCCATGAGGACCCGCAGGGCGTGCAGACCTGGTTGATCTCGTGCCGCTCCAGATATTCGGCGGGCGTGATCGGCTTGACGATCTGCTGATCGAAGTGCAGTTTGCGGAATAAATAATCGAGCCACTCCGGCCCTTCGAACCACCAGTGTCCGAAGAGCTCGGCGTCGTACGGCGCCACCACGATCGGCGGCCGGTCCATCATGGGGCTGAGCCACTCGACCTGACGCTCCCGGTTGAACATGAAGTTGCCCGCGTGGTCCGCGGCCCGCTCCAGCGCCCAGGCCCGGTCGTACACCTGCTTCTGGTCGGTCTTGCCGGTGATCCGGTAGTACTTGATACCGGTGCTGCCGCGCTTGCCGTCCGGCTGGATGTAAGGCCGGATGTAGTCGTAGTCCAGGTCCCAGCCGGCGTCGCGGTAATAGTCGCGGTAGGCCGGGTCGCCGGGATAGCCTTCCTCGGCGCTCCACACCTGTTTGGAGGAATCGAGGTCGCGGGCAAAGGCGGCAACGCCGGTCGGGCAGAACACGGGGGCGTGCACGCCGTAGCGCGGGCGCGGGTCGGCGTAGAGGAGCCCGTGGGACTCGGTGAAGAAGAACTGGATCCCCGCGTCCCGAAGGACTTCGTCGAGGCCCGGGAAGTATCCGCATTCCGGGAGCCAGATGCCGTGGGGCGGCCGGCCGAAGGTGTCCTCGTAGTGGGCCACGGCCGTGCGGAGCTGCGCGCGCACGGCGCTGGGCACGACGTTGAGCAGCGGCAGGAAGCCGTGCGTGGCGCCGCAGGTGATGATCTCCAGCTTGCCCAAGTCTTGCAGACGTCCGAAGGCGCCGACGAGGTCGCGCCCATGCTCGTTCGTGAAGGCATTGCGCATCTGGAGGAACCGTTCCAGGTACATCGTGGCGAGCCGATGGAACTCCGGCTGGTAGGCGGTGCGGTACACTTCCTTGGAGACCAGCTCGATCAGCCGGTTGATGTGCCGTTCGTAGCGGGAGAGCAACAGCGGGTCCCGCAGCATCGAAACCAGCGGCGGCGAGAGCGTGATCGTCAGCCGGAAGTCCACACCGTCGCGGACCAGCCCGTTCATGACCCGCAGGAGCGGGAGGTAGGTGTCGGAGATCGCCTCGTACAGCCAGTTCTCCTCAAGGAAGCGGTCGTGCTCGGGATGCCGCACGTAGGGGAGGTGGCAGTGGAGGACGAGGCAGAGATAGCCGGTCGGCTGCGCGCTCATCGCGGGCCCCTCTCAGGAGACGACGGCATCGTGCCGACCCCGAATTGCGCGGCTGCCAGCGCCTTCTCCCTCGCCAGGCGTTCCTCCAGCGCGCGGAGTTCCTCGGGGGACAGCCGCCGCGGCATCTCCGGGGCCGGCACGAACTCCAGCGGCCGCGCGCGATCGGGCTTTCGGCGGCGCACGAACTTCACGCGCATCCAGCGCTCGTCGGTCCTGGCGGAGACGCCGGCGCGGGGCGTGTGGATGACGTTCGACCGCACGATCGCGTGGAAGCGCCCGGTGCGGGCCACAAAGCCCAGGTCCGCGCAATAGGACTTCTCGGCCGTCCAGAGGGGAACGTACCAGCCGCGGGCCTCCAGGCCGATGTCGATGTCGAACGTGTGGTGCGCGTTGGTCCCGTCGAAGTGGATGAGCGAGATGTCGTAGAACCGGACGATGGCGCGGGCGCCGTCCATCTCCGCCCCCAGCGCGTCCTGGGCTTCCTGGAGGCTCTCCGGCGTGACTTCCCAGTAGGCGAACAGGTGCAGCGGGTCCATCACCATCAGGACCAGTTCGGTCCGGCCGTATTTGTCGGGGAGGTCTGAGGTCATGATGGGTGTGGTTACCGCCCGTCCAGCTTCATACCCTTGCCGATGGTCACGATGCCGGACTCGGTGACCGTGAAACGCGTGCGGTCGGACTCCAGGTCGTAGCCGATCTCGGTCTTGGGCGGAATCATCACGTCCTTGTCGATGATGGCCTTACGGATCCGGCAGTGGTCGCCGATCACGACGTTTTCCATGATGATCGACTGGAGCACCTCGGCGTGGTCGTTGACCCGGACGTTGGCGGAGAGCACGGAGTTCTGCACGCGGCCGCCGCTGATGATGCAGCCGCCGCTGACGATCGAATCGAGCGCGAGGCCCACCCGTCCACCATTACCGTGCTCCTCTGCGAACACAAATTTCGCGGGCGGGTACTGGCCCTGGTAGGTGCGGATCGGCCAGTTCTGGTCATACAGGTTGAATAGCGGGTCCACAGACACAAGGTCCATGTTGGCTTCCCAGTACGCATCCAGCGTGCCGACGTCGCGCCAGTACTTGACCGCCTTGCGGTTCTCGTCGCGGAAGTTGTAGGCGAATACGCGGCGGCTCTCAATCATGCCGGGAATGATGTCCTTGCCGAAATCGTGCGAGGTCTCCCGTTCCGCGTCCGCGAACAGGTGCCCTTGCAGGATCGAGGTTCGGAACAGATAAATCCCCATCGAGCAGAGCGCGCGGGTCGGGTCGCTCGGCATGGGGGTGGGCTGAGCGGGCTTTTCATCCCAGCGGGTGATCCGCGCGTTGCCGTCTATGGTCATGACGCCGAAGCTGGAGGCCTCCGCCAGAGGGTATTCAATCGCGCCCACTACCACGTCCGCTTGCTTCTGCTGGAGGAAGCTGTGCATTTCCTTGTAGTTCATCTTGTAGACGTGGTCCCCGGCCAGGATCAGGACGAACTCCGGCTGCTTGTCCTCGACGATGAACCAGTTCTGATAGACCGCGTCGGCCGTGCCTCTGTACCAGTCCTGGCTGATGCGCTGCTGCGGCGGCAGGGAGAAGATGTATTCGCCGACCTCGGGGTTGAAGACGTTCCAGCCGCGCCGGATGTGGCGGTCGAGGGAGTGCGACTTGTACTGGATGAGGACGATCATGTTGCGCAGGCCGGAGTTGATGCAGTTGCTGAGCGTGAAGTCGATGATGCGGTACTTCCCCCCGAACGGCACGGCGGGTTTGGCGCGGTCCGCCGTCAGCGGGTACAGGCGCTCGCCGCGGCCACCCGCCAGGATCATGGTGAGGAAGTTCTTCACGAAGTGTCATTGTAGCAAGATGCGCAGGGGATGGCAAAAGCGGCACAGGGGTCTGGCTCATTTTCTTCCGAGAAAATGTGCCTGACCCCGTCTTGCTGTGTTAAAATTTTGACCCGACGGAGCGGCTGGTGGACGAAAACGGCAACAGCGTCGAGCTGCGGGACGTGACCAAGCGCCATGGGGCGACCGTGGCGGTGGACCGGCTCTCGCTCACGATCCGCAAAGGCGAGTTCTTCTCCATCCTCGGCCCCAGCGGCTCCGGCAAGACCACGACGCTCCGCCTGCTGGCCGGCTTCGAGCAGCCCGACGCCGGCGAGATCATCATCGAGGGCCGGCACATGGAGGGGGTCCCTCCCAATAGCCGGCCGGTCAACCTCGTCTTCCAGAACTACGCGCTGTTCCCCCACATGACCGTGGCCAAAAACGTTGCCTTCGGCCTTGAGATGAAGGGGATGACCGCAACCGAGATCGGCCCACGCGTCACCGAGGCGCTCGAGATGGTGCGGCTCGCCGCGAAGCAGGACCGGCTCCCGTCGCAGTTGTCGGGCGGCGAGCAGCAGCGGGTGGCGCTCGCGCGCGCGCTGGTGAATCATCCGGCGGTGCTCCTGTTGGACGAGCCGCTGGGCGCGCTGGACAAGCAACTCCGCCTCGAAATGGAAGTGGAGCTGAAGGTATTACAAGAAAGAGTCGGCATCACCTTTGTCTGCGTGACGCATGATCAGGAGGAGGCGCTCACGATGTCGGACCGCCTCGCCGTCATGAACCAGGGACATTTGCTACAGATCGGCACACCGGAAGAAATTTACACGGCCCCTGCATCGGCTTTTGTCGCCAACTTCATCGGTGTCTCAAACGGCCTGTCCGGGAAAGTGGAGGGGATCGTCGGGCAGCACGCGACCGTGGCGGTGGAAGGGATCGGCGTGATCCATGCGCCGGCCGTTCCCGGCGTGTTGGTGGGCGCGCCGGTGCTGGTCACGGTTCGGCCGGAGCGCCTGCACCTCTCGCGCGATCAGGCGCCTGAAGGGTATCAGAACCATTTCGCGGTACGGGTGGCAAAAGCCATCTACGTCGGCAACGAGACGCAATACCTCCTGACCCTGCCCAACAACCAGACCTGGAAGGCGCGGATTCCCAACGCAGACGGCGCGGCCAAGCGGTTCCATGCCGGCGAGTCCGCCTATCTGAAGTGGCGGACGGCCGAGGCCGTGCTCTTGCCGGAATGAAGACCTTTCAAACGGGAGGGGGGCGGTTTCCCTGGCTTGTAATCCCGCCGGCGGCAGTACTGATCGTCCTGTTCGGCGTTCCGCTGTTGCTGGTGCTGGCCGTTAGTTTCGCCTCGCGCGGGACGTACGGCGGCATCGAATGGGCGCTCACCTTCACCAACTACACCAGCATCGCGGATCTGCTGTACCTGCGCATTTTCTGGCGGTCGCTGTGGCTGGCCGCCGTCACCACGGTGCTCTGCCTGGTCATGGGCTTTCCGCTGGCCTACGGCATCGCGCGCGCGCCGAAGCGTCGTCAGGGAATCTTATTGTTTCTCGTGATCATTCCCTTCTGGACCAACTTTCTGGTCCGCACCTACGCCTGGATGTTCATCCTGCGCACCGAAGGTCTGCTGAACCAGGCGCTGTTGTCGCTCGGCCTCATTCACGAGCCGCTGAATCTGCTGTTCACCGACTGGGCCGTGCTGATCGGGTTGGTGTATGGCTACCTGCCGTTCATGGTCCTGCCGCTGTACGCGGCGCTGGAAAGGCTGGATCGCTCGCTGGTCGAGGCCGCATGGGACCTCTACGCGAAGCCCCTTCAAGTATTTACGCGCGTGGTGCTGCCCTTATCAAAGCCGGGTGTCATCGCGGGCTGCGTGCTGGTCTTTGTCCCCTCGCTTGGCGCCTACGTGACGCCCGACCTGTTGGGCGGGGCGCGGACGATGATGATCGGCAACCTGATCCAGCACCAGTACCTGGTGGTGCGTGATTGGCCGTTCGGCTCATCGCTGTCGTTCGTGTTGATGGCGGGCGTGCTTGCGGCGGTGCTGTATTACCTGCGCGCCGGCGGGGCGAGGAGTCTCACGTGAAAACCGGCCGCTGGCTCATTGCGGCGAGCGTGGCGGACCTGCTGTTTCTCTATCTGCCGATCGCGATCCTGGTCGTGTTCTCGTTCAATGCGTCCAAGCTCTCCGCCCGCTGGCAGGGCTTTTCGCTCCAGTGGTACGCCAAGCTGTTCACGGACCAGGCGCTGCTGGCGGCCACCGTGAACAGCCTGATCATCGCGGTGGTCTCGACGGTCCTTGCCGGCGTGCTGGGCGTGCTGACCGCCGTGGCCTTGGAGCGACAGTCGTTTCGCGGGCGGGCGGCGTTCGAGGCGTTCCTGCTCCTGCCGATCGTCATTCCCGAGATCATGATGGGGGTGGCGATGCTGCTGTTCTTCGTGATGATAAACCTGCCGCTCTCGCTGGCCACGATGACCATCGCGCACACGGTGTTCAACTTTCCCGTCGTGGCGTTGATCGTGCGCGCGCGCCTGCGCAAGCTGGACCCGCGGTTGGAGGAGGCGGCGAGGGACCTGGGGGCGACGCCGTGGATCGCCTTCAAACGGGTGACGCTGCCGCTGCTGATGCCCGGCATCGTCGGCGCGCTGCTGATGGCCTTCACGCTGTCGTTGGACGACTTCATTATCAGCTTCTTCACGGCGGGGGTCGGCTCGACGACGCTGCCGATCAAGGTCTACGGGATGTTGAAGTCGGCGGTGACGCCGGAGGTCAACGCGCTCTCGGCGATCCTGGTACTGGTGTCCATGGCGCTCGTCGCCGCGGCGACCTGGGTGCAGCGGAAGTGAGCGAAACCGAAGAAAAGAGCGGGTCCTGTCGGCGAACAGCCCAGCCGTGCTCGCTCCACCCATCCCCCAGTGGGGCCCTTACGCTGCGCGCGGACTGGGCGCCCGTTCGCCGCCACCCGCAAAAAATTCCCCTCGCCCCTGTGAGGGAGAGGGGAGGGTGAGGGGGCAAGCATGTGATTCTTCAGATCATTAAGAAGTAAATGGAGGTATGCTCATGAAAGAACCGAGGGGGTTAGACTGGGGAGATAGGTTCTGCCTTAATTTCGGTGGTGCACTCATTTTAGTTGGAGCCTTAAATGCTTTTTGGTGGGGTACGGGTCCAAGTATTATCGTTATAGGAGTTGGATTCAGTCTCCTGGCGCTAACACTTATTGGTCGACTAAACATTGTGATACTTGAGCTGCAAGAGATGAATAGTACGGTGCGAAGAATTTTGGAGGGTCCCGAAGCGGAGTTTATATCCGATTACGCCTGCAATCGGATCCGTCAGAAGCTGAAGATCGATTAGCTGTGGGAGGGAGACGAATGGTGTCGTTACCTTTTCTGCTTTGATGTGTCTATAATATAAGCCATGAAATCGCACAGCGCAGCGTTGCGGAAAGAGGCGCCGGCACTGTTGGCGCGGTACCGGTACCCGATTCAATGGCATCGGGGGAGAGGGACGTGGTCTGCCTGGCCGGTGGGTTTGCCGGTTGTGGCCATGGATACGACAAGGGAAAAGACCCGGCGGAAGCTCTACCGCGCCATTGAAAGTCATCTGGAGTGTCTGATGGAACGCGGGCTTCCACTCCCGCATCCGCCGCGAAAGGCAAAGGGGCCGGATGAGGTCTACGCCATCTCTCTATGGCGAAGCTAAGAGACCTTCTTGCCTTCTTAAAGGCGCAAGGCTGGTCTGAGTATCGCCATGAGAGTGGAAGCCATCGCGTGTGGGTTCATCCTGACGGCCGTCAGATCACTGTCGCCATCCATCCCGGCAAGGAAATAGATCGGCCGACCTTAGCGAAAATCCTCAAGCAAGCAGGATACTCCCTCAAGGAATTTTGGAACCGGTGAATGTGAGCATTTTACGAAGCATCGCCGTCATTGTCTCTTTCTTGTCGCTTGCGGCCTGTTCGCCGGGGGCTAATGATACAGGTAAGGCGAAGCCGGTCACGCTGCATCTGTTCACGTGGTCGGACTATACCGAAGAGACGGTCGTCAGGCAGTTCGAGGAGCGGTTCGGCGTCAAGGTGGTGACCGATACCTTCGGCTCCAACGAGGAACTGCTGGCGAAGCTCCAGGGCGGGGCGGCCGGCTATGACCTGGTCGTGCCCTCGGACTATATGGTTTCCATCCTGATCAAGCAGGGCCTGCTCGCCGAACTGGACCCGGCGAAGATCCCGAACCTCGCCCACGTCTACAAGCACCTCAAGGGCCTCTACTACGACCCGACGAACACTTATTCCGTGCCGTACCTGTGGGGCACGACCGGCATCGGCTACAACGCCGACCTGGTGTCGCCGTCGCCGGACAGCTGGCAGGTGCTGTGGGACGAGCGCTACAAGGGCAGGATCAGCCTCCTCAACGACGAGCGAGAGGTCTTCGGCATGGCCCTGCGCGCTTCGGGCGAATCCCTGAACGCCGTGGAGCCCGCCAAGCTGAAGGCGGCCCAGACGCGGCTGATGGCGCAGAAGGCTCTGGTGAAGACGTACACCAGCGAGAACTACGACCATCTCCTCGTCTCCGGCGAGGTCGCGCTGGCCCACGGCTGGAGCGGGACCATCATGCGGGCCGCGGCCGAGCGTCCGTCCATCAAGTACGTGATTCCCAAGGAGGGCGGGACGATCTGGCAGGACAACCTGTGCGTGCTGAAGTCGTCCACGCACAGGGACGAGGCGATGACGTTCATCAACTTCCTGCTGGAACCGCAGACCGCCGCGCTGATCACGACCAAGGTGAAATATGCCAGCGCCAGCGAGGAGGCGCGCCTCTTCGTGCCCAAGGAGATCGCCCAGAACACGGCCATCTACCCGTCCGAGGCGGTGGTTGCCCGATTGGAATGGATCAAGGACGTGGGCGAGGCGATCAAGGCATACGACCGCGCCTGGACCGAGCTCAAGGTCAAATAACCCCTCTCGATTTACTCAAACGCGCTACAGTATACTGAGGCTCCGTCATACTTAATTTATAGGAGGCCTCGGTGTTCATACGAATACTTGCAGTTACGTTGGTGGCGCTGGTTTTGGGAAGTCCGGCCTGGGCCGATTTCCAAATTCTGGAGTGGACTTTCGATAGGGACTCACCGAGCAACCCGCCGGCCGGGTTCACCGCCGCCAATGTGAATGGATCGTCCGGGCGTTGGGAGGTGAAGGCGGACCCCCAGTCGTCCTCGCCGCCTCATGTGCTCGCCCATATTCCCTCGGACTCGCAGGGCAGGGTCGCGCAGGTGTTGTTCATCGAGAAGGCCGAGGCCGCCAACCTTGACATCACGGTGCGTATGAAAGCGGTTGCGGGAGCCGATGGACAAGGAAGCGGCGTGATTTTTCGCGCCGTCGACGATCGCAATTACTACGTCGCCTGGTTCAGCCCTCAGGAGAAACTGGTGCGTTTGGACAAGGTGGTGAACGGCGAAGCGAAGCCGCTCCAGGATCTCAAGGTCGAAAACGCCGATATTGGCAGATGGCATATTCTACGTGTAAGCGCGATCGGCCCCGTCTTGGAAGCCTTCTTCGACAACCGGCAGTTCCTCTCGGCCCGGGAGGAGGCGTGGGAATTCGGACGCTACGCAAAAGGAAAGGTGGGGCTCTGGGCGCAAGGCCCCGCGACCATCCACTTTGATAACGTCCGGTTCACGGCTATGGACGGCGGGACCGGCAGCGCGCCGCTGGGCGGCACCGAATCGACGATCGTGAGATGAAGAGAGGCCCTCGTATTCCATTGTTATCGTGCGCCGCCGTTCTTGGCGTCGCGCTGGCGCTCGGCCCGGCGCCCCTCTCGCTCGCGCTGACCGAAGAAGAGACGACGCGGGCGGAAGCGCTGATCCCGCTCCTGGACGGCCCGCAGGAATTCTGGGCCATAGGCGAGTTCGTCCATCTCGGCCCTTCGGCCGTGCCTGTTCTCGCCAAGGCGCTTCTGCATCAGAGCCGTCGCGTGCGCATGAACGCCATCGAAACCCTATCAATGATCAAGGACAAGTCGGCCGTGCCGGTACTCGGCACCCTGGCGGCGAACCGGCAGGAGGTGCCGGCGATCCGCGAAAGAGCGCTTCGAGTCATCGTCCGGCTCGATTCAGCGGGCGCTCTGCCCGTGCTTCAGGCCATGGCTGCCGATCCGAGCGACGGGGTCCGCAACGCGGTGGCGAACGAGAGTCGGCTCGTCAAGGACAAGGCCGTGATCGATCTCTTGATCACGATGCTGGCTGATGATGCCCGGAGCGTGGCCGACGGCGCTCATCGGACACTGTACGGTTTCACCGGCCGGCTGGTGGACCGCCAGGACTTCATCCAGTCCACAAAGGAGCAGCGAGTGGCGTGGTCCAAGGACTGGGCGCAGTGGTGGGCGGCCAACCGCGACATGTTCCAGTTTGCGCCGGACCGGTCTTCTTCCCCGACAATGCCGATCGTTCCCCCTCCCGGCGGCTTCCCGATGCCTCCCGTCCCGGACAAACCGCTCCCCCCTTTCGGAGATAAATTCAGCTACTGAGCGCCGGGCCCGCGTTGTTCGTCCCGCCTGGTCTGTGCTAGCATATCCCACGATACAAGGGGCGCGCGGGATCAGCTTTCAAGGAGTTGAGCGATGGCCGTACTGAAGATTGCGAAGCTCGGTTCGCCGGTCCTGCGGCAGATCGCCGCGCCGGTCGAGCCGGAGAAGATAGGCAGCCGCGGGTTTCAGCAGTTTCTCGACGATATGCTCGACACGATGGTCGCGAGCGAGGGGATTGGCCTGGCGGCCCCGCAAGTGTCCCGTTCCGAGCAGGTCGTGGTCATGGAGTGCAAGGGAGAGCACGGGTTCCCCCAGACGATCCTGATCAACCCGGTGATCGTGGGGTATTCGCCGGCGACCGCCGAAAGCTGGGAGGGGTGCCTCAGTGTCGATAATCTGCGCGGAAAGGTGACGCGCCCGGTCGGGGTGCGCGTCACATATCTCGATCGGGGTGGACTATCCGTCGAGCTGGACGCGTCGGGGCTGTATGCCGTCTGTATCCAGCATGAAGTGGACCATCTCATCGGCAAACTGTTCCTGGATCGCATGACCGACTTCTCGACGCTCACCCAACTGGAAGAGTTCGACAAGCACTGGCGGACGGAACACGCCGAGGTCATTTAGCCTGAAGGCGCGCCTGCCTTGAAGTCCCTGCTTCGGGTACTCACATACATCAGGCCGTACTGGGGGCTCGCGGCCCTCACCTTCGCGGCGGCGGCGACGGCGGCCGCCATCGAGCTGCTTCCTCCCTGGCTCATCAAGATCATCATCGATGACGTCATCGGCGGCAACCGGCCGGAACTCCTGCCGTGGGTCATCGGGGGCTTGCTGCTCGCCCACGTCGGCAAGAACGTCGCGTCGTCGCTCCGCATCCGCTTCAACAACACCCTGGAGCAGCGGGTCATTTACGATTTGCGCGACGAGGTCTTCACGGCGCTCCAGCGGCTCTCGATCAGCTACTACGAGAATCGCTCGACCGGTGAGATCATGAACCGGGTCAACAACGACGTCGAGCACGTCGAGCGGATCTTCATCGACGGCATCGAGTCGCTGCTGATGTCATCGCTGACGCTGATCGGGATCTCGGTCATCCTGTTCTCGCTCAACTGGAAGCTGGCCTGCCTGTCGCTGCTGCCCATCCCCGTCCTCGTGTTCTCCGCCTCCTATTTCACCGGCAAGGTGCACAAGTTCTACCGGTCCGTCCGCGAAAGCTCCGCCGAGCTGAACGCCTACCTCCAGGACGCCATCTCGGGTATCCGCGAAACGATGGGGTTCAGCCGGGAGGCCCACGAGCGGGGTCGGTTCAATCAAAGGAGCAAAGCATACTCCGACAGCAATCTCAGAGTCATGACGCTCTGGTCTATGTACTCGCCCAGCATGATCGTGGTGGGGAGTCTCGGCAGCGTGATCATTCTCTGGTACGGCACCGGCGAGGTGCTGGCGGGGACGCTCTCCGTGGGGGAACTGGTCGCCTTTGTTTCCTATCTGGCGCTGTTTTACGTGCCGATCAACCAGATCCACTCGGTCAACCACATGCTCCAACACGCGCTGGCGGCGGGCGAGCGGGTGTTTGAGATCCTGGACACGAAACCGGAAGTGGCGGACAGGCCCGGAGCCGTTCGTCCGGCCGGCAAGCTGCGCGGGGTGGTTGCGGCGCGTCATGTGTCGTTCCATTACCGGCCGGACATCCTGGTGCTGAAGGACGTGAACTTCGAGGTGAAGGCCGGGGAGCGCATCGCGCTGGTGGGTCCCTCGGGCGCGGGCAAGAGCACACTGACCAAACTGCTGATGCGCTTCTACGATGTGAAGGACGGGGCGGTCACGCTCGACGGCCGCGATCTCCGCGATCTGCCCCTGGCCTATGTGCGCGAACAGATCGGATTGGTCCAGCAGGAGCCGTTTCTGTTCAATGGCACGGTGAAGGAAAACATTGCATACGGCGAGCTCTCAGCGAGCCAAGTCCGTCTGGAGGAGGTTGCGCAGGCAGCGCGCGCGCACGAGTTCGTGGTCGAGCTGCCGGAGAAGTACGACACGTGGATCGGGGAGCGCGGGGTGAAGCTCTCGGTCGGGCAGAAGCAGCGCATCTCCATCGCGCGGGCGCTGCTGAAAGACCCGCCCATCATCGTCTTCGACGAGGCCACGTCCAACATCGACACCGAAACGGAAGTGAAGATCCGCGAGGCGCTGGTGGAGCTCACGCGCAACCGGACGACCTTCATCATCGCGCACCGGCTCTCGACGCTCCGCCACGTGGACCGCATCTTCGTCCTCGACGGCGGCCGCCTCGTCGAAGAGGGTACACATGAGGCACTCCTCGCGCGCAGCGGTCTCTACCGCACTCTGTACCAAGCGCAATTCCAGATTTAGAACGGCAGGACCCGTGTCGTAGCTATGGTTGGGTGACGCTGGTGCGTTGGGTCACCCGGAACACCACGCGGCGATTCTTTTCGCGCCCGTCCGGCGTGTCGTTCGTGGTGATGGGCTGCGTTGCGCCCATCCCCTGGGCGATCAACAGATTTTTGGGCAACCCGTAAGTCTTGAGCAGGTAATCCCGCACGGATTCCGCGCGCTCCTTCGACAGCTTCATGTTGGCATCCGGTGTGCCCACGTTGTCCGTATGGCCGGTGATCTCGATGACCCACTTGTCGACTTTGCCAAGCTCCATGGCCTTCTTGAACGCCTTGCCCGCGGCATCCAGCTGCTGGAAGGACTCTGGGCTTTTCAGCAAGATTGCGCCTGTCTCGAAAAGCACGTAGGTGGTGGCCTCGCGCTTCTTCGCGTCAAAACCCGGCCGAGGCACCTTGGCCAGGCCGCGTTTCTTCATGGTCTCCTCCGGGTCCGGCTCAAACAACACCGAAAACTCGTCCTGCGAAATGAACCGATCCGGCCCGCCGGCTGCTCCCGTGTCGGCAGGCATGCCGAATCCCAGCGCCAACAGCAGGGCCGGCAGCAGCGCTCTTGTCATCATCATCGTCGTTCCCTCCCCGGTAAGTCGCGTCATGGATGTCGGCAGTCTAACCGAGGCGCCTTACGATTGCTACATCCCCACCGTATCGAACTGGATAGGGATCGTATCGATCTTGATACAGGACTGCTTTCATTACAGTCGCTTAGGCCGTTTCTACCAGGCGAGGAGGAAGAAATTTGTCAATAATTTTCATCACTTTGAGGAATGCATTCGCGTGGTGTTCGGTGTACCGTATAGGCACTGACATTGCTTGTATATTATGTAAGTTGGGTATATGGTTTAAGGAGTAATCCTTCAACTTGCTGTATGCTGTTAGGATGGAGGCTTAACAAAGGAGTGGAGACTATGGCTACTCACAATTGCTTGAGCCGGTCGGTTTTGGGAATCCTCGGGGTGGCCCTAGCTGCGGGAGTCGGGATGGCCGCTGTCCCACAAGATGCAGCCGCAGCCGATAAACTCGTGTCCGAGGAAGAATTCTCGGCGCTCTTTGCGCCGGATCCTGCCGAACCCGAGAAGGATGCCGTCAAGAAACGTGGTCTGGCCAAGGTGCCCCGGCCGGGTTTTGAATCGAAGAAGCGTGAGGCCACGACCCACATTCTCTTCGAAACAGGCTCGGTCCTCCTGAAGACCCCCGATTCATTCCAACAATTGGATGTTGCGGGCCGGTCTTTCAAGAAAGCCCTGGAAGTGGGGAAAGCCGACAAATGGGTCATCGAGGTCGGCGGCCATACGGACAACGTGGGCAATCCGCAGAACAACGTGAGATTATCGAAGGAGCGCGCGGAAGCCATCCGCCAGTACTTGTTGCAGACGTATGGACTGCCGCCCAATTCGGTGGTCGCGTACGGTTATGGTGATGCGCAGCCCATCGCTTCGAACGACACGGCGGAGGGTCGCGAGGCGAACCGGCGGGTCGTGTTCAAGGTGACGCAAAAGGCGGCAGCGGCCCAACCGTAGTATCCTTTCTTGTGTAGGGGCGGATGGCGATCCGCCCTCCGAATCCGAATGGGGCGCACCGCTGTGCGCCCCTACAGCTCATTTACACAGCCTCTTCACCTCGTTCCACTGCGCATCCTCCAGCAGCGGAATGGGAACAGATTTCAAATCTGTCCCCTCCGTCATCGCGGCGGCCAGCGCCTTCATCGCGGCAAGCCGCTCGTCGGTGTCGGGATGGGTGGAGAGATACGCCGGCAACCCCGCGCCGCCTGTGTGCTTCTTCAACGTCTCGAAGAACCGGATCATGCCCGCCGGGTCGATCCGTGCTGCTTGCAGCAGGCGGAGGCCTTCTCGATCCGCTTCCGCTTCGGTCTCCCGGCTGTAGTGGAGCGTCGTCAGCGTCCGTCCCGCCTGCACGGCCAGCGCGCCGATGCCCGTGATGTCCCCGAAGACCGCGCCCACGATCGCGGCGGTCGACAGATCCCGCACCAGCGCTTTCATGGCGTGGCGACGAGAGATGTGCTGCATCTCGTGGGCCAGCACGCCGGCCAGGTCCTCCGGCTTCTCCGCAGACTGCAGCATCTTTCTGAAGACTATGATCTGGCCGCCGGGCGCGGCGAAGGCGTTGAACACCGGTCCGTCCACGACGGTGACGTGAAAGCGGTAGGGGGAATCAGGCCGGGCGGCCGCCAGCCGCGCCACGATGCCGTCCACGCTGTCCCGCAGCCGCCCGTCGGTGCACCGGCGATCCGCCGGCGCGAGCTGCGGCACGACCGATTCGCCCAGCGCCGTTTCCCATGAGATCGGAATGAGCGGCGTGACCAGCTCGGCCAGCGCCGGAATGCCCCAGAGAAACATGCCGGCGATCAACACGACGGACGCCGCGCCGGTCAGGAGGATCAGCCGCAAACGAGTTGTGCGATCCTGCGGTTCGGCGAATCTCTGATCGCCCTCTCGGGCAAAGCTGCGGAGGGCCAAGAGAAACGCCGGGTCGTCCACGACGACGGCTTCGGGGAGCGGGCGTCCGCGTTCCAGCCGGACGGGCTCGCCGGCGTACGAGCCCTGCGTCTGTGTGATGTCGCCGTACGGCCAAAAGGCCCGCGTGCCGTCTGCGATACGCAGTTCAAGCCCGCTCGGTGCGAGGACGATCGTGACAGGATGGCGTGCAGTCGTGCGACCGTCGAAATAAGAACCTTGCCAGGAAGTTTGGCTAGCCGGGGAGGGCATCGACGTCGAGGAAGCCGGAGAGTTCTTCGCCGGTGGGGGTGGCGGCCTGGGCCTGTTGCGTGATGTGCTCGATGTCCCCCGGGCCCTGCAACACGAGGCGCTCCATCTCATAGCGTTTGGTCCGGACCGTCGCCCAGGGGATGGCGAGGCCCAGGCTGGCGATGATGATTATCAGGTTGACGGCATAGAGGCCGAATAGCCCCCAACCGGTAACCGTGCAACGAAAAAGCCCGCCGGCGAGAGTAGTGTGGTCCCAGTAATATCGGCGCTGGAAAGCGAAGTACCAGAGCCAGGCGAGTCCCAATGTGGGCAGCGTGAGCAGGATCGTCAGCACGTACCGTCCCAGTAGAGCCCACCCGTCGCCGTGAAAGGTGAACGAGGCGGAGCCGAATCGGGAGTGCTCGGCCAGGAAACGACGCAGGTTGGTCTGGTAGAAGGGAAAATACAGCCCGAGGGTGAGCCCTGTGAGCAGAAAACTCCGGAGCATGATCCCCAGAAGTTCCCGGTAGCCTCCCTGAAAGCCGAAGCGCACGCCGCGCCAGGATGTGCGGCTCAGTCGATACCGCATCGAGCCGATGATCGCCAGCGGGAGCAAGACGACGAAGCCGGCGGCAAGCAGCAATTGTCCCACCGCTTCCGCCATGGGGTTGTCCCACAGCATCGGGAGCAGCGTGGTGGTCAGAATTACGAGCGCTCCGAACAGGGCCGCCGCCTTGAGCCATCCGATGAGCAGTTCCTGGCCGGTACCGTGGAAACCGAAACGGTCGCCGGCGAACTCCGTCTGCCCCCACAAGTATTGGCGGGTCTTCACCTTGGCCCAGAAGGAATAGACGCCCAGCGTGAGGAGGGTGAGCAGGACGTTCACGACGAAGATGCCGAAGAGCTCTCCCCCGGCGCCATGGAAGCGGAAGCGCCGGACGGCGTCGGCGTCCGAGGGGGTGGCCGGCGCGGCCTCCGGGCCGGCGCCTGCCTCGGCCGGCGCCTGCGGAGCGGCGGCCGGTTGCTTCTTCATGTAGGGGAGCGCCACGACCACGCCGGCCGCCGTCATCCACACCAGGAGGCCGGTTCCGCCTACGACGAAGATCCGCGAGAATCGTTCCCCCCACCGATGTCCGATGGTCAGAGTCGCCGGAACCTGCCTGGGGCTCGCGGAAAAAAAGGCAGTCAGCTCGTAGGTGCCCGGCTGCTCGATCCGAAACTCCTTGATCGAAACACCCTTCCGTTCATCCCACATGTAGAACTTGGGCACGGCGACGGGATCGACGGCAACAAAAGCGCCGGTCGCTTTGGAGAAGAGTCCGACGTTCAACTTAGCCGTCGGCTGCTCCGCCCCCAATTCCATGAAGATCGTGTAGGTTCCCGTTTCCGAAAGCGACAATTCGACTGCGCTTGGCACGGCCACCGGAATGAGGCTGCCGACCAGATTGTCGAGGCCTTTGACTACGTAGACTGTGAAGTCCGCCGCACCGGCGAGGAAAAGCAGAATCGCGGCGATCCAATACCAGCGGCTGGATGAGTGCCGGCTCAGAAGAGCTCCTTGTAATTCGGCCCGTGGATCTGCCCGTCTTCGTCGGCGTAGCCGATCGAGGCGCGATCGCGGCGCTCGGCCTCATACATGTTGATGACGTAATGGCCTCGGACGCGGCCGATCGTCTCTACGAATGTCGAACCGCCTTTCTTCTTCGGATCGGGCGGGCTGTGGGGGCCGCGCGCCAGGGTCAGGAGCGTGTCGGTGGTGGCCCATTCGGCCTCGGAAAATACGTAGATGTCGGCGATGGCGTGGGGGCCGAGCTTGTCGCCTTTGCTGGTCGGCGGGACGTACTGGGGCAGGGTTTCATCCTGGCGGGCCTTCTTGAAACGCTGCAGCAACTGGGCGACCTGTTCGTCGGTCGTGTCCGGCGGGACGAGCACCGCGACGGCGTTGTATTCCGTCAGCACGGCCACCGTGCGGGACGTGACGTGCGGGGCGCTTGGCGTGCCGGTGGTCAGGCCGGGCGTGATCGTGGTCCGGCCCGTCGTTGGATCGGTCGGCTGGTCCTTGGGATTCGGAAGCACGATCCAGAGAACGAGCCACAGCGCAACGATCCCGCCCACGACGGCGGCGATGGGATGCCCGCCGGTGGGTTTGTCGGGCTCAGGCGCGCTCGGATTGCGCCATTCTGTTTCAGGCGTGCCGTCGGTCATGGCGGAGCCTTGTTCCCTTCCGCGGTTTTGGCTTCGTCCCACAGACGGTCCATCTCGGCCAGGGTCATCCCGGACAGCGAACGGCCGCGGGACTTGGCGGCCTGCTCCATGTGGGTGAATCGCGCGGCGAACCGGTTGGCGGCCCCGCGCAGGGCTTCCTCGGGGTTCACTTTCACGAGGCGGGCGAGGTTCACCAGCGTGAACAGGATATCGCCGATCTCGTCCTGCAGGCGCCGCCGTGCCGCGTCCGTCGCGTCGTGCGCGGCGTCGGCCCGCGCTTCCTCCACTTCGCGCAGTTCCTCGCGGACCTTGCCCACGACCTGGGCATAGCCGGTCTCGTCGTGCGGCCAGTCGAAGCCGACGCGGGCTGCCCGCACCTGCAGTTGGTAGGCGCGCAGGAGCGCCGGCAGCGATTTGGGAACACCGTCCAGCGCCGACCCTGTATCGCTGTTGCCGGACTGGTCGGCCTTCTCTTGTCGCTTGATGTCCTCCCAGCGGTGGACGACTTCTTCAGCGCTCATCTTTTTACCGGGAGGGTTGTTGGTTGTTTCCCCGAAGACGTGCGGGTGGCGCCGGATCAGCTTGTCCGCCAGCGTCTCCAGGACGTCTTCGATGGTGAACGTGTTGCGCTCGCGGCCGATCTGGGCGTGGAAGAGGACTTGCAGCAGGACGTCGCCCAGCTCCTCTTTCAGTTTGGGATCGTCCTGCGCTTCGATGGTCTCGAGAACTTCGTAGGCCTCCTCGATCAGGTAGGGCTTCAGGGACTCGCGGGTCTGCTTGCGGTCCCACGGGCACCCGCCTTCCCCCCGCAGCCGGGCCATGATCTCGACGACCTGGTCGAACCGTTCGGACATGAGGGCCTCATTATAGAAGAACGGCCGGGGATTTGAAATCCGGCCGGAAAACTCTCATAGACCCCTTGACTCGGTACTATGGTACAGGGTGTAGCGTTCACAGAGAGGTGATGCCATGGCCACCGGACGCACTAAAATTTCTCTTGACTCTATACTATGGTACAGGGTGTAGCGTTATTTGCGAGGGGGCGTTATGGCTTCTGGGCTCACGATCGGGAAGTTAGCGAAAGAGGTTGGTGTCAATATCCAGACCGTCCGGTACTACGAGCGGTGTAGGTTGCTCACACCAGCTGACCGCAAACCGTCTGGGTATCGCCTGTACGGCGAAGAGGCAGTGAAGCGGTTACGTTTCATCAAGAACGCCCAAGCCCTCGGTTTCACGCTGCATGAAGTCGCCGAATTGCTGAATCTCCGGGTGAACTCAAGAGCGGGCTGCGGAGACGTGCAGCAGAAGGCGGCGGCCAAGCTGGCTGCCGTGGAAGCCAAGGTTCTGGACTTACAGGCGCTCGCCCGAGCGCTTCGAAGCTTGATCAGAACTTGCCGTGCCGAGCAGCCCACCGATCCCTGCCCGATTCTCAAATGTCTGGAGGAAAAAGAAAGGAGGGTGACCGATGGCAACCGTAAAGCGACGCGTTGAGGTGTTCACGGCCAGCTGTCCGATTTGCGATGAGGCCGTGAGTCTTGTCAACTCCCTGGCGTGCCCAAGCTGCGAAGTGCGGGTCTATGACCTGCGGGAAGGTTGCGCCACGAACGAGTGCCGGGAGAAGGCCACGCGGTATGGGATCACCGCCATCCCGGCCGTGGCCGTCAATGGCGTGCTGCTGGATTGCTGTCGGCGTGGGCCGATCGATGCAGCCGCGCTTCGAGCGGCCGGCATCGGCCAGGCGTGGCGGTGATTGTTGAACGTCCGTTGCATGTTTTGCAGAGGGAGGAAAAGAGGCGATGGCTGATTGTTGTGTGGTAAGGCCTGGAGCGACGACAGAAGCGACCAAGGGTTTGGTGTGTCAACAGTGCGGTCGGCCCGGAAAGCCGGTTGATCGCGTCACGGTGGAAGCGCTCCTCAAACCGGAACTGCGCGCGGGGTTGAATGGGACGCGCTATGTCTTCTGTGAGACTCCCGATTGCCCCGTGGTGTACTTCGCTCTGGACGGGACTCGTTTCACAAAAGATCAGATCCGGGTGCGGGTGGGACTCAAGGAAACGGAGGATCCGATTCTTGTCTGCTATTGCTTTGGTATAACGGAAGGGATGATCCGGGAGGAGATGGAACGGACAGGCCGATCCACAGCGTCCTCTCGTATTCGAACTGAGGTCAAGGGGGGCACCTGCCGTTGTGAGGTGGAAAATCCTTCGGGTCGCTGTTGCCTCGGCGAGGTGAGTCGGGTGGAAAAACGAGGGGTCGGGCTTAGAAATGAATCAGGAAGCGCCGCACCCACGGTCACGACGACCGGCAGCCTTCTAGCGGCGTTTCTGGCTTCGCTCTGCTGTGTGGGGCCTCTCGTGCTTGCGGCTTTAGGAATCGGAGCGGGCGCCACGGGTTTCCTGGCCGGCGCCGCTGGCGCGCTTAAGGCGCTGCTGCCGTACCGTCCCTTCTTTATCGGCCTGACGGCGCTCCTGCTCGGCGCAGGCTTCTACCTTACTTACCGGACACCGAAATCCGGATGTGGTTCTGGGGCAACCTGCGTTCCAACTTCAGGCCAACGGCGAAGTCGCCTGATCCTCTGGATCGCATCGGGCCTGGCACTTGCGCTTATCCTGGCGCCCTATTGGTTGGGGTTATGACGGAGGAGAGTGTCGGAGTAGTAAGAAGCTTTTGGTAAAGGGAGGGAGGTTCAATGACTAAGAAGAGGTTTTGGACAAGCCTGGCGGTGATTGTCATCGTGCTCGGCATCATCAACCTCGGACCAGCATGGGCGCAAGGAACCACTGTTCCTTCAGATCAAGGTGCAGATACACTCACACTAAAGATTGACGGATGGACCTGCCGAAGCTGCGAGAAGGATATCCGCCGCGCTTTGCTGGCGGTGCCCGGTGTGAAGGCCGCGGAGGTCAGTTACGCTCGTGGGGGCGCGGTCGTAACAATCGAATCTGGTCGTGTCAGTCCTGATCAGCTCACGAAGGCGGTGGAAAGCACCAGCACATTGCTTTCAACCTACCGTGCCAATGTTATACCC